>CETG01013130.1_pt1 | contig 52062 bp, 50 predicted proteins | sample 361471 | NCBI WGS metagenome assembly CETG01 (sample SAMEA2622696, study PRJEB7988) | marine metagenome | isolation source: saline water (ENVO:00002010), including | reverse complement strand
ATTAGAAGTCATACTTACTGTGGTAGCAATTGATTTTATTGATTCTTTTTTTCCTAAGATATGCATTGCTAAAATAGAAAAAATATCAGTAGGTGTTTGAAAATTTCCATTTTCATCAATAACTCCTAACCTGTCACCATCTCCATCAAACGCTAAACCTAGAGAATATTTTTCTTTGGAAACTTTTTCTATTAATTTGCTTAGGTTTTTTTCTATAGGTTCTGGTTGCTCCATATTTGGAAAATTTGAATCATATTCATGTCTTAGGTAACAATTTTCTTTATTATCAAGTATTTCTTCTAATATCCCAGAAACTGCTCCATGCATATAATCAACAACTATATTAATATTAGATTTTTTTATACTTTTTATATCTATTTCTTTTTTTATTGAATCAATATAAGTATTTTTTACATTAATACTCTTAATTTCTGAATCTGAAAGTTTTATTTTAGATTTATTTTCAGTGTAGTATTCTATATTTTTTTCAATTTCGTATATTTCTTTATCATTGAAACTTAATCCCTTTGATGATCGAATCTTAAATCCGTTCCATTCTTTAGAGTTATGAGATGCAGTAATAATTACAGCTCCATGCATAGAACTATTTTTTACATGATAGCTACATAAAGGAGTAGGAGTAGGAGTATCAGTAATTTTTACTTTAATTTTATTTGCAGAAATTACACTAGCAGTAAGCTTTGCAAAATCATAAGAATTCTTTCTTGTGTCGTATCCAACTAGTACTTCTTTATCACCTTCATGGTGATCAAGAATATATTTTGCAAATGATTGTGCGCAAATACTAATATTTTCTTCATTTAGACCTGTTTCAGGAGTTGCTCTCCATCCATCAGTTCCAAATTTTATATCAGTAGTCATATTAGAATAATTTATCTAATTCCTTTGCATGATTAATAGCTTCCCATGGTAAAGAAAGATCATTTCTTCCAAAATGCCCGTAGGTTGCAGTCTGTTGATAAATAGGGTTTCTTAGATCTAGTCCTGAAATTATTCCTGAAGGCCTTAAATCGAAAACTTTTTTGATAGCGTTTTCAATTTTAGAATCCTCTACCTTACCTGTCCCAAAAGTATTTACCATTATAGAAACTGGTTCTGCTTTACCAATAGCATAAGAAAGCTGAATTTCTGCTTTAGATGCAATTTGAGTTTCTATTACATTTTTTGCTATATGTCTCGCAGCATATGCAGCAGATCTATCTACTTTGGTTGGGTCCTTACCAGAAAAAGCCCCACCACCATGTTTAGCAGCTCCTCCGTAAGTATCTACTATAATTTTACGTCCGGTTAATCCTGCATCTCCTACTGGACCACCTATTACAAATCTTCCTGATGGATTAATGATGATTTTTGTGTTTTTATCCAACAAATCATCTTTTATAACTCCATCTATAATTTTTTCCTTAATATCTTTTTCAATTTCTTGATTAGAAACGTTATCGTCATGTTGAGTTGAAACAACAATTGTGTCAACTCTTACCACGTTGTGATTTTGATCGTACTCTAATGTGACTTGGCTTTTAGAATCAGGCCTTAGATAACTTATTTCACCATTTTTTCTTGCATCACTTAATCTTTTCAATAGGTCATGAGCTAAGGTGATTGCTAAAGGCATTTTTTCATCAGTTTCATCACAAGCATAACCAAACATCATCCCTTGATCACCAGCTCCTTGCTGATTAGAATCTCCAGCACTTTCTCCTCTAGTTTCCAAAGAATTATCTACACCAGCCTTAATATCTTGAGATTGTTTTCCTATATTATTTAAGATTTTTATACTATCAGGAGTATATCCATACTCATCTTTTGTATACCCAATATTTTTTACTGTGTCTTTAATGATTTTTGTATAATCAAGATTTGCGTTTGTTGTTATTTCACCAAAAACCATAGCAAAGCCTTCTCCATGTTGCCCACCAACTGCAGTCTCACATGCGACTCTACTAAATTTATCTTGTCTAAAACATTCATCAAGAATTGCGTCTGAAATCTGATCACACATTTTATCTGGATGACCTTCAGATACTGATTCAGATGTAAAAAAATAATTTGCCATAATTTAAGTCCCTATATTCCATGAGTTAAGATATTTTTCTTGTTCAGTGGTCAAAGCGTCAAAGTTCATAGACATCGACTTCATTTTTATTGAAGCAATCTCACTATCTATTTCTTTTGATAAAACATGAACACCTATATCTAGTTTGTTTTTTTTCAAGAATTCGCATCCTAGAGCTTGATTTGCAAAACTCATATCCATAACAGATGGAGGATGTCCTTCTGCTGCTGCAAGATTTATTAGTCTTCCTTCACCAAGTACACAAATAGTTTTTCCATTTTCCAGAACATATTCTTCTACAAATGGCCTTAGAGTACTTTTAGTTTCTGACATTTCTTCTAAAGAATCTAAATCTATTTCAACATTAAAGTGACCCGAATTTGCAATTATTGCACCATCTTTCATATTTTCCATATGACTTTTACTTATTGCATGAAGTCCACCTGTTACTGTCACAAATATATCACCTTCTTTTGCAGCTTCTTCCATTTTCATTACTTGATGCCCATCCATAACAGCTTCAAGCGCCTTTACTGGGTCTACCTCACAAACAATAGTTTGTGCTCCCATTCCTTTTGCTCTCTGAGCTAATCCTCTTCCGCACCAACCATAACCAATTATTACAAAGTTTTTTCCAGATAAAAGAATATTTGTAGCTCTGATTATTCCATCAAGAGTACTTTGGCCTGTTCCATATCTATTATCAAACATATGCTTTGTTTGAGAATCATTTGCAGCAATTATAGGATATTTTAATTTTTTTTCGTTAGCTAATGCCTTTAGCCTTATAACTCCAGTTGTAGTTTCTTCCATTCCTCCAATTATTTCAGACATAAGTTCTGGTTTTTCTTGATGTAAAAATGCAACTAAATCAGCACCATCGTCTATAGTTATATTTGGTTTTTCATTCACTACTGAATTGATATGGCTGTAATAAGTTTCACTATCTTCTCCGGTTATAGCAAAGACTGGTATTCCTTCTGAAACTAAATAAGCAGCAATGTCATCTTGGGTTGATAATGGATTTGATGCGCATAAAGAAAAATCCGCTCCTCCTGCTTTTAGAGTTAATGCTAAATTTGCAGTTTCTGATGTTACATGTAAGCATCCAGAAATTTTAGTTCCCTCAAGTGGCTTTTCTTTTTCAAACCTCTCCTTGATTAACTGCAAAACAGGCATTTCTCTTCCAGCCCATTCAGCTTTTTTCTTACCTTGATCAGCTAAACTTAAATCTTTTATATCATATTTCATATTTGCTCCAAATTTACTTTAGATTTTATTTTTTTAAATCTGTAATTAATTTTTTCTTTATCTACTTTAAATAGATTTTCTATACCAAATCCTTCAATTGTGAACGATGCTATTGTAGATCCGTAAATCATAGCTTCTTGAAAGTCTTCTTTTTTTGGATTTATAATATTTGATAAATACCCAAAAAAGCCCCCTGCAAAAGAATCTCCTGCACCCGTAGGATCAATAAGTCTATCAATATTGTATGTTGGACAAAAAAACATTTCTTCATCTTTTGTGTACATATATGATCCAATTTTACCGTCTTTAATGATACATAAATCAGGTCCATACTCAAGTAGATATTTGGCAGCTATATCGATATCTGAATTTTCTGATATTAAACTTGCCTCTGTTTTATTGATAAAAATAACATTTATCTTTTTTATAACTTTGACTAGTGTTTCCTTTTTCTCTAAAATCCAATGATTCATAGTATCAAGTCCAACTAACACATTTTTATTTTCTAAACTCTGAGCTAGCTCAAGCTGTATATCAGGAGATATATTTGCAAGAAATGTGTGAGTGGAATTAAGTTGGGTTTCATTTAATTTAGGAGAAAATTCTTCAAATACTCCTAAACTCGTATAAATAGTTTCTGGTTCTTCAGGATTAGATTTATAATCACCCTTCCACCTGAAAGTATTTCCAGAATTATTTTTTTTTATGTTTGATGTATCTATGTTTTTACTTTTGAGAAGATTTATATCTGATTCTCTAAAATCTTTGCCCACTGTGCCTACTATAGAAACATCTGAAAAATTCGATGCAGATATTGAGAAATAGGTTGCGGAACCCCCAAATAAATTATTTTTAGAACCCTCTGTTGTTATTACATCATCGTAAGCTATTGATCCAACAACAGTTATATAAGAATTATTTGGAATCATTTTTCAATACCGATTGAGGTAGGTAAACCTTTATCAATCCAGGTAGGAGTTCCATCTTCTATATTAAAAAGCCTATCTGAATCTACTCCAAGCGAGCTTGCATACTCAGCTGCTAAGCCACTTCTTGCTCCAACTGCACAAATAAACATTAAATTTCCGCCCTCTGGAAGCTCATTAAATCTTTGAACTATTTCATCTACTGGTATCCAAATAGCTCCTTTTACATGTCCTGCTTCATATTCATCTTGATTTCTAACATCTACAACAGTCGAATTACCACTTTGTTGCATTTCAAAAGCCTCTTCAGATGAAATTCTTGAATAAGGCTCTCCAGGATTATTTTTAACCATAGTTTACTCCTAAAAATTTGTTACAATGTTAATTGCGCTTGTTTTATTTTAACAAAAACTAATACTTATTTATATTTTTTATTGTTATTTGGAAAAGCGTTTGTTATCATTTTTTCCCTAATGATTTTTTTAATCTGAATGATTGAATTAATGATATCGCACTTTGAAAATTGAACAGTGAATGAAAATGACCGTTTTTTTGAAGAGTTTGATTCTGGCTCAGGACGAACGTTGGCGGTGTGTCTAAGGCATGCAAGTCGAACGAGATCGCTTTCTTCGGAAAGCATTATATCTAGTGGCAGACGGCTGAGTAACGCGTAAGTAACTTACCCTAGAGTGGGGAATAACACAGAGAAATCTGTGCTAATACCGCATACGATTTATTGATAATTTCTATAAATGAAAGATTTATCGCTCTTGGATGGGCTTGCGTCCTATCAGGTAGTTGGCGGGGTAATGGCCCACCAAGCCTAAGACGGGTAGCTGGTGTGAGAGCACGACCAGCCAGAGGGGGACTGAGACACGGCCCCCACTCCTACGGGAGGCAGCAGCTAAGAATATTGCACAATGGACGAAAGTCTGATGCAGCGACACCGCGTGAGGGATGAAGGTTTTAGGATTGTAAACCTCTTTTATTAGGGAATAGCAAGGAAGGTACCTAATGAATAAGCTACGGCTAACTACGTGCCAGCAGCCGCGGTAATACGTAGGTAGCGAACGTTGTCCGGAATCACTGGGCGTAAAGGGTCCGTAGGCGGTTTGATAAGTCTCATATGAAAACTTCAAGCTCAACTTGGAGAGGTTGTGAGATACTGTCAAACTAGAGACTGTTAGAGGTAAGTGGAATTCCAGGTGTAGTGGTGAAATGCGTAGATATCTGGAGGAACACCAGTGGCGAAAGCGACTTACTGGGACAGTTCTGACGCTAAGGGACGAAAGCGTGGGGAGCGAACCGGATTAGATACCCGGGTAGTCCACGCCGTAAACGATGATTGCTAGGTTTTCGGGGCATCGACCCCTCGTGAGCCGAAGTTAACGCGTTAAGCAATCCGCCTGAGTAGTACGGCCGCAAGGCTAAAACTCAAAGAAATTGACGGGGGACCGCACAAGCAGCGGAGCGTGTGGTTTAATTCGATGGTAAGCGAAGAACCTTACCAGGGTTTGACATGTAAGTAGTACTGAACCGAAAGGGGATGGACCCGCAAGGGAGCTTACACAGGTGTTGCATGGTTGTCGTCAGCTCGTGCCGTGAGGTGTTGGGTTAAGTCCCGCAACGAGCGCAACCCTCTTTGTTAGTTGCACTCTCTAACGATACTGCCCTTAAAAGGGAGGAAGGTGGGGATGACGTCAAATCATCATGGCTCTTACACCCTGGGCTACACACACGCTACAATGGCAAGTACAGACGGTTGCCAACCCGCGAGGGGGAGCTAATCCGATAAAACTTGTCTCAGTTGGGATTATAGGCTGAAATTCGCCTATATGAACGTGGAGTTGCTAGTAAACGCAGGTCAGCACACTGCGTTGAATACGTTCCCGGTCCTTGTACACACCGCCCGTCACGTCATGGAAGTTTGTAACACTTGAAGTCGTTGCGCTAACCCTTTGGGAGGCAGACGCCGAGAGTGGGACGGATGACTGGGACGAAGTCGTAACAAGGTAGCTGTACCGGAAGGTGCGGCTGGATCACCTCCTTTCTAAGGATAAATAAAACCATTTATGGTTATTATTACGGTCGATTGATGTGTGTTAGTAAAAATTTTCTGTGCTTGAGCGAGATTCACTTTTTGTTGAAGGGGCTCGCACACAAGTTTTTAGTAACAATAAAAATGCATCATTGTTAGTACTTTTTAGTACAAAAAAGAACAAACAATTTTGGTTGTTTTCATTCACTGTTCAGTCTTCAAAGTGTTTTTTTATATAAATAACCCGTTTTTTTATTCTTAATATAAAATTTTTAATGAATAATTAAATCAATTGGGCCCGTAGCTCAGCCGGTTAGAGCGCTACTCTGATAAAGTAGAGGTCGGATGTTCGAGTCATCCCGGGCCCACCATTTACAATAATCTAATTCTCTGATCTTGCTATTTTTATTTATCTATTCGAATTATCAGTGAACTTTGAAAGATGTCTTAGAAGTTTTTTTTTAAGAATAATGATATTGTTTTATTGAGTAGCTTTATGAATACAAATCCTTATAACACAGAAGATCTTGAAAAAATTTTTTCAAGAATCCCCGAACCTACTATTCCATTAGTATTGCAACTTATTTTGTTAGCAAGCGATTATGAAAAATTATCAGATTTTGATAGAGATAACTTAAATAAGGGAATAGATGCAATTAATAATTCAGATCCTAATTTTAGTATTCAAGCTAGAAATGAGATAATTACTGCCTTGGAAATAAAAAAGAAAAAGGAAAAAAAATCACTTGCCCGTGCTGTTTTTCAAAACAGAATAAATGAACTCGAACAAAGTAAATATCCAATCTTAGATTTTGAAAGAATGATTTCTACAAAATTTTCAGAAAGATTTTTAGAAGAAACTGTAAAATTTGAGTGGGGAAAAATTACTTCTCATCATAAATATATTAATCAGTGGAAGTATATATTTTCTAAAATTTCTTTTTATAAAGGTGATTTGCCTGATGATAATTTTTATATTTATAGAGCTGGAACTAAAAATGGATTATCATGGACTATGGAAAATTCAATTGCAAAATGGTTTTATAATAAAAACCTAGTTACTAATAAAGGAAAATACAACTATTTCATAAAATCATATGTTAATAAATCAAATATTGTTTTTTTTCTAAATCACAAAAACGAAAATGAGATTGTATATGTACCAGATTCTGAAAAAATTGAGTACGTTTCACCTGATGAAATAGATGAAATTCCTACAATAAATTCTCCAAGAAACAAAAGAATTGCTAAAGGAGAATTATGAATCATCGGATAAGATTACCGAAGAAAGTGTAGAAATGAGTTTAGACTTAGGGAAAAAATACTTAATTAACAAAAGACTTAGAATCCCTCCAGTTATCTTTTTTATGCCCTGTGTTCTTGGGGGGAATATTGAGAATTTTATTTTTCGAAAACTTCAATTCAGTAATAATCTATTAGTTATTTTAGGATTAATAATTTTTATTTTTGCAATTTTAATGATGCTTTTATCATTGAGAGCATTTTATTCTAATAATGAATCTCCTGCTCCCTTTATACCTACAAAAAAAATTATTATAAATGGAATATTTAAGTACACTCGAAATCCTATGTATGTTTCTTTTTTTATATCTGCATTTGGTATATCAACTATTTTTTCTTCCTTTGGCATATTATTTGGAGCAATTATAGGAATATTATTAATACATAAATATGTAGTTTTAGAAGAAGAAAAAAAACTAGAAAAACTAGAAGGTTTTAAGGCATATAAAAATTCAACTAGAAGATGGATTTAGAAGATAAATGTAATAAATAAATAATTAGAAAAGGAAAAAAATGGATATAAACAAATTAATTAATGATTTTAAGAAATATGATTCTGCAACAGTTCAAAATGCAATGATTCTAGTTAGAGGGTATGTTGATGCAAATGAAGACTATACTTCACCAGATCTCAAGTCATATAATTTTTATGAAGCTATTGTTGGTGTGGCTGTAACTGGTAAAGTAACCCCTTTGAATGAACCCCAAAATAAAATTGACTTTGATGACCTTTATAGAAATGTAATTAATTCAGAATTTCCTTCAATAATTGTTCTACAGGATATAGAAAAAGAAAAAGGAAGGGCTGCATGTATAGGAGATGTAATGGCTCATATGGCTAAGACTTTAGGAGCAGTAGGTATGGTTGCAGATGGATCAATAAGAGATATTCCTGGAATAAAGAAAGCTAATATGCCTGTTTGGGGGACAGGAAGAGTTCCAGGTCATGGTCCTTTCAATTTAATTGAAACACAAGTAGATGTTGAGGTAGCAAACCTAATCATTCATCCAGGGGATATATTAATAGCTGACGAAGATGGCATCACTAGAATTCCAATTGATATTGCTGAAGAAACGCTTGAAAAATGTGCAGTTGTCAGAGAAAAAGAAACAAATATGATGAAAGAAACTGAAATAAAAAAAAGGTTTGGTATCGATTAATAAACTATGTTTATAAAATTAGTTAAAGCTAAAATTATATTTTCTTTAATCTTAATATTGTTGATTATTTCAGTTTTTATAAACAGAACATTCTAAGTTTTTTTCTTTGAAAAGTGATGTAGATACGATTATATTTATGAATGCTATGTTTTTTTTTCGATGCTAAAATTTATCTCGAATAAGTCATTTAAGTTATGATAGTAAGATTTATAAGTATTATGATGTTTATAGCCCCATTTATCTTGGTTTGGTTAGGTCTAACCAGGTGTAATTAGCCTTTACTGATTACAATAGTGGCTATTCCAAGAAATGCAAAAAATATTCCTAATATCTCGAATTTATCAATTTTTTCATTTAAAAAAAAGAATCCAACTATAATTGCAAACACAGGAGCAGTATTTCCAAAAATAGATGTTAATGAACCAGAAATAGTATTTAGTGATAGAAACCAAAGAAGACTTGAAAAGGTTATCAATGATCCAGCTATTATTATTTTTGTGATTTCTTTTTTATCTTGTGTCACTTCTATTTTTTGGTTAATAATTTGACTAAATATTCCTAAAATAAATATTGTAATAATAGCTCTAATAATAGCACCTGTAAGTATTCCTGATTCTATAAGAGCTCTATCATTAAAGAAAACTGCAATTCCCCACATGCTTCCTGCGACTATCCCGCCTAAAATACCTAATAGACTTTTGTTTTTACTTTCCTTAAAACTTTCAAAATTTATTATAAAAATACTTAATAAAACAATTATAGCCCCAACAAAAACCAACAAATTATATTTGACTCCATTAAGTAATAGATCTAAAAAAAGACTCATTAAAATTGTAGATACTGCACAGATCGTAAAAGTTATTCCAATAGGATTTTGTTTAATTGAAATTACGTAAAATACTGTTCCTACACAACTCACTGTAGCTGCAATAGTAAAGAAAAAGATATCAGATAAGTTTTCATGAAAAATAGGTTGCCATCCTTGCACTATGAATATAATCAAACCAACTATTATTAAAGAAATAACTCCCTCATAAAATGGGAAAGTAAAATATTTCTTAAAATTCATGGTTTTTAAGAATGCTCCTGATGTAGCCCATGTTGCAGCGCTAATTAGTGCCGCAAATTGATAAAATGAATCCATAATGTCTTTAACTTGTCTGTAAATATAAGTTATTAAGAAAATTTAATTATAGCTTATATATAATAAGATTGGCTTTCATATTGATTAATACTTTTGATTCATTGAAAAATAGAAACTTTAGATTCCTTGTTTTTGGAATGATTTCAATGATAGGAGGAATGAATGTACAGATGCTTGCAAGATCTCAACTCGGTTGGGATCTGACTGGATCATCATTAGCTGTTACATTAGTTGGAGTAGGGTTTGCCCCACCTATGTTATTATTTTCGATATTTGGAGGAGTTGTTTCAGATAGATTTGATAATAAGAATATTATTCAACTTGGTCAGCTTGGAGTAATTGCAATCACTACGTTCATTGCCATATCAATTTTTACAAACACTATAACAATATATCACTTAATTATAGTATCTTTTTTTCAAGGAACTTTTTGGGCATTTATGATGCCAGCAAGACAATCAATAATAGCTGAATTAGTTGAAGAGAATCAACTAAATAATGCAGTATCATTAAATGCAGCTGGAATGTCGCTTACAACTATGATTTCTCCTGCAATTGGAGGTATTGTTTATCACTATTTTGGACCAGGTATGACATATGTATTAATTACAATTTTTTGTATTATTGCAATAATCGCAACAAGTATGATCCCAAAATCTAAAGCTAAAGTTCAAAAAAAATCTAAAGTATTAGGAGAAATTAAGGAAGTATTCTTAATTTTAAAGGATAATACTTTGTTACTTTACTTGATCATGTTGGCTTTAGTTACTACGCTTTTATCCTTACCTACAAGAACTCTTTTTGCTCCTTATGCTTCAGAACTTTTGTCTGGAGGAGCATTAGAAGTCGGTCTTATGCTTGCATCAATTGGAGGAGGAGCTCTTATTGGAACTTTAATAGCAGCATCAATACCTCAAAAAACTAAAAAAGGAAAATTTATTCTTTTTACCTCACTACTATCTGGGTTATCTATCCTCGTATTAGGTTTTTCATCTATTACTATTTTTTCTATTTTCCTTTGTTTCTTTTTAGGGCTAGGAGATGCTGGTAGAAGATCACTGAACCCTTCAATGATAATAGAAAAAACTCCTCAGGAATATAGAGGTAGAGTGATGGGTTTTTATGCAATGAGCTTTGGCTTTATACCTTTGGGAGCTATTCCAATGGGAATAATTTCTGACAAATATGGAGTAAATATAGCTTTCATATTTTCAGGATTAGCACTAATTATTTTTACAATGCTTCTTAGTAATAGAAAAGTAATTAGAAATTAATATCTTGATCAACTATTTCCCAGATATATCTGACGGCTATAGATCTATAGGGTCTCCATTTTTCAGAAATAGCATAGACTTCATCATCACTCGGAAGTTTATCAAGATTATAGATTTTTTTTATACCTTTTTTCAGACCAAGATCATTTGCAGGACAAATATCTTTATTATTTCCAGAAAAAATCAAAAAGTTTTCTACTGTCCAAGGGCCAATACCTTTAATTTTACAAAGAACATCTTTAGCTTCTTTTTCAGATAATTTTGAAGTTATACTCAGATTCAATTTTTCATCTTTTATCAGCCTAGAAACCTCTAAAACTGTTTTTGCTTTTGATGTAGAAAATCCCATTTCTTTTAGTTTTTGTTCTGATGATTTTTTTTCAAGGTGATTTATTTCTTCGCCGTAGTATTCTATGAATCGATTATATATACTTGCAGCAGAACTGATACTCAGTTGTTGTCCAACAATAATCCTTACTAAAGATAAAAAATCTGATTTTTTCTTATAATCATCTATAATTTGAAAATTTTCTTTTTCAAAAAACTTTATAAATTTTCCAAGACTTTTATCAGATTTAATTAGAGAATCAATTATTTTATTTTGTTCTAAATGATTTTTAGTCATTAATTTATAATATTAAAGTAAAGTTTTTTTGAATATAAGAAAAATATGAATAATCAGAAATATATAGATCCAAAAGTTGTTGGAGTTGGAATCTTAGAAAGAGATGATAAGATTCTTTTAGTGAAAAGAGGCATAGAGCCAGGTTATGGTCAATGGAGCATGCCATCTGGTTACATAAATAGGTTTGAAAAAGTTGAAGATGCCATTGAGAGAGAATTATTTGAAGAATGTGGAATTATAGTAAAAGCTGAATGGATTTCAGGCGTATATTCAAGCAAAAAATCTCCAATAATTTTGTTAGTTTGGAACTTGAGTTATATTTCTGGAGATATAAAACCTTTAGATGAAACTTTAGAGGTTGATTTCTTTAATATTAATAAAATGCCTGAACTAGCATTTGAACATGATTCAAAAATAATATCTGATTGGAGTAGACTTAAGATGATTATGTAATCTTATGATTATCAATGAGTCGTTTGACTCTTTTCCATATAGAATCAGCTACTCTTGATTCTGATTGTTGAGCTCCTACAATACTCCATGAAGATCTATCGTTATTAGCCATTTCTAAGTAGCCATTTCTAACTTTATTATGGAAATTAACATTCATCTTTTCAAACCTGTTTCCTTCAAAATTTTCTCTTTTATTTTTTTTAGATTTTTCTAGTGATGAAAGTTCTATATTTACTGATTTATTTATCCTATTGCTGGAAATATTAGGATCAATATCGAGCAGGATAGTAAGATCTGGTTTATAACCTTCAATTGTGATTTTGTTTAGATTATTTATTATTTCTAAATCTACTCCTTTACCATATCCTTGGTAAGCTAAGGTCGAGTGAATAAATCTATCAACTATTACGGTTACTCCTTTATCTAGAGCAGGCCCTATAACTGATTTACAAAGCTCAGCTCTAGCTGCACAAAACAAGTATGTTTCAGCGAGTGGGTTTTGTATATTTTTTGACTTAACCCATTTTCGAACTTGTTCCCCTAACATTGTGTTTCCAGGCTCATGTATAAGAATAGAATTAATACCTTCATCTACCAGTTTATTTACAAGTCTCTTACACTGAGTTGATTTTCCGGAGCCTTCACCTCCTTCAAAAGTAATTAACAAGCCTTTTGATAAAATATTTTTTGATGATTTCCCATCTGAAGGGAAACTAAATAGTTTTAGATTTCTATCTGAATTTTTTTTTGTAGTCATTGAATTCTTTTTTTAAGAATAATTCTTCTTTTGCTATTTACTCCTATGGATTTAGTACTAATTCCTTCATTTGTAGCAAAAAAATGCTGCATCCTTCTAACGTTCGAATCTTGGGGAGAAAGCTCATATTCATTTTCTCCATTTTTTATTTTTTTTATTCCGAGCTTAACTTCATTTAAAGCTTCTGTGCTATCGATGTCAAGTTTATTTTTCGAGAGAATTTCATTTGAATTTCTTTCATATGTTATTTTTTCAAGAAATCTAGCTATTTGATCACTTGATCCTTTTTTTATAAGATGAATTGGAATCCCTATCTTCTCAGCCATTTCAATTATTTTTGGTTTAGGTTCTTTAGAATAATTAGCCTTAGTTGTAAGAATAATTTTGGCAATTTCGAGGTTAGAAACAATTTTTACATTTGAAAAATAGGATTTTGATAATTTTTTCAGTTTCGCTTTTTGCAATCCATAAGGGAAAACATTAATCTTATTTACAGTTTTATTTTGTTTGTTTTTTCCCTTTTCTTCTATATTTTCAGTTTTTTCTTCAAAAATTTGATCTTGAACTTTTGAATTTTTTGATTTGCTAAGTTTATCTCCATCAATTTTTCTGATCTCAACATCACTTGTAATACCCCTAAGTTTTTTATCAACAGCTAATCCTACATCAAAATGAACTGATACTTCATTTCTATCAACTATTTCAACCAGAATATCAAAGGTTGGTTCAAATTCTCTTTCTAGGACTGTTTTTTGTGTTTTTCTTCTTCTAGCTTCAATATCTCCTAATGTTACTGACTTTACCCCTCCTACTAGATCACTCAGTGTAGGGTTGATTATAATATTGTCTAGAGTGTTACCATGGGCTGTAGCAATTAATTGAACGCCTCTTTCTGCGATGGTTCTTGCAGCCATTGATTCTTTTTCTGTGCTTATTTCATCTATCACAATAACTTGTGGCATATGATTTTCCACAGCTTCTATCATAACGTCATGTTGCAAATTAGTGTTTTTTACCTGCATTCTCCTTGCAGAACCTATGGCCGGATGAGGTATATCTCCATCTCCAGCAATTTCATTTGATGTGTCAATTACAACTACTCGCTTATTCTCTTTATCAGCTAAAAGCCTAGCTATCTCTCTTAGCATAGTTGTCTTTCCAATGCCAGGTTTACCCATTATCAAAATGCTTTTTCCATTGCCTATGAAATCCTCTATTATTTTTATACTTCCAAAAACAGCTCTCCCAACTCTGCATGTCAGTCCAATTGTTTTATCAACTCTATTTTTAATTAATGAAATTCTATGAAGAGTTTTTTCAATACCAGCCCTATTATCATCACCAACGTTTCCTAGTTTTTCTAGAACAAAACTTATATCAAGTTCTGATACCACTTCATTTTCTAAAGTTTTCTTTCGATCTGAATAAATAATTACAGGAGGTCTACCAAGATCTAATACTATTTCTATTAGATCTTCATAAGCATTCTCAATATTTTTAGTTATCTTATGAGGCAAAATATTAAGAAATAGATCTAAATCGTCTAATATTTCAAATTTTTCTTTATCCATAATTTTTATTTATTGTAATAAATTTATGATACCTATAAGTCATTCTTTTGTTAAATTTACAAAATACTCATGAACTTTGGTTGATCCAGAAATTTCTGGATGAAAAGATGTTCCAAGAATTTTATTTTCTTTGATTCCAACAATTGTTCCATCGTTAAGTTTAGATAGAATTTCAACTTTTCTAGAAACTTCCTTAACGATTGGAGCACGTATAAATACAGCCTTGATTTTTTCTTCTATTCCTCTGAAATTAATATCTGACTCAAAAGAATCTACTTGTCTCCCAAACCAATTTCTAGAAACTTTAGCATTTATTAATTTCATAGGAGTTGGTTCAGGTTCAGTTAGCTTATTTGCTATACAAATTAGACCTGCACAAGTCCCCCAAACCGACATTCCTGATGAAACTTTTTCTTTTATTTCATTCTCAAAATCATATCTATCAATAAGTTTTTTGATAGTTGTTGATTCTCCTCCTGGAATAATTAAGCCATTTAGTTCAGAAAGTTCGTTTGGTTTTTTTACAATTGAACAATCTACATTTAGATTATCTAAAACACTTTTGTGCTCAGCAAAATCACCCTGTAGTGCTAGTACTCCAATTTTAACTTTGGATCTTACCAACCTCTTTTTTCTAGTCTTTCGGAAGGATCTATTTTAGAAACCTCATCACCTTTCATTGCTCCACCTAAATTCTTAGATATTTCAGCAATTAATTCAGCGTCTTCATAGTGGGTTGTTGCTTGTACTATTGCATCAGCCATCTTTGCAGGATTTCCACTCTTAAAAATTCCTGAACCAACAAAAACACCCTCAACACCAATTTGCATCAATAATGCAGCATCTGCTGGCGTTGCTATTCCTCCAGCTGCAAAATTTACGACAGGTAGTTTCCCTGTATTTTTTACTTCACATACTAGTTCGTACGGAGCACCAAGGTTTTTTGCTTCTGTCATTAATTCTTCATCATCAAGCATCTGGATTTTTTTGATATCAGAAAGTATTTGTCTAGCATGAGTTACTGCTTGAACAACGTCTCCTGTACCTGCTTCACCCTTTGTTCTTATCATAGAAGCACCTTCTCCGATTCTTCTTAATGCTTCTCCTAGATTTGTTGCACCACAGACAAAAGGCATCTTATATTCCCATTTGTTTATGTGATATTCATTATCCGCTGGCGTTAGTACCTCTGATTCATCACAGTAGTCTACACCCAATGCTTCCAGCACCTGAGCTTCTGCAAAATGACCTATTCTGGCTTTTGCCATAACCGGTATTGATACAGCTTCAATTATCCCTGTAATCATTTCAGGATCTGAAGCTCTAGCTACTCCACCATCTCTTCTGATATCTGAAGGAACTCTTTCAAGAGCCATAACTGCTACAGCACCTGCATCTTCAGCAACTTTTGCCTCATCTGGAGTAACAACATCCATGATCACTCCACCTTTTAGCATTTGGGCTAATCCACCCTTAACTCTCCAGTCTCCTACGTCAGGTAGTGATTGTTCTTTCCATGACTTTGGTTTATTTTTTAATGTACTCATTTCTTTCTCCTCGGCTTTATTTTTTTCTTATACGACACCGAACCCGTATACTTATATTATATTTATTTATTTCATTTTGGATAGCATTAATTTGACCAAATCAATGGTTCTGTAAGAGTAACCCCATTCATTGTCATACCAACTGACTATTTTGAACATGTTTTCACCTATTTCTAGAGTAGAATTCAAATCAATTATTGAAGAGTTGGTATTTCCTAAAAAGTCAATGGAAACTAAATTTTCATCCGTTACATCTAAAATACCCTTTAATTCTCCCTTGGAATATTTTGAAAAAAGATCGTTTATTTCTTTTGCATTTGTTTTCTTTTCTAAAACAACATTCAGGTCTACTACAGAACAGCTTGGAGTTGGGACTCTAAATGCCATTCCATCTAGTTTACCCTTAACTGACTGTATTACTTTTCCAACTGACTTAGCGGCGCCTGTAGTTGTTGGTATTATGCTTGAAGCACCTGCTCTAGCTCTTCTGAGATCTTTATGTGAGTTATCTAGAATATTTTGATCGTTGGTGTAAGAATGAATAGTTGTCATAAAGCCATTTTTTATTTGAAAATTATCTTCAAGAATTTTTATTACTGGAGCAAGGCAATTTGTGGTGCATGAGGAGTTAGAAATAATTTGATGATTTGAATGATCATAAATTTTTTCGTTGACACCCATCACTATCGTTGCATCTTCGTTTTTTCCTGGTGCAGTTAATAGTACTTTTTCTACACCATTTTTTAGGTGAACCGATGCCTTTTCTTTTGAATTGAATTTTCCTGTTGATTCAATAACTATTTTTACATCTTCTTTTTGCCAAGGAATATCTTCTGGTGTATCTTCTCTGAAAAATCTAATCTTTCTATCACCAAGATAAAGAAACTTATCGTCAGAATTTACTTCTAATTTTATTTTTCCATAAGCAGAATCATACTTAAGTAAATGCTTATAAGTCTCAAGATCTGATCTTCCATTAATAGCTGTAATATTTATATCAATATTTTCTTCGGCTATGATTCTAAGGATTTGTCTACCAATTCTTCCAAATCCATTTATTCCTACATTTTTCGACATTATTACAATAGTATTGATTTTCCAGCAAAAGTTGCTTTATCTTTTAGTTTCTCTTCAATTCTAAGCAATCGATTGTATTTTGCAACCCTATCTGAACGAGCCGGAGCTCCAGTTTTTATTTGTCCGGAGTTAGTTCCTACCGACAAATCTGCAATAGTCGTATCCTCTGTTTCTCCTGATCTATGACTTATTACAGAATTAAAATTCTTTTTAGAAGCAATTTCTATAGTTTCAAGCGTTTCAGAGATTGTTCCCACTTGATTAAATTTTATGAGTATTGCGTTAGCAGAGTTTTCATTAATTCCTTTTTCTAGATATTTTTTTTGGGTTACGAATAGATCATCTCCAACTATTTGAATATTTTCACCGTGTTTGCTTGTAAAAATATTCCATCCCTTCCAATCATCTTCTGACAATCCATCTTCTATGGAATAAATAGGATATTTATCTATAAGATTTGAGTAATATTCAACCATCTCATCAGATGATAATTTAAGATTTTCTTTACTTAATAAATATTCTGATTTGTTTCCAAATTCTGAAGATGCGGGGTCAAGTGCTATAAATATATCATCACCAGGGGAATAACCTGATTTTTCTGTTGCTAAGATAATAAAATCAAGTACCTGATTATTTGAAAGATTTGATGGAGCGTAACCTCCTTCATACCCAACATTAGTAGACAAACCTTCATCTTCTAAAATTTTACCTAAAGTGAAGTAAATTTCAGAGCCTGCTCTGATAGATTCAGCAAAATTATCGAATCCCATAGGGGCTATCATAAACTCTTGAAAATCTGTTGAATTTATAGCATGAGCTCCGCCGTTCATTATATTTAACATTGGAACAGGTAATATAGAAGGATTTTTTTGGTTAGATAGCTCGGCTATCTTTTCGTAAATCTCCAAGCCCTCTGCCTTACTTGAAGCTGAAAGTATAGCCAACGAAACGCCTAATATAGCATTAGCTCCTAAATTCTTTTTTTCTTCTGAACCATCTAAATCAATCATTAAATCATCTAATTCTTTTTGGTTCCTAGAATCTTTATTAATGATAACTTTTGCTATTTTTTCATTAACATTCTCAACTGCTTTTAGTACTCCTTTGCCATTATATCTTTTCGGGTCAGAGTCTCTAAGTTCCAAAGCTTCTCTGGATCCAGTACTAGCTCCTGATGGAACTGAAGCTGAAGCTATAACTCCTCCATCTAATTCAATTTCTACACCGACTGTTGGATTTCCTCTAGAGTCAAGTATTTCTCTTCCTAGAACTGATTTTATTTTATACATTTTCTCTCCTAGTAAAGATCTATTTCACTAATAATTTCATTTTGTTTATTTATGATTTTTTTTATTCCTTCTGAGCCTATCTTTAGAAGTTTATTGAGTTCATCAAAACTTAATAATTCTTTTTCTGAAGTCCCCTGAATTTCGATAATTTCTAAGTTGGAATTAAGCACTAAATTCATATCAAAATCGGCAATAGAATCTTCAGAATAATCAAGATCTAAATAAATCTCACCATCAACTTTTCCAAGACTTATTGCAGCAACTTGATTTTTGAAATATTTTTTTGTATTAGAATTATAATAATTTTTTAGTGCTAAATATGTTGAAATATATGATCCAGTTATTGATGCTGTTCGTGTGCCGCCATCTGCATTCAGCACATCACAGTCAACAGTAATAACAATCCCAGGGATAAGATTCAAATTAACTGCCTGTCTTAAGGTTCTTCCTATGAGTCTCTGAATTTCTTGAGTTCTACCGCTTAGTTTTCCACCTCTATCTCTAGATACTCTTTCAGAAGAGGAATTGGGAAGCATATTGTACTCTGCAGTTATCCAACCTTGATTTTTATTTTGCAACCATCTAGGTATATTATTTGAGATATTAGTTGAGCATATTACTTGTGTGTCTTCAAATTTAATCAAAACTGAACCGATTGCATTTTTTTGAAAATTTGGAACTATTGATAAATTCCTAGCTTGATCGAACTTTCTATTATTTTTTCTCATAGTATCATTTTACAAAATAATCACATTCAGGCTAAATAGTATTAAGTACTGAATAATTATAAACAACTAAAAATTTATTAGATGAAAATTGCAATTTTGGGTGCTGGAGCCGTAGGAAGCTATTATGGAGCAACCTTACAGAAAAAAGGTTTTGATGTTACTCTTATATGCCGAGGTGAACATTACAAACAAATAATTAATAAAGGATTGAAAGTTAAGTCTCATTGGGGAGATTATAAAACAGCTATATCTGCCTCCGATAATATAAAAAAATTGGGAATCTTTGATGTGATTTTCTTCACTCCTAAATTATATTCAAATATAGAAACCTTGCCCTTATTGAAAGATATATCAAACGAAAAAACTATAGTCATAACAATTCAAAATGGCGTAAACAGCCATAATGAAATTTCTAAATTTATTGATACAAAACAAATCATCCCTGCTGCAACATTTATAGAAGCTGAGATAGTATCTCCTGGAGTTATCATGCAACAAGGATCTACTGCTTTAGTTGAGATGGGGTTTTTGGAAAGGTCACAAGAAAAAATTTTACAAGATTTGAAAACTAAATTTGATTCAGAATTTTTATCTTTTAATATTTCTAATGATATTCTTCATACACTTTGGAAAAAAATGATCATTGTAGGAGCATTTGGGACTATTATGACTTCATTTCGAATGTCTTTTAGAGAACTCATTGATTCAAAATATGGTGAAAAAATATTATCTGAAACTATGAAAGAAATTAAGAAGGTTGGAATATCCGAAAACATACAATTAGATTCAGTTAATATTAGTGAAATCATTAAAGAATTAAGGTTGGAAGCTGATGAAATGACTTCCTCAATGTTTAATGATTTAAAAAGTAAAAAACCTTTAGAAATTGATAGTATTCTTGGTCATGTGGTCAATCTTGCTCAATCAAAAAATATTGACCTACCTTATAGCGAAACATTAGTATCATCATTGGAAAATTTTAAGCGAGGATATGTATGGACTCAAATATAAAAAAACTGAAAAATTTTAGTTCTCAAAATGTCATAGATGCCATGACTGTTTTAGGTTGGGAACAGTCAATGATTGAAGGAGCTAATCCATTGATTTTCAAAGAAAAGATGGTAGGCAAGGCAGTTACTCTTGGCTTTGTAAGATATAGAAAAGATTTGCTAGATGATTTGCCAAAAGGAATAAATTCTCCTGAGTATGAATCGTTTGAGTTATGCGATTCTGAATCAGTATTGGTCGCTTCATCTGTTGGAAAGTATGAATCAATAGGTGGAGATATAAAGTTCTTGAGATTATTCCAAAAAAAAGTAGCTGGATTAGTCACTGATGGTTCTGTTAGAGACTCAGAAAGTTTAGAAGAGTATAACTTTTCAGTGTATGCCCATTCTTACACATCAAAGCAAGGACCAGGAATTATGTTACCTTATCACGTTAATCAACCAATAAATTGCGGAGGTGTTTTAGTAAGACCTGGTGACTACATAATTGGTGATAAAGATGGAGTAGTTGTACTTCCTGAAAAAATAGCTGTTGAATCAATTAAAATTATGGGAGAAAGAGAAGATATAGAAAGAATAGTTAAAGAAAAATTGAGTAAATCACCTGGTTCTCCTGGAAAATATTACCCTTTTAATGATCTTACGTATAAACTATATGAAGAATTCAAAAAAAACAAAAAATAATCAATGTTGGAGTTATAAATATGACTACTGAAGGAATGGCATTTCATAAAGGCGAAAAAATCTTATTGAAAGATGCGAAAGTTGGAGTTATGACCCATGCTTTACATTACGGTACAGCTGTTTTTGAAGGTATAAGAGGAAATTGGAATTCTTCCAAAAATCAAATGATGATTTTTAGATTAAAAGAGCATTATGAAAGATTATTACGTGGGGCTAATATTCTAAGAATGAATCTACCTTATTCAGCTGATGAACTGTCAGAGATTACTGTTGATCTAGTAAAGTCTAATGGTTATACACAAGATGTTTATATAAGACCACTAGCATTTAAGTCTCAAGAGTTGGTAGCTAACTTAAAGTTACATGAGTTGGATGATGATATAACTATAATCGTTGTACCTTTTGGTTCTTATATAGATAATGATAAACCTATCAATTGCCAAACAAGTTCTTGGAGAAGACCAGAAGATACAATGATGCCTACAGGAGTAAAGCTTTCAGGTCTTTATACAACTAGTATTCTCGCTAAAACTGAGGCGGTAGCTTCTAATTTTGATGAAGCTATCTTATTAAATCATGATGGAACTGTATCGGAAGGCAGCGGAGAAAATTTATTCATGATTCGTGATAATAAGATTATTACACCAACTGAAACGGATAATTGTTTATTGGGAATTACAAGAGACTCAATAATAGAAATTGCAAACAAAGAATTAGGTATTAATGTTGTTGAAAGGCAAATTCATAGATCTGAACTATATCTAGCTGATGAAATATTTTTGACAGGTACTGCAGCACATGTAACATCAGTTGGTTCCCTAGATAATAGGAAGATTGGTTCAGGTGAAATTGGACAAATAACAAAAAAACTCCAAGAATTATACTTTTCAATAGTTATTGATGATGAGTCTCTAGAAAAGAAATCAGATTATTCTCGCTGGTTGACGTCATTTAGTGTCTAGATATCTGAAAGTCATTTGAAGATTTTTGATCTGTAACATTTTTTGGATTGTCAAGAAAAATTTCATTAAGTTTTTTTGATCCAATAATCTGAATGATACTTTCAATCTTATTTTCTATAAATGAATTATTCATCTGATCATAGTTTATTGAGTCTGTAGCTATAAAATCATAAACACCAATTTCTAGAAAATATTTAGAATTTTTTTCAATTTCTTCGCCAAAAAGAGAAGAAAAAGATCCTAATGACAACTGAAACAAAACACCTTGATCTTTTAGTGCAAAAATTCTTTCCTTATTAAGTATTTCAAATCTTTCAGGATGAGAAATTATTGGAATTATTCTTAAATCTAAGATTTGTTCAAGTACCTTACTTATCAATTTATAATCATTTTTATGGTTTATATCAAGTAATATAAAATTTGATGATAATAATGATAATCCCTTTTGATCTTGTTTTAATCTTGATATCAAGTCAGTAGAAATAAGATGCTCAAATCCTGTAAAAATCTTTTCAGAGGTGATTTTTTTTTCATTAATATTATTATGATTTATCACAAGATTATCGAATTGATTCATAATCATTTTATTTTCTCTTGTGGGAATATATTTTTCAGAAAGTATGTAAAGTATCTCACTAAATATTTGATCTTCATTATCAATATCAACTATATTTACAGGATCATAAAAATTAAATTTTTTATTATTAATATCAATCATTACGATCTAGCCTCAATCATCCTAAATGATTCTCCGTATTTGAAATCATTATCTAAAGCAGAATCATTTAGTCTCTTAAGGATGTTTTTACCATACTCAGAGCCTAAGCTTAGACCTGGTAGCTGACTCTTATGTTTAGATAGAGATTCAACCTTTTTTAACTCATAAGATGTTACATCAACACAAACATTTGGTTCATCACTTCCCCAAAAAAGTAACTTTTTTACCTTATATGGTTGAATTTCTTTGTTAATTTGTTCCGGAAAATGTAAATGGTCTCTAGCATAAGGATATATCGCATCCATAACTGAAAATCCTAAATTTCTGTGATCTCTATGTAGGAAGCTTTTCATTCTAAATGGATCATGTGTGAAGATTATTTCTGGTTTAAATTTTCTTATATTGTAGACAAGGTCAGACAAGAGAGATCTACTTGATTCTAATTCCCCATCAACGTAACCTAATGAAACTATTTCTTTTACTCCTATAGAATTTGCTGCTTCAATTTGCTCATTAGACCTAATATCAACTATTTTTTCACTTGTCATACTTAGATCATTAGATCCACTAGAACCTGTAGTTGCTAGAACATATACTACTTCTGTACCCTTTGAAACCCATTTTGCTACCGTTGCTCCAGTACCGATTTCTGCATCATCAGGATGTGCAAAAACAACCATGGCAGTTCTTGGAATATCTGTAAATTCTCTCATTTTTATGATTTTACTTTTTATATCATTCAATTATTTCATTTTATTAGAAAAAAAATCAATATACTATAAAAGATATGATTGAAATGTAAGTGTGAGATTATGGATCAAGAGTTAGAAAAAATTCTTCAAAAAGAACAAGATAGGCAAAAAAATTCAGCAGTATTTATAGCCTCAGAAAACTATGCTTCTGAATCTGTTAGAAAGTATACTTCTTCTATACTTACTAACAAATATGCTGAAGGATATCCAGGAGCTAGATATTATGCCGGTTGTGAATATGTTGATCAAGTTGAAAATTTAGCTATTGATAGAGGTAAACACATTTTTGGTAGTAATCATATTAATGTTCAGCCACATTCAGGGTCTCAGGCAAATATGGCTGCTTACATATCTTTGTTGAGCCCAGGTGATAAAATCTTAAGTTTATCCTTAGATCATGGGGGACATTTGTCGCATGGTCATAACGTGAATTTTTCAGGAAAAATATACGAGATACACAATTATTTTTTGGATAAAGAATCTGAGATGATTGACTTTGATGCCTTACAAAAAATTGCTGATAATGTTCAACCCAAACTAATTATTTGTGGTTTTTCAGCATATTCAAGGACAATAGATTTTATAAGATTTAAGCAAATTGCTGAATCTGTTGGTGCCTTACTAATGGCTGATATAGCTCATATTGCTGGATTAATTGTAGCGAAACAACATCCTTCGCCTGTAAATATTGCAGATATAATAACCTCTACAACACATAAAACACTTAGAGGCCCTAGAGGTGGAATTGCGATCATAAGTGAACCACTTGCAAAAAAGTATGACAGAGGCATTTTTCCTGCAGTCCAAGGTGGTCCTATCATGAACAATGTTTTAGCAAAAGCCGTTGCATTTAAGGAAGCTTCTAAAGAAGACTTTATAGAATATTCCAAAGAGATTATAACCAATGCAAATTTACTTTGTGAACATCTAAAAGATAAAGGAATTAGGGTTGTTTCTGAAAAAACTGAGAATCACTTGATGTTACTTGATACAAGATCACTAAATTTAACGGGTTCAGAGGCAGAAGAAAAACTTAATTCAGTTGGAATTATAGTAAATAAAAATGCTATACCATTTGATCCTGAACCTCCTAAGATTACATCTGGGATTAGAATAGGAACACCTGCAATAACAACTCGTAAAATTTCTAAGGATGACCTTTTACAAATTGGCGATCTGATTTATGAAACATTGACTAAAAACGATAAAAATAAATCTGCAATAAAAGAAAAAGTTACACTTATAATGAATAAATTACCACTTCCTTAAATTGAAGGATACTACTTAGAGATATAGTCTTAAATAGATGTTATAATTTTATACATCAGAAAATCGATTGAAAAAGGTAAAAAATTGAAAAGATATGAATTAATGTGGATCATAGGTGGGTTGTTAGATGACCAATCAATAGAAGAATCTTTAACAAAAATCACCAAATCTATCTCATTGCCAAAGAAAAGTAAGGTTATCAAAGCTGAGCTTTGGGGTAAAAGAAAACTCTCTTATCCGATAGATAATTTTGAAGATGGGACATATTTTTTGGCTGAAATAGAATCTAATCCTGATGCTATTTCACAACTTGAGATCATACTCAAAGAAAATGAAAGTATTATAAGACATCTAATTACTATAAAAGAAAAATTCAAACCTTATAAAGTCGAATCTAAATAGGAGAACTCTTGAGTTTAAATCAAATATTATTAATAGGAAATTGTGGATCTGATCCTGAAATGAGATATACTCCAAATGGATCAATGGTTGTCAACTTTAGTTTAGCAGTTAATTCATACAGAAATGGTGCTGATGGAGAGCAAATACAGGAGACAGAATGGTTTAGAGTTTCATGCTGGAATAAAACAGCAGAATCTGTTAACCAGTTTCTACAAAAAGGTTCAAGATGCTTCGTTGAAGGTAGATTTAGATCGAGTACATACACAGCAAATGATGGAACTCAGAGACAATCTAACGAAATTACAGCATTTAGGGTTATTTTCTTAGATAGAAATAACGAATCCAATAACAGCGATAGTAATTTCTCTCAAGATATTAATAATCAACAACAAACTAACACTTCAAATGATTTTGATAATCAACCACAAATTTCAAATGAAAATGATGTGGATGATGCTGAAGAATTACCATGGTAGTAAAGGAAAAATATGACAACTAACAGACAAAATTCTCGTAGAAATAATTTTTCTTATGATTTTAGAGCAAGAAAAAAACCAATTTCTAAGGTAATCAAAGGATTACCAGTAGACTATAAAGATATTGATGTTCTTCTTTCTTACATTAGTGATAGAGCAAAAATTTCTAGCTCATACAGGACTGGAAATGCAGCTAAGGATCATAGAAGTCTTACAAAGGCCATTAAAAGAGCAAGATATATGGCATTATTACCAATCTCTCATGAGCATGAAATAGTTAGATCGTCAATCGAAGAAAATACTAATACTGTAGACGAGCCAGTTGTTGAAGAAGAATTAGCAGTAGAAGATTCATCGTCGGAAGAAACTTCTTCAGAAGAAGAATCTGGCCAAGAAAAGAAAACAGAAGAATCTTAGGATTTAAGTTTGTCTAAGTTTAGCTCTTATGGTTAATGAAAATAATATTCCATCTGAAAATAGTGATTCTTTTGATCTAGGCAAAAGAAGTATAACCTCATCTAAAGGGAAATCAAGATTTGAACTTCTAGCAGATAATAAGAGAAAATCATTTATTTTTAGACCTTTCTTTTACCTTGGATTTTCCGTTTTTATAATTTTATTCATAATTTTATCTTTTTTTTACACTGTTACTTATATTATTCCTCCGATGAAAGATGCTATTCGAGTAGGTGAGGTATCTTACACGAGAGGAGATGTAGTAAAGTTTATAAGATTTAACCAAAGAATTACTGAAGATTTAGGAATGGAATTTGAAATTGGGAATTCATTGTTTGAGGCTCTGAGAGTAATTTTAGAAGGTGAGCTTGCTTATCAAATTGCTCCTAAGTATGGTATTTCAGTTAGTAATGATGAAGTTCAACAGAGGATAGAAATATTGATGGGTTTTATATCAGTTGAAAATGCTGGTTCTGCTGAATACCTGTCTAATGTTGATGAGTCCTACAGGCAATTCCTCAACAAAACAGGACTCTCAGATCAGGAGTATAGAAATTATATTAAGAGAACTATATTTAGAGAAAAATTGAGAGGATTAATTGCTAGAGATATGTCAAGAATACAGCCTCAAGTTGAGCTTTACGAGATTGTTTTTGAATCACCTGATTTATCTGTTATAAATTCCATAGATAGAAAACTAACAATGGGAACACCTATTGAAAATATTGCATTAGAATTTTCAGAAGATCAAGAAGTTCTTAGAACTAAAGGAAATATTGGTTGGATGCCCAAAGGTATCGATGATAAGTTAGATAGATTGATCTACTTTAATGATGGTTTAGAAGTAACTCCTTCACCAAAAACATTATTGAAAACTCCTTATAATAAAACAGATGAAAAAGTATTTGCCTTTTACTACATTAATGATTTTTCAGAAGCAAGAGAAATAGAAGATAAGTATTTTGAACAACTAGCTGATTCTGAATTTGAAAATTTTATAAATTCTTTTAATGAGGAGTACAATTTATGGATGGATATTAATAGTGATATATACACATGGATAAATACAAAAGTTTTATTAGCTTCAAATTCTGAATTTTTAGAACTTGAAAGTGAAAAAACAGAGCAAGGTATTTATCAACCCCCAGCACAGTAGTTTGATATATACTAAATTTATCCTAATAAATTAGACAATGAAAAAAAGTTTATTTAATCACTATAAAAAATTTTTACCTATCACGGATAAAACTCCAGAGGTGACACTTGGAGAAGGTTTCACTCCTCTTGTGAAATCAAAAAATTTGTCTAATAAATTTAATTGTGAAATGTACTTCAAACTAGAAGGATGTAATCCATCTTCTTCTTTCAAAGATAGAGGAATGTTTTTAGCAGTATCTAAGGCAATTGAGAATAAAAAGCAGAAAATAATATGTGCGTCTACTGGTAATACTTCAGCTTCTGCAGCGGCTTATGGGGCAAGATATAATTTAGAAACTATTGTTATTATACCCGCTGGTAAGATAGCTTTAGGTAAGCTACTTCAAGCAATGGCCTATGGAGCTAAAATAATATCAATTGATGGAAATTTTGACCAAGCATTAAACGCTGTTAGAGAGATTTCTGACAAACTAGATTTAGAAATTGTTAATTCCATAAATCCTTACAGGCTTGAAGGACAAATGACAGGAGCTTTTGAAATTTCTGATGATTTGGATACAGTACCTGATTTTCAATTTATGCCAGTTGGAAATGCAGGAAATATAAGTTCCTATTTTAAAGGATATAAAAAATATATGGAGGAAAAAATAACCTCTAAGCTACCAACATTAATTGGAGTTCAAGCAGAAAATTCTGCACCACTTGTTGATAATAAAATAATTGCTTCTCCGAAAACTTTAGCAAGTGCAATTCGTATTGGGAATCCCGCTAGCTCAATTCTTGCTAAAGAGGCTATTTCTGTAACGGGTGGAAAATTTATGAAAGTATCTGATACTGAGATTATTAATGCTCAGTCTATATTAGCCAAAGAAGAAGGATTGTTTTGTGAACCAGCCTCAGCAGCTTCGTTGGCAGGATTTTTCAAATATGCTGAAAGTGAAAATGATTTTCAGGAGAAAAAAGTAACTTTTATTTTGACTGGAAATGGTTTGAAAGATCCAGATGTGGCAAAAAAATACCTAAGTTCTAAAATAATCAAAACTTCTTCAAAAATTAATGATATAACTGAAGCAATTCAAAATGGGAAATCAAAAAGTTTTCTTAGCAGATTTTTTTAATGGAGTTTTTTTTGGCCTCTTCTGACATTTTTAATATTTGGGAATCATTTCTGAAAAAAAGTACCGAAAAAACACCTTATGATCAAATGTTTTGGAAGAATATTTGGATTAATCATTTTTCAAAAGATTATAAATTTGAATATATTTATAATGAAGACTTTTTTGTCCCACTTAAAATAAACGATTCAATTGCAAGTATAATTGGTGATAAGGATATTGTTGATTACAATAATATCTTATCTATTAATCAAAATCTTTCTAAATTTGAGGAAATTTTAGATCAAATTTTTTCCTTAGATATTAAAATTTTTCAAATATTTTCAATTTCAGAAAAGTCATCCACTTATCGACTATTAAGTAATGAAAAATTGCAAAAAAAATATTCTATAATCTTTCAAAAAGAGGATGTTTCACCATATTTAAAATTGCCAGAAACATGGGATGAATACATATCTTACTTACCCAAGAAAAAAAGACATGAACTCAGAAGAAAAATTAGAAGATTAGAAGAAAATACTGAGTTCGACTCTGGAGATTATTATACCTATAATCATAAGGATGAAATATTAGAGAATTTTTTCAAGTTACACCGAATAAGCTCACAAGATAAAAATAAATTTATGACATCCAAGATGGAAAACTTTTTTATTGATTTGATTTCACAAATGTTGCTTAGTAATTCAATAATATATTCCTACTTAAATATCGATGGCTCAACCGTTGCTTGTTCCTTGTCATTTTTAGATTCAAATATCAGATACTTATATAATTCTGGATTTGATCCCTCCTTTAATAATTTTTCTTCTGGACTGCTAAATCATGCATTTGCCATAAAGAGATCTATAGAAAAAAAATATGATATTTTCGATTTTATGAGAGGTAATGAGAGATATAAGTATGATCTAGGTGGAATAGATACGCAACTTTACACTGTAATTCTAGAAAAAAAATAAATGGCACTCAATTTTTGCGTAGTATCTATTCATTCTTGTCCTGGAGAAAAAATTGGGCTAAATAAGGCTGGAGGTTTAAATATTTATGTTATGAATTTAGTTAATTTTTTATCCACTAATCATAATGTATATCTTATATCTAAAGATCATGATAATTGTGATCTGAATTTTTTAGAAAATAAAATAAAGATCTTTCATTTAAATCCAAAAAATTATGATTCCAAAATTGAGCTACCTAATTTTGATGTAATAATTAGCAATTATTGGACTTCAGGTATTTTTTGTAAATTAAATCTATCAGAATCTAATGCGTTAAAAATAAATATATCTCATACTCTAGAATATTTAAAGAAAGAGCATTCTAGTGATTACAAAATTGATTTAGAAAGAGTAAAAATTGAAAAAGAAAATTTTGATTTTTTTGACTATACATTATCTTTTTCAGATCTAGAATCTAAATTATTAGCTATTAAATATGATGTTCCTTCACGAAAGATTATCGAATCGACACCTGGCTTTAATCGAGATCTATTTTCCCCAGAAATTCGTTCTATTGCTAGAAAAAGAATAAATTTTAATCAGGATGGCAAACTTATACTTTTTGTTGGTAGAAATGACTACTTAAAAGGAATTGATATAGCTATAGATGCCTTTAAGAATATTTATGATAAATTTGATTCGATATCTCTAGGAATAGTAGGTGGAGATTATGGTTCAGAATCACAAAAAAAAATGGAAAAAGCCCTTTCTAAGGCTGAATATTCAAAAGACATAAAATGGTTTGGTTCAGTGCCTCATCATGAACTACAAAATTATTACAATGCATCAAACTTAGTTATAATTCCTTCTAGATCTGAAACATTTGGTTTAGTTTGTTTGGAAGCTTTAGCTTGCGAAACACCTGTATTATTTTCTGATACAGGAAGAATGAGAGATTTTGTTCACATAGGTAAAACGGGGATGATTTCTGAAGATACAAGCTCTGATAGCTTTTCTAGAAATATTATTGAATTTTTAGGAAATGAAAAATCATTTGTTTTTCTGGATCGTTATTACGAAAAAATATGTGAATTTGAATGGGCTTTTATATTTGAAAAATTGATGTCAAAGTTAAACAAGTAACTCATACCATCCAAGCCTATCGTAGGTGTAAAATCCAATTTCCTCATAAATTTTTTTTGCTGGAATATTCTCATAATCTACTTCTAATAAGATTTCTTCACAATTACTTTCAATTAATTCGTTTATGGCTGTGATAATTAATTCTTTGGCCAAACCTTTATTTCTAAATTGTTTTTTTACACCACACATTGATAATTTTGATTGATTATTTGATAGATTTTTTTGAGTCCAGGTATATCCAATCCACCTTCCAGATTTATTTTTTGAAATATTAAAAAATGATTTAATATTAGTTAGTTTTAGTGAATTTATTTCTTCTATAAAATCTTTTGTGGAGTTTATTTCATAGCCATAATGATCAGAGAAACAATCATTTTGAATATCTACTAAACCTTCTATATTTTTATTCTCATCTATACCGCACACCTTGAAATCATTATTTTTTTTATATGCTATCTTCTTATTTGAAATTATTTTTATTTTCATAAATTCATAAATTTTACTCAACTTTATAAAAGAAAATTTATCAGGATTTATATCGCTAGAATCTCTTATAGCTATTTCTATTTTATTGGAGTGAGTTATCTTTTTTATTTCATGAATAATTTCGCTGATTTTTCTAACATCATGTGTCATTATTATGGATCTTTTGAGACTATCTTCGTTCTTGATAAGAAAATAATTTTTAATCTTTTTATCAACTGATGAAATTAATATTTTGTACTTTTTGTCACTAATTATTTTGATTATTTCTTCAAAAAAAAAGTTTTTATTTTTATGAAAATCTTTAAATCCATGATTAGGTTTATCTGATAAGAATTCAAATAAATCTAAGATTAATTTTTTATTATCTATGTTTAGTGTAATAGTTTTCATTAAAAAAGGATTTAATAGCTATTTAGTCTATATAGTTATATAATAGAAATCAACACTATGAATAGGAGTAGTAGTTAATTATTTTTCTAAGAGAATTGGTGTTAGCTGAAAATCAATAAAAATAATTAATGAACTCGCCTAGGAGTGGTTTCTCTGAATTAAAATAGGAGAAAACGTCATTCTACGAAACAGAAAAAAGAAGTGGCATTCTTAAATGCAATGAAGGTGGTACCGCGGGTTTATCTCGTCCTTGTTTAAGGGCGAGTTTTTTTTTGTAAAAATGGAGAAAAAAATGAAAGAAAATTTAATAAAAGGTAGCGAAATAGTATGTAAAGCACTTATAAATGAGGGTGTCGATACTGTCTTTGGTATACCTGGAGGGGCTATATTGCCTCTTTATGGAACTTTAAATAAATTTCCTGAAATTAAACATATTCTCACTAGGCATGAACAAGGTGCATGCCATGCAGCCGATGGTTATTCTAGAACAACTGGTGGAGTAGGTGTTGCATTTGCTACATCTGGTCCAGGAGCAACAAATCTTATTACTGGAATGGCAACTGCAATGATGGATTCAGTCCCTCTTGTTGCAATCACAGGACAAGTTGGAAGACCAGCTATTGGAACTGATGCTTTTCAAGAAACTGATATAACGGGTGCTACTTTACCTGTAACTAAACATAATTACTTGGTTATGAAAGCTTCTGATATAGGATCAGTAATTCATGAAGCATTCCATATTGCCAGAACAGGGAGACCTGGACCTGTTTTAATTGATATTCCAAAAGATGTTTTTGATGAGTTAGCTGAGTATGATTTTTCTAAAGATTCTAAAATCAATCTTCCTGGATATAATCCATACCTAAAAATTGATCAGGATCAAATTGAAAAATCAGTAAATCTAATAAATAAAGCCAAAAAGCCAATTATATTAGCAGGTCATGGTGTAATTATTTCCAGAGCACAAAATAAACTTTTAGAGCTAGCAGAAAAGGCTCAAATCCCAGTTGTTACTACACTACTTGGTATTTCTGCATTTCCTGAAGACCATATTCTTTCTACAGGTTTTCCAGGGATGCATGGGATGGCCTATGCTTCAATTGCTCTTGATGAAGCTGACCTGATTATTGCTATTGGTTCAAGATTTGATGACCGAATTGTTGGTAATGCAAAAAGGTTTGGTAAAAATTCTAAAAAGATTCATATTGATATAGATCCAGCTGAAATAAATAAGACAGTTAAGGTTGATTCTCCCGTAATTGGAGATATAAATGAGGTGCTAGAATTATTAAATCCTAAGGTTAATTCTGAAACTCATACTTCTTGGTTGAAAGAAGTTGAACATCTTAAATCAGAACATCCATCATTGACTATCCCTGAGTCAGAAACTTTATTGGGGCAACAGGTTATAAAGACTCTTTCTGATTTAACTGAAGATAGTGCAATAGTATGTACAGGAGTAGGGCAACATCAAATGTGGGCAGCTCAACATTATAGTTTTAAAAAGGATAGTACTTGGCTATCATCAGGTGGATTAGGCACTATGGGTTATGAAATCCCCTCTGCTATAGGTGCACAAGTAGGCGCTCCAGATAAAACTGTTTGGTCCATTTGTGGTGATGGAGGATTTCAAATGACTATTGGAGAGTTGGCAACAGTTGCTGAAAACAATCTGCCAATCAAATATGCTATTTTGAATAATAATCATTTAGGTATGATAACTCAATGGCAAGATATGTTTTACAATGGTCAAAATATGCATGAAACATATACAGGAAATCCAGATTTTGTAAAACTAGCTGAAGCATATGGTATTAAGGGTATTAGGGTCGAGCATCAAGATGATTTAGAGAAAGCAATAAATGAGGCAAACAATCATAATGGTCCTGTAATAGTAGATTTTGTAATAGAAAAAGTAGATTATGTTTATCCAATGATCCCTGCTGGTACTAGCGTTGATCAATTAATTGAGGAGGAAAAAAAATAAATGTCCGATGGAATCCACATAAGAACCATAGTGGCTCTTGTTCATGATAAACCAGGTGTTCTTGCAAGAATCTCAGGTCTTTTCAGAAGAAGAGGTGTAAATATTGAAAGCTTAGCTGTAGGACATTCTGAGAAGAATGGATTTTCTCGAATGACATTTGTTGTTGGTGGGGCAGAAAATTCTGTAAAAAATATCTCTTCACAATTGAATAAACTTATTGATGTAGTGGAAGCATCTGATATAAGCGATAAAAATATTGTTTGGAGGGAATTAGCATTAATAAAAGTTAAGTGTAATCAGTCTCAAAGAGTAGAAATATTAGAATTATCCAAGGTGTTTAGAGTAAATGTTGTTGATGTTGGAATAAATAATATTACTTTTGAATTAGCAGGAGGCAAGTCAAAAATAGATTCTTTTATTGAGCTATTAGATGCTTTTGGTGTTTTAGAGGTAATGCGGACTGGTAGAATAGCTACGTTAAGAGGAGCTACAAAAATTGGAATAAATGATGGTGAATTTACTGCATCTGATAATTCAGATATTTTCATAGCTGACAAAGATGCATCAGGTTCTGTATAAAAATTAGAAAGAAGGAGAAAAATGGCAAAATTATATTATGATAAAGACATAGATGATCAAATATTAAGAAATAAAACAATTTCTGTAATAGGTTATGGGTCTCAAGGGCATGCTCACGCCCAAAACCTTAAAGATTCTGGTTTCAATGTGATAATAGGTCTTTATGAAGGCTCAAAATCAAAAGATCAAGCCAAACATGATGGTTTTGAAGTTTTCAGCATTTCTGAAGCTGTAAAAAAATCCCAATTAATCAGTCTATGCATTCCTGATCCTTCAATGAAAAAAGTTTATAACGAAGATATTAAAGATAATTTAGAAGAAAATGATATTCTTCTCTTTGCTCATGGTTTTGCAATACTGTACGAAGAAGTAAAACCTCCAGATAATGTAGATGTAATTATGATCGCGCCAAAAGCTCCAGGGCATAGAGTTAGGGCGGTTTTTGAAAGAGATTTAGGTGTTCCTTGTTTGATTGCTGTTGATAAAGATTTTTCAGGGTCCGCTCATCAAATAGGACTTGCATATGGAAAGGGAATAGGTGGAGGAAGAGCTGGGATTTTGGAAACAACCTTCAAGGAAGAAACTGAAACGGACTTATTTGGTGAACAAGCTGTGTTGTGTGGTGGTGTTACAGCATTGATTAAGGCAGGTTTTGAAGTCTTAACAGAAGCTGGATATCAACCTGAGTCAGCTTATTTTGAAGTTTTGCATGAATTAAAACTAATTGTTGATCTGATTTATCAAGGAGGTCTTGAGGGTATGAGATATTCTGTTAGCACAACTGCAGAATATGGAGATTATACTGTTGGTCCTAGAATAATTGATGACTCAGTTAAGAAAGAAATGAAAAAAGTTTTAGATGATATTCAAAGTGGAAGATTTGCAAGAGAATGGATTGCGGAAAATGATGAAGGACTTCATAAATACGATGATCTTAGAGAAGCAGATCTAACTCATCCTGTAGAAAAAATTGGTAAAGAATTAAGAGCAATGATGCCATGGTTGGAATCTACAACATAAATTTTTAAAGGGTATAAAAATGGTAGAAAAACAAAAAAATGATAAGCTTATAGTTTTCGATACAACATTGAGAGATGGAGAGCAATCTGCTGGAGCCTCACTTACTTCTCAAGATAAATTTAGAATTGCATCTCAGTTACAAAAACTGAATGTAGACATTATTGAAGCTGGATTTGCAGCAAGTTCTCCTGGAGATTTTGCGGCAGTCAAAAAAATAGCACTTGAGGTAGAAGGACCAACTATAGCCACACTAGCTCGTGCAGTAAAGAGTGATATTCAATCTGCTATAGATTGTGTTAAAGATGGATTAAAGCCTAGAATACATACTTTTTTATCGACATCAGATATCCATTTGTTACATCAGATGAAAAAAGACAGAGAGTCAATCATGTCTATGGCTATAGATGCTGTCAAGCAAGCTAGGGATTCTGTTGATGATGTTGAGTTTTCACCAATGGATGCATCTAGATCAGATCCAGAATATTTATATATGATGCTTGAAAAAGCTATAGACGCTGGTGCAACTACAGTAAATATACCTGATACAGTAGGTTATTCAAATCCTAAAGAATTTGGTAAGTTGATTTCAGGAGTTTTTAAAAATGTTTCTAATATAGATAAAGCTATTGTAAGTGTTCATTGTCATAATGATTTAGGTATGGCAGTTGCAAACAGTCTTTCTGCTCTAGAAAATGGAGCACGACAAATTGAGGGTTGCGTTAATGGATTGGGAGAAAGAGCTGGAAATGCAGCTCTTGAAGAAGTAATAATGGCTGTGAAAACAAGGCCTGATCATTATGGAATTACAACAGATATAAATACTTCAGAAATTGGTCCATCAAGTAGATTGATATCAAATATTTTTGGATTTCCAATTCAGTTTAATAAAGCTATAACTGGGCAAAATGCCTTTAGACATTCTTCTGGGATTCACCAAGATGCTTTCTTAAAAGAGAGAACAACATTTGAAATTATGCATCCTGATGAAGTTGGATGGAAGGGTGATGCAATCGTCTTGACCAAAGTTTCTGGAAGAGCAGGTTTAAAAGCAAGATTAGAACATCTTGGTTATAAGGTCAACGATAAAGAATTATTAGAAATATTCAATAATTTTAAGAGCTTAGCAGACCAAAAAAGAGAAATAACAGATAAAGATTTAGAATCCTTGATGAGTGAATTTCACCGAGAATTAGATACAACTGAAAATTATAAAGTCGTAGATTTAGATGTTATTTGTGGAAATAAAAGAGATCCTGTAGCAAATATTTCTTTAGAAATGCCTAATGGAGAAATAGGCAAGAGTTCAAAATCTGGAACAGGTCCTGTTGATGCAGTTTGTAATTCAATTGATGAAATTACAAATATGGATGTTAACTTAACTGAATTCTCTGTATCTTCAGTTACTGAAGGAATTGATGCTCTTGGAGAGGTCACAATAAGAATTGAAAAAGATGGGACTATTTATTCGGGTCAAGGGTCAGATACTGATATCATTCTTGCAAGTGCTAAAGCTTATGTTAATGCGATAAACAGATACTTAATAATTGAATCTGTAAATTAATTACTAAAATATTCTAATAAGGAGAGAATAAGGAGAGATTAATGTCTAAGAATTTAACAATGTTTGAGAAAATTTGGAATAAGCATATTGTAGCTGAACCAGAAAATCAACCAGAAATATTATATATTGATCTTCATCTTGTTCACGAGGTAACTTCTCCTCAGGCATTTGAAGGTCTAAGAATAAATAATAGAAAAGTTAGAAGGCCAGATCTAACTATCGCAACTGTTGATCATAATATTACTACTGACGATACTCGTACTCAAATAATCAAGGACGAGATTGCTAGAAAACAAGTAGAGACAATCAGAGAAAATTGTAAATCTAATAATATAACTCTTTTTGATGTCTGGGACAAAGAACAAGGGATTGTTCATGTTATTGGCCCTGAACAAGGATATACTCAACCAGGAATGACAATTGTTTGCGGAGATTCTCATACTTCAACACATGGAGCATTTGGAGCTCTAGCTTTTGGAATTGGTACCTCAGAAGTTGAACATGTTCTTGCTACACAAACCCTAAGACAAAGGAAACCCAAAACTATGAAAGTAGAATTTACAGGTTCTTTATCCAAAGGTGTTACTGCTAAAGATATGGTTCTGAAGCTAATAGGTCAAATTGGTACTGCTGGTGGGACAGGATATGTAATGGAGTACACAGGAGAAGCTGTAAAAAGTTTGAATATGGAAGGTAGAATGACGATCTGTAACATGTCTATTGAAGGTGGTGCAAGAGCAGGTATGATAGCACCAGACCAAATTACCTATGATTGGATGAAGGGGCGAAGTAAGGTTCCAAAAGGAGCAGATTGGGAAAAAGCTATAAAAAAATGGGATGAGTTAAGATCAGATATAGATGCTGTTTATGATTCATATGTAGAGGTTGATTGTGACGATTTAGAACCTTTTGTTTCATGGGGGACCAATCCTTCTCAGGTTTTACCTGTCTCTGCAACAATACCATCGCCAAGTGATTATGATATTTCTATTGAATCTCAGTCTTGTGCCAATGCTTTAGAATATATGGGTTTAAAACCTGGAACAAAAATAGAAGATATCAATGTTGATAGAGTTTTTATTGGATCTTGTACAAATGCTCGAATAACAGATCTTAGAAGCGCAGCTGCAATTATCGAAGGAAAGAAAGTAAACAAAAAAGTTAGAGCTCAAGTAATGCCTGGATCAACTTTAACAAAAATCCAAGCTGAAAAAGAAGGTATTGATGAAATATTTAGATCTGCTGGATTCGAATGGAGAGAGTCTGGATGTTCCATGTGTTTAGGAATGAATCCAGATATAATAGCTCCAGGAGAAAGATGTGCTTCGACTTCAAATAGAAATTTTGAAGGAAGACAAGGAAAAGGTGGAAGAACTCACCTAGTAAGTCCTGAAATGGCAGCTGCAGCAGCTATCGAGGGACATTTTGTTGATGTTAGAGATTGGTAGGAACTAATTTTGACAAAACAAAATCCAAAAAAATTTGGAAAACCAAAATCTCTTTCTCAATATTCAAATACTGATCCGCTTCAGAAAACAAGTTTATTGTCAAAAGTATTTGGGAATCAGAGAAAATTAGATGATGCAAGAGAGTCTTTTTTTAGTTCATATGAATTTGAATCAAATGTTAGCCCAATGAGGTTGATTTCTTTCTTCCTTCTTCTATCAATAGTTCTCTGTATAGCTATGTTTTTTATTGAAAGAAGTAATGAAAATATATACAAATCATGGACATATCAGGGTGTGACAACAATTCCTCCTTCTGATGCTTTAGATTTTGATTTAGTTATTGAATTTTCAAGGAAGGAAAATTTTGATAAGTGTGACTCTAATAATCCCAAAAAATTACTTGAAGGTATTTGTGACAAGCCATTGGAATTTGTTAATGACATGAATAAAACACAGTCTAGATCACAAGTTTTATATATTTTTCAATTTTTATTAATGTTTTTACTTTTTTTCCCATTAGGTACATTTTTTCACAGAAGTTTAAGAAATATAAAAACCTTAAAATATCAAACATCATTATCCCCAGAAAAAATGATTGTTTGGATATACTTTGCAATATTTCTATACTTTTTGGCTATCTTTATATCAAGATTTGTTTCAAAAGAATTTAACGTAGCATTTGTGTTGTTCCTAATTCCATTGTTTTTTCTATCCTTCAGGATACTTAAAACATTTCTTGAAATTTATAAAGGTAGCCTAATTGATGTGCCTAATAACTTATTAAGTATATTTACAATAAAATTCAAATTATGGATCGCAACCTTTATTGCTGTCTTATTTTTTAATCCTTCCACAATTACTAGGTTTTGGGCATATAATTCTACAAATGTAGGGGACTTAATAGATGGTACTAAATTAATGTATTTTTCTGCTATATTACTAATAATTTTTTGTTTATTGACAATAGTAATGGTTGTAGAAATTTACAAATTACAAGAGATAAAAAAAATAAAAATAGGATCTATCACAGTTGATCCTTTACAATAATTATAGGAGAAAAAAATGGATAAATTTATTGAACATACTGGACTTGTAGCTCCACTTGATAGAGTTAATGTAGATACTGATCAAATAATTCCAAAGCAATTTCTTAAGAGAATTGAAAGAACTGGATTTGGTAAATTTGCATTTTATGATTGGAGATATCTTGAGGATGGTGTCCCTAATCCTGAATTTATACTAAATAATCCTAAGTTTGAAGGTGCATCAATACTCGTTGCTGGTCCAAACTTTGGATCTGGATCTAGTAGGGAGCATGCTCCATGGGCATTATCTGAGTACGGATTTAAGGTGATCATCTCAACAAGTTTTGCAGATATTTTTAGAAATAATTGTATGCAGAATGGTCTAATTACTGTAGTTTTGCAACAAGAAAAAGTAGATAAAATAATGACCAATGCATTAAGAGTTCCAGGTTATAAATTAACTGTTAATTTAGAAACTCAGAATGTTTCAGATAATGATGACGTTTCATACGATTTTGATTTTGATCAATTTAGAAAAGGTTCAATTTTGAAAGGTCTTGATGATATCGGAATTACTCTACAATTTGAGGAAGAGATTTCTAATTTTGAATCAAAAAAATAATTAATTTTTCATAAAATTCAAAATTACTATAATTATTGATAAAATAGAAGTTAGTGAAAAAAAATCGGAGGTTATATGGAAGCAAGAGTTTGTGTTTTAGCTGGTGACGGTGTTGGAGAAGAAGTCACACAAGAATCAATGAAAGTACTTGAAGCAATTTGCAGAAAATTTGATCATAATTTTGAGTTTATTCATGCACTTGTTGGAGGAGCAGCGATAGATAAGTTTAATAATCCATTACCTCCAGAATCTATGAATTTAGCATTAGGTTCTGATGCAATACTTTTTGGAGCAGTTGGGGGCCCTAAATGGGATAATCCTAGCGCAGATGTTAGGCCTGAAGATGCAATTTTAGCTCTTAGGAAAAGGCTTGGCTTATATGCAAACATGAGACCAGTAAAAGTATATCCTGAACTTTTGCATTCTAGTCCACTCAAACCTGAATTTTTGGATGGAGTTGATTTTGTTATTGTTAGAGAGCTTACTGGAGGTTTGTATTTTGGAAGACCAAAAAGAAGAAGTGCAAGTACAAGAGGCAGAAGAGCAGTTGATACGCTTGCTTATTCAGAAAAAGAGATTGCTAGGGTTGTCAGAGTTGCTTTTGAATTAGCTAAATCTAGAAGACAAAGATTACACTCTTTGGACAAAATGAATGTTCTTGAGACAGGCAGGCTTTGGAGAGAAATAGCAAATGAAGTTTCTAGAGATTATCCTGAAGTTGAGCTTATACATATGCTTGCAGATAATGCTGCTATGAAAATAATCACAAATCCATCAGAATTTGACGTTATTGTTGCTGAAAATAGCATTGGAGATATACTTTCTGATGAAGCCTCTGTTATAACTGGTTCCATGGGGATGCTACCCTCAGCTAGTTTAGCTTCATCTCCTCCACCTCCTGGGAAAAGACGAGGTAGACGCGGAAGACCAGCACTTTATGAGCCAATACATGGTTCAGCTCCAGATATAGCCGGGCATAATGTAGCAAATCCAGTTGCATCATTTCTTTCTGCAGCACTTATGTTGAGATGGTCATTTGGTTTACACGAAGAGGCAGATGAAATAGAATCAGCTATAAATAAGATAATTTCAGAGGGATATAGGACCGTTGATATAGCCGGAGAGCAAGATCATAAGCTTTCTACTAGTCAAATGGGTGATTTGGTTGCAGGAATTATTTCAAGTGGTCCAAAGTAGTTAATGATAAATCCAAAAGACTTTTTACCAGATCTAAAATCAGACTTTTCAACAAGTTCAATTTCTGAAAATATAGAAATTTATCGAGATAATTGGGGAATACCTCATATTATTGCAACTAATGAGCATGATTTGTTTTTTGCCCAAGGATTCACAATTGCACAAGATAGACTTTTTCAAATGGATTTGGATAGATTGAGATGTTTAGGTAGATCTTCAGAATATCTTGGAAAAAAAGCTATTTCTGATGACAAATTAAATATTAAAAGAGATTTTGAAAAGGTTGCTAAGTCCGACCTAAATAAGGCTTCTTCATCTGCTAGAAAAATGATTTCAAGCTTCACTAAGGGCGTAAATTTTTATATCTCTTCTACGAAAATTTTTCCAATGGAATATAAACTTATGGAAAAAACTCCAGAACTTTGGGAAGATTGGCATTCAATTTTAGTTTATAAAATAAGAAATGCTGCAGAAGGTTCATTTAATGGGAAATTATTTTATTCTCAGTTAGCAAGTGAGATAGGACCAGAACATGCTGCTAAATTAATTCCTGGGTACTTTCCAGAAGCTTTATTAACCCTTCCCCCTGGAAGTAAATATTCTGGGCAAATAAAAAATGCAGTTGAAGAATTATCAGAAGCAGCTACTAATTTTAAGTCAGTTGGAGCATTAGATGGAGAATCTAATGGTTGGTCTATATCTGGAGAAAAAACATATTCTGGTTATCCATTAGTTGGAGGAGATTCTCATAGGTCATTAGATACTCCAAATGTTTATTATCAAATACATTTGAAGTGTGATACTTTTGAAGGAATGGGACATACGATTCCAGGATACCCAGGTTTTATGCATTTTTCTCATAACTCTAAAGTTGCATGGGGAATGACTCATGGAGGAGCTGATACTCAAGATCTTTTTGTTGAAAAAATTAGAAACTTTGATGGTAAAGTTGAGCAGTTTTATGAAGGGGATTGGATTCCAACTAATCACTCTAAAAAGGAAATATCTCCCAAAGATGAAGAAAAAATATTAGTAGATGTAATAAAAACTATTAATGGTAATGTGATTTTTGGAAATATTGATGATGAATATGTCTTGTCATTATCTGACCCTGGTGGTTATGAGGAAGGAACTTATTGGATTGATTCTGCATATGAAGCCATGAAATCTAAATCTGCTGATGATTTAGAAAAAGCTTTTGATAAATGGACAGATCGAACAAATAATTATCCTTATGCTGACGTAGATAAAAATTTTGGTTATAAATTTGCTGGATTTGTACCTGTAAGACATAAACAACATGAATGGGGAATAGCAAAAGGTTGGGAAAAAAAATATTCTGTAAGGGATGAAATCCCTAGGCGAGAGCTCCCTAAATCAAGAAATCCTAAAGAAGGGTGGGTTGTAACTTGTAACCAGCAAGTTGTTGATGATGATTATCCTTATTTTATGTCCGTAGCATTTGCACCAGAATATCGAGCAAAAGTTTTAGTAAATTATATTAATGAAAATTCACAAGATCTGACTGTGAAAAATATGCTAGAGATGCATAATCAAAAATATTCAATACCTGGAGAGAAGTTTGTTTCTGTTATAAAAAAACTAAATCTAGAAAATATTAATCTCACTGAAATTGAGCAAAATTCATTAAATATTTTGAAAAAATGGGATTTCTCAATGGATAGAACAAGCCAAGCAGCTTCAATTTATAGTATGACTAAAGAAAAATTAGTTGAACAAATTATTATCCTAAACTATGGAGGACTTGCAAAAGATACTATTGAATGGAAAAATTATGGAGCAGTGTCTCACGTTAGAAGATTTTTAGCTCCTCTTATAAATGAACATTTAGGTGATGAAAAAAGCTTCCTATTAGGTGATAAAGAAACTTGGAGTAAACTGCTAATTCAATCATTTAAGAGTGCAGTTATGAATTTAGCAGATAAGCTAGGAAATGATATTAATGAATGGGCTTGGGGTAACTTGCATAAGACTAATCATCAACATCCACTTAGTTCTGTTTATAAGGAATACTCAAAAATATTGAATCCCAAACATGTTCCAGCTAGTGGAGATGGTGATACTCCATTTGCGGGTTCCAGTGATAAAAATTTTAATGTTGTTGCTGCCTCAGTAAATAGATATGCACACGATCCAAGTAATTGGAAAAATAGTAGATGGATAGTTCCTCTAGGTTCATCTGGGAATCCTGGATCAAAGAATTATTTTGACCAACTAGATTTGTGGGCTAATGGAGAAACTATTCCTCAACTTTGGGATTGGAAAGAAATAATTGAATTATCTACCAAGCAAACATTAAAAAAGGTTTAATTTAAATTTCCAAAATTTCTTTTCTTAAAACTATCATTAAATGTTAGTTTGTTCTCAATAATTTCTGTTCCCAAACCTGGGAGTTTGTTCAATTGAATAAAACTATTATCAACTTGAGGATGATTTGATGTAATCTTTTTTGAATATTCTTCCACATGAACCATATATTCATATATTATAAAATTATTCATTGTAGCTGAAACTTGTAAAGCTGCAGAAGCCCCTATTCCAGTAGAATTCCATCCGTGAGGAGATACTCCAATTGAAAATGTTTCAGCCATAGAAGCAATTAAGCTAAGTTCAAGTATTCCTCCAGTATTACAAATATCAGGATTTATAATATCTACAGCATTTTTTTCAAAAACTTCCCTAAACATGTTTCTTGAATATAACGCTTCACCAGTTACAATTGGAATTTTAGTACTTTCTTTTACTTGTTTTAAAGCTCCAATATTTTCAGATATGCATGGCTCTTCAATCCAAAAAGGATTATATTTTTCTATTTCTTTAGAGAAAATTTGAGCTTTAGAAATAGAAAGCCTCCTATGAACTTCAATAAGAATATCTATTTTTTGACCAACTGCTTCCCTAACCGTAGCAACTCTTTTAGCTGCTTCAAAAATAATTTCATTTTCTGGCCAATCTTCCCAAGGACCTGTGAAAGGATCAAACTTAAGTGCCTTAAAACCTCTATTTTCGACCATATCCATAGCATTTTTTGCCAGTGATTCATCGTCAAGACTTGAGGCCCATCCGTTAGCATAGACTTTTATTTTTTCTCTAACTTTTCCTCCAAGTAGGTTATAGATAGGTGTTTCAAAATGTTTACCCAATATATCCCACATAGCAATTTCTATTCCACTAACTGCACACCAAAAATCCATAGATGGTCTTTTGTTAGAAAAATCTCTGTAGGCTCCAAGTATAAAATTTCTTATATTTATTGGATCATAATCAATTAAATATGGTTTTAGTTTTTCCACATGAGAAGTTATTTGATTATCTCTATCGGATTGAGAATAGCACTCTCCCCAACCTATGACACCAGTGTCTGTAACTAATTTAACAAAAATTAAATTTTTTCCAAAATATTTTATTTCATTTGAAAAATTTTCATCTATATTTTCAACACCTGGGTTAGTTATAAATACTTTTACATCTATAATTTTCATTTTTACACCTTAACTAAATTTAACTTCAACACTACCAATTTTTTCAATTTCAACTTTTATTTTGTCATTTTTTTGTACCCATTGAGTTTCAACTAATGACCCTAAAGAAATCAAGTCTCCAGCTCTTGGATGATTATCTGGGAAAAAATCAAAATTTAGAAACCAATCAAGTGCATTTAGAGGATCTCCAAGTATATCTTGTCCTATACCTTCGCCAATAACTTTATTATTTATGTACATTTTACCTCTTAAATTTTTCAATTCATCTAAATCATCTAATTCTAATCCCCTTCCAAATACCAATGACGAAGCAAAGAAATTATCAGCAATTAATATTGGAGTATTTTCATTTTTATAATTAGGCCATCTATCATCTACGATTTCTATTGAAGGTACAACTTTTTCTATGATGCTGTTGTGATTATTTTCTATATTTTGATAATCAAAATTCTCTGAAAGTATTACTGCAATTTCACACTCAACTCCTGGTCTAATGTAACTGTCATAATCTACATCAGAATTCCCTTCAAAGCTTTCTTTTTTCATTACTCTACCCAAGCACGGAGATGGAATTTTTAGGTATTCTTGCATAACTTTAGTAGTACAACCAATTTTCCAAGAATTATATTTCTCAAATTTAGAGTGATATTTATAAATTTCATTTTGGATTTTATACCCATCAATTACACTCAAGTATTTTTTTTCTTTAACAGGAATTACTATCTTTTCTTTGTTTTGATTGAAATTTATAATTTTTTTAGAAATATTTTTCATTAAAAAATAATTTATACTGTAATTATGAAAATAATAATACCAAGAATAATAATTTCAAAGTTAATTGAACATTCATTACATGAAGATCCAAATGAATGTTGTGGTTATCTATTGGGAAAAAAAAATAAAGTAAAAGAAATATTTTTATCAAAAAATATTCATAAAACTCCTATTACTAGATATACTATGGATCCTCTTGATATGCTTGAAGCTGAAAATATTTGTGAAGAAAAAAACTTAGAAATAATAGCAATATATCACTCACATACGCACTCACAAGCCTATCCATCTATTACTGATATAGAAAATGCTATTAGTTCAGGATGGACTGATCCAAAGTATATACTTATTTCTTTAGTAGAAAAAACCAGACCCATTATCAGAGCTTTTAACATTTCATCTGACAAAGTAGTAAGTGAGATAATTATAGAACATGATGGAGAAGCTTATATAAGCCCTAGTTAGAGTTGTTTATCAGGAACCATTCTATTGAATCGTAAAGAGCTATCCAGCTAGCTTCAATTATATTTGATGAAGCTCCAACAGTAGTCCAAACATCCTTGTCATCAGAGGATTCTATTATGACTCTTACCACAGCCCCTGTTCCTGTTCCTTCTTCAACAACTCTTACTATGTAATCTGTAAGTCTAATCTTATTAATTTCCGGAAAAGTATCTATCAAACCTTTTCTTGTTGCTTTATCAAGAGCATCGACTGGTCCATTTCCTTCAGCTGCTGTGTGAATAACTTTGTTTTCTGTTTTGAGCTTTATGGTTGCTTCGGAGAGCATTGGATGCTCTTGATCATTTTCCCGCCAACCAGTTCCTAAAGAACCTCTTCTTTTATTTTCAATGATTACCATGAAATCAACTAATTCAAATTTCTCTTCATAATTTGGAAGACTTCTGTATATGAGTAAATCAAGAGATGTACTTGCTAACTCAAAAGCATAACCTTTTGATTCTTTATCTTTGATAATTTTGATTATTTCTTCTGCATTTTTCCCGTCCAAGATATTTCCAAGACCTAGTTTATTGATTCTTGTCATCACACTCTTTTTACCTGATAATTCAGAAATTGAAATTGAAGACTCGTTACCTACTTCAGTTGGTTCTATATGTTGAAAAGATTTGGGATCTATTAAGTATCCCGCTGCATGCATACCACCTTTGTGAGTAAAGGCATTTTTTCCTACGTAAGGTTGAAATGGAAAAGGTCTTTTGTTTGCAACTTCTGAAACAAAATTAGAAACATTAGTTAGTTGGTCTAAATTTTTTTGATTAACAAGAGTTTTTTTATCCATTTTTAAGTTCAAGTTTGCAATAACACTTATCAAGTTTGCATTACCTGTCCTTTCACCGTATCCATTTATACATCCTTGTACCTGAAAAACTCCAGCTTCAACAGCAGATAGAGTTGAGGCGACTGCGGTATCTGTGTCATTATGAGTATGAATACCAAACATCTTATCTTTTTTAAATTCTTTTATGATGTTTTTTGTTATATCGTATATTTCACTTGGAAGTGTACCACCATTAGTATCGCATAATATAATTCTTGTAGCTCCAGCTTCTATAGCAGTCTTAATGCAAAGAATAGAATAGTCTGGGTCTTCTTTATATCCATCAAAAAAATGCTCAGCATCGAAGAAGACTTCCTTATTATTTTTTTTCAAGTACTGAACAGAATCTACAATCATATTTATATTTTCTTCTAATGAAGTTTTTAAGATTTTTTCAGTTTGATAAGCACTTGCTTTACCTACTATGGTTACATAATCTGTATTTGCACTTAAAATTGCATCTATAAAAGGATCTTCAGAGACTTTAGAATTAGGCTTTCTTGTCTGTCCAAAAGAAACAATTTTTGAATTCTTTAAATCTAAATTTTTTACTCTCTTAAAATACTCCTCATCTTTAGGATTTGACCCTGCAAAACCACCTTCAATAAAATCAACACCAAGTTCATCTAATTTTTTTGTGATAAGAATTTTTTCTTCAAGAGATAAGTTTATTCCACTCTGTTGAGTGCCATCCCTTAACGTAGTGTCATATATTTCAATTTTTTCTGATTTTTCCATGAGGAATATAGGCTTTTTTTTATGTAACATTAATAATATATCTATTATTCTAAGAATAATCTAATTCAAATAAGTTAAAATAAAATTTAAAACCTAAACCTAAGAGATTGATTTGGAAGATAAAGAAAAATACTTAAATTTTGGTAAATGTGACAGTCTTACTCCAAAAACGTTTGGAAAGCCGGGTAAAAGAACTTTCTTAATTGATATCAAATGTTCGGATAGGTCATTTAATTTATGGTTAGAAAAACAACAATTAGCATCTATTTCTCAAAATATTACTAAATACAAATCCTTCACTAAAACGGAAGAAAAAAGCTCTCTATCACAATACGATGAAAATAATAACTATAAGTTAATAGATTTTGCTCTAGAATTTCAAACTGATTCAAATAGTTTTGATTTTTATTTTGTTGGAGTAGATGATCAGGATAAAGGAATAGCGGCTACTTTTTATTATGATAATAAATATGCTCAGTATTTTGCTAATGAAAGCTTAAAAATAGTTTCTCAAGGCAGGCCCATCTGTTCTCTTTGTTTTAATCCAATAAATGAGGATGGACATTTTTGTATAAAATTGAATGGTCATATTGAGAATATTAAAATTGTCTAAAAAAGAAACTGAAAATAAACTGAAAGAATTTTCAGTTATCGGAATAAAAGAGGTCTTCAACGGTTCTAATAGAGTTTTTCTATGTGAAATGGGCGATAAAAAATCAGAAAAAATTTTATCAATTTATAAGCCCTTAAAAGGAGAAAGGCCACTTAGAGATTTTTTTGTTGGGAACCTATGTTCAAGGGAGTTAGCTGCTTATGAAATCTCAAAGCAGTTAGGTTGGCCAAATTTACCACCTTTGGTCAATAGGGATGGGCCTTTTGGATACGGAAGCTTTCAAATGTTTATAGATCATGATCCTAAGTATAATTATTTTAATCTTTTCGATAAATTTAAAAAACAACTGACAGAAGTTATGTTTTTTGACCACATAATTTTAAATACAGATAGAAAAGCTGGATCAATAATTCTTGACAATAATAATGAGATATGGGCTATAGACCAAGCATTAACTTTCAATCCTTACACTAGAATTAGAACTGTTATGTTTGAGTTTAATAAAATGAAAATTCAAGATTTTTTAATTTCGCACATTGAAAATTTATTGATTACACTAGAAAAAAAAGAAGAATTATATAATATTCTTTTGGACTTATTATCTGATGAGGAAATTGATAGTTTATTAGAACGATTAAGAAAACTTTTGAGGGATAAGCGTTTGCCTGAATTAGATCCACATATTAATGTTCCATATCCATTAGTTTAGGATCATCTTAGAAATAAAAACTTTTTAAGTCTTCTATAAATATCTGTTTTAGACCTACCGTTTGGCTTTACGTTTTTTAAGATAAATTTTTCAATCTCTGAATTTGATGCAAAAAATTTACCTCTCCAATTTTTCATTTTCCCTAGATTATATGTTCCATTTTTAAAGAATTCATACCACGGATTTTTATCTTCCCAAATATTTTTTTTCATATTGCCATAATAAATACTTTTATTTGATTCTTTTATCAAAATCCATGATGCTGCAAAATCCCAGCAAAATGCAAATCCAGATAGAGCAAGCTGAGCATTTCCATTTGCAACTAATGCTATTTCAGCTGCAGCTGAACCAAGATTTCTTAGTTCTCCTGAGTTCTTATAGAATTCATTTTTAATTACATAAGATAAGTTAAAATAAGTAGGAGCAAAAGATAAAATACCTGGAATTGGAACATCTTTTAACTCCTGAATATTTTCTTGTGAAAAATTAGATTTAACTCCTTCACCTTTGATTGCATAAATTATAGATTTTTCTTTCCAAGGAAGTCCTACTCCACCTCCAATAATTTCGCCCTTATACATTATTGCAATAGCTACACAAAAAAAAGGTATTTGATTAATAAAGTTTTTTGTTCCGTCTATTGGGTCTATTATCCATAAATAGTCTGATTCTACTATTTCATCTTCTTTACCCTCTTCACCTAATATTTCGTGATTTGGGAATCTTTTTTTGATTTTGGAAACTATTAATTTTTGTGAGTTTATATCTATTTCAGTAACAGGATTATCTCCTTTAATTTTATTTTTATCTGAAATTTTAATTTTCTTCTTAGAGGATTCTAAGATTAAATCTATAGCATCTTCAATGCATTCAATTAGCGTCTCTTTTAATTGATTTTTTATGTATTGATCCATTTTATTTATATTTTGTATTATATTCTTAATTATGATAAATGATGGGTGAATAATTTTAAGGAGAAAAATTGTTTAAGTTTTTTAATAAAAAAAATTTTTTAGATGATTTATGGGAAAATTTCCAAATTATACTAGACGAAATTTCTAGGGATAAGCCTAGAATTAATTTGTTACACAAGTCAGGGATCTTAATCTCTGATCATAAAAATAATGATTTTACAAAAAATATTAGAAAAAATATAGAGGAAATATTAAATGAAGGTGAAGCAGCCACACAAACTTTAGTTGATATCGTAGATGATAGCTCTGATATGTACTGGATAATACTTGAAGATCAAAATTCAAACGATCTTTTATCATCATCCTACACATGCCTAAATGCTCTTAATGCAAATGATTCATTGTCAAATATTCTAGCTTTAGTGATACCTTTTGAGTTAATCATAGAAGAATCTATGAAAGAAAAAATTTATTTAATTTTTAGAGTTGATACAAAATCTTTTTATCCATTTTCTCCAAAATTTGGTGAGGATAAAATAAGGAATAAAGATATTGAGAAAGATTTATTTAATTATCTAACTAGAAGAAAAGTAAATCTTGAAAATTCTGAAAAAAAATGGCTTGGAATTTGGGGTATACCATTTTGAAAATAACAGTTATTGGAAATTCATCTGAGTTAGTAGAAAATATTAAATTATTTAATATTCATATAACTGAAGATTTTGATGTTGACTCAAAGGGACTAATTATTCTTAATGATTTCCTAAATCATTCACAAAAAATTATTTTGGAGAAGTCTAATGAATTAAGAATTCCAATTTTAGGTATACAAAATGGTTTTGATGGTTTGAATCAATATTTTGGCGGTAGCCCAAGTATTTCTACTAAAAAAAATTGTTCACAGGTTTTCTTGAGTCCTGGTGCAAAACTTTCTCATATTATTGGAGGTTCAGGATGGGTTAAAGGAAATCTTAAGATAATAAAAACTATTTTCAATAAAGATTTATCTGATAATTTTTTTGCATCAATCATATCAGATGAAGGAGAAGTTTTGGGATTTGAAAAGCCTGGTAATCATTGGCAATTTGGGATTAGATTTGATACTTTTTCAAGCGAAAATCCTAGAGGTTTTGAAAAAATAATTAGTGTTTTTTTTGATAAATGCGCTGAATAGTAAAATTTAAGTCCTCGCGCGCTTGCGCGCGCGCGTGGGAAAGTATAGTTTGTGATTATATATTGTTATTGGGGAAATTATGGTTACTGATAATTTAGGTGAAATCAGAAAAGTTAATATCCAAGATGAGATGAAAAGTTCTTATTTAGACTATGCAATGAGTGTAATAGTCTCTAGAGCTTTGCCAGACGTACGAGATGGATTAAAGCCTGTTCAAAGAAGAGTTCTATACGCTATGCATGACCAAGGAATGAGGCCTAACTCTTCATATAAAAAAAGTGCTAGGTTGGTAGGTGAAGTTCTTGGTAAATATCACCCTCACGGTGACAGCTCAGTTTATGCAGCACAGGTTAGAATGGCCCAACCTTTTTCTATGAGATACACTCTAGTTGATGGTCAGGGTAATTATGGTAGTGTTGATGGGGATCCTGCAGCTGCTATGCGATATACGGAGTGTAAACTTTCTCCAATTACCGAATCGTTATTAGGAGATATAGAGAAAGAAACTATTGATTGGGTTGATAATTTTGATCAATCACTTAAAGAACCTTCAGTTTTACCTGCAATTCTTCCAAATCTTTTAGTTAATGGAGCTTCTGGTATTGCTGTAGGAATGGCAACTAATATTCCACCTCATAACTTAAGTGAGATATGTGATGGAATAGCGCTTGTAATAGATGACCCACAATCAAATGTTGATGATTTGATGAAAGTTGTTAAGGGGCCAGATTTTCCTACTGGTGCAGAGATTTGGGGTTTGTCTGGCATAAGAGAAGCATTTGCAACTGGAAGAGGAAGGGTTGTCGTCCAAGCAAAACATATGATTGAGGATGTAAAAAAGCAGGATAGGCAAAGAGTTGTATTTACTGAAATTCCTTATCAAGTCAATAAAGCAACTCTAATAATGAAAATTGCCGAGATGATTAAGACTAAAAAACTTGAAGGGGTTTCAGAAGTTAGAGACGAATCAGATAGAAAAGGTATGAGAATAGTTCTTGAATTAAGAAGAGGGACTTCTCCAAGCTTAATTCTTAACAACTTATATAAACAAACGCAGCTGAGATCTTCATTCTCAGTAAATATGATAGCTCTTGTTGATGGAACTCCTCAAATATTGAACCTTAAGGAAACAATCAATCATTATATTTCGTTCAGAGAAGAAGTAATTAGAAGAAGAGCTGAGTATGATTTGAGAAGAGCTAAGGCAAGACTTCATGTTTTGGAAGGTTTAAGGATTGCTATTCAAAATCTTGATAAAGTAATAGAGTTGATCAGAGCTTCTGAAGATGTAGAAACTGCTCGAAATTCTTTGATGCAGGAATTTAATTTAACTGAAATTCAATCTCAAGCCATACTAGACATGCAATTGAGAAGACTTGCAGCATTGGAGATTGAGAAAATTGAAAATGAGTTTAAAGAACTAACTGAACTAATTGCTGATTTAGAGGACCTGTTGTCAAATCAGTCTAGGATTTTGAGTGTTATAAAAACTGAAACACTTCAGTTGAAGAGAAAATATGGTGAGGACAGAAGGACTATTATCAATGAAACTGACCTTAAGGAGTGGAAAAGAGAAGATATGGAACCTCATCAAGAGGTTGTAATTACTCTTTCTAAAGGTGGGTACGTAAAAAGAATATTATCAAGTACTTACAGAGCTCAACACAGAGGTGGAAAAGGTGT
>CETG01019055.1_pt1 | contig 52513 bp, 48 predicted proteins | sample 361471 | NCBI WGS metagenome assembly CETG01 (sample SAMEA2622696, study PRJEB7988) | marine metagenome | isolation source: saline water (ENVO:00002010), including | reverse complement strand
AAATCATTAGAAGAAATAGAAAGAGGAGATGTTATTATAATAGTAGACGACAGGGATCCCTCTCTTATTTTTCAAAAAATTAAACACAAAATTAAAAACAAAAAGATTTTATTGGTCCAAAATAAAATAGATGTTGAAAAAAAGAGTCTTGAAAAAAATATTGTTTTTGTTTCATGTAAAAACAAGAGGGGAATAAAAAAGTTAACAACAGAATTATCAACAATAATCAAAAAAAACTTTAGTGTTTTTATAAAAGAAAACACCTCTTTAATTAACAAAAGACAAAAAACAATATTAACCAAAGTAGAAAGGGGTCTCGCTGAGGCTATTAAAGACTATCAATTAAAAGAAGACCTTACTTTATGTCTGTCTTTATTATATCTTGTTTCTAACAATTTTAACGCCTTATTAAGGCCCGTTGATAAAGAGGAAATATTAAATAAAATTTTTGGGGATTTTTGTGTTGGAAAATAAACAAACCATTATTGCTGGAGGGGGACACGCAGGCCTTGAGGCAGCCTTTGCGATTAGCCGGGCTGGGGGCTCTTGCGCAATAATAACAATGGATCCCTTGGCAATTGGAAGGTTGTCCTGCAACCCTGCCATAGGGGGACTTGGGAAGTCTCACCTGGTTAAAGAAATGGACGCGCTGGGCGGTATAATGGGTTTTTGTGCAGACTCTTCTGGCATTCAATTTAAAACGCTTAACAAAACAAAAGGTCGGGCGGTTTGGGCAAACAGGGTTCAGGTAGATAAAAAAAAATATCCTGTTCTTGTTCAAAAAATTCTCAAAAAAAATAAGAAAATATCTATCATTCAAGGAGAGGTTGTAGATTTTTCAACAAAAAAACAACAGGTTTGTTCTGTGTCCCTAAAAACAGGCGAAGTGCTTGAATGTCAGTCGCTTATTATTACATGTGGAACCTTTTTAAATGGCTTAATTCATATAGGAAAAAACTCTTTTCCGGCAGGAAGAATGGGAGAAAGGCCTGCACTAGGGCTAACACAGTCTCTTAAAAACAAGGGATTTAGGCTAGGGAGGTTAAAAACAGGCACCCCCCCAAGGCTATTAAAAGACTCTATTGACTGGGGGGCCACCAAAGAATCCCCTGGGGATAAACAACCAGAACCCTTTTCCCTTTACACAGAAAAAGACGTTGGCCTTAACCAACAGCCCTGTTTTATTGTAAACACAAACAAAGATGTCCACACCCTTATCAACAATAATATACAGGATTCGGCCATGTTTTCTGGAAAAATAACAGGTGTTGGACCAAGATATTGTCCCAGTATTGAAGATAAGATTTTTAGGTTTTCACACAACCCGTCTCATATGCTTTTTTTAGAGCCTGAATGGGACAGATCAGAGCAAATATATTTAAATGGGTTTTCGACATCTTTATCTGAAAAAATACAAACCCAGGCCTTACGACAAATACCGGGGCTAGAGAGGGTTAAACTTATTAGGCCTGGCTATGCTATAGAATATGATTACACTCCGCCCTACCAATTAACAAACACCTTGATGTCTAAAGCATATAAAGGCCTCTTTTTTGCTGGACAAATAAACGGAACCTCTGGATATGAAGAGGCTGCGGCTCAAGGGCTTGTTGCTGGTATTAATGCGCACAACTATATAACAAAAAAAGACCCATTAATATTAACCCGAGACAACTCATATATAGGGGTAATGATTGACGACCTAATAACCTCCCATCTTGACGAGCCTTATCGAATGTTCACCTCAAGATCTGAGCATCGCCTATTTCTTCGACCAGACAACTGTTATAGCCGACTTTTTAAAATAGCAAAAAAACACAACTTATTAACAATAAAACAAACACAAAAAATTAAAAAACTATTAAAAACAGAAGAAAAAATAAACTCGTGGATAAAACAAAAAACCATATTTGTTAATGCAAAAAAAATCCCTTGTGACAAATACTTAAAAAGGCCTGAGGTTTATTTAAAAACCCTTGTGCCCAACAAATTGAAAAAAGAAGAGTTTTTTAATTGGGGGTGCTTTAATGTAGAAACAAACATTAAATATGAGGGGTATATTATTAATGAACAACAAAGAATTGCATCAACCAAAAAACTAGAAAAACTAACAATTCCTTTAACTTTTAAATATCAAAAAGTCCAGGGCCTTTCTAACGAGTCTATCTCTAGGTTGCAAAAAGTGCAACCCCAAACCCTTGGGCAGGCCTCTAGAGTATATGGAATCAGACCAACAGATATAACTCTTTTAGGAATGTTTTTAAAAAAAGGTGTTTCACGTGAAACATAAAGAAGCCCCTTTTTTGTTAAAAAAAACAGATCTTCAGTTTTTAAATAAATATAAAAAAATTAAAGGTCTCTCGCTTGAGTCTTTCCTCTTTTTTTGTTTTAATCTTAATAAAACATGTATTATAACCGACAGAGAAACAATAGAATGGGCCGCCCTTTTATTAAAGGACTATATTCCTAAACAAATTCTTTGTTTTTTAAAACAGGATGCCCCTTTAAAGGGTTTTGATAACCTGTATAACAACACAACCAACGTCTCTATTCAGGCATACTCTAACCACGCCCTTCCAAGGGTTTGTTTTGTAGAAGAGGGCGTGGAGGATACCCTTTTGTTACCCAGGCCCAAAAAAGACTCTTTTATTATTGACAAAAACTGTCAATTTAACGCTTTGGTTGCTTGGTTAAAAAACAACGGTTTTATTTCAGCCCCTCAAAACAACCAAATCAATGTCGGAGAATATTATATCAATGGTGGTATAATAGACCTACGCCCTTTTCACTCACAAACACAAATAAGGATAAGTTTTTTAGAAGATTTTTGTTCTATTTTTAATATTAACAAACACACAAATATAATAAATAAACCTCTCGACTTATTTGAAATTTTCCCTTTTCGCGCCAAAGAAAAAGAATCTCCCTTGAGGGTTTTTAAAAAACATAATTTTTTAATAAAAAAATATAAAAGTGGAACGTTTCAATGTTTTTATAACAAATCACAAAAAAGTCACACTTTAAAAATACAAGCTATTGACTATCAGATATTTATAAAAGATTTTAAAAAACACAAAATAAACCTTCTTCCTTTTGATTCTTCCCAGGGCTTTGTTTTTAAAAATATTGTTTTTATACCTGCGTGGTTTAAAAGGGCTCGGCAGCCTGTTTTTTCTAAAAAAGATTCTATTGTTGGGGGCTTTGACGCTCTTCGGGTTGGGGCCGTTTATATTCACGAAGACTTTGGAATGTGCCGCTTTTTAGGCTTAGAAAAACAAAAACAACAAGAAAGGGTTTGTTTGGAATTTTTAGATGGTCTAGTTAAGCTGGATGTTCATTATGTTTCAAAACTTTCTTTTTTTTCAGAAGAAACAAATAAGCCCTTACATTATCTAAACCGGCCGGGCAAGTGGCTTAACCAAAAAAAACAGGCACAAAAAGAAGCAAAACAATATATTAAACACATTATAACAACATATGCATATCGCGATTCCATTAAAAGTAGGGAGCTAAAAACCCAAGACCCTGTTATAGATGATTTTGTAAGGGCTTTTAAATATCAAGACACCCCTGACCAGGCTCTGTGCTGGCGAGACATCTTGCAAGACTTTAAACAAAAAAAGCCCATGAATAGGCTTGTGTGTGGGGATGTTGGTTTTGGGAAAACAGAAATAGCAATTAGGGCCACATTTGTTTCTGTTTTAAACGGCTTGTCGGTGGTTGTTTTGGCCCCCACCACTATTTTAGCAAAACAGCTACAACACTCTTTTTTTGACAGGTTAAACCCTTTTGGGGTTTCTGTTAAAACCCTCTCTTCTCTTTCTGAAAACAAAGAAAAAAATACAATAGGTTTTATAAATAAAAAAATAGATGTTTTAATTGGAACCTCTGCACTGTTATTCAGAACCAGAATACTGCAGTCTTGTGGTCTTTTTATTGTAGACGAAGAACACCGGTTTGGAGTTCAAGACAAAGAAAGGGTTTTAGAAATAAACCCAACTGTTAACTTTTTAAGCCTTTCTGCCACCCCTATACCCCGATCATTACAGCTTTCTTTAAATAAAATTAGAACTCTTTCTTTAATTAAAACCCCTCCTGTAGAAAGAAAGCCTATTCTTTGTTTTGTAAATAGGTTTAGTATAAAAGTGGTTCATAGTGCTATTTTAAAGGAAATAGGAAGGGGTGGTCTTGTTTTTTTTGTGGATAACTCTGTAGAAAACCTTTATAAAATCCAAAAAAAAGTTTTAAAAACAATCCCAGACATAAGCACTGGAATAATATACAGTAAACTACAAAAAAAACAACTAATCAACAATATGGACCTTTTTGTTAGTGGAAAGATTCAAGTCCTTTTTAGTACAACAATTATTGAGAGCGGTATTGATATTGGAAAGGCAAATACTATAATTATAAACAACGCTCACCTTTTTGGGTTATCTCAACTATATCAATTACGAGGAAGGGTGGGCAGGTCCCCTAGGCAGGCTTTTGCTTGGTTTTTGTTCCCCTTTAAACAACAAACGCAAGATGGGAAAAAGCGTATTCAAAGCATTATAAAAAACACCTCTCTTGGCTCGGGATACCATATAGCTTTATCTGACCTGGAAATCAGGGGGTCGGGGTCCTTGTTTGGTTATAAACAAAGCGGTGGAGGGGGAGTTGGTTTTGAATACTACTCTAAGCTTATCTCTCTGGCGTCCCAGCCTAAACACGAAGAGCCCTGTATAGTAAATATTTTTAACACCAATTTAGAAAAAGAAATACAAAACGAAGGACAAAGGGGTTTTTTGTATAAAAGTGTTTTTTCATCAAACACCAAAGAAGATCTTTTACAAATAAAACAAGATTTTTTAGATTTATTTGGAAGCACCCCTAGCCCCTTCTTGTTTTTATTAAAAACACAAGAAATAGCCCTTCTTGCTGCAACAAAAAAAATAATTAAAATTGTTAGGGTCTCCAGCTTTATAACAATAACCTTCTCTCAAAACCAGCCAGCCGGGTTTGTGTCTTTTATTATTCCTTTTATTTCTTCTTTTTTTACAAACAAAAAAATAAACTTTAGCTTTTCAACAAATAAAAAAAATTTTACTTTTCAATATAAAAGTGTGAAAGAAAATGATTATATTTTATTGTTGTCTTTTTTAAACAAATTATCTTTTTAAATGTTTTTATTTTTATTGTTTTTTAGTTTTTGTTTTTGCTTGCACACCCCTCAACCGTTGGTTGTTTTAAACGACACCGTTTTAACAGATATAGATTTTTATGAAAAAATATCAAAAGATGAGTGGGACTCTTTTGATGTAAATAAAAAAACAAGCGTTTTTAATGATTTTTTAAAGGCGGAATTGGGATACTATGACGCAATTCAAAAAGGTGTTCATTTGAACCCAGAAACAACAAGCCTTTTAATTTCTAGAAAAAAACAAATACTTTTAAATAACACATATGAGCATTTGGTCGCGCGCCCCCTTGTAAACACGTTAGAGGTTAATAAAAACCTTGAAAACCTACAAAACAAGGTTGAGGCATATCATTTATTAATTGGATACAAAACAAGCAAACAAAACACAGATTCTGTTATTTCACAAAAAGAAGCAAAAACATTAATAGACAGCCTTTTTAACGTTATTGTTGAAGAGTCTCGCCAAAACCCCTTAGAAGATGTTTTTATGAGCTATGCAAAAACATTTTCTATAGACCCTTCTGCTAAACAAAATTCTGGCTTTTTGGGTTGGGTTCCATGGGGAAGAACTGTGATGTCTTTTCAAGAACCTCTCTTTTCTCTGCCAATAGGTGCTCTTTCTGAACCTATTCATACTGAATATGGATATCATTTAGTTTTAAAAAAAGCAGAAGGTTTGTCAAGCCATTTTTATTACAGTGAAGACCATTATGCAGACCTTGCCATAAAACTAGCAGAGGGATCTTTGCCCTTTGATTCCTTAAGGACTCTTTCTTCAAACTTTGATTCTTTAATGATTAAAAACTCTAAACTAGTTTTTAACACTCAAAACATGGATTCTTTATTTCTTTTTATTGAAAAAAAACAAAAAGAAAAAAAACTATCTGGAAACAAAAACCAAATAATTGACTGGGTTGGGTCTTCCCCTGAAAACCTTTTTCTTTTTTCTTTTAACAATAAAGGCTTTGGCAAGGGTTGGCTGGTTTCTAAACTAAAAGAAACGGCGTCTTCTCGGGTTCCTCCAATTAAAACAAAAAAAGAGTTACAAAACCTTGTTTTGTTTTTTGTTTTACAAGAAGTTGTTTTAGGTTTAGGAAAAGAACAAAAAATAGAAGAAACGGTTTCTTTTAAAAGAGATTGGATAAACAATAAAAAAAACATTTTATATAGTGAATATTTAGCTTTTTTATTAAATCAGGTTTCTCCTTTAGACTCTTCTTTGGTTAGAAAAGAATATGAAAAACAAAAACTAGAAAAAGAGCTTTTAAAGCCTCGGCGTGTAGTTTTTTCAGAAATAAGAGTTTTTGATGAGGTTGTTGCAAAAACCATTGCTAGTAGAATTAAAAACAAAGAAAGTTTTGAATCTTTGTTAACAGAGTTTGGGGGCAGTATAAAAGAGCCTGTTAGTATAACAAGACAAAACCCTTTAGCGGTTTCTCTTTTTTTAAAAAAAGAGGGGGAAATTTCTGAAATAATAACCAATAAAGATGGGTCTTTTTCTATTGCCAGAGTAGAGAGGTTTTTAGAAGAAGAATATTTTTCTCTCGATTTAGTTTATAATAAAATAGAAAGGGACTTAACCTCTTCTTACCAAGACTCTATAAAAACCTTTTTATTAGATGATTTAATAAACAGCCTTTCCCCAACAATTAATAAAAACATTTTAGGCTTATGATTTTTATTTTCTTTTTATTTTCTTTTTGTTTTTCTCAAAACCAAGGAGTAATAGATGGTGTTTTGGCAATTGTAGACAACTCTGTTGTTTTGCGGTCAGATATAGAAGAACAGGTTTTTCTTTTAGCTAAAGAAAAAAACATTTCTCCTCAAAAATCGCCTCTCGCTTTTGAAAAACTATATAAAAAAATAATAGAAGAGCAAATAGATAGGCAGGTTGTTTTGGCTTTTGCAAAAAAAGACACCCTTATCTCTGTTTCCAACGAAGAGGTTAACAACACCCTAGATAAAAGAATTGAAACCTTTGTAAATATTTTTGGATCAAAAGAGGCCTTAGAGGACACCATGAAAATGTCCATTAACACTATTAAAGGGGAATATTACAAGACTGTCGAAGAAGAGCTTTTTGTAGAAAAATTTCGCTTTTTAAATTTTAACAACACCTCTATCTCAAGACAGGATGTTGTTACTTTTTTTACAACAAATCCAGATTCTTTTCCACAACAAGAAACGTCTGTTGATTTTTCAATAATACAACACCCTGTTGAGTTAAGTAAGGAAACAAAAGAAACAATTTTATCTTTAGCTGTTTCTGTTAAAGACAGTCTTGATTTGGGTCTTTTATCTTTTGATTTGGCTGTAAAAAGATATTCCCAAGACCCTGGATCTGTTTCTTCTGGTGGTAATTTGGGATACACGAAGAGGGGCTCTTTATTGCCCGTATATGAACAAGCGGCATTTTCTTTAAAAAAGGGAGAACTTTCTGATCCCGTTGAAAGCCTTTTTGGTTTTCATATTATACAGCTCTTAGACCGTTTGGGTGAAAAAATAAAAACTAAACATATTTTATTTTCTCTAAAACCCGGAAATAAGGATAAAAAAAATATTATAAAAAAACTAAACAACAAAAAAGAATCTTATTTTAATGACCCTTCTTTATTTGATTCTTTGGCTGTATCTTTCTATAATGAACATAAAAATCTTTCAGGCTATTATGTTAATTTTGATCTTTCCAGGGTTCCTTCTTTTTTACAAAAAAAACTTATAGAAATGGATAGTTTTTCTTTTTCTGAGGTTTTTGAGAAAGAGGGTTTTTTGTTTTTATTATATAAATATTCAACAAAAAAACCCCCACCTCTTTCCTTAGAAAGGGACTGGGTTTTAATAGAACAAGTCGCTCTTTCACATAAAAACTATAAAAGTTTTCAAGCGTGGATAAAGGAAAAAAAGAAAGAGATTTATATCAAAAAATTCTATAACTAATGGTTATAAACAATTATTTTTTTTATAAACAATTAAAGAAGTTCTTTAAGTTTTAATTATAAAATAAAAGAAAAGAAAGAAAAAAAACAAAAAAGAAAAAAAGTTATAAACAAGCCAACAATAATAATAATAAAAAAAGTAATTATATTATATAATTTCTTTATTTATAATGCTTGTTAAGTTATTAAAAACACTTTAAAATTCAGGGTGTCTTTTTTAGCAAAAAAAACAAAAAAAATCAAATGAAATTTAGAACAACAAAAGAAAAGCTTTTTTCAGCTTTAAACGAAACAAATAAAATAATTCCAATAAGAACAACCCTGCCTATTTTAGGTTGTGTTTTAATTAAAACAACAAAAGAAAAAATTATTTTAACAGCAACAGATCTTGAGCAAACAGTTATAACAGAAGTTTTAGCAGAAGTTCCCGAAGAAGGAAGTATCGCTGTACCCGGTAACAGATTTATGGAAATAGTTGCAGCGCTACCTTCTGGCCCTATTGAAATTGCAAGCAAAGAAGATAAAGAGGTTGAAATAAGTTCTCCAAAAGGTGTTTATAAAATTATGGGCAAAGAACCTTCGGAATATCCTGAAACGCCCCAGCTTAATTCTAATCAAAAAATTAAAATAAAAGGCAAGGAACTTTTAGATATTATAAACAACACTCTTTATGCTGTTAGTAAAGACGATTTAAAGCCAGCTTTATGCGGAATATATTTAAATATAGCCAATAACAGTATTATGGCCGTGTCAACAGATGGACATAGGCTTGTTAAATATGAAAAAGAGGTTGAGGCGCAAAACCCAGAAGGGGCAATTATTATTCCTGGAAAGTTTTTTTCAATTTTAAAAAACAATATAAATATTACAGGAGAAATTCTTATTAATATGAGCGAAAACCATATAGAGGTAACAGAAAACAATACAACAACAATTACCCGAATTATTAAAGAGAGTTTTCCCGACTTCAACAGCGTTATACCAGATCAAAAAAACAACAAGGTTACAATAAATTCAAACGACCTTAATGAGGCTGTTAAAAGGGTTTCTATTTTTTCTAACAAAACAACAAGACAAATTATTTTGTCTTTCGAAAACAACGAAATCGTGGTTTCAACAGAGGACAAAGAAACAAAATCTTCTGCAAAAGAGCACATTGTATGTGAATTTAAAGGTGAAAACGTTTCTGTTGCTTATAACGCTCAATATTTAAGAGAGGTTGTTCAGCATTTAGATAGTAATGATATAAATATTTTTTTAGGAACGCCAAGAACAGCAGCAGTTTTTAAACCACAAAAAGAAAAAGAAAAAACTAAACTAACAGCTCTGTTGATGCCGCTAAGAACAGCTGGGTGAACATAAATAGTTGAAAAAAATTAATAACATATTAGGGGTTTTTTTAAACAAAGAAAAAAATAAAGACTTTGTTTTTTTTGAAACAATGCAAAAAAAATGGAAAACCAAAATTCCTCAAAAAATTAGAAATAATGCTAAAATAATTGATTATACCGATGGAACTTTAGTTTTAAAGGCAAAAAATCCTTCATGGAAAAACGAGCTTTTATTTTTTGTTGAAGAAATAAAAAAAAACTTTCAACAAAAGAAAATCAAATAAATAAAATTATCATAAAATAAAATGGCAGACACTCAATATAGTTCAGATAAAATAACCGTTTTAAAAGGGTTAGAGGCTGTTAGGAAGCGGCCCGCAATGTATATTGGGGACGTGGGAAAAAAGGGATTACACCACCTTATATGGGAGGTTGTGGACAACTCTATTGACGAGGCAATGGCTGGTTTTTGTGATACTATTAAAATAACCCTAGAAGAAAATAAAAGTGTAACGGTTGAAGATAATGGAAGAGGAATTCCTGTAGATGTTCATAAAAAAGAAGGGAAGTCTGGTTTAGAGTTGGTTATGACGGTTTTACATGCTGGGGGTAAATTTGATAAAGATACATATAAGGTTTCAGGAGGGCTTCATGGTGTTGGTGTTTCTGTTGTAAACGCCCTTTCGGTAAAATGTATTGCCGAAATAAATAGGGATGGAGGTATTTATACACAAAGTTATAAACATGGTGTTGCCCAAAAAGAGGTTGAAAAAATAGGAACAACAACAAAAACAGGAACAAAGGTTAATTTTATTCCAGATTATGATATTTTTGTTGGACAAGAGTATGAGTTTGATATCGTTGATGAAAGGTTGAGGGAGTTGGCATATTTAAACAGTGGAATTAAGATACTCCTTGAAGATAAAAACCAAAACAAAAAAGTAGAACATTTTTATAAAGGGGGACTATCTGAATTTGTTAAACACTTAAACAAAAAAAACACAACTTTGTTTGAAGAACCGGTACACATCAAAGGAGAAAAAGAGGGTGTCCCTGTTGATTTAGCTTTAAGTTATAATGAAACCTATTCTTCTAATGTTCTTACTTTTGTTAACAACATAAACACAATAGAGGGTGGTACGCATTTAGCAGGGTTTAAAACGGCACTAACAAGATCTTTAAACCAATATGCAAATAAAAACAAATTAATAAAAACAAAAAAGAACGAAAATATTTCTCTAAGTGGTGACGATGTAAGAGAAGGGATTACCGCTGTTTTGTCTATAAAAGTTCAAGAACCGCAATTTGAAGGGCAAACCAAAACAAAGCTAGGAAACGGAGAAATTAAAGGTGTTTGTGATTCTATTATTATGGAAGGCCTGTTAGATTTTTTAGAAAGAAACCCAGACACTGCAAAAACAATTATTTTAAAAGCAGAAAACGCAGCCAAAGCCAGAGAGGCTGCCAAAAGAGCTCGAGAGCTGGTAAGAAGGAAAAGCGTGTTAGATATCTCTGCACTTCCTGGAAAACTAGCAGACTGTTCGGAAAAAGACCCAGCACTAAGCGAATTATATATTGTTGAGGGGGATTCTGCAGGAGGGTCTGCTAAACAAGGAAGAAACAGAAGGTATCAAGCGATATTACCATTAAGGGGAAAGGTTATTAATTCAGAAAAAGCAAGAATAGATAAGCTTTTAAATAATAATGAAATTCAAACAATGATTACGGCTTTTGGCGCAGGTTTTGGTGGGGACGGAGATTCAGAAGAAACATCAGCAGGAGATTTTAATATAGAAAAACTTAGGTATCATAAAATAATAATAATGACAGATGCAGATGTAGACGGATCACATATTAGAACCCTTTTGTTAACCTTTTTGTATAGAAAAATGCCAGAGCTTATTGTTGGAGGGTATGTATATATCGCATTGCCGCCTCTTTACAAAATTGTTAAAGGAAAAACAGAAAAATGGGTTTATACAGACAGAGAAAAAGATTTAATAACAGATGAATATAAAAAAACAAACACTCGATTTGAGGTTCAGCGATATAAAGGGCTAGGAGAAATGAACGCAGAACAGTTATGGGAAACAACAATGAACCCAGAAAACAGAACTTTATATAAAGTAACATTAGAACAACTTAAAGACCCAAATAAAGTGTTTGCTGATTTAATGGGGGACGATGTTGAGCCGAGGAGAGAGTTTATATTAAAAAATGCAAAATATGCAACCAATTTAGATATTTAAAATGGAAGAAGAATTTAAAAATCAAAACATATTAGGAAGAGATCTTGTAGAGGAGATGGAGGATTCGTATTTATCATATGCGATGTCTGTTATTATTAGCCGAGCGCTCCCAGATGTTAGAGATGGGTTAAAGCCTGTTCATAGAAGGGTTTTATTTGGGGCATCAGATATTGGAGCTCTTTGGAATAGAAAACATAAAAAAAGTGCAAGAATTGTAGGTAATGTTATAGGAAAATATCACCCTCACGGAGATCAGTCTATTTATGATTCTTTGGTTCGTATGGCACAACCATGGTCTTTAAGATATTTATTAATTGATGGACAAGGCAATTTTGGGTCTGTTGATGGGGATGGTGCTGCTGCTATGAGATATACAGAAGCAAAAATGTCTAAAATTGCTTCAGAGATGTTGAAAGACATAGAAAAAGAAACTGTTGTATTACAACCAAATTTTGATGATAGTTTAGAAGAGCCAACTGTTTTACCAACACAAATTCCCAACCTTTTAATGAATGGGTCCGAGGGTATTGCGGTTGGTATGGCAACCAAAATCCCGCCCCATAACCTAAAAGAACTTGTGTCTGGTTTAATTGCCTTATTAAAAGACCCAAATATCTCCAGTGAAGAGATATTTGAAAAACATGTGAAGGGTCCAGATTTTCCAACCTCTGGTTTTATAATGGGTGTAGATGGCATTAAATCTGCATACACAACAGGGCGAGGCAGGGTTATTATGAGGGGAAGAGCAGACATAACAGAAAACCCAAACGGAAAAGAGGTTATTGTTATTAATGAAATACCATATCAAGTAAATAAGGCTAATTTAATAGAAAAAATAGCAGACCTTGTTAGAGATAAAAAACTTGAAGGTATTTCAGACCTAAGAGATGAGTCAGATAAAGATGGAATGAGAATAGTTATAGAGTGTAAAAGAGATGCGATTGCTGAAATAATATTAAATAATTTATATAAATACACACAGTTACAAGACACTTTTGGAATTATTATGCTGGCAATAGTTGACGGTGTTCCAAAGGTTATGTCTATAAAAGAGGTTTTAAACCAGTTTCTTTTATTTAGACGAGAAATTATTATAAAAAGAACAACTTTTGATTTAAAAGAGTCAGAGGCCAGAGCGCATGTTTTAGAAGGCCTTAAAAAAGCATTAGAAAATATAGATAGGGTTATTGAGCTGATTAAAACATCAAACAACCCAGAAGAGGCAAAACAAAAACTTATAAGCGAATTTCAGTTTACAGACCTTCAAACAAAAGCTATATTAGATATGAGATTACAAAAATTAACGTCTTTAGAAACAGATAAATTATTAGAAGAGTTAAAAGAATTACATAAAAAAATTACTTATTATAAAGAAATTTTAAACAGCTATGAGTTACAAAGCAGCATTATTAAAGAAGAGCTTTTAGATGTTGAATCAAAGTATGGGGATGAGAGAAAAACAGAAATAATTCCAATAAGCGGAAATTTGACGATTGAAGATATGATTGCAGACGAGGATATGGTTGTAACGATTAGTCATAATGGATATATAAAAAGGCTTCCTGTTTCTACATGGAAAACCCAAAACAGGGGAGGAAAAGGAATGAAAGGAGCAAACACAAAGCAAGACGACTTTGTGGAACACCTTTTTATTGCCTCAACACATAACACAATGTTGTTTTTTACAGATACAGGAAAATGTTATTGGTTAAAAGTTCATCAAATACCCCAAGCCTCTAGAACCTCACAAGGAAGGGCAATTGTTAACTTAATTGGCTGTAGCCCCGAAGACAAGGTTAAAGCCTTTGTTTCTGTAAAAGAGTTTACAGAAGAGCAACAGTTAATTATGTGTACAAAAAACGGGTTAATTAAAAGAAGTAAGCTAATGTTATATAGCAAGCCTAGAAGGGGTGGAATTTATGCAATAGAGGTTAACGATGGAGATGAATTAATTCAGGCCAAACTAAGTTCAGGAGACCAAGATGTTTTATTGGCTACCAACAATGGTAAATCAATTAGATTTAATGAAAACCAAATTAGATCAACCGGAAGAAAAACAAAAGGGGTTACTGGTATTAGGATGTCTTTTTCTGATGACTTTGTAATTGGCATGCTTGTTGTTAAAAGAGAAGGACAGGTTTTGGTGGTTTCTAGTAAGGGTTTTGGCAAAAGAAGCAACCTAGATGAGTATAGAGAGCAAAAAAGAGGCGGAAAGGGTGTTTTTACACTAAAAGCAAACAAGAAAACAGGTAAACTAATATCTATTATGGAGGTTGTTCAGGAAGATGACTTAATGATTATTACAGACACAGGAATAATGATTCGTCAGTCTATTGAAAATTTAAATATTATTGGAAGAAACACTCAAGGGGTTAAGCTTTTAAGGTTAGATGAAAAAGCTTCTATAGCATCTGTAACCAAGGTAATAAAAGACGAAGAAAACATAGACGAAGAAAACTAAAAACAGGGGTCTTTATTATTAATATTAACAATAAAAATTTGCAAGAAATATTGGTTAATATTGAGAAACACTCCCCCTTTCCCCACAAGGTTCAATTAATTGCAGTTACTAAAAAGCACGACTTTCGCGCAATACAAAGCGCAATAAATAATAATATTTTAAATATTGGAGAAAGTAGAATCCAAGAAACAGAAAAAAAAATTATAGAAAAAAAAATATGTCCAGATGTAAAGCTCCATCTAATAGGTCATTTACAAACAAATAAAGCAGCTCGTGCAAATAAACTGTTTGATGTTATTCAGTCTGTTGATACGGTTAAATTATTAAAAAAACTAGATACTATATCACAGAAAAACAATAACAATCAAGAAGTTTTTTTACAGGTTAATGTTGCAGAAAATAAAAAACAAACAGGTTTTTTTGAAAAAGATGTTTTTAGCGCAGCTAGGTACGCTACAAAATTAAAAAATTTAAAACTATCTGGCATTATGGCCATTGGAACAAATACAAAAAACGATAAAGAAATAAAAAAAAACTTTCAAAAAGCAAAAGAAATTCAACAAAAAATAGAAAAAACAATAAACCCACAATGCGTTAATTTGTCAATTGGAATGAGCGGAGATTATATTTTAGCTCTTCAAGAGGGAGCCACACATATAAGAATAGGAAGCAAATTATTTGAAAAAAATGATTAACAAACAGATATTTATAACAAAAAGGGTTTATGATCACGTTGATTTAAAAAAAGCCAAACTAACCAACTCTTTAATAATTCAAAATACGTCTCAATTTTGGAAAAAACACCTAAAAAAGCAAACAAATGAAATTTATATATATGATTTAGGTTTTAATAGAGAGGGTACTATTTTTCCTATTAATAATCATATAAATAAAACAGGGGTAAATATATTAAGGGAAGAAAAAAAACAAAAAATCAACTTTTATGATATTACCAATATTTATAAGCATAGCCCAGAGGGAAAAATAGTTGAATGTTTTGGAGAGCACCAACCAATATTTAACACTAAATATATACAAACCTACAACCTTTGCAATTGTGCTATTTTGGCGTATAAATTTGGGGGACAAAAGGTTTATGCCTTTGTTATAAATTAATTAACAGCCATCTTTTTAGTTCAGTGATATTTTTTACAACAACGCACCCTGTTTTTTTTAATCTACTATCACAGATATGTCCGTGAGATACCAATAGGACGTTGCACCGTAAAAGCCTGGCAGTTTCCCAATCATATTCAGTGTCGCCAATTAAAAGGGTTGAATTTGGGTTTAGTTTGTTTTTTAAAATTAATTTTTTTCCCAATAAACCCTTACCAGAAGCATTTAAATTATCAACCCCAAAAACGCCCTTAAATTTTGAAGCTAACCCATAGTGTTCAATAGATTGATTTAACAAAGATTGCTCAGATGCAGATAAAACAAACTGGCTAAAATTTTTTTTGTTTATAAGGTTTATAAGGGAAACTATACCATGGTGAAGTTTAGGCAAAAACATTTTTTTTTGATATTGTTGTATAAATTTTTTATTAATAACATTAAACTCTTTATCGTTAAAAATAAACCCAAGGTTCCTCCAATATTTTTGAATTGGAAAACAAAAATTTTTTTTATATTCATCCAAAGAGGTTAGAGGTAACCCCTGTTTTTTTAAAAAAACATTCATTACATCTACAAAAATCCAAGAGTCGTTCACAATTGTTCCATTCCAATCCCAAATAATATTTTTAATTTTTGTCATATTTTTTTAAAAGATCAAAAGTATAAATACCATCTTTATGTCCATCTGAAAACAAAAATTGTAATCCATAATATCCAATTGTTTCATATTTTACTATAAAAATATTTGGGTCGATGGCCTGTTTTTCTCCACCGTACTTTTTACCTAAAACATCTATTTCTCCACTACAAAAAGCACAAGGGCAATTTTTTCTTAAGGTTAAATTATTAATAATCGAAGAAGAGCCATCTTCCCATAAAATAGCAACCTCTGTTTTAAATAAATTAATTGACTGTATCATGATAACCCGCCATTTATTTTAAATTAATATTTTTCTAGGTTTTGAAATAGAAAATAATAGAACTAAATTTAAAAACAAATTTCATTATAAAATGAGATTCTTTATAAAAAATAAATTATATAAACTTTGTTTTCTATTTTCCTGTTTCTGTTTCGGGCTTATGTTGGCAGCCCCTAACACCGGCTTATTGTTGCAAAGAGATAAAAACCCAACAGGCCCACAGGTTTTTTATGTATTTAATGAGAGCAAGTTACTTTTATATGAAATTAATCAAAAATCTGAATTTTATAAAATTTGGGAATATGGTTTTTTAGCCGATAAAAAGATAAGCCCGAAATCATTGTTATATGGAGATATAACGGGTAATGGTAAAAACGAATTGATTGTTATAGGGTATGTTTTTGGCAAAGAAACAGAGATTTATGTTTTTCAAACAGACAATAGTCTTCCTATAGGCGCCCCCTCAATATATCAAATAAATTCGCTTAAAAAAGGAGCAAGACCAATTGATGCAAAATTGGTTCCATGGGATCAAGACAAAGACCAGGAAATATTAATTGCCTTTAGCAGCCCTGAAAGAAAGATTGTTTTATTGGACTTTAGTATTAATAATTTAAGCCCAATTAAGGAAACAATAGCTACAGACTTTATGACAACAACATATGGACCGGTGCATGTTGATGTGACATCTAGCCCAAACAACACAGGCCAAGAGCTATTATTGTACACCTCTACAGAGAACTCTCAAAAATATACATATAATTTTAAAACCAAAGAGGAAAAAACCACAACAATTTCACCTCCTAGCCCAACAAAAATCAAATTAATTAGAATAAAGGGAGAACCATTAGAAATAATTATTAATAAATCTGGAAAAACATATTTGGCAGATAATACACCTGTTAAAATGCCGCTTATCACTAAAGATATTGTTGAATTTAATTCAGGAGAGATTGTACAAATTTCTCCAGAATCTATTAATCTATTATCTTATGATAAAGAGAAGGGTTTTCAGAGCTCACAATCACAGCAAATTTCAACCAAACAAAAAAACTATTTATATAATACAAAAAATAACATGATTCTTGTTTATGATGACCAAATAAACAATCCGCAGCTTTTTACAATTAATCAAAATAGTATAAAAAGAGAGGAGTTGAAATCAGCAAATAAAAAACCAATAAACACGGATCCAACAAAACCAATTCTTATTGTTGAACAAGACTCCTTAAAAATGCCCCCCACTATAAAAGAGGAGGTTACCTTGTTAGACACAGTGGCAAGTATAATAGAAAAGTCCCGGATTTCAAAAACAAATTTATTAGATACATTATATATTAATGTTGAAGAAAAACTAGAAATTGAAATTATAACTAATCAACAAAACACAATTCATGGGGTAGAAACAAAAAACATTCCCCCTGGCATGTCTCTTGACCCCAAAACACTAACATTTGTATGGACACCACAAAAAAAGAATATAGGAGAACACCTGTTTCAATATACTATTGAAACAGAAAGCGACCCCACACTAACGGTTAATACAAAAGATGAAAACAAGCTTACATTAGAGCGAGTTTCTCAAAAACAAACTCAGGATATTAAACACCTTATTATTGTTAATGATTTTCCAATATTAAATATAGCAAACAAAAAAGATACTATTAATGTAACTGGGAATTTTAGTTCTAGTTATACTATTGTTGATAGTATTTCAAAAGTGCCCCACAAAGTAAAAACAATCTTTCCTAAAAACAATACAGTGTTAATTTCTAATGATGCAATTTATTGGGAACCAAAACCTGTAGACTTTGGTGAAAATATTTTTATTTTTAGTGTTTTTGATGGGCTGGCTAAATCCCTAGACACCATCTCTGTTTTTGTTGACACGACTAAATTAATATTACAAGACACATTAATAGCCGTATTAAATGAAGAGCTAATTTACCAACTTCCCTATGATCAAGATTATAAGTATTCAACTATTAACGCACCCAGCAATCTAAGAATATCTCAACAAGGCCAAGTTATTTGGGTTCCTTTGGCCACACATGTTGATGAAAATATTATAGATTTAGAGATAGATATGGGCACAGAAATAAAACAATATAGTTTAAATGTTTATGTTAATGCTCCGCCTGTGATTTCTTTTAGGCCTAACGCTCAAGAATATATAACACAAGGAGATAGTTTTAGTTTTGTATTACAAAGCTTTGATTTTAATGTGGACCCACAGCTGGTTTGGGGGCTAGAAACAATAAACAATAAAAATCAAAAATATTTTTCTATTAACAAAGAAGGGGTTTTTCAGGTTAATACAGACAGCTTATTAGATAATCAAGATTATATTATTTCACTATCAGACAATATGAATACTGTTAAGTTTTTTGGTACCATGTATATCAATTCCCTGCCAAAGATTATTAGTGTGCCCCCAAACTATTTAGCCTTAGGAGATACGCTTTTATATGGTGTTGAGGTTATAGATTTAAATAAAGAAAAACCCTTTTCTGGTAAATATTTATCAACATCTCAATCATTAATTAACTATACTCTTTTAGAGGGACCAGAGGGCGCACAGATAGACTCTTTAGGGCTACTTTTCTGGGTCCCCTCTTCTAGTCAACTGGGTTCTCATAATTTTGAAATAGAGGTGGCAGACTCCCTTACAATAATTCCGCATACCTTTTCACTTTTTGTAAACGATAAGCCCAATATTATTAGTTCGGATAGTTTGAGTATTATGGCTGGAGACACTTTGGAACATTTTTTTAATGCCACAGACCTAAATGGTGAGTCAGATTTAATTTATAGCATTAAAACAACTATTGATGAATTAATATTTAGCGGTAAGGCCGGAAAACTTACCTGGGTTCCAACAGAAGAAAATATAGGCCTTCATGATTTAGAAATTAGTGTTTCAGATGGTTTTAGCCAAAGCCTAGATAATCAAAAATTAAAAATATTTGTTTATATTCCTCCATCTATATTAAACCATCCAGATTCAACTGCCTATGCTAATTTTGAATATAAGTATATTCCTAAAGCTCATGACATGTATGGTGATTCGGTTTCAAATAAAGATGTTTTTATTGAATTTATCAAACAAGACTCAACACAACAAGGGAGCTATAACCCTGAAACAAATACCTTTTTATGGATACCGTCTATGCAGGATTTAGGGCGGCATAGGTTGGAATTTCTTATTACAGACAAGTATAATACGGTAAATTCTCGTTTTTATGATATTAATGTTTTAATGAGCCCATGCGAAACACAAGACACATTATATATTGACAAAACTGACACAGTATATATTAACAACAAAGAACCCAATAGTTCTAAAATACCCTTTTTTAGAACCCCTGGAATTTCTTATTGATTGTTGTTTAAAATATTTTCAGGGATAATATAATTTAAAAACTTTTCTTCCTTATCAATCCTTATATCAATATCTAATACATAGATGTTAACCACAGGGTCTTTCAATATTGATAGGTGTTCAATTTTTACATAATCTTTTAATGTTGTAATGATACCAATTTGCGCATTGTGTTTTTTATATTGATTAATATCATATAAAAGTTTTTGAACTTTTTTGTTTTTTATATTATATGCAAAGTGATCATGAAAATAATACTCCGATATTATGTTAGAACATATATGTTGTATGGTTTTGATAAGGGGTTTTGGGTCTGCGATTGCAGCAACAATCATAACAGGCTCTTTTATTTTTGTATTACTTTTCTTAATCGTTAATTTTTTGCTTCTTGGATTATATTGGTATAATTGTGATTGGGTTATAGCATTCATCGTTGGGATGTTGTATTGTTGTAAAAAAGGCTGAATGTATTTTTTTATTTTGGGGTTTTCTTTGTTTTTATTAATAAATAAAACGAGACTGGCACGCCTAAGAGAGCTTAGAGGTTCACGCAACAAGCCTAAAGGCAATAATTGATATTTAGCCAAATCATCAGAACTATTTATTAATACTAAATCAATATCCTTATTAATATAATGACTTTGAAAAGCATCGTCTAGTAAAACAATTTGTGGTTTAAATTTATGTATTGCCGTTTTAATAGCTATTTGTTTATTGCTGTCTACAACAATGGGAACCCCTAAAAGTTTTTTTGATAATAAAACGGGTTCATCTCCAACTGTTTTTGGATCGTTTAGATGTTGAGAATTAACGTTTTGAACAATAAAGGTTCCCCTTCCTTTTTTTTTATAACCCCTACTAACAACAACATGTTTGATGTTTTGTTGTTGTAAACAATGTGATATGTAGGCGGTGGTTGGGGTTTTCCCTGTGCCACCTACCATCAGATTACCAATTGAAATTATATATGTTTTATAAGTTTTTTTTTTAAAAACTCCCTTTGTATATAAAAACTCACGAATTAAAATAAGTGTTTGAAAAAATAGGCTGATTATATAATGAAATATTTTCATATTTAATGTTTATTATTTAAATCTTGATAGTTTTGAGTGATATACTGTGAAACTTTCTTAACCTCTTCTCCCTGTTTTGGCCTTTCTCTAAAGGGTTGGCCAAATTGAATATAAATAGTGCTAAATGGTTTAGGAATAATAGTTTTATCCCATGAAGGAAGGGTCCAAAAGCTTGAGGCAGAACCAGAGATGCTAATTATTTGAGCGTTGTGTTTTAATGCCACCATCAATGAGCCTTTTTTAGCAACCATAGGCGGCCCCTTTGGCCCATCGTTAGTAATAGCAACAATTGAATTATGCTGTTTAAATAATATAATTAGTTGTTTTAAAACATGGCTCCATCCCCGAGTACTGGAGCCCCTAATAAGCTTTAGTCCCCATCCCCTTAAAATGCCAGCCATTAGTTCTGAGTCTTTATGCGTGCTTGAGACGCTCCAAATCGGTTGTTTGATATGTTTAAAATATCGAGCAATTAGAATAAATCTACTATGCCAACAGCAAAGAAAAACAGGCCTATTGTTCTTTTGTGCATCAATAAAAATATTTTTATTATAAACATCCCACTTACAAGTGATAAGTATAGTGTTTAAAATAATTTTTAAAATGGTTTGTAATATTAATGACTTCATTTTTATTTCATTAATTATTATTTAATATAAAATTTGCGGTTTTTTCATATGTTAATCCATTACCAAGAGAGGCAACAATTTTATTAATTTGTTCAACATACTTGTTTTGATTTGATAGCGATAAGCTTTTGTTGAGTTCTGTTATTACATTATTAACAGTTAGTTTACTTTGCAATAATTCCGGGATAATTTGTTTATTGGCTAAAATATTTGAAATACATGCAAAGGGGATTTTAATAAATCGTTTAGTTATAAACCAAGAAATCCAGGACATTTTATAAATAACAATAATAGGTTTTTTTGTAATACTGCATTCTAGCGATGCAGTGCCTGACGCAACAATGCCAATATGAGTTTTTTCAAAAACAGATAGAATGCTTTCATTGGTTATGTTGACTTCTTGGTTTTTTATATATTTTTGTAATTCTTGATTGGAAATTCCTGGAGCTTTAATAATGGTAAAATTGATTTTTTGTTTTTTTGTTTTAGGGTATTTTTCTATTACTTTTGACAAAACAGGCATATGTCTTTTTATCTCTTGTATTCTACTGCCCGGACAAATAGCTATATTAATTTCATTATTTATTGGTGTGGCAGTGTAATTGTATTGCTTGCTATGATCAATAATCGGATGCCCAAAATAGTGTGTTTGAACCCCCCTTTTTTTATACCACTCTTGCTCAAACGGAAACACCACAATCATTGAATCTATATATTTTTTAATAACCTCAACACGTTTTTCTTTCCAGGCCCATAATTGAGGGCTAATATAATAGTGAATTGGTATTTGGTGGTTTTGTTTGATTTTTTTAGCTATTCTTAAGTTAAAACCAGGGTAATCAACCATAATAATGTGCGAGGGCTGAACATTACCAATTTGTTTTATTACTGTTTTTTCTAAATTTAAAAAAAATCTTATTTTTTTTAACACCTCCCAAAATCCCATGACGGCCAATTGAGATAATGGAATTAAAGAACTGAGTCCCTCTTTCATCATTTTAGGGCCACCAATCCCATAAAAAGTAATAGAGGAATCTATTTTTTTCATAGCCCTCATTAATCCAGCCCCATGCAAATCTCCAGAGGCCTCTCCGGCTATTATATAAATTTTCTTTTTATTTGTTTGTTGCATTAACTTGTTTTTGAATTAACAGAGCTATTTCAAGAGCATTTTTACCATCAGTGGCACTAACCATAATACGCTGTGATTTGGTTATACTATTAACAAAAGAAAGAAGTTCCTCGTATAAAGCATTTTTAGGTTGACCTATGTTTTTATGTAAAATCACAGATTTTTGATCCTGTTCAAAAATTATATTTTTTGGTTTTTTGATTTTAAGGTTATTGATTACTAAATATTCAGAATAGGTATTGTTTTGCAAATCAAAAGATAAATATTTATTTTTTTCAAACACACGAAGTTTTCTGAGTGGTTGTTCTGAAATTCTACTAGCAGTGAGGTTGGCAACGCATCCATTATTAAAACTTATTCTCGCATTTACTAAATCTAAAGAATTAGATAAAACAGAAACACCAGACGCTGTTACGTTTTTTATAGTAGAGTTGGCTAGATATAATATTAAATCAATATCATGAATCATTAAATCTAAAATCACATCGGTGTCTGTGCCTCGAATATTAAATGGAGCTAAGCGATGTGTTTCAATAAATTGTGGCTTGTGAAAGGTGTTTTTTTTTGTGAATTCAGTTAGAGCAGGGTTAAACCTTTCAATATGTCCAACTTGTATTAATAATTTTTTTTGTGCTGCGCTGTTAATTAAGTCGTTTGCATCTTGAATGTTTGTAGTAATTGGTTTTTCAATAAAAACATGACATCCCATATTTAGCGCTTGTTTAGCAATTTTATAATGAGAATAAGCCGGCGTTACCACGCTGATGGCGTCACACTTTGTTAATAATTGTTCCATGCTTGAAAAGGCTTGGACATTATATTGATTAGCAACTTGTTTACAAACCGTAGAATTAGTATCAAAAACGCCAACAACATTGATTGTATCAATATTACAGCTTTGTTGGATATGGTATTTTCCAATATGCCCACCACCAATAATACCATAATTTATTTTCTTTTTTTCCATAGCAAATATTTTTTAATTTTAATTGCTTGCTAATGTTAAGAGAAATATTTTATTATAAGAAGTAAAAATTATGATAATTACCTTAAAAAACAACTTACACTGGATTCTATTTTCACTTGGATTTATTTTTTACTGTGTTTTATTGGCCCAGGCAGCTCTATCATGGAGTATTGTATGGTTAATATTTATGATTTACACATGGCTGATTATATCCTTGATATTAAAACAATATGTTTTTAAACAATTTTTATATTTATTATGTAGTTCGGGCATTTGGGTCTCCTTAACATGGTTTATTATTAAAGGGGTAGAAGAGGTTCCTCTTCCTAAAGGAGCGTTTTTATTTAAAACAGAGGGCATTATTCCTTCAATTATTTTGTTTATGTTGTTTACTATACCCTTAATTATACACCATTTTGGTAGTACTCAAAAAATAATGACGAGGTTAGCTGGACAAGAAAAACAACCACAAGCCTCGAATAAAAATCATAATGTTAACAATTGGGAAGAGGCCTCAATTGAAGATTTAGAAAGCGGTGATTTTGAAATTAGCTAACCTTATTATAATATCCACGCAATATACTGGTTAATAAAATCAGTTTAATGATTAAAAAAGATTGAATTTTTAATCGATATAACAATAATAAAATTTTATTTAAAAGTATTATAGGTATTTTCCAAACATTTTGTTTACTTAAGAAAATAGGATATTTTACGATTATTTTTTTGAGGTCATTATTTAACAGTGGAAGGTTATATTTCCCCAATTCTATTAAACGCTTATAATGAGTAAGTAAGCCAGGATGATTAATTCGTTTAGCAATTGCATTTTTGCATGCAAAAGTTTTTTTAGGATATTGCTGGCTTAAGCGATATGCAAAATCTAATTCTTCTCCACCATAATGTTTTAATGACTGATTGAGCGGCAAGGTTTTTAAGATAGCGTTTTTAATGATAGAATTACCAAATAGTAAATGTTGATATTGTATTATTTCATATTGTTTATATTGTTTAATGCCTCGGCGTGGATTATTTAAATATTTTTCAAATTTTTTGTCGTTACAAATATACTGAATACTTCCTCCAAATGCTATAGCCTCCTTCTTGCTCTTGATTGCACACATGTATTTTTGTAATATGTTTGGGCTTACAGTCATATTGCTTTGTATAAATAGTATCCATTCATTTTGAGCTAGTTTTATACCTTTATCAGTAACAACAACCCTGCCTTGATTTTTAGAAAACCCATAACAGTTTTTGGAAAATTGCAAATTATAATTATTAAACAAATTCATAGATTGGTCCGAAGATCCGTCATCAATATAAATGATTTCTATCTTTTGTTCCGGATATTCAATTCTCTGAATTGAATCTAATAATTTTTGCAATTGCTTAGAAGTATTATAGCCAATAATTATAATAGAAAATGTGGGGAGCGAACTATTCATTGTATGGTTTCCATAAAATTTTGATGCTGTATATTCCAATTAAATTGCGTAGCAGCAACTTTAAGATTTATTCTGTACTGAGTTTTATTTTTATATATTTGTTGAATGATTGCATCACATTCTTGGATTGTTTGATTCGTAATTATTTCTCCAATTTGATATTTTTCTATAATAGGTTTAATATTTTTTAGATTTGATGTAATAATGGGTAGTCCAGCCATAATATATTCAAAAATTTTATTTGGCAAGGCCAGTTGATTGCTAATCCCCCTTTTTTTAATTACAGCCCATCCAATATCGCATTCTTTCGTTAAGTGTAACAAGTCTATATAAGGAACGGCCCCTAAAAAACATACATTATTATTGTTATTGTATTGTTTGTTATAATTGTAATATTGTTTATAATGGTCTCCTGCCCCAATAATAATCCCATTAATATTTTTATTGTATATAGCCAAATCAATTAATTGTTTAATACCTCGACCTTTTTGTATCACCCCCTGGTAAACAATATTGATATTTTTTTTTGATATTTTGGTTTTGAATTTTTTTAGAGACTGTTTATTGCTGGTAGTGGTTTGCAGAAGCATGGGATAGTTATAAATAATATGCCAATTTAAGTGTTTTTTTTGTTGGTAGTATTGCTGCAATAAGTATAAATCTGACTCAGCTGTTACAATGATATGTTGAACAGCGTTTAAGTGATATTTTTCAAAACAATAATTCCAATATCTATGTATTGGTTTTTTGATATGTGCGGCTAATTCAAAATATATTTCTCTGCAATCATAAATAATTTTTTTAGTATTTTTTTTATATGATGTAACGGCTGCTAGCGAGTATAAATCAGATGCTATAATAGCATAATATTGCTTTTGTTTGAGGGCGTTTTTTACTTTTTTATGAAATTCCCAATATTTTAATATTCCGGTTTTTTCTAACTCAATGCGATGAAAAATAATTGTATTAAACAGGTCTTTATGCATTATTTGGCAGTCAGTGCTAATAATCGTAACCCTATATTTTTCTTTTAACAAAGAAAGGGCCATGTTGGTTAAGCGAGCATCTAAGAAAAACTCTCCTAAATAGACTAGGGCGATATGTTTATTGGCACTCATTATGATGTTATTTTTTGAACATATTTTGTCATTAACCAATGATATATTTTTTCAGGTAATGTAATTGTAATTTTTAAACATATATTTTTTATTGATTGAGGATATAATGTAAATGCTTTTTTAAACGCTATTTTTGCCTGTTTAGTATTATTGAAATAATATTGCATACAACCTAGTTTTCTATATTGTAAAGATAATAGTTTTAATGAATTTAATTTCATATAATTATTATGTTTATTAATAATATATTGCAATGCCAACATTTCTTTTTTATAGTTTAATGATTGGCTTTTATGAGATAGATTCCACTGAAATCCAAAAAAATCACAGTGTTTAATAATGAGATTTTTTTTAGATAGTTCAATAAAAAAATCCCAGTCTTCAGAGGGTTCAGCTTTTGGGTCTAGGTTATCTACTGCATCTATAAGAACTTGTTTTTGAAAAAGACAACATTGTAAAAATGGCCCTAGCCGCGATACAATATTTGCTTTAAAATCTTCTCCATATGGTTTTAATTTGATTTTACGCCTTCTGCTTTGTACCTGATTATCAATAATATAGTTGCAAAAGATAAAGTCTGCATATTGTTCATCAAGTTCTTTTTTAAGAACCTGTAAATTATTGTTTATCATTATATCATCATCATCTAAAAACCCAATATATTTTCCCTTGGCAAGTCTTATTCCCTTTTTTCTAGATAATGTTGTTCCAATATTTGCGGGATTTTTATAATAACGTACATCAGAATATTGTTGCTGTTTAATAAAATTCTTAATTTTATCATCTCTACTATCATCAATAATAATAATTTCTAGACTAGTTAGCGCTTGATGCAAAATACTTTCAATCGCACGCTGTAACGTTTTATAATTAAAAGCAGGTATAATAATAGAAATCATGTTTTTTTATATAGCAACCAAGTAATTGGCATGGTAATGATTAAGTAGATTATTGCAAGGCTATAATATTGTATAAAATGATTATAATCAAAAGCAACTTCTACAATTAGGCCTTGAAATATATAGCCAGCTATAATGCTGATTATAATAATTATTCCAAGATATTTAAAATTATATTTCATCGGCATCCAACTATAGTTTTTATAAATAAGCAATATTGTCATCCCTAAATATGCTAATAGCGTAGATATTGCAGCACCATAATAGCCATATTTAGGGATCAATATAATATTACAGGCACTGTTTATAATAAATCCTATGCCCCATAATTTTGGAGCCCAAGACTCCTTGTTTTGTAAATAAATTGAAGGCATTTGTAATATAAATAAACCATAAAAAATATAACTGATTGCAATAATTGGTATAATGTTTCCACCTGCCCAAAATTCCTTGCCAATTAATAAATAAAATAAGATTGGCCATAATATGGATATTAAAGTTGAAATTATAATTAAAAAGGATAAAAATAAAGATCCAATTTTATAAAATGTATGCACAGTGTTTTGTTTTAAATAATATGGCTGCCAATTTAAATTAAAACTTTTAACACATAGCATAATTAAGCTGCCAAACTTATACGACGCACCATAGATCCCAACATCAGCGGCCCCATTAGAGCTGAACCAGGCAATCATCCATCTATCTGATAATTCAATTAGAATTAAAAAAATAGCTGCAGGCAAGAAAGGCAAGCTAAATTTTTTCATTTTCACTAACAGCGTATCATCGGCCCGTTGTTTATTTATTTTGGATAATAAAAGCGGTATAATCATGGCAAACTGTATCCAAGAAACAAAAATAATAGCCCAAATGGCCCCAGTTAAGCTCATTTTTAGATGTTGAATTAAATAAAGATTGAGCCCAACGCTTAGACATACATTTGTAATAGCTATTAGTAAATAGTAAAATGGCTTATTGATTAACCGCAGCAACCCCAATCCTCTTGATGTGAGCATATCAAAAAATAATACACTTAATAATCCTAATAGAACATTACTGGTAATAGCAGGATGTTGAATGATGTCTAAGATAAATAATGTTTGAAGGACACAAAAAATAATTATACTTAATATTATTCCATATTTAAGTGAGAATATAACAGAAGTTCTGATTAGTGATGACTCATTCTCTGGGCTATAAAATTTAAACAATGCGGCATCCATTCCTCTAGAATATATAGTATTGCCAAATGCTAAAATTGTATAAATAATAAAAATTATTCCTGCATCATATGGAGATAGCAAATGTGTATATAGGGGTAATAATAAAAATGAAATCATACGCAAACTGATAAAGCCCGCCCCATATATAAAAGTTGTTTTCCAAAAGGATGTATACATAATTATAGTAATTCCTTTTTATACGCAATACGCATTACGCCAGTAGCACCAAATTGTTCTTTAAATTGAATTAAGCTGAGTTTTGGTTGTAGTGGGTTATCGTGTTCAGGTGTATGGGACACTCCAAAATCAATAGTTGTAGAACCCCTCTTTTTACAAATTTTCATACAATTATATAGTTGTAAAGCAGATAGTTGTGACTCTGTCATTTGAGAATCAATAATATTATAAAATATCATACTTGTATTTATAGTAGCATGAAAAATGATACATCCCCCCACAATAGTGGAATTAAGTTTAGAAATATATATTTCAACTTCTTTAGGAAATAAATTCGTAAGTTTTTTTAATTCAGCTAAACTATGAGTAGGTTTGGTCTTAAATTTTAACTTTGATTTTTCTAACAGACTATATAAGAAGTGTAAATCTTGTTGATTTTTCAGCTTTGTAAAGCTATAGTTTTTTAATTCTTGATCATTTGCAATATAGCGTTTTTTTCGTTTAGACAATAAGTCCTCAATTTTATTTTTCTTTGTTATATCAGTCGCATGTGAAATATATAATTCTTGAATGTGATATTTGTGCCATTGTAATAAGTAGTCTACTGTTTGTTCTGGAAATTGCCAATAAATAGAAGGGCTGTTAATTAAAAAAACACTTTGGAATTTCTTCTTTTGTAGATAATTATTTAAAAGTTCAATTATTTGATTTATTTTATTAAAATTTAAATTTTTTTTAATAATTAAACCACCATAGCTGGCACCAGGATGACTATAATATGTTTTTTGATTATTTTTAATTTTCACGGCTCCGGGTATTGCAGCGATTATTTTATTATTTTGCATAATTAATATGGAATAATCAGTAAATTTTCGTGTAATATGATAATTAAGAAACTTTTGCAGCTGAAAGATTGTTCCATTATTAGAGGCTATAATAAAATCATCCCATTGTTTGGCGTATGTTTTATTATATTTTTTAATTGTAATCATAAATAATTTTTTTTATTTAAATATATTAATCAAATTTATTGATAATTTTTCATAAAAAGATTCAAATAATAAATTATGCAAAACCACAAAATTATAGATATTAAATCTCGAATGATTATTGATTCTAGGGGAAATCCAACCGTAGAGGCTGAGATACATTTAGAGAGCGGAGCCATTGGTAGAGGTATAGCTCCGAGCGGTGCTTCTACCGGAGACAAAGAAGCATTGGAACTGCGAGATAATGATTCTATATGGTGCGGCAAGGGAGTGCACACCGCACTAGGCAATATTAATAAACATATTAAACCGGCCTTATTGGGAATGTCATGTTTAGATATTAAAACAATTGATTTAACAATGATTGATTTAGATGGTACTGATAATAAGTCGCGTTTGGGCGCTAATGCCATTCTCGCTGTTTCTTTGGCTAATATTCAGGCTGGCGCAATAGATAATGGCTTGTATTTATTTCAATATATTTATAAATATTTACATTCTAATAAATCTTTATCTAACCACCCTTTTACTCTACCGATACCTATGATGAACATTTTAAACGGTGGCAGTCATGCGGATAATAATGTTGATATTCAAGAATTTATGATTATGCCAACTGGTTTTAATAATTATACTGCTGCATTACAAGCAGGGGTAGAAATTTTTCATTCATTAAAACGTCTTTTAAAGAAAAAAGGTTATAATACTGCTATTGGCGATGAGGGTGGTTTTGCTCCTAATTTAAGTAGCAATGCAGAAGCCTTAGATTTAATTTTAGAGTCTATATTGTTAGCAGGGTACGAACCAGGAAATAATGTGTTTTTAGCTTTAGATGTAGCAGCAAGCGAATTTTATAATTCAAAAGAAAATTTTTATCACTTAGAGTCTACCAAACAAATGACTTCCATAGGATTAATTGATTATTATAAAATGTTGTGTAATAAATATCCCATTATATCTATTGAAGATGGTTTGGACCAAAACGATTGGGGGGCTTGGCAATTATTTCATGCGTCTTTAGGCAATCAAATACAAATTGTTGGAGATGATTTAACGGTTACTAATCCGAAGCTTTTACAGGAAGCTATTGATAATGAGGCCATGAATGCTATTTTAATTAAATTAAATCAAATCGGCACTTTTACCGAGACAATAGAGGCAATTAATTTGGCGAAGGCTAATCAATATGCTACGATTATTTCACATCGATCAGGAGAAACAGAAGACACCTTTATTTCAGATTTATCGGTTGCTATTAATGCAGGGCAGATTAAAACAGGGTCTTTATGTAGAACAGATAGAACTGCTAAATATAATCAATTATTAAGAATAGAAGAATTATTAGGTCATAATGCGCAATATGCAGATACAGGCTATTTAGGATGCGAAAAAATAAAAAAATAAAAAAAACACACTCGTTAAATTCTTATGTTATTACAATCATTGGTACGGTTTGTATCATGATTTTACTTTTTAATGATTTAGGTTTAATCACATATTTTCAATTAAAAAAGAAGCACACTATATTGGATCAAGAGCTTCAACAATTGCTCGCTCAACAAGATGATTTACGATTAGAAATAGATAGGCTACAGTATGATGCAGAGTATATAGAAAAAATCGCTCGAGAAAAGTTTTTAATGGTAAAGCCAGGTGAAAAAATTTATAAAGTAGCAGATGATAAAACCATTGGTAAATAATAAAGTTTTATATTATTATTTATTCTTCTTTTGTTTTTTATTTAATGCTCTTCTTTTTTCTGATGACACAACAGATTTATTAAAACTTAATTTATCAACATATAATAATATAGAATATATAAATTTAAGTGATTTTTTGTCTCAGCATAAATTAAAGAGTAATTACTATGAAGCTAAAGATAAAATTGAAATTATATATGAAAAAACTAAAATTTATTTTTCACCCTCAATATCTTATTGTAAAATTAATGATAAAATTTATCATTTAACACATCCTATTATATATCTTAATCAGCAATATTATCTTCCCGCTATTGAGTTTTACAATGCTTTGGAATTAGCTGGCCTACCTATTAGGGTTATTTCACAGAAAAAAAATACGCTATATGTTAATTCTAATATTTATAATCTGTCTAAATTGGTGGTTGCAAATAAACAAAATGGCACTTTAGTGAAATTAAAAACCACACAATTATTTAAAAAGCAAGATATTTCTTTTTCTGTTTCTTCCTCTAACTGGTTAAATATTACAGTATTAAATTGCTATCTTGATACACTAGCATTTAATCAAACTATTTTAGAAAATCCAATTTCTAAAATTAAAACCTTACAATCAGCAGAGTCTGCTCAAATTTCCTTATTATTAAATACTGAAGTTGAAAATATTGATTTAGATATACAGCCAAATGAAATTAACTTGTTATTACAGAATTCTATTGCAGAAAATGCAAATAAAATTAAAGAAATGCGATCAAAGTGGTTAATAGATACGATTGTTCTTGATCCTGGCCATGGAGGAAAAGACCCCGGTGCCATTGGTCATGGGCAACAGGAAAAAGATATAACACTAGACATAGCAAAAAAACTCGGAAAACTTATTAAGAGAAATCTTGGTTTGAATGTGGTTTATACTAGAGAAGAAGATGATTTTGTACCGCTATGGAAAAGGACTAAAATAGCCAATGATGTAGGGGGCAAATTATTTATAAGTATTCATGTTAATGCAACAGCACGTAGTGCCTCAACAAAAGGCTATGAAACTTTTTTTTTAAGGCCTGGAAAAACTGATAGTGCTATTGAAGTAGTAGAAAGAGAAAATTCCGTAATCGATTTAGAACAGGGAGATTATGAATATATTGATTTAACAAATGAAAATTATATTGTAGCCTCAATGGCACAAAATACATTTATGAAGGAAAGTGAAGATTTAGCTGCATTAATTCAACAACATTTACAAACCACATTAAAAACGAAGACAAAAAATCGAGGAGTTAAACAAGCAGGGTTTTATGTATTGGTTGGGGCTACAATGCCCAATGTTTTAGTAGAAGTAGGTTTTATTTCTAATAAACAAGAAGCAAAAAGCTTATCTAAATCATATTATAGAAGACAACTCGCAGAAGCAATTTTCAATGCAATTGTAGATTTTAAAATCAAATATGAAAAACCCCTATTAAATAATGAATAGCAAACAGCCAATAGGTATTTTTGATAGTGGTCTTGGCGGTTTAACCGTGCTCAGATCATTAAAGAAACAATTGCCAAATGAATCATTTGTTTATATTGGAGACACAGCACATGTTCCATATGGTAATAAGAGTCAACAATCTATTATTAGCTATTCAAAAACATTGAGTGAATTTTTAATCCATCAACATAATGTTAAAATGATTGTTATTGCCTGTAATACTGCTTCAGCAATTACTTTAAATAGCCTACAGTCAGCATTTAGTATTCCAATTTTAGATGTAATTTCGCCTATGAAAAATATTTTAAATCATTATCCAAGAATTAAGCGTATTGGTGTAATAGGCACACATAATACGATTGAATCACAATCATATAATCAATTATTATTAACAACTAAATCTGATTTACAAATTTTCTCTCAGGCATGTCCTTTATTTGTGCCAATTATTGAGGAGGGTCTAGAAAATCACAAAATAACTAAAATGATTAGTCTGGAATATTTAAAGGCATTAATTGTGCATAATATTGAACTATTAATTTTAGGCTGTACTCATTACCCTATTATGCAAAATACTATTCGTGGTTGTTTACCTACCCATATTGATCTTGTAGATTCTGCAGAATTATTAACTTTAGAAGTAAAAAAATATTTACAAATTAATAATTTATTAAGTAATTCTAATTTATCTAGTATTGATATTATGGTTACAGATTTTAATCAAAAATTTAGTACTTTTGCTAATAAAATTTTAGAAATAGAAGAATGCTCTATATCTGAGATTAAACTTTTTTAGATGAAGTCAGATTTAGCCCTTAAATTTTTATTATCTATTGATTCTAAAATTATTAAATATGGTTTACAGCGCACAATTCAGCTATTAGAAATGTGTGGTAATCCTCATAATAAATTACAATCTATTCAGGTCGTTGGTACTAATGGTAAGGGCAGCACATCGGCTATGATTGCTAAGGTTTTAATGGAAAATAATTATAAGGTGGGTTTATATACCTCTCCTCATTTAGTTACAATCCATGAGCGTATTAGAATTAATAATATTATGATATCTAATGAATATATGAATCAATTTATTCATCAATATAAAATCGACTTAGATAGTATTCAGCCTTCTTTTTTTGAAATTATGACGGTGATAGCCTTAAAATATTTTTCTGATTACAATGTAGATTTTGCAGTTTTAGAAACTGGTTTAGGAGGAAGGTATGATAGTGTTACTGCGGCATTAAGTGATTCAATAATTTATACACCAATAGATATAGACCATACTTCTTTATTAGGCAATACTTTAACGAGCATTGCAAAAGAAAAGGCTGGTGCTATATCATCACAAACATCCTTTATATTTTCTGCTATTCAGCATAAGGCTGTACAATATGTTTTAGATGCACATGCCTCAAAGTTCAATAAAAAAATTATTTATGATTCGGATATATTATTAGATGATATGATTTTACCGAAACACCAAATACAAAATATGAGCTTGGCTAATAAGGTGTTACGATTTTTACAAAAACCCTATCAATTAAAATTGAAGAACATTCAATACAATCTTAAGCAAACTATTTGGCCTGGGCGATTGCAAATAATTCAACAAAATCCAACTGTAATTTTTGACGTAGCACATAATAGACATGGGCTACAGGCTTTTATTGATTTTTTTATTACCATCAATTCTAAATATAAACGAAAATATTTAATTGTAGGTTTTGAGGCCGGTAAAAACATTCATTCTTGTATACAGCAATTATATAAATTATTTAATTTTGTAGTTATTACGGAAACTCAAATTCGTAAAAGCATGCCATATAATGAACTGAAAGAGGCTTGTAGTCCAAGTGAGTCGGTAACCATTTCGGTTAATTTAAATGCTTATAATGCCATTCAAGAGACATTACAGATAGCAGAGGATAATGATATTATAATTATATTAGGTAGTCATTATTTTGGCCCCGTTGTTGCACAAATTTTTAAAAATAGCTTTGATATAGAATAAAAAGCATATTAAGTTTTATTCGAAGGATTGATGTTATTGTGCCCCAAAGAGTTCATTTTATAAATTAATCAGGAGAAAAGGATGCAAACAAGCGAACTAGTTCGTTTAACGGTTAAAGAATTACACGATTTAGCTAAAAAACTTGGTATAAAAGAAATTTCAGGTGTTCGTAAGCAGGATTTAATTAAATTAATTTTAGAGGCAGAGGTTAAAAAAGAGGGTAAAATTTATGCTGATGGTATTTTAGAGGTAATGTCAGATGGATATGGTTTTTTACGATCTGCAGAATATAGTTATTTACCCGGCCCTGATGATATATATGTTTCACATTCTCAGATTAAAAGATTTAGACTTCGAACAGGTCATTTAGTTTCTGGTCAAGTGAGACCCCCAAAAGATAATGAGCGGTTTTTTGCGTTGCTAAGAGTAGAAAAAATAAATGGCATTGATCCAGAGCAAAATCGAAATTTAATTTATTTTGATAATCTTACTCCCCTTTACCCCGAAGAATTAATTAAATTAGAAACTACAGAAAGAAATTTTTCTACCCGGGTGATTGATATGTTGGCACCTATAGGGAAAGGACAGAGAGGCGTGATTGTTGCCCAACCGAAAACAGGAAAAACAATTTTATTACAAAAGGTGGCTAATGCTATCGCCGCTAATGATGAATCAATCAAATTGATTATTTTATTAATTGATGAACGTCCTGAAGAGGTAACTGATATGGCCCGCAGTGTACAGGCAGAGGTGGTTGCTTCAACTTTTGATGAACCCGCGACGCGTCATGTTCAGGTTGCAGAAATGGTTATTGAAAAAGCTAAAAGATGTGTAGAATCTGGTGATGATGTAGTAATTTTATTAGATTCTATTACTCGTTTAGCTAGAGCATATAATACGGTAATTCCTCATAGTGGAAAAATATTATCTGGTGGTGTTGATTCTAATGCATTGCATAAACCTAAGAGATTTTTTGGAGCTGCTAGAAATGTAGAAGATGGAGGTAGTTTAACTATTATTGCAACGGCATTAATTGATACTGGTAGCAGGATGGATGAAGTAATCTTTGAGGAATTTAAAGGGACTGGTAATATGGAGTTGGTTCTTGATAGAACTTTAAGTGATAAAAGAATATATCCATCAATAGAAATTAATAAATCTGGTACTCGAAGAGAAGATAAATTAATTAAAGCAAAAGATTTATCCCGTATTTGGTTATTAAGAAAAATGTTAAGTGATATGAGTACTGTGGAAGCAATGGAGTTTTTATTGGGTAAATTATCCCGTACAAAAAACAATAGAGAATTCTTAGACTCTATGAGTAGTTAATTGATTATGTTTTCAGATCGTATTTCTAGAATTCAACCTTCCGCAACACTTGCTATGACTAGCAAGGCGGCAGAATTAAAAAGAAATAATAAACCAGTATATAATATGAGTGTAGGTGAACCTGATTTTCCTACACCAAGTAATATTCAAGAGGCTGGTATTGATGCTATTAAGAATGGACACACACGATACACCCCAGGCGGAGGAACATTTGAACTAAAGGATGCAATTTGTCAGAAATTAAAAAGAGATAATAATTTGTTTTTTGATATTAATCAAGTGGTTGTTTCTTGTGGAGGGAAACATTCTCTATATAATGCATGTCAGGTATTGTTTCAGGCCGGTGATGAGGTTATAATTTTTAGTCCCTATTGGGTTTCTTTCCCTGATTTTGTGACTGTTACTGGAGCTAAACCAGTATTTGTAGAAACAAATCCTGCTAGTCAGAATGAACCAAATTTTGATGATTTAAAAAATAAAATTACCAATAAAACGAAGGGTATTATTATTAATTCACCTTCTAATCCAACAGGAGGAGTATGGAGCGATGATGCTATTGTAACATTATTAGAAATGATTCAAGATAGATCAGATATTTGGGTTTTTTCAGATGAATGCTATGAACAATTAACCTATGATATTCCCTTTAAAAGTATTGCTACTTTTAATCCTGACTTAGATAATATTATTACTTTTCAGAGTTGTTCTAAAACTTATGCAATGACAGGCTGGAGGATTGGTTATTTAGCAGGAAATGCAAAATTAGTTAACGCTATTGCCAAATTGCAGGGTCAGAGTACGTCTTGTCCTAATTCTATTGCTCAGTATGCAGCTATTGAGGCTTTAACAGGTGATCAAGAATGTGTATTAGATATGAAAAAAAAATTTCATAAAAGACGAGACTTAATTTTACAAGAATTAAGTAAAATATCTAATATTACATGTGAAAAACCAAATGGTGCCTTTTATGTTTTTCCTAATATTGGGCATTATCTGAATACCTGTAATCATAAAGGGGAGCCTATTCGGACATCTTCTGATTTATCCTTATATATTTTAGATATGACGGGAGTAGTTACTGTAGCAGGTGATAGTTTTGGTGCACCTAACTATATTCGTTTATCATATGCAACTTCTGATCAGGTTATTATAGATGCTTGTCAATTAATAAATCAGGCTTTATTAAAATTAAACTTTTAATTTTAAAATTATATTAGTAATATATCCCCCGTTGATAAATTGTATAATACTTATTAATAAAGGATAATATGTCAAGAATTTGTAAAATAACAGGTAAAAAGCCATTGGTTGGTAATAACGTTTCTAAGTCTCAAATAAAGACAAAGAGAAGGCAATTACCTAATTTACAAACAAAAAAAATATTTGTGCCTGAATTAAATAAATTTGTACAAATTAAAGTGTCTGTAGCAGCATTAAAAACAATTGATAAATTAGGTTTAGTTTCATATTTGAAAAAACAAGGCTTATCTTTATCAGATATAAAATAAGGGCTTAGAATAATGAAAAAAGATTTACATCCTCAAGATTATCGATTTGTAGTATTTCAAGATGTATCATGTGATTATTCTTTTTTAACTCGTTCTACTATTAATACTAAAGATACTATCAAATGGAAAGATGGTAAAGAATATCCTTTATATAAAATGGATATTTCAAATAAATCACACCCATATTTTACTGGTCAGCAAAATTTAGTTGATACTGCTGGGCGAATTGAGAAATTCAACCAGAAGTATAATTTGGATACTTCCAAGTCATCTGAAAAATCAGATGATATTCAAGATAGCTAACTAATTTAAACCTTAGTATATTATACTTTTAAAATTCAAATTCTGAATTTAGCTTATTATGAAAAAAATATTTTTAAATCAATTTATTATATTTCTTAGTAAAACTTCTATTATGGTGGGTGGCCAGGCAGTAATTAATGGTGTAATGATGCGAGTTCCAGGTTTTTATGCTACAGCAGTTCGTAATGCGGAATCACACATTATTATTGATCGGCATCCCCATCAATCTTTAGTAGATAATTATAATTTAACAAAAATTCCAATTTTACGTGGATTTTTGCATTTAATTGATTCAATGAAAATTGGTTTTCAAACCTTGGAATGGTCTGCTTCAATTGCAGAGGATAATACACCATCAAATAAAATTATTAATTTTTTGATGACCCTGTTTTCTATTGCTTTTGCAGTTAGCTTATTTATGGGAATTCCTTATTTATTAACAGAATTCACATTATCTTTAAATAATTTTTCTAATAATCAATTTTTATTTAATAGTTTTGCAGGATTTTTACGTATTATGATTTTTTTATTGTATCTATATTGTATATCAAAATTAGAAGATATTGCTTGCTTGTTCCAATATCATGGAGCAGAACATAAAGTGGTATATAATTTTGAAGCAGGTTCTTCTGTTTCAGTTCAAAATGCTCAGCAGTTTTCTACCAAACATCCTCGGTGTGGTACTAGTTTTGTTTTTATATTAATGCTAGTTACGATATTGACGTATGCTATTGCTGATAGTTTAATTGCTTCTGCCGGATTATTAAACTTTACTGTTTTTAGTCGCATATTATTTCACTTATTATTATTGCCTTTTGTTGCAGGTTTAGGATATGAGGTTTTAAAGTTTTTAGCGAGTAAGCAAAATAATCCTTTTTTTGCCATTCTTTCTAAACCGGGATTATGGCTTCAAAATATTACTACAAAAGAACCTACAGATGATCAGGTCGAGGTATCAATCGAGGCATTAAATGCTGCATTTGATAATAATCTTGATAAATTTAAAGGACAGAAATTTAATGCAGATGCAATCGGATAAATAATTATGATAGATAAACTGTTACAGTTAGTAGAACATTATAATACTATTGTTTTGAAAATGTCTGATCCAGAAATTATTGCCAATCTAGAGGAATATACAGTATTGGCTAAAGAACATCGCCAAATGACCCCCACAATAGATTTAGCAAAACAATATATTAATTGTTATAATCAAATTCAAGATGATGAAGAAATTTTAAAAGGAGATGATGTAGAATTAAAAGAAATTGTTAAAGATGAAATTAATGATTTAAAGAAAGATTTAGATAATTTAGAAGAAGATTTAAAAATCAAGCTTTTACCAAGAGATCCAAATGATGATAAAAATATAATTTTAGAAATTAGAAGTGGTACTGGTGGAAATGAAGCTGCTTTATTTGCTAATGATTTATTTAGAATGTATTTACGATATGCTGAAGAACAAAAATGGAAAAATGAAATTTTATCCATTAATGATAATGAAGGAGGGGGTATTAAGGAAGTTGTTTTATCATTACAAGGAGATGGTGCTTTTGGAATGTTGAAATATGAATCAGGGGTTCATCGTGTGCAACGAATTCCCGAAACAGAATCAAATGGTCGTGTGCATACCAGCGCTGCAACTGTAGCCGTCTTGCCTGAAGCTGAAGCAGTGGATATTGACATTCAAGAATCTGATATTAAAATTGATACTTATCGCGCTTCTGGAGCAGGTGGCCAGCATGTTAATAAAACGGAGTCCGCTATTCGTATTACTCATTTACCTTCTAATGTCATTGTAACATGCCAAGATGAATCATCTCAACATAAAAATCGCGACAAAGCGATGAAAGTATTAAGGGCACGATTATTTGATTTAGAAACAGAAAAATTAAATAAGGAAAGATCTAATACTAGGAAAGCAATGGTATCTACTGGTGATAGAAGTGCAAAAATTAGAACTTATAATTATCCTCAAGGGAGAGTAACGGATCATCGTATTGCCTTAACGCTATATAAATTAGATGAAATTATTAATGGTAATTTGTATTGTTTAATTGAGCCGTTGCAACTAGAAGATCAAAAACTAAAATTACAAAATTTAGCTGAATAATTGTCTCTCCATCATTTTATCATCCAATATTCAGATAAGCTGATTAATAAAAAAGGTCTTGCTAACATTAAAAACGAAATTATTTGGTATTTAGAGTATTTAAAAATATGTGATAGACAAAAAATTTATTTAAATGAGATTGTATTGACTTCAGAGTTATGCTCATTGGTAGAAAATTTTGGCAATAAACGATTGCAAGGTATTCCATTTCAGTATATTATTAATAAGGGTACTTTTTATGGAAGAGATTTTTTAATTACTGAACATACATTAATTCCTAGACCCGAAACCGAATCTTTGATACACTGTATAAAAAATAAATTTTTTAATTCAGCCTTAGAAATTGGTACTGGGTCTGGTATTCTTGCATTAACTTTATTAAAAGAAAAAATTGTTAGGCATGTATTAGCTACAGATATATCAAGCCAGGCTTTAGCGGTCGCTCAAAAAAATGCTCTACAAATGAATGTTTCTAATATTACATTTCAAAAACATGATTTTTTAAAGGAAAGCATTAATGGGAAATATGATTTAATTATTTCTAATCCTCCTTATATATCAAAGTCTGAATTTGATGAGTTGCCTAATTCTATTAAAAATTATGAACCTAATATTGCATTAACAGATAATAATGATGGCTTAGATTTTTATATGCGCTTTGCTGATATTTTAAGTAATATTTTAGAATCTGATGGTATGTTTATATGCGAACTAGGTAGTTCTAAAATTATATCATCTGTAAAACAAATTTTTGAAAGTAAAAAATATAAAATACAAATTTTCAAAGATATGAATTTAGATGATAGAGTTTTGCAAATTACTCTATAACTTATTATAGTTAAAATTATTATTTTTCAAATGATTCATTATTTTAATTTTTTTAGAATACATAATGTCATTATGGGGGCATTTGCAGTTTTGATAGCATATTATGTGATTCATGGTGATGATATTTTTTTATTATTTCATTCTATGCTTACTGTTGTCTTAGCTATGATTTTTGGTAATATTTTAAATGACATTATAGATTTGAAACCAGATACGATTTCTCATCCACATAGATCCCTTCCTATGAATTATATTTCTGTTGGAACAGCAAAAATGCTAACTATATTAACTTTGATGTTATTAATTGTGGTAGCATATTTTTTACCTATTAGCGCTTGCTTATTTGTCTATTTTTTAGTTATTCCTATTCTTGTGTTATATAACGTTTATTTGAAGGGGGTGGCTATTATAGGCAACATAATGATTGCAGTGATGTTATCCTCAACCTTTTTATTTACTGAGTTGGTATTTTTTAATCAATTAGTGATTACCATTATTCCATCATATTTAATTTTTGGTTTATCATTAATACGAGAAATTTTAAAAGATATTCATGATTATGATGGAGACAAAGAGTATAAGATTTATACTTTGCCTGTACAATTAGGATATGAATATTCAATGAAAATTGTTGTATGGATGATATTATTTTTTTGTTTATTAGCCCCCATACCCTATTATATTAATTATTATTCTTTAAATTATTTTATTTCATTAATAATTCTTATTGAGATTCCAATGATTATTTTGGTATCTTTACTATTACGAAATCCCAATAAATTACTACTTAGTAAAATTGTTAGTATTATGAAAATTATTAATTTATTTGGTTTGTTCGTTATATTGATTGCAAATAAATAGGTTTTATTGATGTCAGATTTTGTTCACTTACATAATCATACAGATTATTCTTTATTAGATGCTTCACAGACAGTTGAGCAAATGTGTAACCGTGTTTATGATTTAGGCATGGATAGTATCGCTGTTACTGATCATGGTAATTTATTTGCCATGATTCCATTTTATAAAGCGGCTCAACAAAAAGGCATTAAGCCTATTTTGGGATGCGAAATTTATGTAGCGATTAATTCTCATCTTGATAGACACCATGTGAAATCCACATTCGGCTCAAAAACTAATTATCATCATCTTGTGTTATTGGCGCAAAATATGGAAGGATATCAAAATTTAATGAAATTATGTTCTATGGCTTATTTAGATGGTTTTTACTATAGGCCACGTGTTGATAAAATGTTATTACGTAAATATAATGCTGGATTAATTGCAACATCTGCATGTTTAGCTGGAGAGGTAACATCGCATGCGGCTGCAGGAAATTATGAAGCAGCAAAAATAGCGGCATTAGAATATCAAGAAATTTATCCCAATAGATTTTATTTGGAATTACAGAATCATGATATTGTGGAAGAAAAAAAAGCACATATTATATTAAAAAAATTATCTAAAGAATTAAATATCCCATTAGTTGTGACTAATGATTGTCATTATTGCGTTAAATCTGATTCGAATGCGCATGATGCTTTATTTTGTTTAGGTACGGGAAAAGATGTTAATGATACTAATCGTATGAAATATGAGCCAGAAAAATTTTATGTAAAATCTGCGGATGAAATGTATCAGATATTTAAAGATGTACCAGAAGGGTTAGAAAATACAGTAAAAATTGCTAGTCAATGTAATGTTGAGATTCCGCTAGGGTCATATCATTTTCCTGCTTATCCATTACCAGACAACATTACTCCAGATCATTATTTAAAAGAATTATGTATTAATGGATTAAAGCAGAAGTATACATCTTTATCTACTAATATTGAATCCCGCCTTAATCATGAATTAAATATTATTAAAACAATGGGTTATGCTGGATATTTTTTAATAACCCAAGATTTCGTTAATTATGCAAAAAGCAATAATATTCCAGTTGGTCCAGGGAGAGGTTCGGCAGCAGGTTCTTTGGTGGCATATGCTACTGGAATCACAGATGTGGATCCATTACAATATAATTTACTTTTTGAACGTTTTTTAAATCCAGAAAGGGTTACAATGCCAGATATTGATATTGATTTTTGTATTGAAGGCAGAGATAAGGTTATTGATTATATAAAAGATAAATATGGTCATGATTCAGTAGCACAAATTATTACTTTTGGAACCATGAAGGCTAAGTCTGTTATACGTGATGTGGGTAGGGTTTTAGGTATGAGTTATGGTGAAGTAGACAAAATAGCGAAATTGGTACCTAATGAGTTAAATATTACATTGGAGAGAGCCTTAAAATTAAATCCTGAATTAGGTGAAATAGCCAATACCAGCCCAACCCATAAAAATTTAATGGATTACTCTAAGGTGTTAGAGGGCTGTCATAGGCATGCATCTACTCACGCGGCTGGAGTTGTTATTGCACCAGGACCTTTAATGGATTATGTGCCACTATTTAAAAATTCATCTACAGGAGATATAGCTACACAGGTAGACATGAATGGTTTAGAAGATTTAGGATTATTAAAAATGGATTTTTTAGGGTTAAGAAATTTAACCGTTATTAATAAGGCGATTGAATTAATTGCTCAGAGACATAATAAACAAATTGATATTAATAAGATAGATTTAAAAGATCAGAATGTGTATAAAAATATTTTTTCTTCTGCTAATACAATTGGTGTATTTCAATTTGAATCAGATGGTATGCGAGAATATTTAACACAATTGCGACCCAATTGTATAGAAGATTTAGTAGCAATGAATGCGCTATATCGTCCGGGTCCCATGGCGAATATACCTGAATTCATCAATAGGAAACATGGTAAATCGCCTATTGTGTATATTGATCCACAGCTTGAAGCTATTCTTCGAGAAACATATGGCATTATTGTATATCAGGAGCAAGTTATACAAATTGCATCTGACATAGGGGGCTTTACTTTAGCAGAATCTGATATGATGCGTAGGGCGATGGGGAAAAAGAAAACTAAATTAATGGCATCATATAAAATTCAATTTTTAAAGGGGGCACAAGCTAATAATGTAACTGAAAATGTTGCTATGGAATTATTTGAATTATTAGAAAAATTTGCTGATTATGGTTTTAATAAGAGTCATTCTGTAGCCTATGCTATGATTGCTTATCAAACTGCGTGGCTGAAGCATTATTATCCCATTGAATTTTTAACAGCTAATATTTCATCTAATATTAATGATACAGATAATGTTGTAAAATTAATTTCTGATGGTAGGCGAATGAATATTAATATTAAACATCCGGATATTAATGCATCAGAGGCTGATTTTATGATTGTCGATGATTATACTTTACAATATGGTTTAGCAGCTATTAAAAATGTGGGCTATAAGGCAGCGCAACAAATTGCAGATCATAGAAAAACTGTTGTTAACTATAAATCAATTTTTGAATTAATTACAGAATCAGGTCAAAATATTAATAAAAAAGTTATTGAAAGTTTAATTTTAGTTGGTGCTTGTGAATCCTTGGGTAATCATAGAGCCGAGTTATTTGATTCATTAGATATTATTGTTGATTTTGCATCCAAAATTCAAAAAGATCAACATCGTAATCAAGAAAGTTTATTTGGTCAATCAGCAGCGGCTAATATTGTATATCCCCAATTAAAAGAGACAGAACCATGGCCAATAGAAAAAGAATTAAAATACGAAAAAGAATTATTAGGTTTTTATTTGTCTAGCAATCCTTTAGCCAAGCATGAAGAAGAATTTATGGAATTATCAACCTTAGATAGTAATGGTTATAATAAATCATCTTCTGAATTTGTTCAAGTTGGTGGTATTATTGCTAATGTTAATTTGCGCTATGATAAGAATGGTAACCAGTGGGCTATCTTAGGCTTAGATACTTATTCCGGTTCAATTCAGGTTTATGTATTTCATAGTACATATTTAGATTATATGAATTTGATTTACGAAGATAATATTATATTTATTAAGGGAAAAATATCGAATCAATCAGAAACTAACAAGGTTAATCAAATTATTGCTAATAAAATTTATATGGGCAAGGATATTAGAAATCAAATTACTAATAAAATTAATATTAAAGTAGATCATAACAAAAATAGCAATGATTTGTTATTGCAGTTACAAGCTATTTGTAATAATAATAAAGGATCTTATCCGATAGTTTTTCATCTAATGACTTCACAATCTAGAATGCAAAAAATTATTAGTAGAAAAATTTTAGTTAATAATAATAATTCATTTTTAGTACAATTAAGAGAGTTATTTGGTATTAAAAATGTTTGGATTTCATGAAGACGATTATACAGAGAGTTTCGCATGCGGAGGTCATAGTCAAAAATAGAGTTTTAGGGTCTATTCAAAGTGGGCTTGTAGTTTTTTTAGGTATTGGCCCCAATGACACTTATCATCAGGTAGTTTCTATGGTAGATAAAATCTTGCGCTTACGAATATTTAATGATAATAAAGGAAAGATGAATTTTAATCTTATAGATATTAATGGTAGCTTATTGGTTGTTAGCCAATTTACATTGTATGCCGATTGTTTGAAGGGTAATAGGCCTAGCTTTATTAAAGCTGCAGATAGAGTTCATGCTAAGAAAATATATAATGAATTTGTAAATTATATAGTTCAACAAAAAATAAATGTCGAAACAGGGAAATTTGGGGCTGATATGCAAGTTAGTTTAACAAATATGGGCCCCGCAACATTTACCCTAGAGGTATAAATAGATATGAGTCATAAAAGAATTCGAGTGGTTATGGCAAAGCCTGGCCTTGATGGCCATGATAGAGGAATTAAAATTTTAGCACGTTCTTTTAGGGATGCCGGTATGGAGGTGATTTATTTGGGTTTAAGACAAACACCACAGATGATAGTTAATGCTGCTATTCAGGAAGATGTTGATGTTATTGCGTTATCAATATTAAGTGGTGCGCATATGACTATTTTTCGTAAGGTTAATGATTTATTAAAGGATAACAATGTTGATAATATTTTAATTACGGGTGGTGGTATAATTCCACAAAATGATATGGATATATTAAATAATGAGGGAATAGGAAAATTATTTGGCCCAGGAACTGAAATTGGGGAAATTGTTGATTATATTGAAAATTGGGTAAAGGAGTATAGGTAATTAAGATGTTAAATACGCATGAGTTAGAACAGCTTTTTGCTTCAGATAATAGTTCGCCTATCTTTTCTATTTTGGCTAGTAATTATTACGATAAAAAATTATATCAATATGCAGTAAAGGTTTGCAAAATAGGCCTGCATAGTGATCCTGATAATTTAGAGGGTCTCTATATATTAGCTAAATCTTTATTAATGAGTGGGGAAGAAAAAAATGCAGCAATCCTATTAAAAAAAATTTTAAAGCAGTTTCCTTATCACTTACAATCTGCTTTATTGTTAATACATGTTTTAGAAAAAACGAATCAAAATAAATCATTTATTAAAAATCAAATTAGGCAAATTTTTTATTTTTATCCTAATCATCCACAAGTAAAATTATTTTATAAAAAATATGGATTAGTTGCTTCTCATACTAAAAAGAAGAAGGCGAAAACAAAACAGTCAATTGCTAGCAATAAACATTTTTCTTATAATCCTAAATTAGCTACTATTACAATGTATCAATTATTATATTCTCAAAATAAATTTGATGATGCCTTATCGGTCTTAAGCATTTTAGCTGATTCTCAGCGCCATCAAAAGTTTGTAAATAAAGAATTAAAAAAAATAAAACAAAAACTTAAATAGAGGCTACAATGTCATTTCAAAATCGAATCGAAAAATTAAATAATAAATTATCAGATTTTAATTTAGATGGTTTATATGTTACGAATTTAACTAATGTGCGATATTTAACAGGATTTACAGGTTCAGCTGGTTCATTATTATTGATTGGTGATAAATGCCATTTTTTTACTGATGGAAGATATACGGAGCAGGCTAAAGAGCAAATTAATCATTGCGATATTCATATAGTTGGATCTGCGCATTATTTAGCAATTAAAGAAAAAAAAATCATTCTTAATGATGCGAATATTGGTATTGAATCTAGCTTTGTGAGCGTTAATTTATTTGATAGTATAATGCATGAATTATCTCATGTTAAATGGCATAAAATTGAAGATATTATTGGTCAAATAGCTGCTGTGAAAGATCAACACGAAATTAATAGTTTGCAAACTGCAATTGAAATTACAGATCAAGTATTTACTGAAATTATTCCTGAGCTTAAGGTTGGTGCTATAGAAAAGCAGATTGCTGCAAAAATTTCTTATTTATTTAAAATGCATGGTGCTGATGGTGATAGTTATGATCCAATCATTGGAAGTGGTCATCTTGGCGCACTGCCTCATGCAACTCCTTCAGATAAGCGGTTTGAAAATGGTGATTTTGTAGTAATGGATTTTGGAGCTCTATATAATGGTTATCATGCAGATATGACTAGGACAATTGTTGTTGGGTCTGCTACAGATAAACATAAAGAAATTTATAATATTGTATTAGAATCTCAGTTAGCAGGTATTAAATCTGCAAAGGCGGGTATGACGGGGAAAGAATTAGATGCCGTTTGTAGAAAAGTTATTGATGATGCTGGCTATGGTGATAAATTTATTCATTCTACTGGTCATGGATTGGGTCTTGAGGTTCATACCTATCCACGAATTAGTGCTTATAATACTAACCCTTTATTGGAAAATTATGTTATTACTATTGAGCCGGGTATTTATTTGGAAGGATGGGGTGGCGTTCGAATAGAAGATGATTGTTTAATTCAAAAAGATGGTTGTATTGCAATGAATAAGTCCACTAAAGAAATGTTAATTTTGAATTAATGCCAGATTATTATCTTATTAATCCTCAAACTTACGATGATCAGTTTTGGTGGAAAAAAGATGATATAGAATTTTGGAAAACAGTAATTCCTCAATATAGCAAAGTTTTAGAGTTGGCAGCAGGCACTGCTAGAATTGGTAAGCCGCTAGTAAAAAGCGCTATTGATTATACGGGTTTAGAGCTATCTAGTGATTATGTTTCGTTTGCAAATTTAAAATTTCCTAATCACAATCCAATTATACAGGGCGATATGAGAAAGTTTAGTTTAAACACTAAATATGATGTGATTTTGATTGGATTTAATTCATTATTACATTTATTATCTGAAGATGAGGTTTCTATGTGTCTAGATAATATTAGATCACATATGCACAATGACACAAAATTATATATAGATATTTTTGTTCCTAAGGCTGAATTCTTGTATCGCTCTCCGCAATCTAACTTAATAGTAATGGAGTTTTTTGATTCTGCTAAAAATCACGTTTCCATTATAGAAGAATCGTTATTTTATGATAGTGTTAGTGAAATAGTTTCTGTTAATTGGCAATATAAAAAAAAGGGCTCGCTAATGGCATATGATAGTTTTGATTTTCAAATGAAGGTGTATTATCCAGATACAATGAATCGTCTATTAATTGATGCTGGATTTGAGATTATAAGTTTATGGGGCTCATATGACAAGGTTGGTTTTGAGGAAAACAGTGAATTGCAAGTTTATGAGTTAAGCTTATTTTAATGTATTATACATTTAGTTTGTTTATTTTATATAATACTTGTATAATACACTTATGAATATTGCAGAATTAATAATAGATTTATATACAAATCTATTATTTTTTATTAAAAAAATTTCTCAAAAAAATAATTTATCTTCATCACAATTATTATGTATTTATGCAATCCCTAACGAAGGTATTTCGCAATCTAATTTAGCAAAAATTTTATGTTTAGATTTAAGTACATTATCTCGTAATCTTGATAAATTAATTATTAAAAAAATAGTTAGAAAAGAATCCTCTAAATCAGATTATCGTAAGCAAAATATTTTTCTTACTAATAAAGGAGAAAAAATTCATTTATTACTATTAAATGATTTGAATGTATTATTGCAACAATTAAATGGATGGGATAATCAAGCAAATGAAGATTTTGATTTAATTATTTCTAATCTTTCACAGTTTAATTGGTTATTACATAAAAATCGTTATATCAATGTCTAGAATCTCTACTTTGTTATTTTGGTATAATCAACAAAATTTTAATTTTCCTTGGCGGATTAATCAGCACCCTTATAATATTTGGATCTCAGAAATCATGTTACAGCAAACACAGGTTAAGGCCGTTATTCCTTATTATATGAAATGGATTAATAAATATCCTACTATTAATGATTTAGAAAAATCTAGTATTGATGATTTGCTTTTATTATGGCAAGGTTTAGGTTATTATAAACGAGCACATTATATTTTAAAAACAGCACAAATTATTGTTAAAGATTATATGGGGATTTTTCCTCAGGAATATAGTGAATTAATTAAATTGCCTGGGGTGGGAGATTACACTGCTTCTATGATTTTGTCTATTTCTTTTAGTGATAATGCTCATATTCCGATTGATGGTAATATTAAAAGAATTATGTCTCGTTTATATGTACTATCTTTAAAAAGGGGACATTTAAAAAATTATAAACGATATGCAGCTAAATATATTTCACCTGATAATCCAGGTGATAGTATACAGGCTTTAATGGATTTAGGACGAGAAATATGTAAACCTCAAAATCCTCAATGTGATGATTGCCCAATTAATTCTTATTGCATTGCAAATCATACTAATCGTACCAATCTCTTTCCTGTTATTATCAAAAAAAAGAAAATACCGCATTATCAAATTAGCGTTGGATTAATTTGGCATAAAAATCGTTTTATTATTAGTCAAAGAAATACTAATAAGCTATTAGGAGGATTATGGGAATTACCGGGTGGTAAGCGAAAAAATACAGAAACTGCTTTGCAATGTTTAAAAAGAGAAATTAAAGAAGAATTAGATATTGAAATAATGAAAATTCAACTAATTGGCATGATTAAACATCAATATTCACATATGAAATTATCAATTACATTATTTGAATGTAAGTACAAATCTGGTGATGCTAAACCATTGGCTTCCCAAAAAATTAAGTGGATTAATTATAATCATAAAAAAGAGTTTGCATTTCCTCGAGCAACTCATAAATTATTTCAAATATATGAGGCAAATAAATGCAAGTAATATATAGTTTATTTTTATATGGTAGAACATTTCTATTTTTAATATTTTTTTTCCCTCCAATATTAATTATTGCATTGTTTTCCTCTTCCGTATTATATCAATATGCTAGATTTTTATCTCGAGGCATATTTTGGTGTTTTAATATTACTATTGAATTAATTGGTGAGTTTCCTGATGATGGACCATATATTCTTATGCATAATCATGCTAGTTTTCTAGATTTATTTTGTTTGCCAACGATTATTAAGGGGCCCTATACTGGTATTGTTGCTAAAAAAAATTTTAATATTCCATTAATTGGTGCAATATTAAAAAAAATCCATGCTATTCCCATTCAACGCTCAAATCATCAATCCGCTAAAGAATCAATTGCATTAGCAGAGAATTTTTTAAATGAAGGATTTCATATTGCTATATTTCCAGAGGGCACACGTACCATGAATGGAAAGTTAAGTCCTTTTAAAAAAGGAGGTTTCCATATGGCAGTTAATACACGCACTCCAGTTCTTCCTATTATTGTTAAAGGGCTATATAATATTAAGCCTAAAACACGATGGACAATTAAGCCTGGCATAATGAAAATTATAATTAATAAACCTGTCATTATAGCAAATAAAACGGTAGATGAATTATTAAAAGAGGTGCAATCTATTTATTTAAAAGCTGATTTGCCATAGTTTGTTTTAAATATCGATAATATATAAATAATGATAGATAGCTTAGGGTTAAGCCAATCGTAAAAAAGAAATATCCGAATAAAGAAAATATTATATTAACAGATAATATGATACAGCCTATCATAATAAATTGTAAAGTTTTTGTAGTTAAAGCATAGCTAGTTAATAAACTATTTTTTATATTCATTTCTTTATCGATTATTAATAATTCACTACACCAAAATCGTATGGAAAACCATATTGGGAAAATTATACATATACATAATATAACTAAATCAATCATTTGAAAATATGATGAAATAATTTTCCAGCTAATTTCATCTAAATATATTGTTGTGAGTTGTTGTGCTAGATTATTTAAAAACATATTTATATCAGTTCCATTATCAATTAAATTATAATTGATCTGAAATTTATACATAATAAATAAAATTAATGGCAATATTGTAGCATATGATAATATTCTAATGAGTAGTATGCGAGGCAATAAATAAAAATATTTTATAATTTTTAGTATAGCAAATTGTTTGCCATCAATATAATTAAAAAGCATTTTAAAATAACCAATCCATATTCCTAAAAACAAGCTAAACAAAGATATGCGTAATAATAGCATAGGCATAGATAGTTCAAAAATATTCATATTATTATTAATCCATTCTGAAAACAATATAATGCTTAACATAATAATTGACTGTATTGCGATTAAATTAATAAAATAAAATATACCCCGATCAGTAATAATTGTTTTACATTGATTAAATAAAAATTTGATTAATTGAGTTATATTATTGTATTCTGGCATTATTTATAATAATTTTCTGTATTAAATTTACATATCAAATGAAACAACTTATAATACAAATATTTGTTGATTGTCAAAAATGAAAATCGTATCTATTATTTTAGCTAGAGGTGGCAGCAAGGGTATTCCTGATAAGAATATTATTAAATTAAATCATAAACCATTGATTTATTATACTATTAATGCTTCCCAGCAATCTAAGGTTTGTGAAACATGGGTTTCTACCGATAGTAAAAAAATTAGTCTGATTGCAGAGAAATATGGAGCTAAGATTATTAATAGGCCAAAAGAATTTGCAACAGATACTTCTAGTAGTGAAGAAGCATTAAAACATTTTTCACAAGAAGTTAATTTTGATATTATGGTTTTTATTCAACCAACATCACCCTTGTTAGATGCTTCTTATATTAATAAAGGGATTAATTTAATAGTTTCTAATCATTATGATTCTGTGTTTAGCGCCTATTTAGAGCATTGGATTCCTCGTTGGTCTTTAGATGTGAATCCAATTAATTGGGATATTAGTGATAGGCCACGTCGACAAGATGTTAGTGAACAATATGTAGAAAATGGGGCTTTTTATATAACTACCAAGGAACAATTCCTTAGTTCAGGCATACGATATGGAGGGAAAACAGGCATTGTAGAAATGCCATTTAAAAAAAGTCTACAAGTTGATAATTATGAAGACTTAGAAGTAATTAAAAAATTATTATAGGCATATGGATAATCATTTATTACAAAAAGCAAAAAAAATTAAATTAATCATTACAGATATAGATGGAGTGTGGACTAATAGTCAAATGTATTATTCAGAACAAGGTTTGTTTATGAAATCTTTTTCTACTTATGATGGTATGGCCGCTCATTTATTACATAAATATAATTTTTATCTTGCCATGATTACCAGTGAATATGAACATTTAGATATTTTATATAAGCGAGTACAAAAATTAAATATTCAGGAAGTGTATACTAATGAACATAAGAAAATTGATAGGGTAAAATATTTATTGAAAAAATATGATTTGTTACCTGAAAATTTTGCATATATTGGTGATGATTTAAATGATTTAGACTCTTTAAGTTATGCTGGCTTATCTGCAGTACCTAATGGGGCACCCATTTTAAAGCATTATAATCCAGATTATATTACTATAAAAAAGGGTGGTCATGGTGCTTTTCGTGATTTAGTAGATTTAATTCTTCAGGCTCATAATATTACGCCAGTTTATTAATGTTAGCTTATATTATATATTTCTTTTTTTCCATTATTATGGGAATTGTTTTATTATTTTTATCGTTGTTTAATTATAAAATTAGACAAAATTATTTTATTTCACATTTTCAATTTTTCAAATTATTACATCTCAAATCTTTAAGTGGTAATAAAAAAATTT
>CETG01119533.1_pt1 | contig 52665 bp, 47 predicted proteins | sample 361471 | NCBI WGS metagenome assembly CETG01 (sample SAMEA2622696, study PRJEB7988) | marine metagenome | isolation source: saline water (ENVO:00002010), including | reverse complement strand
CTATTAACTCTTGACCAATCTTCAACATTCATTCTTTTTCTTCCAACAGCATGAGCTATAGCTGGTAGGTGAAGTAAAAGATTTGTTGACCCTCCACATGCTGCATGCAAAACCATAGCATTTTCAAAAGCTTTATCTGTCAAAATATCCTGAATTGATATTTTTTTTTCTTCTAAATTCATTAATGCCATAGCGGATCTTTTTGCATTATTTTTCCATGCAGGCGTTCCACTAGGCGTACATGCTGAGTGAGTTAAAGCAATTCCTAGTGATTCAGCTATTACTTGAGATGTTCCAGCTGTCCCCAGAAATTGACACCCCCCACCAGGAGACGCACAAGCTTTACATCCCATATCTTGAGCATAGTCAAGTGTGATTTCTCCTTGTGCAAACCTAGCTCCTATTGATTGAATTTTTCCAGCATCTTCACCATTTTTAGGAGCAAGAGTTGAGCCCCCTGGTACGATAATTGAAGGTTTTTCTCGCATTCCCGCTAATGCCATCATCATTGCAGGTAAACCTTTGTCACAAGATGCTATACCCATAACTGCTTTTGCAGTAGGTAAAGATCTTGCTATTCTTCTAAATACTTTTGCAGCATCATTTCTATAAGGAAGAGAGTCAAACATCCCAGTAGTTCCTTGGGTTCTTCCATCACAGGGATCTGAACAATATGCAGAAAAAGGTAATCCTCCCATTTCATTTATAGATTTTGCAGCATTTTCTACAAGAGTAGATAATTCCCAATGACCAGTATGAAAACCCAGAGCTATAGGATCTCCATCTTTATCTTTAAGTCCTCCACTAGTTGAAAGAATTAAAAATTGTTTTCTTAGTAACTCATCAGGATTCCATCCCATGCCTGCATTTTGTGTCAATCCAAAGTGATTCCCGCTTGGCTCATTTATTAATATTTCAGGTGTAAAAGGTATTTTTCCTGAAGGTCCATCAGCATGAGTTTGAATTGTATAATTAGTTTCCGTATTACCTTCGATAATGTCTAAAAATGACACGTCTAAATTTTTTTTTGAAACCACATTCTCTCCGATCAATCTATTATCTCTTAACTAAAAATATTATTACATGACCATTTCTAAGTGCAATCCTATATTATGACAAGCTTTAGAATCTTTGAAAAAATCAAGTTACTTTTAGTTTGTTTATCTTTGAAATTTTCAGTTTAATATTTCTTGAGGAATTAATATTTGAAATATAATTCTGATTGATTCATAATACTCTTAACTTTTAAACTAAATAAACTAAAAAAATTAAAGTAGAGAGATATATCTATTCTAAAAATTTGACAATAAATTATTTATACAGGAGTTTAAAATTGTCGAGAGAGACTAATTATGATTTGTATTTAGATGCAGTTGATAGACTCAATTCTATAATTGAGGATATTCAAATTAAGTGTGCAAAAAAAGAAATTGATTTTAATTCCAAAGTACCATCAAGAACAATTAAGTTTGCAGGAATGCTTGTAGCTACAGGTTTACCAGATCAAATAAATAATTTTGCTTCAGTTCTTGAAACTATTTATGGAAATGATATACAGCTTAATAATTAATATAAGACAGTTAACTAGATTTAAGTTACCGAATAATTTTATAATTTAAGACTCGATAATAGTTTGAATCAACCTGTCTCAGACTCCTAGATGAAAAGAAAAAAAGATGATCATAAATTGAACTTTCAACTTTTTGATGCTTCAAAATACGAAAGAATTTTTTCTATTCCTCAAAAATGGTTCAGACTGTTATCGAACCAAGAATCAGGATTTTTGAAAGATTTACTCAATGATGTTAATTACATTGATATTAATGATAACCAAATAAAGATTTCATTTAGATTAACCTCCTCATATAACCTTTTCAAAATGTCTATGGGTAACCCAAAAGCAAAAAAAATAATAGAAAAACTTTTCAAATCTAATTTAGGAGAAGATATTAAGCTATTAGTTATTAGACCCATAAAAAATTAATTTTATCTTAGAATATTATTATGAGTAAAAAACCATATGAACCTAAGGAATGGCTTAAATTATTTATTAATGTCCCCTATGAAAAACACTTAGATTTACTTATAGTGCTCGGAATAATCTATAGATCGAGTGAGGGAGAAGAGGCATTAAGAAATATAGATCTTTCAGGTGACTCTGTTATCCTTGCTAGACTTATGAGTAATAATGAAAGTTTTGCCGAGGCATTTGAGGGAATAGATGTTGAAAGACTTTTTTATACTTATTTTTCCATTGAACAATACGAAGAAATGTTACTTGAAGAATGGGATCTTGACTTTTGGGCTAAAACAGGTTTAGAGAATCATATCTTTCTTACTAAATGGAAAGATTTATTTAGATTGTTTCCAATCTCTCAAAAACAAAAAAAAGATTTGCCAGAAGGAAATTTTACAGTTTATAGAGCGGGTTCACCTGAAGGAATATCTTGGACAACTAATAAAGGTATAGCTTATTGGTTTTGGTCAAAAAATAAACTACTTAATTCAGAGCCTAGATATAATCGATTTCTAAGCCTTTCTGTTACCAAAGAAGATGTTCTATTTTATAACAATAAAAAAGGACAAAATGAAGTTGTTTTAATTCCTAATGAGATTAAAGTAAAAATTATTCCTTACTCTGAATTTCAAAATTTTGAACAAATAAAACCGGAAGATAATTTTTCAGAAAAATATTAACTCCAAGTCCTATCATGAGAGTCTAAATCATCCCACTCATCAGTTTTTTCAAATAATCCTTTTGGATAAATAGAAAACTTTTTATTTGTTCCATGTACACCGTCAGAAGATTCGGCTAGATGTTCTTCTATAGCTTCTTCATTTAGTTCAATCCCTAAACCAGGGGCATCATTTATAGTTACATAACCATCTTTTATCAGCGGTCCTTCTTGACCTACTAGGTCAACTAAATCGTTCCACCAAGGATTATCTACAGAATGCATTTCTAAAGCAACAAAGTTCTCTATACTTGCTGCACAATGAACATTCGCCATTGCTACAACAGGAGATCCAGCTTGATGAAGAGCTACAGGTATCCCAGCTTCTCTACAATAGTCTGCTATTTTTTTTGTCTCAAGTATTCCTCCAGATGTAGCAAGGTCCGGATGAGCAACCGATATAGCTCTTGCCTCAACTAAAGGCTCGAATCCTTCTTTACAATATATATCTTCGCCAGTACAGACAGGAGTATCTACTCTATTTTTCAGCATTTTCCATTGATCTACTAATTGCCAAGGTATCATATCCTCGTACCAAGCAAGAGTAAACTTATCTAAAGCTTTTCCAATTCTTATGGCATTTTCAACTCCCATATGGCCAAAATGATCAGAAGCTAAAGGCACTTCATAACCTATAATCTCTCTTACAGTCTTAACATACTCTTCCATTTTTGAAATACCATAATCAGTTACTTGAATGCCTGTAAAAGGATGCATAATACTAGCGGATTCATCGATTAAATTTTTGTTTACAACACCATCTTGAAATTCAGATGCAATCCATAAACCAATATCCATTTTTAGAAAATCAAATCCTTCTTTCATCCTTTTCTTTAGAGCTTTTCCCATCTCTTCAGGATCTTTTTTTAATGGTGTATCTGCGTATACTTTTATCTTATTTCTATATTTCCCTCCAGCAAGCATATAAGCAGGAATTCCATATGCTTTCCCTGCAAGATCGCAAAGAGCCATTTCTACACCACAAACTCCTCCTCCTAACCTACCATGTCCTCCAAATTGTTTGATTTTTTGAAAGATTTTATCAATATCGCAAGGATTTTCTCCCAAAAGCCTGCTTTTCAGAGATAACGCATACTTTGCAGATGCTCCGTCTCTAACTTCTCCAAGACCTACTATATCTTGATTTGTATAAAGCTTTATTATTGGCCAACGCCATCCTCCGTGACCGACTACACTAATCCTCATATCAGTTATTTTTAGATTTGATGGCTTTGAATTATCATTTTTAATTGCAGACATTATTACTTCTTTCTATCTTTTTTCCAATTTTCGAAATCTTCATTCATATCATTTGAGAATTCTCTATCAACTTCACCTGGAGTGTAAACTCCTTCCATAATACGTTGTTGCCCAAATTCATCTTTTAATCGCACATTTTCTGATGATTCAACAACCTCTTGTGCCAGATGAGGAGGAATGAAAATTACTCCAGACCTAGTTCCTAAAACTACATCACCTGGAATGCATGTAGCATTTCCAATTCTTGTAACTCCATTAATTTCAGGCATACTCACATCATTTATTGCACTTGGATCAAAACCTCTGACAAACGCATTGAAGTTTTCCATATCAAAAATTCTTTGAGTATCTCTTATTCCTCCATCAATTACCATTCCTGTACCTGTTTTTGATTTAATTGCCGTTGTTAGATTATCTCCGGCAAATGTTCCGTCAAATATCTTGCCAAATAGATCTACTACTATTAGGTCATCTTCTTTTAGCTCATCTATAACCCATGAATTTTGAAATCCAATCCTCTTTTCAGCCTCTCCTTGAGATTCAATTGCATCATTCAAATCAGGTCTCTTTGGAACCCATCGGCAAGTTACAGCTCTTCCAACTATAACCCTATCCGGATGAAGATTATTCCAATCTCCAACAAACTGAAAATGATATCCATTCTTTCTACAAGTTCCCCATGCTTCTTCAGTAGTAACTAATTTCATTCTTTCAAGAATATCCTTTGATACTAAAGGCCTAGAATTTTTATCTCTTTTACCCTTCCAACATTTAGTTACAGATTTAATTAATTCTTTACTAGTGAGTTTCATTTCTTCTTTCGACTTAGTTTTTATTTATATTACTTGAAATCTCATGAAATTTTATTTTTATTTCTTCCTGAATTTTTATGATTTTATTTATCAATAAAACTAGCTCAGAAAGTATATTTTCTGAGTTTTCAGGAATAAAAACCATAGTTTTAGATTTAATTTCTATATTTTCTATTATGTTTTTTTCTAAATAGAACTTAATGTCTAGAAGACTATCCTTGAATTTTATGCTTAATCTATCTCTGTCTCCTGTTATAGAGATAATATTATTAGATTCATGACATAAAATTTTTATATGAGTTAGAATCAAAAGCCTTTCTAATTCTTCAGGCAGTTCTCCAAATCTATCTATTATTTCTTCTTTTATTTTAGAAATTTGATTGATTTCTCTTGTTTTTGAAAGTCTCATGTATAAATTAAGCCTTATTTTTATATCATCTATATAATCTTCTGGAATTCTTGAATCTACATCGATATCTACAGTGTTTATTAGAAAGAAGTCAAGAATTTCTTCTTTCCCATTTTTCATAGATTCAACTGTTGATTCTAGAAGAGAATTATAAAGCTCGAGTCCAATAGAGCTTATATTTCCACTTTGTTCTTTACCTAAAATATTACCTGCACCTCTAATTTCTAGATCTCTTAAGGCAATGTCATATCCTGACTGAAATTCTGAACTATTAATAAGTGCATTTAATCTTTCTTCTGATATTTCATTGATTCTTGAACTTTTAGGTAGTAAAAAGTATGCATAAGAACTTTTTTCACTCCTTCCAATCCTACCTCTCATTTGATATAACTGAGATAATCCAAATTTTTGAGAATTATTTATAAATAGAGTGTTTACATTAGGCATATCAATACCTGATTCAATTATCGTTGTACAAACTAAAACATTAAATTTATTCTCCATAAAATTTGTGATAACTTTTTCTAGCTCCTTTTTTTCCATTTGCCCATGCGCAATTGCAATTTTTGCTTCTGGAACAATTTTTTTTATTTGATTTGAAATAATTTCTATATTTAAGACCTCATTATTTACAAAGAAAACTTGTCCTTTTCTATCTATCTCTCTTAAGATACCTTCTCTTATTAGATCTTCTGAGAAAACAGAAAGATAATTATTCACGGGTATTCTGTTTTCAGGGGCAGTATTAATTACACTAAGATCTCTTACACCATTTAAAGCCAGGCTTAGAGTTCTTGGAATTGGAGTTGCGCTCAAGCTCAAAATATCTACGTCTATTTCTCTTTTTTTAATTTTTTCTTTCTGTTCCACTCCAAATTTATGTTCTTCATCTATTATTAGAAGGCCTAGTTTATTAAATTTTATTTTTTCATTAAGAAGCTTGTGGGTTCCGATGACAATATCAATTTTTCCTTCATTTAATTTAGATAGAATTTGATTGTTTTTTTTGTTTGATACAAATCTAGACATATATTCTACTTCTATTGGAAAAGGTTCTAATCTTTCTTTAAAAGTTTTGTAATGTTGTAAAGCTAGTACGGTTGTTGGAACTAAAATTGCCACTTGAAATCCATTTTCTACAACTCTAAATGCTGATCTAAGAGCAACTTCTGTTTTTCCAAACCCAACATCACCACAAAGCAATCTATCCATAGGCGTTTTTGATTTAAGGTCTTTGGTGATTTCTTCTATAGACTTAATCTGATCTATTGTTTCCTCAAACTCAAAAGATTCTTCTAAAACTTGATACCATTCGGTTGTTTTTGAAAAGCTTTTTCCTTTAATTTTTTCCCTTGTTGCATAAATTTGCAGCAATTCTCCTGCTAATATTTCTATTGATCTTTTGACTTTACTTTTTGTTTTAATCCATTTAGTTGATCCTAATGTATCTAAAGTTGGATCCTCTTTTTGGAAGGATTTATACACCTGAATTCTGTCAATTTGATCTGAAGGAACGTAAAGCTTATCATCATTTTTGTAATTGATTACAATAAACTCTTTATCAGAAGCCCCCATTTGTGTAGTGCCTATAAATTTTCCTACTCCATGGTCTATGTGAACAACATTATCTCCCAACTTAAACGGTTCTGATGAAATATTTGAAGGAATGTTATTAGAGTAAGATTTATAAGTTCTTTTCTTATTTCTTCCGAAAATTTCTTTATCACTTAGTAATAATAAAGAATTATTTGCATCATTTAATCTAAATCCTGTTCCCGCATTTCTTGAAATGATATTAATTTTGTCTTCGGAAAAATGATTTATGTTTTCAAATATCTTAATCTTTTCAGATCTCAATATTTCCTTCACTCTTGAGGGATAATCTGTAGATATTATTATTTTTTCATTTTTATTTTTTGTATCAATATATCTGTAAACATTATCTTTACTAAAATCTAAAATTTTTGGAACAGAAAATTCTATTTTAAGTGAGTCGTCATCTTGTGATTTTCTCTGATTTAAATTCACTGAAAAATTATTTTTTTTCAAAAAATCATTAATGATTTTTTTTGAAATATATGGTGTTGGAAAATTATCTAAGATTATTTTTTTATTTATTTTTTCAGAGTAATTTTCTTCTCTTTTTTTCTGAATTTCTCTTAATTCAAAATCAATATTATAATCTTCAATTTTTACTACTAAAGTATCTTCATATATATACTCAAAAATATTGCCTCTATCAAAAAAACCTGAATAAAAATTTATTAATTCTTCGCTACTACCATTTTGTATAGATTCTATGTCATCGTTTAGTTTTACTTTATTTTCTTTATTAAGATTATCGATGTAGTTTTTATTATAATTTTTCACCATTTCCAAACTATCAAAGACATATGTTTCTTTTACGGGTGAGATACTTAGTTTTTCTAAATTTTGATATGATTTTTGTGTACTACTTTCAAAAAGCTTTATACTTTCTATTTCATCATAGAAGAAATCAATTCTTACGGGATCTTTTTCAGATAAACAAAACACATCTACAATATCTCCTCTTTGTGCAAATTCTCCTACTGATTCGACGATAGAGGTATTTTTGTATCCTGATCTGATTAAGTTTTTAATAAATTCTTTTTGATTGATTTTGGACCCTTTTTCTAAATTAATAAGAAGCTCTTCAAAATATTTTTTTTCAAGAGTTTTTGTTGCTATTGCTGGGACAGAAGTACATATTATTGGAGGTTTTTTTTGAAATAGACCTGTAAATAAACCTTCTAAGCACCTCATTCTGTTTATTGAACTTTTATTATCAGGTTTATACTTTTCTAGAAAAATTTCATTTCTTTCACTGAAATGTAAATTCGAAGTAGAATTACTCCAAAAATTTATACCATCTAAAATTTGTAAAGACTCTTCAGGGTTTGAAGTTATAACAACTGCTGGAACATTTAAGGTTTCTCTAAGAGTGCTTATTATATACGCAAATGCTGAGTAATTTGAAATAATCTTTTGAGATTGATTTTTACGCAATCCACTAACCACATCCAAAAATGTGGGGTTATTCTGTAAAAACTCGTGAATCTCTGTGAGATGATTCAATTTCATAATCCGATAAAATATATTCTATTAGAAAAAATAATTTTTCGTTGTAAAATTTTACTTTATATAAGTAAGAAATCATGAATAAGGGAAAAAAAAGAAGAATAGTAATAAAAATTGGTAGTAACTTAATCACTGAGAATGAAAAAATACTTAATGATTCAGTTATAGAAAATTTATGCAGTCAAATATCTGAAATTCAAGACAAAGGTAATGAAATTATTATAGTTTCTTCTGGAGCGGTTGCTGCAGGAAGACAATATTTAGGGACCTTAAACAAAGATATAAAAATCAATGATTCATATCTTGTACATAAACAAGTTTTAGCATCTATAGGGCAACCAATGCTTATGAAGGCTTATGAGAATTTTTTTTCTAATAATAATATAGGTATTTCTCAAGCACTTATTTCGAGAGAAGATTTCGAAAATCGTTCTGGTTACTTGAATGTAAGAAACACATTAAATGAGCTTTTATCAATTCAAATAATTCCTGTCATCAATGAAAATGATGTTGTTTCAACTGATGAACTTGAAAATAAAGCCTATGGAGATAATGATAGATTATCAGCGATGGTTGCGAATGCTGTAGATGCGGATATATTAATATTGCTTGGTACAATCGATGGACTTTATACTTCTGATCCTAATATAGATAACAGCGCTGAAAAGATAAACTTTGTTGAAAAAATTTCAGAAGAGCATATTAAGTATGCTACAGGGCCATCAGACAGTACTGGCTCTGGAGGAATGGTATCAAAAATTCAAGCTGCTAATATTTCAGTCAACTCAGGAACTGATATGTTTATAGCCTCAGGATTGGAGAAAAATGTCATCAAAAGAATAGTTTCAGGCGAGAGTATTGGTACAAAATTTTTAGCAAAAGAATCACTAAATGAATCAAGAAAAAGATGGTTAATGACAGGTTATTCATCTTCAAAAGGTGAAATCATTTTAGACGATGGCGCTATAAATGCAATCAAGACATCAAGCATCTTACCTGCTGGGATTGTAGACCTGAATGGAGATTTTTCAAGAGGAGATATTGTAGGAATAAAAAATAGTGAAAAAAAAATTATTGGCTGGGGAATTACTAATTACTCATCTGATGAAATAGATAAAATTAAAGGAATGAAAACTAAGGATATTGTAAAAATAGTGAACAAAAATTTTGGTTCCGCAATAATCCATAGAAATAATCTTGTTATCACGATTTAAGGTGAAAAAATATGCTCGAAAACTTAGAAAAAAATTTAATTGAAGTTAAGAATGCTTCCCTTGAGTTAACTCTGCATAATTTTGAAAGAAGAAAAGAATGCTTAGAGATACTTTCAAAAAAGCTCAATGAAAATTCAGAAAATATTATAAATATAAACGCCAGAGAACTAGAAAAAAGTTCTACTAAAGGTGTTGATAGCCATGTTTTGGAAAGAATGAAGATAACAAAAAATACGCTTCAAAGAATGGTAGATTCATTATTAACTGTCTCTAACCTAAATGATTCAGTCTTAGAGGTTATAGATACAAATTTTAGAGAAAATGGACTCAAAGTTGAAAAAGTTAGAGTTCCTTTAGGTGTTTTAGGAGTAATTTTTGAAAGTAGACCAAACGTAGTGATTGAAATTGCATCTTTAGCTATAAAATCTGGAAATGGATTAGTAATGAGGGGTGGTAGTGACTGTATAGAAACTAATCTAGCTCTTTTCAAACTTGTTTCTGAATCGCTGAAAGAATCAGGACTACCAGAAAAGTCAATGTATTTTTTAGATTTCACTGACAGAAAAGCTGTAAATATTCTTCTTTCCATGGATAAATATATAGATCTTTTGATTCCCAGAGGTTCTGCTTCTCTGGTAAATTTAGTTAATGAAAATGCTAAAATGCCTTCTATTACTGGAGGTGTTGGTGTTTGTCATACTTATGTAGATAGTAAAATTAATACTGAACTTGCTCTTAGTGTTTTAGATAATGCAAAAACTCAAAACACTTCTGTTTGTAATGCAATGGATACAGTGCTAATACATAAAGAATCAGTCGATTTGATTCAACCTTTGTTTAGTCTTTTATTGGAAAAAAATGTTGAAATAAGAGCAGATAAAGAATCTTATGATAATTTCAAGGATAAGTCCAAAATTAAATTAGCATCTTCTTCAGATTTTGGAGAAGAATTTCTTGACCTAATTTTAAGTGTTAAGACTGTAGAAAATATTGATGAGGCCATAAACCATATAGAAAAATATGGATCAAAACACTCTGAAGCTATTATTACTGAAGATGATAAAATTGCAAAATACTTCTTAAATAAAGTTGATGCGTCTGCAGTTTTTCATAATACTTCCACAAGATTTAATGATGGTTTTGAACTTGGATTAGGAGCTGAAGTTGCTGTTTCAACGGATAAGCTTCATGCAAGAGGACCAATGGGTATTAATGACTTAATGACATATAAATGGGTTGTTTCTGGGAAAGGTCAACTCAGGAAATAAAAAAAATGGATAGATCAATAAAAATTTTTGTTCCAGCTTCATCTGCCAATCTTGGTGCAGGTTTTGATGTAATTGGAGCATGTTTAAATGTATGGAATACAATACAAATTAAAGAGGAATCCTTTTCAATTAATATTGATGGATATGGGAGTAAATCTATTTCTAAAAATAAGGATAATCTTATTTATCAATCATACTTGAAAACATCAGAGATCCTTGGGTTCAAAGAAAAAGAAATATCCATACAATGCAATAATTCAATTCCAATTTCTGGAGGACTAGGAAGTAGTTCTTCTGCTGTAATTGGAGGTATATATGCTGCGTATGCAATCAATAAAATAGACATAAATATAGACGACATTTTTCAAATAGCTTCAGATATAGAATGTCATCCAGATAACGTAGGTCCAGCAATATATGGAGGAGTAACTATAGGCTTTAATGACCTAGAAAAATGGTATATAAGTAGTGTTGGTTATAATAAAAATTTGAAATTTATATCTTTTGTTTCTGATCAAAAAGTACTTACGAATGAGTCAAGAAAAGCTTTGCCAAAGGAAATTTCAAGAAAAGATGCAGTATATAATATTTCGAGAGCTTCCTTACTAATTAATTCATTGAACTCAAATAACTTTGATCTCTTAAAGTATGCATTTCAAGATAAACTTCATGAGCCATATAGGACTCCTAGTATCAGGGGCTATGAAACTATAAGTAATGCTGCAATGAATGCAGGGGCTATTTCAACTTATTTGTCAGGATCAGGTCCAACTATTTCAGCAGTATGCTTAAGTAAAGAAGTTACCATAAATTACGAGATGTTAGATGCGGCAAATAAACTAGGAATCCAAGGACAGGGAATTATTTCGAGTATCTCAAATAAAGGAGCTTACATAGGTGAATAAAAATATTGTAGTCCAAAAATATGGAGGTACATCAATCGGCGATGTTGAAAAGTTAAAACTAATCGCAAAAAAAATAGTGGATAAAAAAACAGAAGGATTTTCTCCTGTTGTTGTTGTATCTGCAATGGGAAAAACAACTGATGAACTTGTAGATATGTCCGAAAAAGTGACTTTCAATAACGTAAAACCAGACCTTAGAGAAAAAGATACATTACTTTCAACAGGAGAATTAGTTTCTGCAACATTGCTAGCTATGTCAATTAAATCTCTAAATTTTGATGTAATAAGTTTATCTGGTCAGCAAGCAGGAATTTTTACTGATCAAATTCATGGTTCTGCTAGAATTTCTGATATTAATACAGAAAGAATGATGAAAGAAATAAACGAAGACAAAATTTTGATTATCGCAGGTTTCCAAGGGATAAATAATCAAGGAGATATAACAACGTTGGGTAGAGGAGGATCTGATACTACAGCAGTTGCTCTTGCAGCAGCCCTAAGTGCAGATGTGTGCGAAATATTTACTGATGTAGAAGGGATATACACCACCGATCCTCGTATTGTAAAACAAGCTAGGAAACTTGAATACATAAATTATGATGACATGCTTGAAATGGCAGTTCTAGGAGCAAAGATGCACCCTAGATCAATTGAACTTGCTTCAGTATTTGATGTTCCTGTTTATGTAGCGGGTACATTTTCTGAGAAAAATGGAACACTTATCACAAAAGGAGATGATATGGAAAATAATAAAACTGTAACTGGTATAGCTATTGATAAAAATGTTTCAAAGGTAACTGTAAAAAAAATAAAGAATCAGCCTGGTACAGCAGCTTCAATTTTGAAACCATTATCAGATCAATCTATAAGCATTGATATCATTGTTCAAAATATACCTATGGATGGTTATATTGATTTTTCATTCTCTGTATCCGATGATGATCTTGAACGTGTTTATGATATTTTGATGTCCCAAAGTAATTTGGACTTTGAAGAAGTTATTCAGGGTAAAGGATTTGCAAAAATCAGCTTAGTAGGAACTGGAATGCAAAATGCACCAGGATATGCAACAGACATGTTTAATGCTTTAGGTGAAGAAAATGTAGAAATAGAGATGATAACCACCTCTGAAATTAGAATAACATGCTTGGTAAAAGAAGAAGATGTTAATAAATCAGTAAAATCGCTTCATTCTAAATTTGATCTTGATAAAGATTAATTCTAATCTTCAGATACTTCTCCTTCTGAAATTGAAAAATATTTTCCGTTACTAATTTTATTTTTATCAATTAGCTCTATATCCGCTGTGGATAATAATATTTGATCAAAATCTAATATTTCACTCACTACTTTCTGCCTCATGTTTTCATCTAATTCTGAGAAAATATCATCTAATATTAGTATTGGTTTTCTTTTTGTTATACTTCTAATTTCTTTTGCTTCTGATAATTTTAGTGATAAAGAAATAATCCTCGATTGCCCTCTAGATGCGGTAATTGAGGCAGGAGAATCATTAAAAACAATCTCAAAATCATCTCTATGAGGACCAATTGTCGTAATTCTTTGATCAATATCTCGATTATGATTTTTTTTCAAAGATTCGTAAAAAATCAATTTTATCTCATCCGTACTTGGATCTTCATCAAGAAATTTGTTTTCTAAATTTCTCCCAATTTTGGGTAAATATTTTACATCTAGATTTATATTATTATTAAAATTTTTTGCAAATTTTTTACAACTTTTAGTAATAGTTTTTATGATTTTATTTCTTTCAAAAAATATGTTTGAAGCTTCTTCAGCAAGCCTATTATCCCAAAATTCAATTTCTGATTTATTACTTTTTCCATCCTTTATATTTTTAAGCAAACTATTTCTTTGATATAAAACTTTTTGATATCTCTGAAGATTCTTCACATGATCATTATTTATTTGGCTTAATAAAATATTTAGATATTTACGTCTTACCAGTGGTGGGCCAGAAATAATTGAGATATCATCAGTATCAAAAAATACTGAATTTATATTACCAACAAATTCTTGATTTGAAACAATTACACCATTAATTCTAAAAGTTTTTATAAGTTCAAAACTTTTAGAAATATCATAATCTATTTGAGCTTTAACATTTCTACCTTTTTCTTCAGCAATCCCTAAAACCTGAGTGTGTCCACCATTATCAATAAGAGCATTATTTATTAGATGTTTGTCGTTTGAAACTCTTGAAGATTTTGCGATAGATAACAGGTATATACCTTCGAATAAATTACTTTTTCCTTGTCCATTTAATCCATAAAAAACATTGAAGCCTTCCTCAAGGTCTATTGAAGAATTTTTATGATTTCTATAATTAGATAGAGATAATGTTTTTATTCTTATGTTTTTACCCTACTTGTCATTTATTAATATGATAGTTTTTTCTTTTTGCTAAGTGTTTAGGTTTTGAGGTTTATTTTGTAATCATTTAAAATATTATTATGAAAAAATCTGTAACAATTGATCTTTGGGAAACTATAATGGGTGAAAAAGATTATTCTTCATTTTCAGTTTCCAGAAGAGAAAAAAAATGTAAATATATTTATGATTATTTAGAAAAAATTGATAAAAATACTAATATTGAAACTGTTATAAGTGCTCATGATTTTGTAGTAAGAGAAATTGCTAAATTTTCTAGGTTTCATTCTGATCTACTTTTTATTGATTGGATTAAAATTTTTATTAATAAAATTAATCCGAAGTTAATTAATAAAATGCAAGAAAAAGAAATTGTTTATTTTGGAGATATTTTAGATCAAGCTTTTCTCGAAGATCCTCCAGGTATATTTCAAGGAACTTATGAGTTGATAGAATTTTGTAAATTAAGAAATATAAAATTGGGAATAATATCAAATACAGGATTTAATTCACCAAAAGCATACAGAAAATTTATGTCGATGAATAAAATTTCTTACGATGTAATATCTCTTTCAAATGAATTAGGAACAGCAAAGCCTCATTCAGAAATATTTTTAAAAACTTTGAATAATTTAGACACAATTCCAAAAAACTCAATTCATTTTGGAGATAATCCAGTTGCAGATATATTAGGTGCTACTAATATTGGCATGGATGCAGTCTTAATCTCAAAAAATAATAAAAAAATTCCTGTTAATTCTAGCCATTTAATAGTAATAGATAGCATTAAGGATTCTTTGGATATACTGCTAGATTGGATTTAATCTTTTTCTTAGAAGCCAAGTAATACTTATAAGAAAAAGATTAATAAATGTAAAAAGAAGTAAAATTATTATACAAATTTCTAAAAAAAATCTTTCAGGAAACATAATTAATAAATAGTCACTTCTAGGATCTAAAATCCATAAATCATTCCTGAAAAATATTTTATGGAATAGGGTAAAAGTGTAATTAAAGTTAACAACCATACCTAAAATTATTAATAATATTATACCGCTCCAAATAATGAACGATTTGTAAATTATTTTGATAAGTATTCTTTGAATTTCTTTTAAGCCGTTTATATATGAACTTATTATTAAAGTAAAAAAAATAATAACGAGTGAAATTCTTTCAAAAAGAAGTGTAAATTTAATTAAATTTTTTACATCTACCATATGATCAATTTCTCTTTGATTGAATAAATTAACTGATTTATCTCTTTCGATATTGATACTAATTTTTTCATCATCATTCTTAAAGTAATCTTTAATTTGGTTTGAAACTTGATCTAATTCATTATTAGTAAGATTAGACTTGTAAGAAATATTGTTTCTGCCCCAATTAAATTCATAAATCCAGTCAGAAAATGTTATTATTTCGAAACTTATAGTTAATATAAGAGGAACCCATAGAAAGTATGAAATATATTTTAGGAATGGGAATATTTTTTTTATCATACATAATTATAACTTTTTTTAATCATGAAAAATAACATTAAAAACTTAGAAAATATAATTGCAAAATTAAGATCTGATGATGGGTGTCCATGGGATAAGGATTTGTCATTACAAAAACTAGGAAAATTAACTATAGAGGAGTCATACGAACTATTTGATGCAGTCGAAAAAGGTCAAAATGATCACATAATAGATGAGTTAGCAGATTTGTTAACCCATCTATTCTTTTACTTTCAGATAGGTGAAACTTCAAATAACTTTACTAAAGAAGAGGTTATTTCAAGAGCAAAAGAAAAACTTATTTCTAGACATCCTCATGTTTTCGATAAGAATAATAAAAAAGATCTAAAAACTGCTGAGGATGTAGAAAAAAATTGGTCGAAATTAAAATCTAATGATACTAAATTTGTAGATAATCTTAATTTTGTAGGCCCTTCAAGTATAGCTATTGAAAGAGTAATAAAAAAAATTATAGATTTAAACTTAGATTTCGAAATGGAAGATTACTTAAAAAATGATTTTTCTAGTAATGATCTATTTCTAATTTATTATAAGTATTTAAGTAAAGGTTTGAGTCCAGAAATAAAACTTAGAGAAAAAATTAATTATTTGAGTAAGAAAATTTCTGATAGACAAAAAGAATTAAATATTGCTTTTGAAGATTTTGATAAAGATGAAATTATAAAAATTCTATTTAATGGTTAATTTTTGATCAACTAAGATTTTATATGATGAAAAAGATTTATTCATCTGACTGAGAACACTGTCCACTACTTCTTATTGAACCTTTACTAGCTCAGACTCAAAAGGTTAAAGTTTGTGAGTCTTATTTCTTTATTCACATAATGTTTTTTTTAATTAAAAGTTATAGAATTTATATTATTCAGTGAACAAAATTTTAGGTAAATTATGACAAAACATTCAGAATTTTCAGGTAATGAGATATTTCCTAACAAGACATTTATCAATGATAAGCAAAATATATCAATTGATAGTGTTGATCTAGAAGAATTGGCTAATGAGTATGGTACTCCTCTATATGTATACGATGAGAGTACAATTATTTCTACAATCAAAGACTTCCAAGATTCTTTTGGGGCTGAACTAGATAATGCTGTTATTTCTTACTCAACCAAAGCTTTTTCTAATCCTTATTTGTTAAAAATTCTTAAAGAAAACGGGATGAGTATTGACGTAGTTACAGGAGGAGAACTTGCGGTTGCTAAACACATAAAATTTCCTCCAAAAAGAATGAATTTCCATGGAAATAATAAATCTCCTGAAGAACTAGAAGATGCGATAAATTATGGTATTGGGCATATCACTATTGATTCTTTTAATGAAATAGAAAACTTGAAAAATATTACATCAAAATTAGATGTAAATCAGGATGTTATGATTAGGGTTTCTCCATCAGTTGATCCTGATACACATCTATTAACAACTACAGGAATCCTAGATTCTAAATTTGGATTTTCAATTGAAACTGGAGATGCTGAAGAGGCAATTAAAAAATTAGTTCAAATTAAATCGTTAAATTTATTAGGACTTCATTTTCACTTAGGGTCTCCAATTTTTGAATTAGAACCATACTCAGAGGCAATAGAATATGTGTATAAGTTTGCATCAGAAATGAGAGATGAATATGGAATTGATGTTAAGGAATTTAGTCCAGGTGGAGGCTTTGCAATAGGCTATTTATCCAAGAAACAACCTCCTCCAATTTCAGATTATGCAAAAACAATAGGTGATGCAGTAAAAAAGGCCTGTGATGTTAATGGTTTTGGAATTCCAAAAGTTATTTTAGAACCCGGAAGAGCTTTAGTCGGAAGATCAGGTGTTAGTATTTATAAAGTTGGTTCTATTAAGGAAATTCCAGGTGTTAGAAATTACATATCAGTTGATGGAGGTATGGGTGATAACATAAGACCAGCTCTTTATGGTTCAGAATATTCAGTTTTTTCAGTTAATAAAATTACTGAAAATGATAATTTAATGAAAGCTACTATTTCAGGTAAATTTTGTGAGTCTGGGGATTATTTAGCCAAAGATATTAAAATCCCAAATCCATCAATTGGGGATTTATTAGTATTGCCCGCTTCTGGTGCCTATAATCTGGCCATGGCAAGTAATTACAATATGCAAATAAGACCTGCTGTAGTAATGATTAAGAATGGTTCCCATTTCCTTATAAGAAGAAGGGAGAGTTATGAAGATCTTCTTAGTACTTCAACATTATGACAATCATAAATGAAAAAGCTTATAAGATTTTAGAAAATTCCATTATCAAAAATGCAGTTTCTCATTTTTATATTTTTCATGGGCCCAAAAATGTAGGTAAAAAAAAACTTGCATATCTTTTTTCTAAATTATTGTTATGTGATGATACGAATAATCCTAGCGTTTCTTGTAATTCATGTCCCAGCTGCAAAAAAATTGATGAACAAAAGCACTTTGATATTTTGCATGTAGACTCTAAGCTTATTGTTGAAGGCTTAGATGAAAATAAATCAGATCAAATAAGATTACCTCATGTTGAAGAAATTGGTAGACAAGCTAACCTTGGACCATTTATGAGCAAATATAAGATTTTTATAGTCGATGAGGCTGAAAAACTCAATAACGAAGCCTCAAATGCTTTTTTGAAACTTTTGGAAGAACCTCCTAGTTCAACAATTTTTTTATTTTTGGTAAACGATTTGACTTCGATTTATCCAACCATAATCTCTAGGGCTCAAAAAATTAATGTACTAGAAATTGGAAAAGAAGAGATGAGGGACTATATTTTAGAAAAATACGATTTAGATGACTTACAGATAGATCAAATTATTAATTTTTCTCTTGGTAAGATAGAAATTGCTGAAACTCTATCCTCTGATCCTTCCTTATTGGACAATTATTTTGAATCTTATGAAAGATTTTATGAATTTTGTAAAAGTAATATAAGTGGAAGAATGGAGTTATCTCAAAAGTTTTCTACTAGATTTAGAACTGATAGAAATGCTATTTATCAAGAACTTAATCTTTGGATTGATTTTTGTAACATCCTAATGAATAATAGTTATCAAAATGATCAAATTTCATTATTTAGTAATAACTTGTTAGACTTATTCGAGGTGAAGCAAATCAATTTATTTATATTGGAAATAATAAAATCAATTAGTAGCTTGAGAAGTAATGCTAATTCGAGATTGGTTTTTGATGTTTTATCACTTAACTTGCCACTTACTAAAGAGGGATCAACTATATAAATGATTTATAAATCTATTGCCATCGATGGTCCTGCTGCTTCAGGTAAATCTGCAGTAGGAAAATTGTTAGCAGAGAAATTGTCCTACAGTTTTCTAGATACGGGCATTATGTACAGAGCTGTAACTTTTTTGGTTGAAGAAATTAATATAACTCCTGAAAATGCATCAAGCTATTTTAAGAACACAGAAATTTCTATAAATTTATCTAACTTAAAAAATCAAATTTTCTACAAAAAAACTGATATTACGGATAAATTATTTACAGATAAGATTGATTCTAAGGTTTCTGACTATTCCAAGATAAAATTAGTTAGAGATAATTTAGTTTTAGAACAAAAAAAAATATCTGAAGGAACTAATATTGTGATGGTAGGAAGAGATATAGGTACTAAAGTACTCCCTAATTCAGATCTTAAGATTTATTTAGATGCCTCTTTAGATATCAGAGCTCAAAGAAGAGTTAAAGATCAGGATGTATTAACAATTGAAGAGGTGAAAAAAAGCTTAGAATCTAGAGATGTTATAGATAAAAATAGGGATAATTCACCTCTAATTATTGATAAAAATGCGTATGTAATAAATACTGACAAACTTGATATTTTGGAAGTTGTAGATCGAATAATAAGTATATATAAATAGATAATGAGTAAATTGTTTAAAATATGTGATTCTGGTCTAAGGTTAACTTTTTCTTTATTTGGGAAACTTGAGATTGAGGGAGTTGAAAACGTTCCAGAAAATTGTTCTTTTATTACCGTAGCAAATCATCTTTCAATAATTGATCCAGCTCTATGCGCTTCAGCAGTTGGAAAAGAACCTAAATTTTTGGCAAAGAAAGAATTATTTAAGTTCCCATTTAATATATTATTGAAATTTTATGGAGCTTATCCAATAAACAGAACTAGACCTGGATCATCCGCCTTAAAGTGGGTAAAAGAACAACTTAGATCGAAAGAAAGTTCTTTATTAATATTTCCAGAAGGAACAAGAAGTAGAGATTTAAAGTTACAAAAAGGGCTAAATGGAGCAACAATGATTGCTATAGATACAGAAAGCATAATATTACCAGTATCTATTGTTGGTTCAGAGAAATGTAAAAATTATTTACAGTTTTTATTCCCAAAAATGTCTGTAAAAATTAGGATAGGGAAACCCTTTAATATAGTTAATCTTCCTGATGAAAAAAATAAAGATTTATACCAAACTATTACTAAAGAAATAATGCAAAGAATTTCAAATATTCTACCTCTAACATATAGGAATAATGAAAATGAAACAAAATTTCGATTCACAAGAACAATTGAAAGCCAGGCTTAAGAAAGTTTCAGATAACTTTTTTGATTTAAATAGCATAAATCAAAAAAATCTTTCTAAATTCTCTGTAAATGAACGCAATGCAATAAGAAAAACTCCTGAAAAAATTGAAGGTTTGTATAGAAATGCATTCCAAATTGACAGAGATAGAATAATACACACAAATTCATTTAGAAGATTGAAGCATAAGAGCCAAGTATTTGTGGCCCCCCAAGGAGACCATTACACGACTAGATTGACTCATGTGATTGAGGTTTCTCAAATAGGTAGAACTATAGCTAGAGCCTTAAATCTAAATGAAGATTTAGTAGAAGCTGCATCTTTAGGGCATGACTTAGGGCATACTCCATTTGGTCACATAGGAGAGTCAGCATTAGATAATATTTTGAAAGATGGATTTCATCATTCAATTCATTCAGTAAAAATAATAGAATTTTTAGAAAAAAATGGGAAAGGATTAAATCTAACTAACTACGTTATCGAAGCAATTAGGAGACATTCTAAAAAGCAAGGAGAATTTCTTACAAAAAATGCAGTTGAAGGAATGTCATTAGAGGCTCAAATTGTTAGAATTTCTGATGCTTTGGCATATTTAAGCCATGATATTGAAGATGCTAAAAGATCTGGTTTTCTTAATCATAAAAATATTCCTCAAGATCTTACTTATTTTTTTGATATAAGTAGATCTGAAAGAATAAATATTTTTGTTACTGATGTGATATTAAATTCTTGGGATTGCACTGGAAAAACTTCTATTAATGATCCATATATAAAAATGTCAGATGAGTTCTCAAAATCTTTGACTTTATTGAGAAATTTTATGTTTGAAAACTTTTATCTTCCAGTTAGTGATTCCAAACAAGGGAAAATAGCAACAAATATTATAAGTTTATTATTTAGTTATTATTATGAAAATTTTTCAGAAATTCCGAATAAATATTCTGAATATGATATAGAAAAAAATGAGAAAATTTCTGATTTTATTTGTGGAATGACAGATTTGTATGCAATCAATATTGCTGAAAAAATTTCTCCTGGTATCTCTGAAAACTTAAGGTTTGAAAATATATAAAATGTTATTGTGTACTAAAAAAGTATACAATATGTAAAAAATAACAAAAGTTTCACAAAAAATTTACATATTATGCTGTCCAAAGGTGCTATTAAAATGTACACTAGTTGAAAGTGAGAAGGAATACTTTATGGCTGAAAATCTAAAAGATACAATTAAGGAAAAAATTGACCTTTTAGACTTTTTGAGCAGTAAAGGAATCTCCTGGACAAACCAAACATCTAATCCCAAAGCTTTATGCATTTTTCATGAAGAAAAGACTCCTTCTTTTACTCTTTCGAAGGATAGAAAAAGATATAAGTGCTATGGCTGTAATGAAAGTGGAGATGTGTTTGATTATCTGATGTCGGCTGAAAAGCTTACTTTTGTAGAAGCTATGCGACAACTTTCATCATATTTATCCCTTGAATATGATGATAATTCTTTTTCAGACGAAGTAGAAAAAAGAAAAAAATTAAAAATAATTAATAATGAAGTTTTAGATGTGAATACTCTAGCGCAAAGCTATTTTTCTAAGCAATTATTTGATCAAAATTCCGAAAACTCAAAGTTTGTAAGATCTTATCTAGAAGATAGAGGTATTTCAATAGAAGCAGCGAGGAAAAATTTATTAGGTTATTGTCCTGATGGTAATATGGGTAGTTTGATGAATTTTTTTCAGTCAAATAAAACAAATAAACGAGGAGTAATAAATTCTAACTTGCTAATACGTAATGAGGAAAATGGTGACTGGTTAGATTTTTTTAGGAATAGATTAACTATAGCTATATTAGATGAAAACTCTAATATAGTAGGATTTTCAGGAAGAGCGTTGACAGACAATTCCAAAAGTAAATACATAAATTCAAGAGAAAGTGAAGTGTTTATCAAGTCCTCTCTTCTGTATGGTCTTGATAGAGCCTCTGAAGCTATAAAGCTTAAGTCTCAAGCCATCGTTGTTGAAGGATACTTTGATTGTATTTCAGGATATGAGAGAGGTTATAATAATCTGGTAGCTGCAATGGGAACCCAAATAAGTTCTGATAGCTTTGAAAAACTTAAAAATCTTGCTACCTATGATTCAGACTCTGGAGAAATAATCTTTTGTTTTGATAATGATAACGCTGGCAAAAAAGCAGCAGTAGATACAATAGTTAAGCTAAAAGATATAATTGCATCTGCATCAAAAAACAATTCGAAAAAATTAAGAATAAAGATTTGTTTTCCTTCGTCAGGAAAAGATCCTGATGAGATTTTTCGAACAAATATTGTTGAGTGGGAAGAAATGATCAACTTGTCACAGAACTTTATAGATTACCTAATAGACTATTATTCTGTTCTGCACTTACAAGGACAAGAAAAAGATACTTACAAATTTTTAGATATAGTTCTTCCATTCATAATTGAATGTTGTGACGAAGTTCAACAGTCTTACTATTTATCAAAAGTATCAAAGCTTACTGATTTAAGTTATGACTTACTAAAATCAGAATCAGCTAATTTAAGTAAATCAAAATTTAGGAAAAATAAACAAACTATAAAAGATGATGAAAGGATTCGCAGGGTTATATTTAATCCTGAGAAAGCTCAAGAGAAGCATTTTTTAGCAATTTTATTTGATTCTAAAGAGCTGTTTGATAACGTCAAAGATATTGAGGATGTATATTTTTCAGACCTACATTACAGATCAGTCTTTAAGCTTTGGAAAGAGTCTCAAATGGTTATTGAGAGAGATAGCATTCGTAGTGATCTTATTTTTATTTATGATGAAATTGAAAATTATATTAATAATGATTTTGTAGTTGACCCAGATCTTAGTAAAGACATTGAATTAGAAAATGTGAAAAATAGACTTGCAATAGACTATCAAAAGCGAAAGCTTAACGAAGTCGAAATGAGATTGTTTGAGCTTGAAAATAATGAAGAAAAAGATGAAAATGCAATTACATCATTAATGGATGAAGTTGTGAGAATAACAGAAAATATAAAAGATTTAGAAAGGAGTGAAGTAACTTGAAAGAGGATACTAACGAAAACGACAATTTATACATTGATAATGTAGATGAAAACGCAGGGATTGATAAAGTCTTAATTTCCACTTCTTCTAGTTTAGAGGATGAAGAGGATTTGTCAGGAGCTCCTTCTGTTGACACATATACCCAAAATGATGATTTGATGAATATTTTATCTAAGGGGAAAAAAGAGTATAAGGACACTTATGAAGACCCTATAAGAATGTATCTAAAAGAAATTGGTGATGTTAAGCTTTTGTCAAGGAAGGACGAAGAAGTATTAGCAAGAACAATTGATCTGAAATATAAATATAAAAGCATGCATGATGATTTAGAAGAATCAAGCACAGAATTAATTAATTCTATCGATGTTATGAAAAATGTATTTGAATCAATAGTAAGTTTGAAGCCTATACTTGAATCTATTGGTAAATTTTATGGAGCGTCCAAATCTGACTCTTTTACCCTTATTTATTTAACGTCCAAGGATTCTGAAATAAGTAATATTCATGGCGTTTATTCAGAAGATTTAGTTAGATATGTAGCAGATGTAAATAATATATCTAGCGATCAAGTTACTCAAAAGATAAAAGAATTATCAGATTTACTTGGACTTATACCAGCAGATTTGACTGAACTTTTAGCCGATAACTTTTCAAAAACTAATCTGAAAAATGTAATCAAAGATAAAGATTTCAATGATCAATTAAATATGTATAAAATGATTATTGATAGTCATTTCAATCAGATACTTTCAAGATCTGATTTAGCACAAAATCATCTTGCAGAAGCGAATCTAAGACTGGTTGTTTCCATAGCTAAAAAATATATAGGAAGAGGATTGACTCTTCTTGATCTAGTCCAAGAAGGGAATATAGGTTTAATAAGGGCTGTTGAGAAATTTGATTATAGAAAAGGATTTAAATTCTCAACCTATGCAACTTGGTGGATCAGACAATCTATTACTAGAGCTGTTGCTGATCAATCTAGAACTATAAGAATTCCTGTACACATGGTAGAGCAAATAAATAAAATACTCAGAGTATCAAGAAGATTAGTCCAGGAGAAAGGTGTAGAGCCTACCCCTGATGATATTGCAAAAGAGCTTGATATGGATCCTGATAAGGTCAATGAAATACTCAAGGCATCTCAAGATCCTATTTCACTTGAAGCTCCCATAGGAGAAGAACAGGACTTAAATCTAGCTGATCTAATTGAAGATCAAAATGCTGAGTCCCCTCAAAATTCTGCGTCAAAAAATTTGTTGAAATCTCAAATTATGGAAGTTTTAGAAACTCTTTCTCCAAGAGAAAGACAGGTTATTGAGTATAGATTTGGGATAAATGACAGTAGGCCTAGAACGCTAGAGGAAGTTGGACAAACTTTTGGAGTTACAAGAGAAAGAATCAGGCAAATAGAAGCAAAGGCGCTCAGAAAACTCAGGCACCCTACAAGATCTTTAACTCTAAGAGATTATCTAGATTTTTAGCAGTTAGTTATTAACTAAACACTAAATAATTTGATTTTAAGTATTTACTTTTGTATATTTATACTTAAATATTTAATAAATTAAGGTGTTTTTTTGTTATTATCTGAAATTCAAGATTACCTAATGGTTGTTTTCTTAGCTGTTTTCTCTTTTTTAGGTATATTTCTCCTGATTTTTCTAATTTATTTCTTGAGAAAAATAAATAAATTAGTTAATCAGCTTGAGAATGCCAATGAAAAAATAGGTTCATTCAAAGAATCAATTAATGTAATAGGGAAATCTATAGATATTTTTAGATCCATATTTGGAACAACAAAAAAAGGTAAGGAGTAAACTATGTCAGCAGAAGATTCTTTTTACAAAGGTTTTTTTTACGGTGCAACTTTAGGTTTTATTGCTGGTATTATTTATGCTCCTAAAACTGGTAACGAAACCAGAGAAATACTTGGTGAAAATATAAAAGATTGGAAACTAAGGGCAAATGATCTAGTCGATTCTGCTAAAGAAAGACTAAATAATGCTGTACAGGAAGGCGCAGAGGAATCCAGAAGATCAAGGCAAGATATTTATGATGAATAAAAACTACTTAGTATAAGATCCAAGTACTTTTAACAATGAAGTAAAATTTGATAATTCATCTAATGTTTCTATTATGATTTTATCCTCAATATGACCGTCAAAATCTATTATAAAAATATAATTCCCAATCAAATTTCCTTTTGGTCTACTTTCTATTTTTACCAAGTTTATGTTTCTTTTTGCAAAACATTCAAGAGCCTTAAATAATAGACCAGCTTCGTCAGTTTTTTTGAATTCAAATGCTATAGACGTTTTATCTTTTCCGGATCTTTTGGATTTCGAATTTGAAACAACGACAAATCTTGTAATATTATTTTTATAATCTTGAATTCCTCTAACAAGTACAGTGCAATTATTTATTTCAGCAGATCTGGTATTTGCTATTGCTGCTACGCCGTCATCATGATTGATGAGATCTGATACTGCTTCAGCAGTAGAAGGATATTCAGTTAATTTAATATCTTTTACAAGATTTTTCTTTATCCATAAGTTGCACTGATTGATTGCCTCTGGTTTACTGATTATTTCTTTTATCTTTGATAAGTCTACATTACTATTTTTTGTTATTAGGCATGCTTCAATAGGAAGTAAGATTTCATGATTTATATAAAGATTTTTTGATTCTATTAAGAAATCAATAGTTTCCAATATAGTACCTACTCTGGAATTTTCTATTGGAATAATTCCTTCATCTATTTTAGAAGATTCAACGCTATCCAGAACATCAAAAATAGTGTTTTTAGGCACTAATTGATATCCTTTTTTATTGTATTCTAGGGCAGCTTCTTCGCTATATGTACCAGCGGGTCCAAGATAACCTAATCTTTTATTATTATTAATCATTATCTTTATAATTTATTGTGTTTTGAATTAATATTCTATCAAGCGGACTTAATGCATTATTTATATTGTGAGATATTGCTCCTGAAGAAGAAATTACTGCTATAAACTCAGATTCATTAGGTAAACTTAACTCGCTTACTGTCTTCCCTATATAATCAGATTCTGTACCTACAGAAATAACTCTTATTTCTGTATGATTGTCGGTATTTGTATATATCAATTGATCAAATTTGTTAGCTATAAATGAGTTTATAGTATCACTAATTACTTCGTCGTACTCGATTGCAAAATCAAACTCATCTCCATTAAAGACTTCCTTATTTTCAATTTTGTTTACCAAGCAAATAGTATAAATATTTTCATTTAAGCTTTTTGCAATTTGTGAGGATAGAAAATTAACATCGTCATGTAGAGTAGATGCTACAAAATAGTCCGCTCTTTCGATACCTGCTTCTGTTAAAGTATTTTTATTATATGAATTTCCTAATAAGCTAACGTATCCAATCTCTTTTTCTACATCAAATGACTTTTTTTCATCAGGACCTACAAAAGTTATTTCATTTCCATCAGCTATTAATTTTTTTGCTAAATTGAGAGTAATATTATTCATTCCAGATATGATAATGTACATAAATTTATTATTCCTTTATCAAATATAAGTAATCTTCTTCTTTCAGATCAAAAAGAGATATTACAGGGTATTTTTTATCTTTGTACATTTCATAAATTTCTCTATCAGTTATTTGAAAAACAGATTTTTTATTTGGTTCATAAACTAGACACTTTTTATATGAAAAAACATTAAAAGGATCAGAATCGCTTAGAAAAAATAGCACATCAGAATTTTTGCATATTTTTTCTAAGTTATCTTCTATATTTTTATCTGCGAAAATACTGACATTTTTTTTTGTTAAATTTTTATTCTCAAAATCAAAATATCTTTTCTCAGAGTATATATTTATTTCATCTGAGTGATTGATAATATTATCTAGAATAAAATCAGTTAAATGCGAGATCCCTATTATTGATATTTTCATAAAACTAAACTTTGAATAATTGTATCGTATCTACTTCAGAATATTTATCTATATACTTATATTTATAGGCATTATCATTCTTTTTTTTGCGGTAAAAGATTATATCAGCCTTAATTCTTTTAGCTTCTTTAACTATACCAACGCCTGAATTTCTTGATTGAAGAAGAATGAAATTTTCACCATTTAGGTCATAATTTATCTTTTTTTCTTGTAAATATTTGTTAGTATTGCTTAGTATAGTTTCTCCTAAGCTTATTTCATTTCCTACTTCATAATCAATGTCATACTTTACAGGTACTTCAATAACATATAAGAAGTAAACTTCAGAAGAATACTCCTTTATGAAAGGTATTACATAATCCAATAGATTCTCATTGTTTTCTCTATCTAAAACTAATATGATTTTTTCTAATTTCATAATTAAAGAAGTTTATTGATACTATTGTTATTTCCTATTATGCAAAGTTCATCATTTTCGGACAATACTTCATCTGAGGATGGGTACATAACTAGGGAATCACCTCTTTTTATTGAAACAACAGTTAATTTTTGAGCTCCAGGTTTATTTTCAAATCCCGCTTCAGATAATGAAAACCCTACTAATCTATCAGGTACGATCATTTTGCTTATACCTAAATTATTTGAAAGCTCTAAATACTCATCTACTACTGGAGTGAAAAGAGTATTAGCTAGTCGATCTCCCATTTCTTCTTCAGCAAAAATAACTCTGTCACAACCAAGTCTAGTTAGAGTACTTTCATGAAGTGTTGACGAAGCTCTAGCAACTACAGTATTTAAGTTTAGAGTTTTGAGTAAAACTGTAACCATAACCGAAAGCTCGACATTTGAACCTATTGCTACAACACCAACATCAAAATCTTGAACACCTAATTCTCTAAGTGCTGTTTCAGATGAAGCATCTGCAGTTACAGGATAAGTAACTTGACCTATCAATGATTGAACTTTTTCTTCATCATTATCTATTGCCATTACATCGTATCCCAATTGGTACATTTTGCTGGCAAAACTTGTACCGAATCTTCCTAACCCAATAACAACAACCTGAGGTTTTAATTTCATCAACCTATCCTAACTATTTCATAAGCAGGTTTTGCTTTACTCATAGATCTTCTTCCTACAAACATCAAAGCTAATAACATTGGCCCAAACCTACCTACTATCATCAAGAATGAGATAAGTATTTTGGAAGATTCATTTAAACTTCCAGTTATACCGGTAGTTAATCCAACATTTCCAAAAGCACTTACACATTCAAAAAGTAATTCTCTAAATATGGTATCAGGTTCAAATGATGAAATAATCATGAAAGAAAATATTATTATTATAATAGAAAAAATAAATATGATTAGGGATCTTCTTATAATATCTCTATTAACTGTCCTTCTAAATAAAACAACCTCTTCTTTACCTATGATTGTTGAAACCAGAGATACAATAATTATTGAGAGTGTTCCTATTTTTATTCCACCAGCTACTGATAAAGAACTACCTCCTATAAACATAAGCGCAATTGTTGTAATGCTAGTACTATTATGAATTAAATTGTAATCAATAAGAGAAAATCCTGCAGTTCGAGTAATACTATGAAAAATTGAATGAATTATTTTTTCTTTTATTGATACATTTCCAATTGTTGCAAGGTTGGTCCATTCAGAAAATAAAAACTGTAGTGCACCTAGAATCATTATTATTGTAGTCCCAAAAATTATCACCTTAAAGTTTAGAGTGAAAAAAATATCCTTATACTTTGACTGAATAAATAATTTAGCATTTGCAAATAATTCCAAAATAAAAGGATATCCAATACTACCTAAAAGAATTAATATCATTGTAATATTTAGAATTGCTGAATCATAGCTTATTACTCCTACACTTCCTCCATGATTATCTTTAAGTATGTCGAATCCAGCCCCATTAAATGAAGATATTGAATGAAATAAAGCATTAAATACTATCCCATACTCATTTCCAACAATTTTTTGATCCCAAAAAAATAAGAAAGATATGAAGCCAAAGATCTGAAAAATTACACTCATTAAGAATATGTTTAGTACAAGTTTAATTGAACTTCCGGGGGCTATTTTAGAAGGAGTACTGTCACTTAAGCTTTCATTAATAAGAATTTTTTGTTCTAAATTTAATCTTTTTCCAAAGAAAATATAAATTATGAATCCTGCACCCATCATGAATCCTATTCCGCCAATAAATGACAATATCATAATTATTGATAATCCAAACTGATTCCATGTATCTTCAGATTGAAAAGGAGTTAGGCCTGTTACAGTTACTGCTGACGTGGCTACAAAGAAGCTATCGACTAATGAAATACTTTGATTTTCTTTACTTGATATAGGTAGAAACAGTAATAATGTTCCTAATAATATAAATAAAATCAAACCGTAAAAAATTACTAAAGGAGAATTTATTCCTCTCCCTGATCTTTTTTTATTTTCTAGCTTGATAATCTCTGGCTTTAGTTCTAAAGATCTTTTAACTTTATGTGTTACGTTTCCGTCTAAATTCATTATTTTTATTTGTTCATATATAGATTATACTTGTAACACAGTATTAAGTTTTTATGTATTTGTATGTCTAAGTTTTCGCTAGAAATAGTCCCCAAACAGCTAGAAAGATTAACTAATTTGCCTGAAAATCAATTCAGTGATATTTTTGTTGCATTTATACCAGGCGATAATCATGAGAACATAGCTAAAGCTTCAGAATCAATCATAACTATGGGATACAATCCTATTCCTCATATCCCAGCTAGAAGTATTAAAAGTGAAAAGGAGCTTGATGTCTTTTTGTCTAATTTAAAATCATCTGGAGTCAATGACATCTTGACCATTGGAGGAAGTCCAAAAAAACAAGAAGGGCCTTTTGAGAAAACTATGGATATTTTTGACACTGGTATTCTCCAAAAATATAAATTCAGAGAAATTAATATTGCAGGCCATCCTGAGGGAAATCCAGATGATTTAGATACTGATAACAGTGTTTTAGAAAAAGCATCATGGCTATCAAAAAATAAACTACAATATTCTATTGTTACTCAATGGACTTTAGATGTAGTCAAAACTAATGATTGGATTATAAAAACTAAAGAAATTATTCACGAAAAATTAGATTATAACGTTCCTCTAAAAATAGGTATAGCTGGACCTGCTAAATTAACTACATTAATCAACTATGCTAAAATTTGTGGAGTTTCAGCTACGACTTTAATAGTAAAAAATAAAAAATTTGGACTAACAAAGCTTATTAAGCATAATCCAACAGAAATTATTAAAGGCTTAAAAAATTTTGATCAATTGCACTTTTTCCCATTTGGGGGGATAAAAGAGCTAACAAATTGGATAGAAAAAAGAGAAGAAAATAATGTCAGAATTTAAGATTATTGGTGAAAATATTCATACAACTAGATCAATTAAGTTGGGTGGAATCCGAACAAAAGAGATTGATTCAAAAGTAGTTATAACCTACCGAAAAAAAGGTGACGAATTTTCTGTAATGGATATTCCAAAACATTTTGAAGATACCCAACCTTACAAACAAGGCCAATTAAAACACTTTATGATTGCTATTTGGCATGGAATGCATGGGAACTCATCCCAAGGAATAGACTACATCAAATGGGAAATTGAAAGACAGACATCAAATTCTGCCTGTTATTTAGATATAAACGTTGATGAGTATAGCTATAAAATTGAGGATCAAATTGAGGCTATGAGATGGTTAGTAGATATCATAAAAGAATATGCCTCAATACCTGTTTCAATTGATTCATCTAATCCAGAAATAATTAAGGCAGGACTAGATCAATATGATAATCATAAGAGACCAATGGTAAACTCTCTTTCTCTTGAAAGAAAAGATTTGATTGATGCCATAGTTGAGTTTAATGCACAGGTTGTTGTCAGTGCAGCTAGTGAAAGCAGTATGCCAGAGGATTCGAATGAACGAATTGAAAACTTAACAAATCTGATTGATTACTCCATTAGCAAAGGATTATTATTGAAAGACTTATTTATTGATCCTCTAATTTTTCCAATATCTGTTTCATCTTCCTATGGAACTGATGCTCTTGAGGCAATTTCCAAGATTAAGAATGAATGGCCAGAAGTAAATATAACAGGAGGAATGAGTAACGTGTCTTTTGGGTTACCCAAAAGAAGGCTCGTAAATGATGTATTCATAAGTTTGGCAATTGATTCTGGAGCCAACTCTGGAATCATAAATCCTGTAGAATCTAAAATAGATAGAATTTTAAAAATTGATAAAAATAGTGAGGCTTTTTCAATAACAAAAGATATGTTAGAAGGTAGAGATGAATTTTGCGTAAACTATCTTTCAGCATTCAGAGAAAAAAGAATCTAGATGTATATAATAAGATTTTTCCTTTGGCTATTTTCACTAATTGCCGATATTACCAATGAATTTATAGAAAAAAATGTACCTTTATTAAGTGCAGCTATTTCTTTTTACGCATTTTTCTCAATTTTTCCTTTGTTGTTAGCAATAATAATGGTATTTTCGATATTTTTGGGTTTACCTGATTTTGAAAAAACCATTTTAGACTCACTCAAAAATCTAATTCCTATATTTGATGAACAAGACGATGAATTCTTGAAAGGTTTTTTTGATAGTCTTACTTCTAATAGATTAGCTACAAGTACAGTTGCTGCAATAGGATTGATTTTTGCATCAAGTGCTGTATTTGGAAGCATACGAAAGAGTATTAACTTCATTTGGGAAATAGATAAAAAAAGAAGTTTTTTTCAAGAAAGAGTTATAGACTTCACCTTATTATTTTTAGCATCTTCACTATTGTTGATATCATTTATTTTGACTACAGGTTTAAGTTTCTTGAGCGAACTTATCCAGATAAATTTTCCAGATTCTCCATATATAGATCCTAATATTTGGAATAGGTTAGCACTATTAGTACCCCCTCTTTTGACCTTTTCTGTTTTTGCAATATGTTTTTGGTGGCTTCCAAACATTAAATTAAATTTTTTACATATATTACCAGTAGCAATCTTAGCAACTCTTGCAGAAGAAATAAATAAAATGGTTTTTATTCTTTATCTAAGAAATTATAGTGGGATTTCAGGATCTATATATGGGGGAGTAAGTGCTATTATCGTTTTTATGGCATTTATATATATTTCTTCCATTATTTTACTCATAGGAGCACAGGTCTGTGCTAGATTTACTATTTATTTAAATATTCGTAAGCAAAATCATCAAAATAAAGTTTTAGAGTCTAGTCTAGAGAGACTGGGTTAAGATTTTTTTATCATCAGGTTTATTGATAAATCATCAGAAATTTTTATAGAATTTTCATTTGTTTTCAAAAATTCAATTTTTTCAGCTAATGAGTTACTTGTTATATAGTCACCGTATTTTTCAATAGTTTCTTTTATAACCTGTTCTCCATAAATTTTGATATTTATTTTATCTGAGATGTCAAAGTTTTCATCTTTCCTCTTATTTTGAATTGCTCGAAGAATATCTCTAGCTATTCCCTCTATTCTTAGTTCTGCATCAATACTAATATTCAAAGAAACAATAATATTTCCATCATTTATTTCACGGGCTTCTGTACCAGGGTTAGACTCTTTTTCCAAGATATATTCATCTTTTTCAAGTGTAATATCTAACAAAGTGACTGTTTCGTCCTCATTTAGGGTCCACTTGAATTCATTTGCTGCTTGCATGTATTTTCCTGTATTCTTACCAAGTTTTGGACCCATTTTTCTTAAGTTTATTTTTATCTTATTTCTGTATAAAGAATCAGAGTTCTCTTCAATTGTCATTTTTTTGGTATTGACCTCGTCTATTACATAACTCTCAAATTCTTTTAACCAAGAAATATCTTCACCCACTATGGTCAATTCATTTAATGGTTGCCGAACTCGAATATTATTAGTTTTTCTTATGCCTAAACCAGCTGATGAAATTTCTCTAACTAAATCCATCTGTTCTAAAAACCTTTGATTTTTTGGGAAGTCTTTAGTTTTTGGCCAATCCTTAAGGTGTACACTTTCTTCAGAAGAAAGTTTCGTAAAAATTTCTTCTGAAATTAAGGGCATAAGGGGTGATAAAGCTTTGGTTGCATTTAATAGAACCGTATATAGAGTATCGTATGCATTCTTTGAATCTATATCATCAGCATGTTTCCAAAATCTTGGCCTACTTCTTCTTATATACCAGTTATTTATTGCATCTATAAAATTTGGAACTGCCTGACAAGCAGCAGAAATATCATATTTTTCTAGGTTAGATTCAATATTTTCAATTAGTTCTTTAGTTTTCAATAATGCATAGATATCTAATGGATTGCCTGAAGAGTAGTTTTCTTTTGCTGAAACATTTTCTGCATTTGCATACAAACAGAAGAAATAAAAAGCATTCCATAATGGAGTTATTATTAATCTTTGAGCGTCAGCAATTCCTTTTCCTTCCATATCTATTTGTAAATTTTGACCTTTCAACACAGGAGAAGAAGAGAGATACCATCGAAGGGAATCTGCTCCATATTTACCCCAAATCATTTCAGGTTCTGGATAATTCCTAAGTTTTTTAGATAATTTTATGCCTTCTGTATCTAAAACTATTCCATGACAAATACAATTCTTAAATGGAGGTCTGTCAAAAATAGCAGTACTGAGTACCATCATTGTATAAAACCATCCTCTTGTTTGACCGATGTATTCAACAATAAAATCGGCTGGGAAATGGGATTCAAACCAGTCTTTATTATCAAATGGGTAATGAACTTGAGCAAAAGGCATAGATCCTGATTCGAACCAGCAATCAAAAACTTCAGTTACTCTGATCATCTTACTTTTTCCTGTGGGGTCATCAGGATTTGTTCTAGTCAAATTATCAATATGAGGCCTATGTAAGTTATCTGGTCTAACTCCAAAATCTTTTTCTATTTCATCAAGGCTTCCATAAACATCTACTCTTGGATATTTTGGATCGTCAGACTTCCATACAGGAATTGGACATCCCCAGAATCTATTTCTGCTTATAGACCAATCTCTTGCACCTTCAAGCCATTTCCCAAAAGTCCCTTCCTTGATATGATCTGGAATCCAGGAAATTTCTTGGTTGAGTTCTACCATTCTATTTTTAAATTTAGTCACCTCAACATACCAAGAATTTACTGATTTATAAATTAATGGTTCGTCTGTTCTCCAACAATGAGGATAATTATGGGTATAGTTTTCTTTTTTTATGATTTTATTTTGTTTTTTTAGATCAATAATAATTTTTTCATTTGCATCAAAAACTAATAAACCTTGATAGTCAGGAACTTCATTTGTAAATTTACCTTGATCATCTACTGGACATACAACAGGAATACCATTTGATTCACAAACGATTTGGTCATCCTCTCCAAAACCAGGTGCCATATGTACAATCCCAGTACCTTCCTCAGTATTTACAAACTCTGCTTCAACTACTTTGAATGAATTTTTTGTATTCTTAAAATAATCAAATAGAGGCAGGTAAGTTGTACCTAAAATATTTTTCCCTTTAATTGTTTTTATCTTATTAAACTTACTTAATTCCTCTTTAAAGTTTTCTAGAACATTATCTGCGATAATAATGTTTTCTTCATCAGACTCGAGTATAGAATAATCAATTTCATTACCAACAGCACAAGCTAAATTTGAAGGTAATGTCCATGGAGTAGTTGTCCATGCTAAAAGATAAGATTTTTTTGAATTATCAAATTTTATGCTTGATTCTTTGATTTCAAATTTTACAGTTACAGCTGGATCTTTTCTTTCTCTATATGAATCATCCAATCTTGTTTCAAAGTTTGAAAGAGGGGTTTCAGCTTTCCATGAGTATGGCATAACTCTGTCTTTTTCATATATTAACCCTTTATCCCAAAGTTGCTTAAATGCCCAAATAACAGACTCCATATAATTTTTGTCCATTGTTTTGTAATCATTTTCAAAATCAACCCATCTAGCCTGCCTACCCACAGTAACTTCCCATTCTTTTGTAAATTTCATCACAGATTCTTGACAGTGATCATTGAATTTTTCGACACCAAAATCTTGAATTTGCTTTCTTCCTGAAATGCCAAGTTCTTTTTCTGATTCCATTTCAGCTGGTAGACCATGACAATCCCAACCAAAAACTCTATCAACTTTAGAACCTTTCATTGTTTGAAATCTTGGAATTATATCTTTTACAAAACCTGTCAAAATATGACCATAATGGGGAAGCCCATTAGCAAATGGTGGTCCATCATAAAACACGAATTCTTTTGATTCGTCACGATTTATAATCGATTTCTTAAAAGTATTTTCCGATGCCCATTTACTTAATATTTTTTCCTCAATTTTTGGAAAATTAGCGGCGGCTTCTATTTCAGGATAATATTTTTTATTGTTGTTAGTCATATAGTTAATAATTCTACAATTTAATTTTTTTTTTTGACTATAAATTATATGCAGTTATTGCGTTATGACAAAAAATATGATCCTTCTCAATAGAGTTCAGGTATTCTGTTTCTGAAAGACATCTTTCCATTTTGATTAGAGGAAAATCTGAGGCAAATAGAATTTTTTCTATAGATGATAAATTAATTGCATTTCTATATATTTCTTTACTATATAAGTAAGGCTGAGCAGAACTGTCATAATAAGCATTTCTTAATAGTTTTTTTACTTCAGGCATTTGCTCGTAAAATATTAATCCTCCTCCAAAATGAGAAAAAACAAATTTATTTTTGGGATGATTTTTTACTAGCTCATATAACTTTATGGGATCATTTTTACCTTTACCTTTATACTGGTGCCCAACTGGCTCTGATCCATGAATTAGGATTGGAATGTCTTCATCTAGTGCTATTCTCGTTATTTCTTTCCAAGTACTATTTTTTTCAAAACTTTCATCATACTCTAGGTGTAATTCTCCAATTCCCTTTACTCCTCTAGAGATACATTTTATTAATTCTTCTTCAGATTTTTTTGAATTAATATCTAGTGAACAAAGTGGGATTAAGTTATCATTTTTTTGAGCTGAATCTAGTATGTAATCATTTACTATGGTTGCCAATCCATGATCAGTCCAACCAAAACCTGCAACTATCGATTTATCAATTTTATTATTTTTCATATTAATAATTAATTCTTCGCTATTAATTATTTTTGAATTCTTATCAAATATAGAATCAAATTTTTTATCAATTTTTTTATATTTTTCAATATAAGATGAAACTTCTTTTGGCAGTATATGAGTTAGGGAATCTATAATCATTTTTTTATTCTATAATTTAATTATTATGACTAAAAGTATGGATAAATCTAAATTTGGAAAAGTTTATGTACTTAAGACGTCTCCAGAATATGTTATTGGAGATTATGCTAGGATTCTTAACCTCTCAGAAATTAATAAAAATTTTAATTTATCAACCAAAACTCTTATCAAGGCAAATATTTCTTGGCAACATTATTTCCCTGCTTGTTCTACAGCTCCATGGCAACTTGATGGAGTTATAAGAGGATTAAGAAGTTTGAAATTTTCAGATATAGAAGTAGCTCACAATGGTACTGTTGTTGTAGATGCACATGAAGGTAAAAAAAATAATGGTTTTGCAGATATTGAGAGAAATTTATCTGTAAAAAGTACAGTACTAGATGATCCTGGCCAAGACTGGGTAAGGTATAAACCTAAGAGTAATATGAATGTTTTAGACAAAATTTATCCTGACGGGATTAAAATTCCAAGAAAGCTGTTTGAAACCAATATAATCCATTTGCCAACTGTCAAAACTCATGTTTTTACTACTATAACAGGAGCTATGAAAAATGCATTTGGTGGATTGTTGCATCAGAACAGACATTGGGCTCATGCAGATATACACAATACTTTAGTAGATCTGCTAAGAATACAATATGAAATTCATGATAATATTTTTGCTGTAATGGATGGTACATTTGCAGGAGATGGCCCTGGTCCAAGAGCAATGTCATTTAAGGTGAAAAATTATATTTTAGCCTCATATGATCAGGTTGCAATTGATTCTATTTCAGCAAAACTTATGGGATTTGATCCTATGAAGATTCCAAAATTAAGAATTGCACATGAAGCAGGTTTGGGGATCGCAGAACCTTCGGAAATAAAAGTAGACGGAGATTCAATTGAAAAACAAAACTGGAATTTTTCAAAAAATAGGAATACTTTTGCTAGTAGGGTTCAAAAATTGATCTACTGGGGACCTCTGAAACCTCTTGAAAAACTTTTGCTAAGAACCCCATTAGTAAATCTTGCTTTTCTAGCTTCAAATTTATATCACAACACATTTTGGTTAAGATTTATTGGCAGATCAAGAGTACGTAGTGCATTTGAGACAAAATGGGGAAGGTTACTTTCTAATTACAAGATTATAAAGCCTTAGCTTTTATTTTCTAGGCAGTAGTTATACGCACTTAATGCAGAGATAGCGCCCTGAGAGGCAGCGGTTATTGTCTGCTTAAGATTTGATCCATTCGTAAGATCTCCTGCAGCATATATTCCATTTACATTTGTTTTCTGATCCTTATCTACGACTACCTCGTTAGTGTCAATATCTAAATCAATACCTAAAGAATTTGGAATTTCAACCCTTGGATCAGCTCCTGCTTCTATCATCAATCCATCAGCAGTATACTCAATTTCATTATTGTGTTCTTTTTCTAATTTTATTTTTTGTAGACCTCCAAAATCAGAACCAATAAGTTCTACTACATTATTATTAAGTAGTACGTCTACATTTTCTGTTTTGAAAAGTGTTTCAAGAAGAATAGGCTCTGGTCTCCATAATTTTTCACCTCTATAAACTAAGAATACCTTTTTAGCGTACTTAGCAATTAGAATGGCACCTTCAACTGCAGCATTTCCACCTCCTACTACAACAGCTAGATTTTTATTTTTATATAATGGAGCATCACATGTAGAGCAATAAGAAACTCCTTTGCCTATCCATTCATCTTCATTTTTTAAACCAAGCTTTCTTCTTTCTCTTCCAATAGCTAAAATCACAGTCTTAGCCTCTATTTCTTGACCATTATCTAAATGACACAAAAATCCTTTTTTTGTCTTTGAAACTGACTTAAGGTTATCTTCTATAATTGGGACTTCAAGTTCTGTTACTTGTTTCTTGAATTCTAGCATTAAATCAAAACCATCAATTTCTACGTTCCCTGGGTAGTTTTCAATTAATCCTCCTATAGCAGTCTCTCCTCCAAAATCTTGGCCTGCAATAGCAGTTTTCATTTGATACCTTGCTGAGTATAAACCCGCCGCAAAACCCGCCGCTCCCTGACCTGCGATCAAGACATCTAAATTAATTTTTTCTGATTGGTTCATAAAAAGTCTTTGATAAGTTTTATCTATAAATATAATAATGATTATTTCAATTTTTTGAAACTATCATTCTCAATAATAATAAATTAATTTACACAAAATTCAGTTATTTTTATAAAGAAAAATTTTCTTCTATCAACATACAATGTTCAAAAATATTACAAACAGAAATTGAATACGAACGAACACTAATAAAATAATGATATTATTGAGAGTGTAGTGAATAAATAAAAATACGTGTTTAATTACTAGGAGTTTTTATGGAAAATGAAATCAAACACATTAAAAATGGTGATATATGTTCCCCAAAAGGGTTTTTATCTGGATCAATATTTGCCGGAATTAAATCCCCAGGACAAGATAAGAGAGATATAGGAATAATTTTTTCAGAAACTCAATGCGTTAGCGCAGGGACGTTTACTCAAAACTCAGTTGTTTCTCCTTCAGTAACATGGACTAAAGAAGTTCTAAGGGAAAAAAAACTAAGAGCAGTAGTTGTAAATTCAGGTTGTGCAAATTGTGCTGTAGGTAAACAAGGATATATTGATGCAAAGGATACTGCTAAAATTGCATCAGATTCGCTTTCTATAGATGTTGAATCAATAGCCGTAGCATCTACAGGTATCATAGGAGTTGAACTCCCTATGGCTCTTATGAAGAAATATATTCCTCAAATCGAGCTTTCTAGAAAAGATGGTTCTGGATTTGCTAGATCTATATTAACTACTGACAAAAGAACTAAAGAAATAGCAGTTACATTTGATCACGAAGGAAATGAAATTACAGTTGCAGGAGTTGCAAAAGGTTCTGGAATGATTCATCCAAATATGGCCACAATGCTTTCTTTCATAACAACTGATATCTCTATAGATGAGGATACTCTTAAGGAGGTCTTATCAATATCTGTCAATAGATCATTCAATCAGATTAGTGTTGATGGTGATCAGTCTACTAATGATACTGTTCTTGCTATGGCAAATGGGAAAGCTGAAAATAAGATAATTACTTCATTAGATGATGCTTCTGTTTTTCAAGAAGCCATGGATCAAGTTTGTATATTTTTGGCTAAAGAAATAGCTAAAGATGGTGAAGGAAATACAAGACTTATTGAAGCTTCAATTACAGGAGCAAAAACTTTAGAGGAAGCCAGGAAAGCTGCCAGATTTATTGTTTCTTCAAATCTTGTGAAAACAGCTGTATATGGTAGAGATCCGAACTGGGGGAGAATAATGATGGCTGTTGGTGCTTCTCAAATTGATCTTGATGAATCAAAAATTGAAATTTTTGTAAATGATATTCAGATAGTAGCAGATGGAATCTCAACCCCTTACAATCATCAGAGTGTTGTAATTGCAATGAATCAACCGACAATTCGCTTAACGGTTAATTTGAATATTGGTAAAGAATCTTCCAAAGCATGGGGAAGTGAACTTACTGAAGAATATGTAGTTTTCAACTCAGCATATACTACATAATTGAGATGAATAATTCTTCAAACATTACCGTTATAAAGATAGGAGGATCCACCTTAGGAGAGACAGATAGTACCTTTGATGATATAGCTTCTCTCCATAAAAAAGGTTGGAAAGTGGTATTGATACACGGTGGAGGTAAGGAAATATCTAAATGGATTAATATCCAAGGAATAGAACCAAATTTTGTTGATGGATTAAGGGTCACTGATAAAAAAACATTAGATGTAGCAATTGCTGTTTTATCTGGAAAAGTAAACACTGAAATAGTTACTGAGTTTCAAAATATGGGAGTAAATTCTATAGGACTTGCAGGATCATCAGGAATAATAGAAGCAAGACAGCTTGATAGTAAATTAGGTTTTGTTGGAGAAATAACAAAATGTAACACTGAGGTTATATTAAGTCTTTTAGATGATGGGTTTTTACCTATTATTTCTCCTTTAGCTATGTCTATAGACTTAAAAAATCAGATTTACAACACTAATGCTGATACAGCAGCAGGATTTATTGCTAAAGAATTAGCTGCTGAAAATATTATCTTTCAAACTGATGTTCCAGGCATAATGGATTCTAATAAAAGAGTTATTCCTCAAATGACTAAGGCTCAAGCGCTTGAACTTATTGAAACAGGAATTGCGCAAGGAGGTATGATTCCAAAGATAAGAGCTTGTATAAATGCATTAGAATATGTTAAGACGGGAAGAATAATAGACGGAAGAGAAGCTGGTGCTTTAGCAACAGCATTCACTAATGGAAATATTGGTACTAGAATAATATAAATAACTTTATGGAGAGAAAAATGAAATCTACGAAAGAATATAAAGAACTAGAAAAGAAGTATTATATGCAGGTAGTAAATAGAATGCCACCAGTCCTTGTAGAGGGAAATGGTACTGTAGTGAAGGATAATGATGGGAAAGAATATTTAGACTTTACTGCTGGTTGGGCTGTTTTAAATTTAGGACATTCTCACGAATCTGTTACATCAGCCATAAAAGATCAAGCAGGAAAAATTTTACAGATGAGCAATCTGTTCTACACTACACCTCAACTTTCTTTAGCAGAAACAATTGTAGAGAACTCTGCAGTTGATAGAGTCTTTTTCTGTAATTCTGGAGCAGAAGCTAATGAAGGGGCTGCTAAATTAGCTAGAAAATGGGGTAAAAAGAAATTAAATGGTGCTTTTGAGATAATAACAACACTAAATTCTTTTCATGGAAGAACTCAGGCTATGATGGCAGCTACAGGGCAACCCCATTATCAGGACAATTGGAGACCTTTGATGCCTGGATTTGTAAATGTAGATTACAACGATATTAGTAAAATTAAAGAAGCTTACAATGAAAATGTATGTGCTGTAATGATTGAACCTCTTCAAGGTGAGGGAGGGGTAAATGTTCCTAGTGATGAATATCTTAAGGAAGTTCAAGATTTTTGTAAGTCAAAAAATATATTATTTATACTTGATGAAGTTCAAACAGGAATGGGCAGACTAGGAACACTTTTTGGATATCAGAGATTTGAAGGAGTGGAACCTGATGTTATGACTCTTGCTAAAGCTCTAGGTTCGGGAGCTCCTCTTGGAGCCTTTTGTTCTAAGGAATTTTGTTCAGTTTTAGAGCCAGGAGATCATGGTTCTACCTTTGGTGGAAATGCTTTAACTACAGCAGCAGGAGCTGCTGCTGCAAAATATATGGTTGAAAATAATGTCCCAGAACTAGCTTTATCTTCAGGTGATTATATGAAAGATAAATTATCTTTATTAAAAGAAGACTTTTCCTTCATAACTGAAGTTAGAGGTATGGGATTGCTTATAGGATTAGAAATGAATCAGGATTTATCTTCACAAATAGTTAGTGAGTCTTTAGAAAAAGGATTATTAATCAACGCTGTTAGACCAAATATGATTAGATTTATGCCTCCTTTAAATGTGTCTAAAGAAGAGATAGATCAAGCTATTGAAATAATTAGATCAATTTTAGAAGGAATTTAATAATATGTCTAAAGGTAAATGTATACTTGCATATAGTGGAGGGATGGACTCAACCATTTCAGTTGTATGGATTAAGGAGAACTACGATTTGGATGTTATAACTCTTACTGTAGATTTAGGAGCAGGTCCTGAGATAGAAGGAGTTGCTGAAAAAGCTAAAAAAGCAGGAGCAATAGATTCTGTTATTTTAGATGTAAAGGATGAGTTTGTTAATGAGTATGTTTTTCCAGGATTGAAAGCTGGAGCTATGTATGAGGATGTCTATGCTTTGTCTACAGCTTTTGCTAGGCCATTAATGTCAAAAAAAATTGTTGAAACTGCCAGAAAATATGGTGCAGAATATGTTTCTCATGGATGTACAGGTAAGGGTAATGATCAGGTTAGATTTGATGCTTCAATTATGACTCTTTCTGGTGATGGAGAGTCATTAAAAATAATTGCTCCTGCCAGAGAATGGGGTATGACAAGAGATGAAGAAAAAGAATATGCAAACAAAGCAGGTTTAGAAATCAGAGATGTTGGAAATAATAGGGTATATTCTATCGATAGAAATCTATGGGGTCTTGCTATTGAAGGAGAGGATTTAGAGGATACTTGGGAAGCACCTCCTGAAGATGCATTTTCATGGACATCTAGTATTGAAAATGCACCAGACAAGCAAGAAATAATTGAAATAGAATTTGAAAAAGGTATTCCTGTTGCAATTAATAATGAAAAAATGTCAGGAGTAAAGCTTATAGACGAATTAAATATTATTGCTGGTAAGCATGGTATCGGAAGGGTTGATCATCTAGAAAATAGATTAGTTGGCATAAAGAGTAGAGAAGTTTATGAAACTCCTGCTGCAGTTATTCTATATAAGGCTATTGCAGCTTTAGAGACAGCAACACTCTCAAGAGAACAGCAAAGAATTAAAGCTTCATTATCAACCACTTATTCAGATTTAGTTTATGATGGAAGATGGTTTACAAGTCTTAGAGAAAATATAGAAGCATTTATGAATGATGTACAAAAATTTACATCTGGAAGTATAAAGTTGAGACTTTATAAAGGTAGTTCTACAGTAATAGGTAGAAAATCTAGATTTTCATTATATGATTATGATATGTCTACATATTCTACAACTGATAGTTTTAATCATGGTTCAGCTGAAGGATTTATAGATATATATTCATTGCCCTCAAGAATTCAGGCTAAAAAACAAAAATATAATGATTTGTAAAATTGAAAAAGGTAAATAACAATAAAACCTCATCTGTACAAGGAAGAGAGATTTTTGGAGACTTCACCAGTTCCTTCATTACAGATATTAGAATGTATAAAGAAGATATACTCGTATCTATTGCATACTCTAAAATGCTAAATAAAGTTGGTTTGATAACATCAGATGAAAATAATTCAATAGTTACAGCTTTAGAAGAAATCTCGATTGAAATTCAATCTAATAAATTTAAATGGGATCCTTCTTTGGAAGATATTCATCTAAATATTGAAAAATCTTTATACGATAAGATTGGGGATACTGCTGGAAAACTACATTTTGGGAGATCAAGAAATGATCAGGTTGCCACAGATGTAAGGCTGTACTTTATGAACAAAATTAGTTTATTAAGTAAAGAATTTAAGGATTTTTTACTCGCAATTGTATCTCTAGCTGAAAAAAATTTATCTGTGATAATGCCTGGATATACTCATCTTCAAAAAGGCCAGCCTGTTTTGCTTTCTCATTACTTAATGGCATATTTTTCAATTTTATCTAGAGACTTAGAAAGACTTGAATCATGTTATGAAAATATGAATGTTATGCCGTTGGGTTCAGGTGCATTTGCAGGAGTAACGATTCCTGTTGATAGAAAATTTTTAGCTAAAGAGCTAGGCTTCAAAAATATTTCTAATAACTCAATTGATACTGTTTCATCAAGAGATCATATCTTAGATCTTCTTTATTCATTGAGCTCAATAATGATAAATACTTCAAGAATATGTGAAGAATTTATAATCTGGTCTACAGATGAATTTGATTTTATTAATTTGCCAGAAAAATTTACTACTGGATCAAGCATAATGCCTCAAAAAAGAAACCCTGATTACTTAGAGTTAGTTCGTGGTAAAACAGGATCCTCTATAGGTAATATGATTTCTTTGATGACTACTTTAAAAGGTCTTCCATTCACATACAATAGAGATCTTCAAGAAGATAGAGAAGGAGCTATGAATTCAATAGACTCAGTCACGAAAACTATAGTAGTTCTAAAGAGTATGTTTTTAGATATAACTTTTAATGAAGAAAAGATGTTTAGTTCTTCAATTGAATCAAATATTTTAGCAACAGATTTAGCAGATTATTTAGCTTTTAAAAAAATTCCATTTAGAGAAGCTTATGAAATAATAAAAAACGTTTCTAATAAATTATCGGATGAAAAGAAATCTATCAATGATTTGAAATTAGAAGACTTTAAAAAAATCTCAGACTTATTCGATGAGGATGTTATGAAAATAAATGTTAATTATTCAGTCGAGAAAAGGAATTCTTATGGGGGCACTTCAACAAATTCTGTTGAGGATCAAATAGATTTAGCTAAAAAATATCTAAACTCAAAATAATATGATTGATAAAGATATTATTATAAGTGCATCTATTTTATCCTCTGATTTTAGGAACTTAGAAAAAGAAATAAAGGCTTTAAATTTTTCAGGAATAGATGAATTCCATTTAGATATTATGGATGGACATTTTGTTGAAAATATTTCATTTGGTCAACCAATAGTTCAAACGGTTCGTAATCTCACAAATTTACCTATTGAAGTTCATCTTATGGTTGATAATCCTATGAAATATATTGATAGTTTTTTAGAAATAGGAGTCAATATATTTACTTTCCATATTGAATCAGTAAGTAATCCTACAAAACTTATTAGCAGAATCAAAGAGTCTGATTCTGATGTAGGTATTGCAATAAATCCAGATTCTGAAATAAGCCAAATTACTCCTTTTTTAGATGATATTGATAGAGTTCTTTTTATGACTGTTTATCCTGGAAAAGGAGGACAATCATATCTAAAATTTGTGAATGAAAAAATCAAATCATTTATTTCAGACTTTTCATCAAAAAATATTATAGTAGGTGTTGATGGAGGGATAAAATCAGAAACTATTAAGGAACCTTATAATTGCGGTGCAAGGATGTTCGTTTCGGGTACAGGAATTCTAAATAATGATCTTGGTTATTTAGGTGCAGTGAATGATCTGAGGAAATCTACTTAAGAGCAATTCCTTTTTTATCTAAAGTTCTTATTTCTCTTGCTGTTAGCTTAACCGTATAAACTTTTTCACCTATTGTTATTTTTCTTTTTTGAACGTTAGGCTTAGAAATTTTCTGAGTTGCATTTAATGCATGTGATCTATTGTGACCAAACAAAGGTTTTTTTAGAGGTCCTAGGCCTAAATATTTTCTTGGATCAATGGACATTTTATTCTCTTGGTAAATACGTAATTTAAATTATTTTTTTTTTTACCACTATAGTTTATCATCAATCTAATAATTCGAAATATTATTTTATGAACACAAATCAAGAAATTTCATTAGATGAACTTATTTTAGGTATTAAAAATTTTGTTTTTTCCTTAGATTTATTCAAAGACAAAATTAACAACTTAAATGTTTTTCCTGTTCCAGATGGTGATACAGGTACTAATATGCTTCTTACCCTTAGAAGTTTAGATTTGTCAGATTCAAAAGCAACTGATGTTGAAGAATTTTTGTCATCATTAAAAAATTCTTCATTAATGGAAGCTAGAGGTAACTCAGGAGTAATTTTATCTCAATTTTTTATAGGATTGCTAACAGCATATAAAAAAAACAGTTCTTTAAGCTTAAAAACTTTAGCTGAATCAATTGTCAATGCAGCCAAAACTACACGTGAATCACTTCCCAATCCTGTAGATGGAACATTAATGACCGTGTACGAAGATGTTGGATCTATAGCAGTTAAAAGTTACTCAACAACCAAATCACTGTCTGATTTTTTAAGATTGTTATCTGAAGAATCTATAAAATCTGTCAAGTCAACTCCAGAAAAACTTCCTATCCTAAAGGAAGCAGATGTTGTTGATTCTGGTGGATTGGGTTTTTCTTTGATGATTAATTCTTGGTTTTTTTCAACTATTTCTAAAAACTCTGATGAGCTTCAAAATAATCTTAATAATGCATACTCAGAGATGATTGCTGGATTATCAGATTCAGTTTCAAAAGAATTTTATGACCAAACAGAAGAGATAGAATGGGGTAACTGTACAGTTTTTACGATCAAGGGTGAAGATATTGATATAGACTTGCAGAGAAAAAAAATACCTCAATTCGGAAAATCTGCAGTTATAACTGGTGACTCAAGTTTAATTAAGGTTCATATTCATGTTTTAGACACAACTGAAATCATAGATTACGCAAATAAAATTGGGGAAGTTGAAAATGTTTTTATTCAAAATATGGATGAACAAACAAAAGAGATATCTGAATCTAAGAAGGATTATAGTAGTATTAACACTTCAATAATTTCAATTTGTGAAGGGGATGGGGTTATTGATTTATTTAACCAAACTGTTGGTTCTCCAATGCATATATTAATTGGAGGCCCCAAAAAAAACCCAAGTATCAAAGATATCCTTGAGATAGTAGAAAGAATTGAATCAGAAAATATTATTATTTTACCTAATAATCCTAATATTTTAGTTACTGCAAAAAAGTTATTAGAGATTACAGAAAGAAAGAATATTTTTCTAGTAGAAACCAAGTCTATACAACAAGGAATATCATCAGTTATTTATTTTGATGATCAAAATTCAATTTCTGAAAATATAAATCTAATGAATACAACTAAAGATTCTATTGAGGAAGCATCAGTATCAATATCGACAAGAAATGTATCTATTCAAGGTAAAAAAATAAAAAAAGATGATTACATAAGTATTCATAATGATGAAATAATTAGTTCTTTTAGTGACTCAGAGCAAGCATTACAATCTCTACTTAATGATATGACTAAAAGGAATGATATTATCACTGTAATAGTAGGTCATGATTCTATAGGAAAAAATCTTGATAATATAGAAGAAAATTTTTATGAAGAAAACAATGAAAAGGAATTAACGATTGTAGAAGGGAATCAACCGTACTATAATTATTTCATACTAGGAGAATAGGTTAATATGTCAAAAATAGCATTAGTAACAGATAGCACTTGTGATCTACCTGATAGTGTAGTCAAAGAAAAAAATATAACGGTTATTCCATTAAACGTTCATTTTGGAGAGGAAACTTTTTTAGATGGTATAGATTTACAATCTAATGAATTTTTCGAAAAATTAAGTACATCTGATATTCATCCTCAAACTTCTCAACCTTCAGTTGGAAGATTTGTTGAGGTTTATAATGATTTGCTAAAAAAACATGATTCAATTTTATCTTTACATATTTCTTCAAAATTAAGTGCAACTTATAATTCAGCACTTCAAGCTCAGAAAGAAATAGGTAACGAAAATATAAAAGTTATAGATAGTATGAATGGAACTCTTGGGCTAGGAGCAATAGTTCATCATATGGCAGAATTAAACCAAAAAGGTGAATCTTTTGAAAACTTAGTTATGGAAGTTGAAAAAATTATTCCAAACGCAATTTTTATGGGTTTAGTTCCAACTCTTGAATATCTTGCAAAGGGTGGTCGAATAGGTAAGGCTAGAGCGTTTATGGGATCTATTTTGAAGATCAAACCAATTTTATCTGCAGTCGATGGAGAAATACAATCTGTAGGAAAGGCTAGAACCTTAATAAAAGGAATGGATTTTATAGTTGATGAGATGAAAAATCATAAAATTTCTAAATTATTCATAGTGCACGCTAATCATGAAGAAAGAGCAAATTTATTAAAGGATAAAACTAAGGATCTTATAGATCCTAAGGATGTAATTATTGCTGAATTTGGTCCAGTTGTTGGAACTCATCTTGGGCCAGGTGCATTTGGAGTAGGATTTATTTCTTCGGAGTAAAGATTTGGAATCTTCAAAGAAAGTTAAACGACTGAGAGTTTTATCATCGATACTTTCTCAGGAATTTCAACTAGGTCTTAATGATCAATCTGTAGAGCTTGGTTTGGATAACCTTCTTACTAATTCATATAAAGATATGCTTTGGATAAGAGATGTATATCCTATGAAATCAAGAAACTATAAAAATCTTGGTGTAGGAGAAAGGCATATTTGGGTAAAGAATCTCCTTTCTAAAATTTCATATGAAATAAAAATTATTGAAGAAAAAATTTCAAATGAATTATTAGTCAAGAATTTGCCTCTTGAAACTCCTATAGAAACCTTACCATTTATGGATAGAAGGCATATTACTAGGTTTTCTAACATTGGTATTTTTAATTTGGAGGACTTAGTTCTGCACTTTCCATTTCGATATGAAGACTATACAAATATCAAAAATATAAACAATCTATCTCTTGATGAAAGCGCAACAATTGTAGGTAATATTACAAAAAAAATATTGATAAAAAAGTTGAATGCAACTCAAATAGTTGTTTCCGATAAAACAGGTTCAATTACTGCTACATTTTTTAATATGTCATTTTTAATTCGAAAGTTTAAAGTTGGTAGCAAAATAGCTTTAGCAGGTTCAGTAAAAAAATTTAGAAATTTGCTTCAATTTAATAATCCTGATTATGAACTTTTTACAAGTAGTATAAAAAGATTTGATTATCTACAACCTGTTTACCATTCAACTGATAGACTTTCTCAGGAAGTAATTAAGACAAGAATATCAAGTGCAATAAAATCTAATGCTTTGGATAAATTCGTTAATTTTATTCCAAAAGAAATTCTTGAAAGAAATAATCTATTTACCTTAAGAGATTCTATTAAAAAATTACATTTTGCTAAAAGTGAAAATGAGAAAAACAAAGCTCAAAAGAGCTTTGCCTTTCATGAAGTCTTTGAAAATCAAATTTCTGTAAAATTTCGAAAAAAACAAAGAGAAAAAAATCTCACTTCCTACTCTTATGAATCATTTTCTAAAAATTATTCAATAATAAAGAAATTTTTACCTTTTAAATTAACCAAAGATCAAATTGATTCCATTTCTGATATTGAAAATGATCTATCTTCAAAATTACCTATGGCAAGATTACTACAAGGTGAGGTAGGTTCTGGAAAGACTATAATTGCATTAATTGCCCTGCTATGTACAGCAATGGAAAAAAAACAAGGTATTTTATTAGCTCCAACTGAAGTTTTAGCTGAGCAGCACTTTATCAATTTATCTAATTTAGTTGGAGCATCAATAGAGTTTGGATATGAAGATAATGTAAGGATTTGTAAGATTCAAAACGAGATTAAAATTGCTCTTTTAACTGGTTCTTTAACTCAAAAACTAAAAGATAAAACGAGATCTATGATTTCAAATAAAGAATTAGATATTGTTGTAGGAACTCATGCATTACTTCAAGAAAAAATTTCGGATAATTTATCAGGATTAATAGTTATCGATGAACAACAAAGATTTGGTGTAGACCAAAGGAATCTATTATTAAAAAGAAAGCCAATTCCAAATCTATTAGCTATGTCTGCTACCCCTATACCTAGAACACTGAGTATGACTCTTTATGGAGATTTATCCTTATCAACAATTAAGACTATGCCAAATAGAAAAAGAGATGTCAAAACTATATGGAAAAAAAATAGTCAGTTTGAAGATGTAATATCTCATCTAGAAGGAGAACTAAAAAAAGGGGCTCAAGTTTTTTATGTATGTCCACATATTGATACATCAGAAAAAATTGAAGTTTCTTCCGTAACTCAAGAATATCAAAAACTCTTAAGTAGTCATCTTTCAGATTATAAAATCATGCTTTTACATGGAAGAATGAAAATTAATGAGAAACAGAAAATAATGGAAAAGTTACGCAAAGGTGAAATAGATATTTTGGTGAGTACACCCATCATAGAAGTTGGAGTTGATATTCCAAATGCATCTCTGATAGTAATAAATTCTGCTGAGAGATTTGGGATTTCTCAACTTCACCAACTCAGAGGAAGAGTAGGTAGAGGAGATAGAGAGTCTAAATGTATTATAGTCTCATCAGACGAGATCAATGAATTAACTGAAAAAAGAATGCAGGCTTTGGTAAAAACCAATGATGGCTTTGAACTTTCAGAAGAAGACTTAAAAATTAGAGGCCCTGGAGAAATAGATAAAACAAAACAAAGTGGTTGGGCCTCTGAATACAAACTTGCTGACCCATTAGACTTCGATCTTATAAGAAAAGTTAATAGTGAAGCAGAATTGCTAATTGATAAAGATCCTACCTTGAATTTTCATAATGATCTAAAAAAAGTTTTAAAAAACACTTCTACAACTGACATAAATTTAGGATAAATTATATGATGAAAAAATTATGACTAATAATTATAAGGCTGTAAAATTTTGGGCTAAAATTCCTCATGGTATATGGTTAAGAGAATCAACCAGTGTATCAGTAGATAGCAAAGATAATGTCTATATTTTTAATAGAGGAAATGTTCCTTTATTGATTTTTGATAAGAATGGGAACCTGAAAACTTCTTGGGGTAATGAAGATCCATTTGGAGAGATAAAAGTTGAAGTACTTAGAATAGATTACAAATTACAAACTTGGGCGGGTTCTCGGTTTGTGAGACCTCATTCTATCCTTCTTGATTTTGAAGATAATATTTGGTATGTGGACGATAGTGGCCATAAAATATATAAATTTGATCAAAACTTTGAATTAAAACTATCATTGGGCGACGGGAATCCGTCAGAGCGAGAGAGTGGTAAACCATTTAATAGACCCACAGATATTACTGTAAATAAAAAAAATGGAGATTTATTTATATCTGACGGTTATGGGAATTCAAGAATTCATCACTATGATAAAGAAGGAACTTATATAAAGAGCTGGGGAGAATCTGGAACGGGCCCTGGCCAATTCTCTCTTCCTCACAATATTTGTATGCTTGGAAATGATGAATTGATAGTATGTGATAGAGAAAATCATCGAGTACAAATATTCTCTACAGAAGGTGAATTTATTAAAGAATGGCATGTTCATAAAGCAACAGCTGTGACGACTGATCATAAAGGAAATATTTTTATCGCAGAACAAGGTCCACCTCCGGTTCAATATGGAGTCAAAAATTTAGGCCATTCCGTGGGTATTTGGGACAGAAATGGAAATCTTTTAGAGAGATTAGGCGCAGAATTACCAGGAGAAAATTCAGATCAGTTTTTGTGGCCACACTCTATATCAGTTGATTCAAAAGGAAGGATTTTTATTGCAGAAGTTTCCTACGTTGAAGTAGGAAGGACTCTAGATCCACCAAGAGAAATGACCAGTTTTAGAGTATGGGAACCTTTATCTAACAACTAAGTTTATTAGTTTGTTTTCTATATAAATTTCTTTTAAGATTTCTTTTTTATCTATATGTTTTTTGATTTTTTCCGACTCATAAACATATTCTTTAATTTTCTCAAGACTTATATTTTTTTCTAACTCAACTTGATCTCTTAATTTTCCGTTAACTTGAACTATTAATGTGAATGAAGATTTTTCTATTAGGCTTTCTTCATATGTTGGATTTAATTGCAAATGAATTGAATTCTTATGTCCAAGCTTCTCCCATAGTTCTTCTGATATATGAGGACATATAGGAGATAAATGAATTAGTAGTCTTTTTAATGAATCTGTCCATTCAGATTTTGTCACTTTACAGTTAGCTTTCAATTTTGAGAGATAATTAGTGTACTCCATTAGAGTTGCGATCGAAGTGTTATACTTGAAATTCTCCATATCTTCTAAAAGATTTTTTGTGGTCAAGTTACTGATTTGAGTTAATTTTTTTGATTCTTCATCACTTATTTCTTTCTCTGTATAGTCAAAATTACATAGTTCCCAAATTCTATGGAGCCATCTGAAAACACCATTTATACCTGAATCTGACCAATCACCACCTCTATCCCATGGACCTAAAAACATCAAGTATGCTCTAACCGAATCTGCACCATACTGTTTTACTAATGGTTCAGGATTTAGAGGATTATTTCTTTTAGAAATTTTCATATGCCTAGCTAGCATAACTCCTTGGTTAAATAGCCTCTTATAAGGTTCGTCAAAATCTACATAACCCATATCTCGTAGTACTTTATTAAAAAACCTTGCATATAAAAGGTGCATAACAGCATGTTCTGCTCCACCCATATACTGGTCTACTGGAGACCAATTAGATATTCTTTCTTTTTCAAAAGGTTCATCTATTGATCCAGGGCTTGCAAATCTAAGATGGTACCATGATGAATCCATAAATGTATCCATTGTGTCTGTTTCTCTTCTTAATTTTCCAAATTTTGGATGATTAAAATAAAGAAAATTTTCGTCAAGAGTCAAAGGAGATTGACCTGTAGGCATGAATTCTTTCACATCAGGTAGAACCACAGGAAGCATATCTTCTTCTACTGGAATAATTTCATCTTTTTCATTGTAAAAAATAGGGATTGGAGTTCCCCAGTATCTTTGCCTAGAGATTAACCAATCTCTGAGATGATAAGTTATAGTTTTTTCTCC
>CETG01019917.1_pt1 | contig 52833 bp, 54 predicted proteins | sample 361471 | NCBI WGS metagenome assembly CETG01 (sample SAMEA2622696, study PRJEB7988) | marine metagenome | isolation source: saline water (ENVO:00002010), including | reverse complement strand
TGGAGAGATCCATGGCCAATGAACAGCCTGGCTATCAGTGCGGGAATAATGCTAATGAGAAATAAAGAACTAACTTCAAAGTGGATGAAAAAAATTCATAAGTGGGTCAAAAAGGAAGGCCAATGGTTACATTCCAATCTTAATAACTTAGATGGCATAGTTTCACACCCTTCCTCAACTAATTTCCATTTAATTCAAGGTACAAAATCACTCCTTGATTTAAGGACGAAACTCCTTAAGCAGAAAAGAGTAATCTTGAGAGATTGTCGATCTTTTCACAATCTTAATTCTCACTGGTTAAGAATTAGTCTTCAAAAAAGATCGAACAATAAAAAAATTCTTAGATCCATTATAGAAGTGCTTAAAGAGCATGACTAATAATTTCTCGCAACTTTAGATGGGAATCACTAGTCGCAATAGTCTTCATACCTTTTCTCATATAACTTAAGAGATCTTCACCATTGCAATTATCAGATAATCTACTTTTTAGTAGTCTAGATAAAATTTTAATTAAAGTTTGTTCTTGATCATGTCCTTCATGCATAATTACAGCTGCTCCATTTTCGGCCGCATATAGAGCATTAGAAGTTTGATGATCATCTGAAGCAAATGGGAAAGGAACTAAAATCGCAGGTGTTGAGCATATCGAAAGTTCACTAATAATTCCAGCCCCAGCTCTACTAATCGCCAAATCAGCATGTTGCAAAAGAGCTGGCATATCATTGGTAAATTGTTTTACAACCAAATTCTTATCGCTAATACTTGTTAGTTCTAAATCATTGCCTCCGATTAAATGAACAATTCGACATCCTTGAGCAAGTAAGAATTTATAAACTCCTCTTACCATATAATTTAAACCAATAGAACCTTGGCTGCCTCCAATCACAACAATTAATGGTCCTCTTCCAGAAGGGACCCAAGCAGGTAAAGGTTGCAAGTCTCTAAATAATTGTCGAATAGGAGTTCCTGTACAAACAGTTTTACATTTAGGTAAAAATTTATCCGCCGCAGGAAACCCAATAGCAACCAAATCACAAAAACGTCCCATAAAACGAGTTACTTTTCCTGGAAATACATTGGATTCATGGAGAATAACTTTTATCCCATAAAGCTTTGCCGCCAAAATAACTGGTGCCGCAATGTAGCCACCTGTGGTAAAAGCTATTTGAATATCCCTCTCCTTGAACAAAGCTATTACAGATTTAATAGCCACTATGAATCTGTATATTTGAAAAAACTTATTCAGGAAATTCCCTTGCAAACCTCCAACTACCACAGTTGTTAATTGATAATGTTCTGGAATTAATTGAGTCTCTAACCTATCCGGAACACCTAACCATGATATCTTCCAAGTGTTAGGCAAACTGTCTGCGACTGCCAATGCAGGAAAGATATGGCCTCCCGTTCCACTTGCCGCAATTAAGATATTAGGCATAAATCAAGCAAATCATCCCCTGAGTGCCTAATTTAAAAGCATTCAACAAACAACATAAGTGCATCATTTACTTAAATCTCCTATCACACTTTACCTGATAATACTTAATGCAATATTTTTCATCCCAGCACAAGCACAAAATCTAGATCAAAGAAAAATCAATTTGCTATTAAACTCTGAAGTTAGAGTGGACTCGCAAGATATTTTCTCAGAAAAAGTTTACCTGGATCTAATAAATAAAAAAACGGACTTTATTAAGTATTTCCCAAACGCAAAATGGAAGGTAAAGACCAGAAGAAAAAATCCAAATGGTCGAGATTACCTAGATGTTTTTATATCCGGGCAAAGAAAGATTAATCACTTAATTTTAACATTAGAATCAAAACAAAGATTGCTAATTACACTTTCAAAAAATAAAATAATTAATTACAAAACAATTGATGAATACTCGATTTTAAAAAGTCTTGATAATCCTTTAAAAGTAGACATTGTTGTACCAGATTTAATTTTAACTGGTACTCGATATGATGTCGATATAATCCTTGAAGAACCTCTGGGAGATAACTTCCTTGCAGGCGGTTTGATTAATACTGATAGTAAAGATATTACTATTATTAAAAGCCCCTATATCAATTTAATGCCTCTTAATTCTGGTGGTTTATTTAAATCAGTTCAAGCTCCTTTAAAACCAGGTAAGCAAACTATTGCCGCTCTACTTGTTCACCCAAAAGGAATTATTGCAGTTACAAAAACAATTAACATCGTATCGGATAGTAATCAAATTCCCTTATAAGAAGTTTCTTTATGTACAGATCAAAATATATCTTAAAATCAAAAATAATTTGAACTTTAGGCTTCGTCAAGTGCTGCAACGCCAGGAAGAGTTTTTCCTTCTAGAAGCTCAAGACTAGCTCCACCTCCTGTAGAAATATGTGACATTTTATGAGCCAATCCAGCCTTCTCTACAGCAGCGACTGAGTCTCCTCCTCCAATGATTGTGCAACAGCCATTTTCACTTAATTCAGACAAAGTTTGGGCAATTGCATTAGTCCCATTAGCAAATTTTTCAAACTCAAATACACCCATAGGACCATTCCAGATAATTGTTTTGCAATCTGATAAAACTTTCTGAAAAAATTTTATTGACTCAGGTCCAATATCCAACCCCATCCATCCTTCTTTAATATCATCTATAGAAGCAATTTGACTAGAAGCATCTTTAGAGAAGTTATCTGCAAGAATAACGTCTGTTGGTAAAAGCAATTCAACACCTTTATCTTTAGCTTTTTTCTCAAGTTGTCTCGCTAATTCAAGCTTATCTTCTTCTACTAAACTATTGCCAACGGATAAACCTCTAGCTTTATAAAACGTAAAAACCATTCCTCCACCTATCAATACTTTATCGCACTTATCTATTAGTGACTCTAATACGCCTATTTTGCTGCTTACCTTAGACCCACCAACAATTGCAGCCAAAGGACGCTTTGGATCATCTATAGCACCTTGTAAATATTGAAGTTCTTTTTCCATTAAATAACCTGCTACACATGGATTCAAAAACTTGGTCACACCCTCTGTTGAAGCATGAGCTCTATGAGCAGCTCCAAAAGCATCATTTATATATAAATCAGCAAGAGAAGCTAACTGCTTAGCAAATTCAGCATCATTCTTTTCTTCTCCCTCAACAAATCGTACATTTTCAAGGAGAACAACATCACCATTGACCATAGAATTTACTATTTCTTCTGCTTCTAGACCAAAACAACTGTTTGTTTTTAAAACAGTTTTTGTTAGCAATTCGCCTAATCTTTTAGCCACAGATGTTAGACGCATTGATTCATTTACTTTTCCTTTTGGCCTACCAAAATGTGCTGCCAGCACTACTCTGGATTCTTTGATTATTAAATCTTTAATCGTTGGTAAAGCAGCCCGAATTCTTGTGTCATCTGTGATTTCACCCTGATCATTGAGAGGGACATTGAAATCAACCCTTACAAGCACTCGCTTGCCGCATAGGTCCTCTGCACCAAGACTTGACAGGGAACGCTTTGCCATGGATTGCCTTTACTAAAAACTGTGTGACATTACTTCCTTATATGCATCACTGGTAAATTGAACGGACAGACTAAGTAACTGAACATAGGCTGAGAAATATTCGCACAAACATACTTTCTAAAAATTTGAATTGTTTTTTGGCTCCCTTTGCCGTTAATAAAAACAGACATTCATGAAAATATTAAAATCTAAACTCAAGTATCTGAGGAAGAATGAAATCCTCATTGTATTAAAAATAATTGATTGTGAGAAAATCAAAGATTATGCCTGATTATTTTTGCTCACAAATCTCTCATAATCTTAGTAACTTACTTTGAAATAATTGACTTTAGTTCAAACCCTTTTGATTCAAGCTTACAATGATCTCTAATATCTGAAGTCAAAAAGGTATTAATATCTATATATCAAGTAATTGAGAAAGATCGCCTTCAGATATTATCAATTACGAATGTTTTACTAGACCTGCGGGGCCATGAGGACGCCAACAATTCAATGGTATCCAGGCCACATTGCAAAAGCAGAAAAACAACTAACTCAAAATCTGGAGAAAGTTGATTTAATTATTGAAGTGCGTGATGCGCGTATTCCAATTGCCACTTCTCACCCACACCTTCAAAAATGGATCAAAGGTAAAAAACATCTATTAGTTATTAATCGTCGTGACATGATAAGTAGCGAGGCCTTAGGTATGTGGGATAATTGGTTAAGAAGCCAAGGGCAATGCCCATGGTGGTGCAATGCAAAAGCAGGGACCGGGGTTAAACAAATTCAAGAAGCTGCAATACGCGTAGGTTATGCAATTAATGAAAGGAGAAGAACTCGAGGCATGCTAGATCGTCCAATAAGAGCATTAACATTAGGATTTCCTAATGTCGGTAAATCGGCTCTAATTAATAGACTAGTCAAAAAGAAAGCCGTCGCAAGTTCTAGAAAAGCAGGAGTTACTAGATCATTGCAATGGGTAAGGCTTGGACATGAGCTTGATTTACTAGATGCACCTGGTGTTCTTCCCCCTAAATTAGAAGACCAGTATTCTGCCTTACTACTCGCATTATGTGACGATATAGGTCAAGCAGCCTATGACATAGAACTAGTAGCGATTGAATTCTTGAAGATGCTATTAAAATTGGAGGTAGTTGATGCCTCAGGTGTATCGCTTTCTTGTTTAAAAAAACGTTATGGAGTTGATTATGCTAAAACTAAGATGAATCCCTATCAATGGTTAGTTGAAGCAGCTGAATTACATACATCTTCTGATACAAGAAGAATGGCACAAAGACTATTAGATGATTTCAGGAAAGCTCTCCTAGGTCTGATTTCACTTGAACTACCTTGAGTACTGAAAACTTCCAACAATCTTTTGGAGAAGGTGAAGGTGAGCTATTAACACTTCACTATTTAAAGCCTCTCCCTATGCGTTTAGATCGATGGCTAGTTAGTCAAAGGTCAGAACAAAGTCGTGCAAGAATACAAAAATTTATAGAAGCAGGTTTTGTTCGCATTAATGGAATCCAAGCTAAAGCCAAAACACCCTTAAGGAATGGAGATCAAGTTGCATTATGGATGCCTCCTCCTGAACCACTACCATACTTAAGACCAGAAAAGATGCAATTGGATATTCTCTTTGAAGACGATCATATAATCGTAATCAATAAAGAATCAGGAATAGCTGTACATCCTGCACCAGGACATAAAGAAGGAACATTAGTGAATGGACTTTTATCTCATTGCAAAAATCTTCCTGGTATCGGAGGTAAATTAAGGCCAGGAATAGTTCATCGACTCGATAAAGATACAACGGGATGCATAGTAGTAGCCAAAAGCCAAGAATCTCTTGTAAGACTTCAAATACAGATTCAAAAAAGGATTGCATCTCGTGAATACATCGCAATAGTACATGGTGTTCCTGAGGGGAAAGAAGGAACAATTATTGGCAATATTGGGAGACATCCAAACAACAGGAAAAAGTATTCCGTTGTAGATGACGAGGTTGGTCGTCATGCCTGTACACATTGGCAACTTATTGAGCGTCTAGGTGATTACTCCTTAGTTGAATTTAAACTTGATACAGGACGTACTCACCAAATTCGTGTGCATTGCGCTCATATTGGCCATCCAATTCTTGGGGATCAAACTTATAGTCGTTGCAGAAAATTGCCTATAGCCCTTTCAGGACAGGTCCTCCATGCTATTAGACTTGGTCTTAGGCACCCCATTAATAATGAATTAATGACCTTCAAAGCGCCTCTCCCAAATAAGTTTGAACGTCTTCTTAATCTACTACGAAACAAGAGTTAACTCATTAAGGGTAATTTCGGAGATGCAAACACTAACTTTTTGGTATTAGGATGTTTCGGAAAATTCAAGATTTGATCACTAGGTCCTTCCTCAATAATTCGACCTTGATCCAAGACAATTATTCGATCGCAAAAACTATTTGCAACTACAAGATCATGAGTGACAAATACAATTGCTATCCCAAGTTGTTTTTGCAAATCAGAAAGTAACTTCAGAATCTCGACCTGTATTTCAGAATCAAGCATACTTACACTCTCATCACAAATAAGTACTTTTGGTCGCAACGCCAAGGCGCGGGCAATAGCAACACGTTGTTGCTGTCCTCCTGATAATTCTCGAGGATAACGATTTTGGAACTGTTCAGGAGGGGTAAGACCAACATTTAAGAGTAGTTCTCTTGTATGTTCTTTTGCCTGAGATTTATTACATAAATCATGTATTAATAATGAATCAGCAATGGCATCACCAATAGACATTTTGGGATTCAAGCAAGCTAAAGGGTCTTGAAAAACCATTTGAATCTGTTGACGATTTTCTCGCAGAAAATTACCAGTGAGATCGAAAAGATTTTCGCCATTTAAACGCACTATCCCACCCCTTAATGGCATTAATCCCATAAGAGATCTACAAAGAGTACTTTTGCCGCAACCAGATGAACCAACAATTCCAAGGGTTTCTCCAGAAAATAAAGTAAAGCTAATCTCATCAACAGCCTTAAGCCAATTTAATCTCCATGGCCAACCAGGCAGAGAATGCCAGCATCTTAAATTTTCAACTTGTAAAATACTTTGCCTAAAAGATAATGTTTTTACATTTTGCCGCTGTCTAGATTTAACAGCACCTACAAGTTTCTTCCCAACCTCTGATTGGGGGTTAGTCAAAACGTTAAGACTGGATGATTCTTCGACTATTTTTCCTTGATCAAGAATAGCTATTCTATGGCACCACTTTGCAGCCAAGGTTAAATCATGGCTTATCAACAATAATGACTTTCCTAAATCATCACAAAGTCGACTTAATTCACTCATAATTTGATTTGCTATTACGACATCCAAACTTGTAGTTGGTTCATCAGCAATTAATAAAGGAGGATCTAACGCAATTGCTAAGGCAATTGCCAAACGTTGCCGCATACCTCCACTAAATTCATGTGGATAAGCATTGAAACGTTTTGAATCAAGTCGAACAAGATCTAATAATTCATGCGCTCTATTAATTTTCCATTTCAAAGTTTTACTTTTTTCACCTGCGTCCAAAGTATCTAATAAATGATCTCCCACTGTCATCAGAGGATTTAAACGAGTCATCGGATCTTGAAAAACTAACCCGATAGAATTTCCTCTCATCTGCTGAATAACTGCTTTATCCAATCCTCTTAAAGATTTTCCTTCTAAAAAGATGTTCCCTTCACAAAGGCTTTCTGGAGGCAACAAATCAAGTAATACCTTGGCTAAGGTGCTTTTTCCACAACCTGAGCTGCCAATTAAGGCAATTCTTTCACCTATCCCTATTTCCAACTTGAAACCATCCAATACCCAATGATTGCTATTTGGATAGCGCATTTTTAAACCATCAATTCTAAGAATTTCTTTTGAATTATTAAACATAGGTGTAGCAAGGATCCCAAAGGCTGAATAAAATAAATTAATGCGTAAGGTCGGATGATTGACTCCACCACAGTTCGCAATATAAATCAGGCAAATAATGCCTGTGATTCCTCATTTTCTTATGCGCCTAAATTACGATCTCAGCATATAAAAAGAACTGAAGATTACAAGATCGAATTGCCCAATTGGCTTGAAAAGTGTATTAAAAATGCTCCTCCGGGGATAGGTGAATGTTGTCCAATAGAGTCAGAATCATTATTTTCAAATGCCTTTGATTTAGCATTTCAATTACATGAGGGACAATTTCGGGCAAGCGGCGATCCATATATTGTTCATCCCGTAGCAGTAGCAGATTTGCTTAAAAGTATTGGTGCCAGTCCAAGTGTTATTGCTGCAGGTTTTTTACATGATGTCGTAGAAGATACTGATATTACGCCTGACAAATTAGAAGGCTATTTTGGTCATGAAGTCAGAGAACTCGTTGAAGGTGTTACTAAATTAGGCGGTATTCATTTCACAAATAGAACTGAAGCTCAAGCTGAAAACTTACGTAAAATGTTTTTAGCAATGGCTAATGACATAAGGGTTGTACTCGTAAAGCTAGCTGACAGACTTCACAATATGCGGACCATAGAATCCTTAGAGTTCTCCAAACAACAACGTATTGCCTTAGAAACACGAGAAATTTATGCGCCACTAGCCAATCGTCTAGGCATAGGAAGGTTCAAGTGGGAACTTGAAGACTTAGCTTTTAAGCTCCTCGAACCGAATGCCTATAAAGAAATTCAAGATGCTGTTTCGACAAAAAGAAGTGAACGCGAAGAGAGATTACAAATTACAATTGAATTACTTAAAAAACATTTGTTATCTTCCGGTTTAGAGAACTGCGAGATAAGTGGTAGGCCCAAGCATTTGTATGGAATCTGGAGCAAGATGCAAAGACAGCAAAAGATGTTCCATGAAATATTTGATGTCGCTGCACTTAGAATTATTGTCCCAAATGTTGAGTCCTGTTACAGAGCTCTCGCGGTTGTACATGACACATTCAGGCCAATACCGGGACGTTTTAAAGATTATATAGGTCTCCCAAAACCTAATGGATACCAGTCTTTACATACTGCGGTTATTGGTCGTCATAGACCAATCGAGGTTCAAATCAGGACTTCAGATATGCATGAAATGGCTGAATTTGGTATAGCTGCGCATTGGAAATATAAAGAAGGTGGTTCTCCCGCATTAGGCAATGCCGAGAGGTTTAATTGGTTAAGACAGTTAATCGAATGGCAACAAGAAAGTTCTCATAATGATCATAATGACTACCTAGCATCAATCAAAGAAGACTTATTCGATGAAGAAGTTTTTGTATTTACTCCTAATGGAGATGTTGTGGGCCTAAGAAAAGGCTCAACTGCCGTAGACTTTGCATACCGTATTCACTCTGAAGTAGGCAATCATTGCCATGGAACACGGATCAATGATCGTCTTTCTCCGCTTTCAACATCGCTTAATAATGGAGATTTTGTGGAAATTCTTACTAGTAAATCAGCTCATCCAAGTCTTGATTGGCTTAATTTTGTAGCTACGCCAACTGCTCGGAATAGAATTAGGCAATGGTATAAGAAAAGTCACCGAGAAGAGACCCTTCAACGTGGGAAGGATTTATTAGAAAAAGAACTAGGGCGAAAGGGATTTGATGGGATGCTCAATAGTCAGCCCATGGCTAAAGTGGTAGAAAGATGTAATTTGAAAACAGTCGATGATTTATTAGCGTCACTTGGGTTTGGAGGAATCACACTTCACCAAGTTCTTAATAGATTAAGAGAAGAGATTAGAATTGCCACTTTAATACCAGAAACCACTATTTCGAATGAAGATGTCGCTCAGAAAATCAGTGAGCAAGTTAATTCTACAAATATTAAAAAGCACTCTTCAAATCATTCTCCAATCCTTGGTGTCGAAGGTCTCGATTATAGGCTTGGAGGGTGTTGTAATCCTCTACCAGGGGAACAAATAATAGGAACAGTGGCCTTAGGAAATCATGGAATTACTATTCACAAAAAGGATTGTGATAATATAAGTTCTATGCCTACTGAAAGGAGATTACCCGTCCAGTGGAACAAATCATCCTCCTTAGAGAATGAGACATTTGAAGTTCAATTGAGAATTGAAGTAATTGATAGAGTAGGCGTTTTAAAAGATATATTAATGCGTCTCTCTGATAGTCAAATTAATGTTAGTGATGCTCGTGTTAAAACATCAAAGAATAAACCGGCCTGCATTGATCTCAGAATTCAGTTAAAGAATTCAGAGCAACTGAAAGACACGATTAGTCAAATTCGATCTATGGCTGATGTCATAGATATCGCACGTACAGGCATGAATTAAAATACAATCTTCTGAACTTTCAAATGGAATGCAAATGATCAAATTATAATTTAGAAGCAATTCAATAGTAGTAGAGAAAAACTAGCTTAGATTCAACACAAAGATTAAATGATTAAAGATCAATAGACGCGCTTTTTATTTGCAAAGATTTTGATGAAAAAATAAACAACACTTCCAGATATTAATCCAAAGAAAATACCGACTATGCAGCTTCCTAAAAGCATCCTAATGCTAAAAAATAAGCTTTGGTCCCATAATTCTTGGCGGCTAAAATGGCTAAGCTCATGGGAATTTTTATCTCCTCCTAGAATATATAATCCTAACTTAAAATTAAACCAATAAAGAGGTAAATAGGTAAAAGGATTGCTAATCCAAGTAGCTGAAACAGCAAGAAGTCTATTGCCTCTAAATAGACTTGCTAACATTATTCCAAGAATTGTTTGCAATCCAAAAAAAGGAAAACATCCGCTGAAAACGCCTACAGCAATTCCACGTGAAATTTGTGAAGGGGTTCCTTCTTGTTTCCAAAGCCAATACAAAAACTTGCGAAACTTTTGCAGCACATTCAAAACAATTTGAACCATCTCATTACCTCATGAAAGATCTTATTTCACCGATGCAATTAAATCTAATGAATACATACCATTAAGTAATTTATGAATTTGACTTTTCCCAACGAAGAAACAATAGCAGCCATTGCCACAGCAAACTCAGCTGGGCAAGGAGGTATAGCTATCATTCGGATTTCAGGACCATTAGCTGAAGAAACAGGAAAACGCATTGTTCATGTCCCTGGGAATCAGGTTTGGGAAAGTCACCATATTCTCTATGGTCAAGTCATAGATTCGCAAACTCAAGAACTAATTGACGAAGTTCTTGTTTTATTTATGAAATCCCCAAGAAGTTTTACGGGAGAAGATGTCGTAGAAATTCATTGTCATGGAGGTTTAATTGCAGTTCAACGTGTCCTCAAACAAGTGCTTCTCTGCCCTCAAACCAGGAGAGCCTTCCCAGGAGAGTTTAGTGAAAGAGCCGTCCTTAATGGACGCTTAGATTTAACTCAAGCTGAAGCTATTCTTGAGTTAATAAGTGCACGTAGCGAAAAAGCCGCTCAACTAGCTATGAGCGGGATTTCAGGTGAAATAAATAAACAAATAAGTGGGCTAAGGAATCAACTCCTTGACCTCTTAAGTGAACTTGAAGCCAGAGTTGATTTTGAAGATGAGCTTCCCCCTCTTAATGAAAATCAATTTCTAAATGAAATTTTGATGGTTCGTAATGCACTTCAAGCACTAATTGATAATTCAAAAAGAAGTGCGGTTGTTCGACATGGATTGCAAATTTCTCTTATTGGTTTACCCAACGTAGGGAAAAGCTCAGTATTGAATCGTCTAAGTAAAGTCGACAGGGCTATAGTCACTGATATACCAGGTACAACTAGAGATCTACTCGAAATGGAAATAATCCTAGAAGGTGTGCCAATTATTCTAATTGATACAGCCGGAATACATGCTACTCAAGACACAGTAGAAAAACTAGGTATAGAAAAAAGCCATCAAGCTATACAAAGCTCAGATCTGGTCGTTTACATTTTTGATATCAGCAAAGGCTGGAGTAAAGATGATCAAACACTACTGAGTCAAATTCCTGATAGAGTTCCAAAAATTATCATTGGCAATAAGTCAGATATATGTATTTCTCCATCAAAAATCAAACCAGATATAATATTTAGTGCTTTAACTGGAGAAGGCGAATCTAATTTAGTAAAAGCATTACTAAACAAATGTGGCGCTAGTGATATTGAACCATTAAAAGTTACTTTAAATGAAAGACAACTTGAACTTGCAATTTTGGCCAAATCTTCATTAGACAAAACACAGAACATGGCATCGCAGAAATTACCTTGGGACTTTTGGACAATTGATTTAAGAGAAGCTATACATAAACTAGGTGAACTATCAGGAGAAGAAATTACAGAGTCATTACTTGATCGAATATTTTCTAAATTCTGTATTGGGAAATAAATTCTTACAAAGCATATGTTCTTATAAAAAACACTCCTATCTCTTTAACTACAATTTAACGTGGACCTGCATACCCCTTCTCTTAATCGCCTTTTAGACCTTTGGTTAGATGAAGATCTCGGGCGTGGTGATTTGACAAGATTTGCAATTAATAATGCTATTGTTTCAGCGCACTGGGTGGCAAAAAGTAAAGGGGTTTTCTGTGGTGGCAAACTTGTAGAAGCAATATTTCATAAACTTGATCAAACAATTCAAGTGAAATTGCTTATCAAGGATGGAGATGAATTTGAGGCAAATCAAATACTCTTAACCCTAAAGGGTCCTGCCTCAGCTCTCTTAGCAGGAGAAAGAACCAGCCTCAACTTAGCCATGAAGCTATGTGGAATAGCAACTGCAACTGCATTATTAGTAAAGGATCTAAAAGATACTGGAATTCTTTTAGCTGATACAAGAAAAACCACTCCTGGACTTCGAGTATTAGAAAAATATGCAATTCGGTGTGGAGGTGGTATAAATCACCGAATGGGCTTAGATGATTCCGCAATGTTAAAAGAGAATCATATTGCTTGGTCTGATGGAATAGAAAAAGCTATCAATAAGCTTAGAAAAGCAAGCCCCTGGCCAACGAGAATTATTGTTGAAGCTGAAACCTCAGAACAAGCGGAGCAAGCTGTTAAAGGAGGTGCTGATGCAATTCTTTTAGATGAAATGTCACCTGAGTCAATTATTAATCTTGTTCCACGTTTAAGGGAGTTAGCAAAAACTCATTCTGATCAAAGAAGTTCTCAAGAAATTATTTTAGAAGTCTCAGGAATAAATCCAAAAGAATTAAAAAATTATGCTTTAACTGGAATTGATTTAATTTCGACAAGTGCACCTATTACTCGCAGTCCATGGGTAGATCTGAGTATGCGGTTCAATAACAATCCAGATATCTAATGCTCACAATATACAAAACACTTGAAGAGCTAAGTAAGGACGCTCTACAAAAGGCTTTTCCACAAGAATCGTCATCCGCTTTAATTTCAGGAAAACCTCTTGATCCGCAATTAACCAAAGCCAGTAAACCGGAGTTTGGAGATTTTCAAATTAATGGTGCATTATCGTTAGCAAAAACTATCAAAAAGAAACCTAGAGAAATCGCACAAAATATTGTTACGCAACTGCTAAAAAATGATCTCTTTATGGATATTTGCGAGGAACCCATCATTGCAGGGCCAGGGTTTATCAATCTATCTATGAAGACTAATTGTTTGGTAGCCGAACTTGAACGTAGACTAGAAGATGATAATCTTGGAATCCCTCCTGTAACAAGACAAGATAAAAAGCCCATTATAGTTGACTTTTCAAGTCCTAATATTGCCAAAGAAATGCACGTAGGGCATTTAAGATCAACAATTATTGGAGATGCAATTGCAAGAATATTAGAATTTCGTGGTTACAACGTTATTCGTCTCAATCATGTAGGTGATTGGGGAACACAGTTTGGAATGCTAATTACACATCTAAAAAATGTAACTCCGGAAGCTTTAAAAACTCCAAATCTGATTGATTTAGGAGATCTTGTAACTTTTTATAGAGAAGCCAAGAAAAAATTCGACTCTGATGCAGAGTTTCAACTCTTATCAAGGAAAGAAGTCGTTGAACTTCAAAATGGAAATCCAGAAAGCTTGAAGGCCTGGGAATTACTCTGTGAGCAATCAAGAAAAGAATTTCAAAAAATATATAGCCTCCTTAATATTAAAATTACAGAAAGAGGCGAATCCTTTTACAATCGTTACCTACCAAATATTGTAGATGATCTCTTTAAGTTACGTCTCCTAACAACCGATGATGGAGCAAAATGTGTATTTCTAAAAGGAATTTTCGGTAAGAATGGTCAACCTCTCCCTCTAATTATTCAAAAAAGTGATGGCGGTTTTAATTATGCTACAACAGATCTAGCAGCTATCCGATATCGATTTGAGACCTCACCAAAAGGTGATGGTGCCTTTTATTTAATTTATGTCACTGATGCTGGCCAAACAAATCATTTTGAAGGAGTTTTTCAAGTCGCAAAACGTGCGAATTGGATCCCAGAATCCTGCAAAGTTGAACACGTCCCTTTTGGTTTGGTGCAAGGAGCAGATGGGAAGAAACTAAAAACACGCTCTGGAGAAACCATACGATTAAAAGATTTAATTGATGAGGCAATTAATCGTGCAAAAATTGATCTTAATAAGCGTTTAAAGGCTGAGTCCCGCACTGAAACTCAGGATTTCATTGACAATGTCTCCAATGTGATTGGAATTGCTTCGATCAAATATGCTGACTTGAGTCAAAATAGAATCACAAATTACCAATTCAGTTTTGATCGAATGCTTTCATTACAAGGAAATACAGCTCCTTATTTACTTTATGCCTTAGTAAGAATTGCTGGTATTTCTCGTAAGGGAGGAACTCTTGATAGCAGTATTAATGCATTGGCCTTCACTCAGCAAAATGAAATCAAATTAATAAAAGAACTACTAAAGTTTGATGAAGTCATAGATGAAGTCGAGAAAGAACTACTCCCAAATCGGCTATGTAATTATTTATTTGAATTGAGTCAGGTCTTTAATCGCTTCTATGATCAAGTGCCTATCTTAAAAGCAGAAGAGCCTTCAAGGAGTAATAGATTGGCTTTATGCAAACTGACAGCTAAGACTATCAAGCTTGGTTTAAATCTACTTGGCATACCTTCTCTTGAAAGAATGTAATGGAATTTGATAAACCCTCATCTAAATTACCCGAACCTCGATATGAGGTTGAAAATATGAATACATATTCTGCTCCTATAGAAGGGAGAAGAGAGTTTTTAAGATTAGATTTCAATGAAAACACCTTAGGGCCAAGCCCTTTAGTAATCAAAGCTCTACATAATATTCCTTCTAATCACATATCTATATATCCAGAGTATGACGGGCTGCAGGAAGCAGTAATAAATAACCTACAGATTCATCATAAAATCAAAGGTATTAGCTCTAGTGAAGTAGGTATATTTAATGGAGTAGATGCAGCTATTCACGCTATATTTCATGCCTATTGCAATGCTGGAGATTATCTTCTAACAACTATGCCTACCTTTGGTTACTATAATCCTTGTGCAAAGATGCAAGGAATGGAAGTAATTGCCATCCCATATCAAAACAACAACTTTCTTTTTCCCTATGAGCAAATCTATCGCACATTACAAGATAAAAATATCAAACTTCTAATGATTTGTAATCCCAATAATCCAACAGGGACAAGACTTAGTCCAGATAAAATTCTTAAACTTGCTGAAATATCTCCGCAAACCCTAGTAGTTATAGATGAACTATATGAAGCCTTTACAGGTGATAGTGTTTTACCATATATAAACTTTTCAAAAACTCCTAATATTGTAATCCTTAGATCATTATCTAAAACAGCTGGTTTGGCTGGACTTCGTATTGGATTTGCAATTGGTAATAGTAATATTATCAACCGAATTAATCGTGTTACAGGTCCTTATGACATTAATAGTTTTGCGGTTACTGCTGCTTTTGCAGCTCTTAAAGATCAATTATATATAGATAAATATGTTAAAAACGTATTAGTTGCAAAGGCATGGCTTCAAGAACAACTTAAAATCCACAAAATTAAACACCATATTGATGGAGGCAATTATTTTTTAATATGGCCAGAACGATCTGCTCATGAAGTTGAGACATATCTAAAGTCCAAAGGTATTCTAGTCAGAAATATGAAAGGCAAACAATTCATTGATGGTTCTCTCCGAGTAAGTATTGGGACATTACCTCAAATGGAGAAATTCCTTAAAACATTTTTGAGTTTGGTAAAAATGAGCTAAATAGTTAAATTAATCCATTAAATAAATGATTGTTTGAGCTGGAATATTCGTTTTTATTGGAAATGTATTCCCTACTTTCTTAACTGCTACGTCTTTCATAGCATCTAAGAATGGCTGAATTCCATTCTGATCACAATTCCTAGGTGCTTTTCCTCGTAAATATTGAACAGGAATAACTACTTTTGGTTTCAGCTGTTGCACAATTAATGCTGCTTCTTGACCGTCATACACTTTAGCGCCTCCTCCTACAGCAAGAATTAATACATCAGGTCTACCTAGTAATTGTTCATCTTCTAGAGATATAGAGGATGCACTTCCCCCTAAATGAGCAAATTTCAATCCACCTTGTTCCCAAGTCCATAAAGTTGCATAGCCAAAACGTCTCCCACCCATACGGTCATGAGGAACTTGTAATCCTTCTAAATGAAAATCATTAACCACATATGAACCCGGTTGTACAAAAAAAATACCTTCAGCAATTCTTGCTCCTTCATCAGCCAACAAAGAATTAGCAAGAATATAGTCCACTTTTAACCTGGGTTCTGTTAAACCTTCAGCACATGCAACTGCTTTAAATGGATTCAATAAAATACTCTTGCCTTCTCCTTTTATAAGCAAGGAGCTATGTCCTAAATTTTTTATCACTACGCCCTCAGCTAAAGCTGGTGTGGTGATAAGCAAGAGAAAAGCAAGTGTAGAAAACATTCTACTTATCAAAATTTTCACAGCCTGATATTTATATGTAATTAATGATGTCATTATAAATAGCAAATTTGCAATTGTTATTTCATTTCTGCAAGATGCAAAAAGTTACTTAGCAGCTTATGCCCTGCCTCTGTTAAAACACTTTCTGGATGAAATTGCACTCCTTGTAAGGATGAATATTGAGAATGTCTAAGACCCATAATAGTGCCATCTTCAAGCCAAGCTGTTATTTCTAGATCCTTAGGTAAAGTCTCTTTGTCAGCTATCAAGCTATGATATCTAGTAGCTAGAAGTGGATTTGGCAGACCTTGAAAAATTCCTTCGGAATTATGAAAGACATGAGACGTCTTACCATGCATTAGCTCCGGAGCCTGTACTATTTTACCTCCATAAGCTTGAGCAATAGCCTGATGTCCCAAGCAAACGCCTAAAATTGGAATATAATTTGATAACGTCTCTAAAATATCTATACAAACCCCTGACTGATCTGGGTTGCCTGGCCCTGGTGATAGCAAAATAGCTTGTGGCTGAAGTTTCTCAATCTGATCAATCGATATACAATCATTCCTTTCAACTCTAATTTCTTTTGCTATTGGATAATCTGAAGCAAGTTCTCCCAAGTACTGCACAAGGTTATAGGTAAAACTGTCGTAATTGTCGATTACAAGAATCATGAGGAAATTTCAGAAATCAAAGTGCCAGTAGAGCCAACAAAGGAGGTCCTAACAAAATTAGCGCCAATAAAACAGACCCTAATGAAGCGATAAGAACAGCTGCAGCAGAACAATCTTTAGCAATTTTGGCCAGAGGATGAAATCTTCGTCCAATAGCTAAATCAACGGTTGCTTCTATGGCTGTATTTATTAATTCCAAAATAAGTACTAATGAAATTGTCAAAATAATCATTGCCATTTTTATTGCATTAAGCTCTAGAAGCATTCCCATAAGAAGCACAATCGCGCCAACAAAAACCTGAAAACGAAAATTACGCTGGCTTAAAAAGCCATACGAAATTCCTTGAAATGCATAATAAAAACTGGTTGGTAAATCCTTAGCAATTCTCCACGAACCTCTCCGACGTGGCTTAGTAGTGCGACTCGAAATCGCTGTAATTTTTTCTTGTGTTGAATTAAGTGGTTCAGGATTCATAAAGGTTGTTCTGCTTCAATCCCTTCAGTTGGAAGATTAACGCTGATTCCAAGAAGTTGCTCCTGAAAACGCAACATCTTTCTTAAAGTTTTTTCTTCTTGGTGATCCCAGCCTAAAAGATGTAAAAGACCATGACTTACCAACCAAAGCAGTTCTATGCTCAAATGATGATTATGCTCCAAAGCTTGTTTTTGTGCTGTTGGAATGGAAACAATAATATCTCCTAGCTCCGCATGCTTATTGCCAGGATGAACCATCCTGGGATCAAAAACGGGAAAAGATAATACATCTGTCTTGGTTGCTTTATCCAACCATTCTTTATTCAGTTGAGCAATTGTTCGATCATCTGTAAACTGTAATCCAATACTAAAAGAATTTATTTGACGAACTAAATCTGGGCAAATAGAAGTAGTATCATTACTAATATATTGAATCCAGACTTTTAGTTGAGTAGACCAAAATTCAGAGTCAAGAAGTCTAAATTGATTACATACATCTTTACTAATTTCATCACTATTTATCTCTGATATGGAGCTAAAAGCAAGATCAACATTTAATTCTGAAGGTTCTAGTAAGTCTGAATTCATGTATAAATAATCAAGGAAGATGTGGTCTACCAAACCAAGCGATTAAAACGATAAAGCCAACTAATCCAAAGGCTGTCAAACCAAAGTGCAAAAGACTTTGTTTGCCTTTCCTAACCATGTTCCTCATAGCTAGTTTAATAAAGCTAGGTGGAGGTGTCTTTACCTTTGATTTTGTTGTCGTAGCCAATTTCTCAATCATTTTTATTTAAATAGTTAAGACTTTATATCTTCTGATGCATCCAAACCTTTCCTTAATAAAGATTGAATAAAGTAATCCAATTCCCCATTCATAACACCGTCAACATCTGTTGTCTCATCTGCAGTTCGTAAATCTTTAACCATCTGATATGGATGAAAAACATAATTTCTAATTTGATTACCCCATGCTGCTTCTACAACATCCCCACGAATATCCGCTATTTCAGCTGCTCTTTGTTCCTGAGCAATAATCATTAACTTTGCTTTAAGTAAAGCCATTGCTTTTTCTTTATTTTGCAACTGAGAACGCTCTTGAGTACAACGCACAGCTAAACCAGTAGGTTTATGAAGAATACGAACTGCAGTTTCGACTTTATTGACGTTTTGCCCCCCAGCTCCTCCAGACCGGCTGGTTGTGATTTCTAAATCTTTTTCAGGAAGATTCAAAACCACCTCTTCCTCTAATTTAGGCATCACTTCAACGCCTGCAAAACTTGTTTGCCTCTTACCATTTGCATTAAAAGGAGAAATTCTTACTAATCGATGAGTACCTTTTTCATTTTGAAGATACCCATATGCATATCTTCCAATTATTTCAATAGTTGCACTTTTTAATCCAGCCTCCTCGCCTTCAGACATCTCATTAACTATGACTTGCATTCCATGATCTTCAGCCCATCTGGTATACATTCTTAAAAGCATCTGAGCCCAATCTTGGGCATCTGTTCCACCTGCACCAGCATTAATGGACAGAACTGCTCCCTCTTTGTCATAAGGTCCACTTAAAAGACGTTCCAGTTCCCATCTATCAAGCTCTACCATCAAGTGATCTAAACCTTCTTGGGCCTCAATCAACATCTCATCATCAGAATCCAACTCAGATAATTCAATTGAAGCTTTAATGTCTTCTATAATTTTGTACCATTTTTCTAATTTTCCTAACTGAGCCTTCACCTCATCAAGGTGCCTCATCTGCTTTTGCGCATTTTCTTGATTGCTCCAAAAATCAGGTTGTGAAGCAATTTGTTCTAGATCTTTCTGCCTAGCATTTAATGCTGGAACGTCAAAGACAGTCCTGAGCATTGCCCAGGCGCTCAGTGAGAATTGAAAGATCTCTTTTCAAATCAGTTAAATCTCGCAAAATAAGTACGTAGTCTTATACATTAGAAGTTATCAGAGGAGTAAACCCTCAATAAAATCATAGTTAAATCCAATAAGAAAATGGCAACAGTTGAAATCTATACATGGAGATTTTGCCCATTTTGCATTCGAGCAAAAGCTCTTTTAAATCAAAAAAAAATTAAATTCATTGAATATTCAATTGATGGGGATGAAGATGGTCGTATAGCAATGATAGAAAGAGCCTCTGGTAGAAAAACTGTCCCACAAATATTTATTGATGACAAAGGTATTGGAGGATGTGATGAGCTATATGAACTTGAAAATCTAAACCAATTAGATCAGCTGCTTAACCTAATAGAACCAACACAATAATGAAACAACTTTTTGTTCTAGACCCTATTGATCAAATCAATCCACTGAAAGATTCTTCAGCAGCTTTAATGCAAGCTGCTGCAAAAGCCAAGATAGAAGTTTGGATTTGTACCCCTTCAGAACTTCAGGCAAGAGGAAATAAAGCATGGGTAGTTGCACAACCAGTTAGACCTAAACCTTGGATAGACATACAACCACCTACAAGCATTCCACTTTCTGAGTTTAATTGCATTTGGATGCGCAAAGATCCCCCCGTAGACGAAGCGTTTCTATATGCAACTCATTTACTAGAAGTAGCAGAGCGAGATGGTGTAGTTGTACTAAATAAACCATCATCATTACGCGCCTGGAACGAAAAACTTGGGGCTTTGCGGTTTAGCCATTTAATGGCTCCCACACTAGTAGCAAGTAGAGTTTCTGAATTGAAACTATTTGCGAGCAAACATGGTGAAGTGGTTTTAAAACCACTTGGTGGAAAAGGCGGTCAAGGTGTCATTCGTGTGGCTAGTGAATCCTCTGGATTAGAAGCCTTACTTGAGCTGGTTACATCACAAGAACATCTACCAGTAATGATGCAAAAATTTCTTCCAGAAGTAGTTGAAGGTGATAAAAGAATCTTATTAGTAAATGGCGAACCTTTAGGAGCAATCAATAGGCGTCCTAAATCAGGAGATTTTCGTAGCAACCTTGCTCTAGGTGGCAATCCAGAGAAAACCAAACTAACCAACCGTGATCATGAAATATGTAAAGCTCTTAGTGATTCTCTAAGAAAAGAAGGTCTTTTTTTTGTAGGAATAGATGTTATCGGTGGAATGTTGAGTGAAATTAATGTTACAAGTCCAACAGGTATTCGAGAAGTTGAAAGATTAATGTCTATCCCATTGGCAGATCAAGTTATTGAATGTCTTGTAGAAACGTTAGATTGATAATCAATTCCCAATTCTAATTGATCAGCAAGTAGCTTTAGCTTTAAATCAACCTCTTGTAACTCCGCCTGAATAGAAGATCCTTGGACCAAGCCAGCACCAGCTATTAAATCAACCTGTTTCCCTCGTGCATAACCACACCTAATAGCAACTCGAAATTCAGCATCTCCACCACTATCTATCCAACCAATAGGTGCGGCATAACTTCCTCTTTCAAATGATTCTAAAGCCCTTAACCAATTCAATGCCTTCTTTCTTGGTAAGCCAGCGACCGCGGGAGTTGGATGCAATGCCCCTACTAAATGCAAAGGCAACTTACCTTTTGCAGAAGCCACTATTGGCGTATGTAAGTGAATTAAATGACCTTGATTTACAAGTTGAGGTCCCCTAGGCCTTAAAGGCTCCAATCCCTGATTTATCAGTTGCTTAGTAATGGCAGCAACAACTAGTTGATGTTCTCTTAAATTCTTATCTGATCGCAATAAGGCTTCTCCACAATCATCTTTATGTGCAGTCCCTGCTAGTGCATCACTCCTAATTTGACCTGCATTAACACTCAATAATCTTTCAGGAGACGCTCCAAAAAAAGATTGGTGCTTAGCCGTACTCCACAAGAAACGACAGCTTGTCGATTGTTGATGCCTAAGATTAAAAAGCATTTTCAATGAATCTAAAGGCTCTTGAAGAACTATCGATTGTCGTGCAGCAATTACCAATTTTTTTAGTTCTCCAGAATCGACGAGATCAATGCCTCTAGAAAGAGCGGACTTATAACCATCCTGCCACTCATTATTAATGAAATTAACGGGTGGCTTTCTTAAAAGGGATTTTTGGAATTTATTTTTTAATTCAGATAATTTTTCATTCATCATCCAAAGAAGTTCTGCTGTTTCTCTTGCATCTGATTCATTATTAATTACTGAATTGTGTCTTAACCAAACCGAACAATCATGATTAGTCAGCTGCCATCTTGGTAAAACAGCTTGCACTGTTGTTTTATCCTTAAAAAAGCCATCCCTTTTAAAAATTTGCTCAAAAAACGAAAATGCCAACAATATTCTTGGTCTAGAATGAGAAGGCGCCACTGGGGTGCCATCCACTAATTGAGAAAAAGTTTCATCACAAAACCTTTGTGCTACATCAAATCTCTGAGATCCGACTAAATCAAGATGTTGACATTGTCCGGCTGCTGCAATACATAGACCTGGGATACGGTCCCAAAGGAAACTAAAGTCTTCGTTTTCAGCAAGTATTGGTAATTTCGTTAAAGGATCTACTCCCTGAATGGGCATAGCTAGGCTCAACAAAAATTCATCCGCCTTCCTTTCCTTCCAACATCTTATTGATGCACTTAAAACCTCCCTAAATGTTGAACCACTATTCATAAGAAATCAAATCTTGATAACAAATTGGATTGAATGTATAAATCGTTACTAAGGATAAAGGAAACTGAAGACATGCAAAACCAAAAAACTTCAGAATTAAGCAAGACTTCAAACATTGAACGAAAGCGGCTTTGGAAAGCCGCTATTAAATGGCCATTATATTCAGTTGCTGTAATGCCACTTCTCATTGCGACCAGTTGGACGCATTCTACTGGCCAAGCAATTCGATGGGAACAATTTTTTGGGTTTCTTTTAGCCGCAATACTTCTTTTAATTTGGGAGAATTTAACGAATGATTTATTTGATGCTGATACTGGTGTAGATGAATTCAAATTACATTCTGTAGTAGCTCTAAGTGGGAAACGTCAACTTATTAGAAAGCTAGCCTTTATATCACTAGCAATCGGTCTTACATTGATTTTAATCTTATCAACAAGAAGCACCTTATCAGTTCTAGGGCTGGTGATCTGTAGTTGTTTTCTAGGATATCTATATCAAGGCCCACCATTCCGCTTAGGATACCAAGGACTGGGGGAGCCCTTGTGCTGGCTAGCATTTGGCCCATTAGCAACTGCATCTTCTCTTTTGGTAATCGCACCTTACAATCACTATCAAAATACGATCCCTTGGTCTACTGCATTAATTCTTGGAACAGGACCCGCACTTGCGACAACTTTGATTTTATTCTGCTCACATTTTCATCAAACTGTCCAAGATGCTGCTCATGGTAAAAACACTCCTCTTGTTCGTTTAGGTACGCATCGTGCAGCAAGACTATTGCCCTGGTTGATAGCTTTAATAATGTGTATTGAATTTCTGCCAATTCTTACTGGAAATCTTCCAGTTACTGCGCTTCTTGGGATAATTGGGTTGCCCTCAGGAATATCTCTTATTCGTTTACTAAAGAAATATCATAATCAGCCTGAATTAATTTCAGAGAGTAAATTTATTGCTCTTCGTTTTCAATCTTTAAATGGCTTCGGATTGAGCATTGGATTAGCACTTGCACCATATCTTGGAATCAATCTCGGAAATTAATTATTGAAGATAAAACCATGAATCTTTCTCTCGATGTAAAAAACTTTAGCTTTAATCTTAATCAAATTCTCAAAACATCGAAGGGCATACTTAAAGAAAAAAAAGGATGGTTGATCAAAGTTAAAACTTCTTCAGGTGATTGCGGATGGGGAGAAGTTGCACCAATAGACCCTTGTGAAAGTGTTCAATGTAAACAAATCCTAGATTCGCTAGGTTCTTTTCCTTTACGTGAAAACTTAGAAAAAGCTATCAAATCTGGACCAGGTGCTTTAGGTTTTGGAATTGGCTGTGCATTAGCTGAAATAGATGAATTAAATATTTCAGGAAAAAGAAAATGGCATTTAGCCGCTCCTCAATCTGCTTTTTTAATACCTAATGACTCATCATGCTTGGCGAAATTAGATTCAATAATCGCAAAATCTAAAGAAAATAAACAAAGGATATTTGTAAAATGGAAAGTCGCAATTCAATCAGAAAATATAGAAAAGAAATTGATGGCAAAAATCTTAGATCGTTTACCTAAGAATTCAAAACTAAGATTAGATGCAAATAATGGTTGGAATAGATCTCAAGCAATATATTGGGCAAATTATTTTGCAAATGACTCTCGCCTCGAATGGATTGAGCAACCTCTTCCTATAGACGATTTAGAAGGTCTATTTACACTCTCTAAATTAATTCCAATAGCTCTTGACGAATCACTCCTTAAATACCCTTTGTTGAAAAATCAATGGAGAAGTTGGCAAGTAAGACATCCTGCCTTAGATGGCGATCCAAGGGGTTTAATTAAAGAGCTTGAAAATAATGTCACTCGTATCAGCATCAGTACAGCTTTTGAAACTGGAATTGGACGTCGATGCATTAATCATCTTGCGGCATTACAACAACAAACTCTCACTCCAACTGCACCTGGTCTCGGTCCTGGTTGGCGTCCAAAAGGAAACCTTTTTAGCAACAACCCTTTCTCTGTATGGGAGGCATTATGACTAAAATCATATCTCTCACATATGATCCTTTAGAAATCATTGAATGCTCTCAAAGCCTGCTTAAAGAAACACAAAAAGGTAATTGGGTAAAACTATCGCATCCAAGGGAAGAGACTGAAATAGATGTAAAGTCTTTAAATCTACTTTCTCAAGGGCCTGGAATAATCATTGCGAGCAGTGGAAGTACAGGTGGTAGACATTATTGCTTCCAACCATGTTCACATATAAATCAATCGGCATTTGCGACTGGGCAATGGCTCAAAGAAGAAGGCATAAATCCTAATAAATGCAAAATATTTAACCCTCTACCCCTAAATCATGTTAGTGGTTTAATGCCTTGGTGGAGAAGTCGTCATTGGGAAGTAGAGCATGAATGGATAAGTCCATCATTAATGAGAAATCCGGCTGAACTAGTCAATTCCATTAGTATTAAATCAAGAGACGACACAAACTTAATTCTATCTTTGGTCCCGACTCAACTGAAACGTTTACTTCAAGATCGCAGCAGTATTGAATGGCTAAAATCATTTACCGTCATTTGGATAGGAGGCTCATTTCTGCCAGATAAACTAGCAGAAATTTCTAGAAAGAAAGGCATTCGTCTATCTCCTTGCTATGGCACCACAGAAACTATGGCAATGGTGGCAGCACTATCTCCAAACAATTTCTTACAAGGAGAATCAGGTGTAGGAAGACCTTTAGAGGATATTGAATTACGACTTAACGACAATAAAGCATTGCAAATCCGAACATCTAGACTTGGAACAGCAATCTGGAAAAAAGGAAAATTACTCGATTTGAAAGATAAAAATGGCTGGTGGAGTTCAGGAGATTTAGCAGAAATCATCTCAAACAGCAAGGGAAAGACTTTAAGGATAAAAGGAAGGTTTGACAATGCAATCCACTCTGGCGGGGAAACTATTTTCCCAGAGAAATTGCAAGAACAGTTATTTAATAGAGCTATTAATATTCAGATGCCTATTAAATCTATATTATTAGCTCCGATTGATGACGAAGAATGGGGCAATAGACTAATAGCTTTGGTCCGACTACATCAAGATTATTCCGAAATAAATGCAAAAGAAATATTTATTCAACTCAAGGAAATAGTTAATGCATGGTTACCTGCTGAAAAACCTTATAAATGGTATCACTGCCCACATCTTGAAAAGGATATTCTTGGAAAGTGGGATCTTGATAAGTGGGTTACCTGGGCGAAAACAAAAGAACCTATTTTTTAAATGGACTTAATCCCAGAATTCAAGAATGATGACTCTATCCACCGAGCAATATCTTCAGGTAAATCACAACTTCTCCTGGTCTTCGCATCAATAGATCTATGATAGATGCTGCCTATACCAACTTTCACATCGTCACGCCTAAACTTAGTTTTGACATAAAAACCACCATGATCTATTTTCTCTGGAGATAATTCTAAAGACAACTGATCACCTACTTCGATAGGTCCCAAAAAATTCGCCTCACAATGAACTATTGGCAATAAGATCGAAACCTCATGATCTAATTTACTTGCCTGAGGAAAAATTTTTTTCAAAGAAAGTCCATATATTTCTAGACTCTCTTCCCAAGCCTCATGGCACCATCGTAATAATTGATAGAAATGCATAACACCTGCTGAATCGGTGTCTCCAAAGCGAACAACACGTTTTAAATGAAGCCAAGTTTCAGGTTTATTAGATGACAATGTCTTATCAGCGGTCCACAGAACCCATAATGACATCTATAGAACCAAGAATAGCCATAATATCTGCTACTTTTGCTCCTTTCAAAATATGAGGAAGAATTTGTAAATTATTCAAATCTGCAGCACGAATTTTAAACCTCCATGGAGTGACATCATTCTTTCCTTGAATAAAAACTCCAATTTCACCTTTTCCCGATTCCAATCGGGTATAAAGCTCCCCATTAGGAATCTTAAAAGTTGGTGCAACTTTTTTCGCAACGTATTGATAGTCAAATCCCGAAAAAGAGCTTGCTTTCCCCTCGTTCATACGATGTGCTTCTAAATTCTCAGTAGCTCCTCCAGGAATCATGTCACATGCTTGATATAATATTTTTAGTGACTGTCTCATTTCTGCTATCCTAACTCGATATCGAGCATAACAATCACCTTCTTTCTCACAAGCAACATCCCAATCAAAATCGTCATAACATTCGTATTTGTCTACTTTGCGTAGATCCCAAGGTACACCTGATGCTCTTAACATTGGTCCAGAAAGACTCCAGTTAATAGCCTGCTCTCGCTCAATAGTTCCTAATCCTTCTATTCGTCTACGAAAAATTGGATTATTAGTAATCAATTTCTCATACTCATCAATCTTAGGTCCAAACCAATCGCAAAAGTCTTTGCATTTTTCAAGCCAACCCCAAGGCAAATCACAAGCAACTCCTCCTATGCGGAAATAATTATTATTAATGAGTCTTTGACCTGTTGCCGCTTCCCACAAATCGTAAATCATTTCTCTTTCTCTAAAAATATAGAAAAAGGGTGTTGTTGCTCCAACATCAGCTAAAAATGGACCTAACCAAAGCAAATGATTAGCAATGCGATTCAACTCGAGCATTAAAACACGAATATAACTTGCGCGTTTTGGAACAGAAATATTTGCTAATTTCTCTGGAGCATTAACAACAATTGCTTCATAAAACATTCCTGCTGCATAATCCATCCGACTGACATAGGGAACAAACATTACATTTGTTCTGTTTTCTGCAATTTTCTCCATTCCACGATGTAAATACCCAATTACTGGTTCACAATCAATAACATCTTCACCATCAAGTGTTACTACTAAGCGCAGGACACCATGCATAGAAGGGTGATGGGGGCCAAAATTGACCACCATAGGTTCTGTACGCGTTTCCAGTTGCTTCATTGGGCCAAGCAGAACAGGTCAATGATGAGATCTTAGTCAGGAGTTATGCAAGACGTACCCCCTCGTAATGCTTTCAACTTCAAGCACTCCCCTGTGCTCGCTAACGAAGTAATTGAATCAATCAGCAAAATCCCAGAAACTCTATTGAATAAAGGAGTAATGATTGATGCAACCTTGGGAGGAGGAGGGCATGCAGCTCTTATATTAGATCGAAATCCTAATCTAAAAATTATTGGAATAGATCAAGACCCAAATGCTAGGGAAGCAGCAGCTCAAAATTTAAAAGATTATGGCTCAAGAGTAGAAATTATAGATTCAAATTTCGCAGATTTTGTACCTGATGAAAAAGTCATTGTTGTTTTCGCCGATTTAGGCGTGAGTAGTCATCAATTAGATATTCCATCCAGAGGATTTAGCTTTAGATCTGATGGACCAATTGATATGAGAATGAACCCTTTGGCAAACTTAACTGCTGCTGATTTATTAGAACAATTGAATGAAGAACAACTTGCAAATACAATCTATCAATTTGGAGAAGAAAGACTATCTAGAAGAATTGCAAGAAAAATTAAAAATGATATATCAAACAATGGTCCATATAAAACCACTAAAGATCTTGCATATGCAATCGCAGGCTGCTTTCCATCTCATTTAAGACGAAGTCGCCTTCATCCTGCTACCAGAACCTTTCAAGCCTTAAGAATTGCCGTCAACAAAGAATTAGAGGTTCTTGATAGACTTTTAAGTCAAGCTCCTGAGTGGATTATTCCTGGAGGATTATTTGAAGTTATTAGTTTTCATTCTCTGGAAGATAGAAAAGTGAAAACTTCTTTTTTAAAAGATGAGCGTCTTGAGATAATTACTCGTAAACCTATAAGAGCTGATAATCAAGAAATATCAATGAATAAAAGAAGCCGCAGTGCGAAATTAAGGATAAGCAAAAAGAAACAATAAATTAACGTCTCAGTTTTTGAGTTACCTGAGAAATAAGTCCTATAGCCTCTTCAACATCATCATAATTTGTATATCTACCTAGGCTTAATCGTAAAGATGCTTCTGCTTCTTTACGATTTCGTCCAATTTCTAGTAAAACATGAGAAGGCTTACCATTACTACATGCTGAACCACTGCTACAAGAGATGAAAGGTCGTAATTCACGATGAAGGCGATTACCATTAACACCAGGAATAGAAATATTTAAATTATGAGGTAATCGTTTATCCATAGAACCATTAATTATCAAATTTGGAATTTCAGAGCTCAATCCATCTCTTAGTTGATTTCGAAATTTTTGTAAATTCTGATTACGTTCATCAAATTGGTTCCTTGAAATTTCAAGAGCTTTTGCAAATCCAACAATTAAAGGGACTGGGATAGTTCCAGACCTAAGTCCATTTTCTTGGCCACCCCCCCACTGTAAAGGTTGAATGGATACATCTTCTTTGATTAAAAGAGCTCCTACACCTTTAGGTCCATAAATTTTATGTGCGCTGATACTCACTAAATCAATCTCTATTTGATCAAGATTTAACGGTAAACATCCCAATCCTTGCACGGCATCACAATGAAAAGTGACTCCATAATCTCTGCATAAAAGAGCAATTTCCCTTATTGGTTGAACCACCCCTATTTCATTATTGGCCAACATAATACTTACTAAATAAGTATCATGGGCAAAAGCTTTCTTTAAGAGGTCAAGAGATAATAAACCGTCTGAATTTGGCCTTAATTCTGTAAGTCTAAATCCTTCTCTCTGAAGTTGCCGCATAGGATCTAATACAGAATGATGTTCTGTAGTCATTGTGATCAAATGACCTGGCTTTCCACTCATTACAGCCTTTCTACGCGCATAACCAAGAATCGCTAAATTATTAGATTCTGTAGCACAACTTGTAAAAACTAATCTAGACGGATTAATTTTAAGGCAAGAAGAAATTTGTTCTCTTGCGAGACTAATCGCAGCTGCAGAATGAATACCTAAGCGATTTTGCTTGCTTGAAGCATTGCCCCAGAATTCATTCCAATAAGGAGACATTGCTTCTACAACTTCATGCTCGCAAGGAGTTGTAGATTGATAATCAAAAATTAAAGGAAAATTTTTCATAGATTTATACGAAAAAATGATTAATACCTGAATATCCTTAAAGAAATCACTATTTGATTCTCTAAAAATTTCATTCCCATTTCTTCCTATATGTCTGAACTTACTCCAAAGAATATAGAAGTTACTCAACAACCAAGGGTACTTTTAGTCGATGATGAGCCTGGTATTAGAAATGCAGTTCAAACCTATTTAAAAGATGAAGGGTTTGAAGTGACAACTGCAGTCGATGGTGAAGAAGGATGGGAAAAGGCTAAAAGTATGAATCCTGATGTTGTCATTAGCGATGTCATGATGCCTAGATGTGATGGATATGCGCTATTAAAACGCCTGAGAGAAGACGAGCGTTTAGGAGGTACACCAGTGATATTCCTTACAGCAAAAGGCATGACTATAGATCGCACGCAAGGCTATCAAGCAGGAGTAGATGATTACATTCCAAAACCTTTTGATCCTGATGAATTGGTCGCGCGTGTAAGAAATGTTGTTAAACGTCAAGAAAGATTACTAGCTGAAGCTGCACGATTTGCAGATACAGATGTAGGACAAATGGCTAGACAAATCACAGAGATCCGGTCAATGCTTTCTCAAGGCGATAAAACACCGTCTCAAAAAAATGTCTTAATTCCAAACTTCACTCCTAGAGAAGCCAGTGTTCTTCAGCTAGTTGCAGAGGGTTTGATGAATAAAGAAATCGCTAGGCAATTAGAAACATCGATTAGAAATGTTGAAAAATATGTAAGCCGTTTATTTATCAAAACTGGGACCTCAAGCCGTACTGAACTAGTGCGATATGCATTAGAAAATCATTTGGTTACATAAATATTTTTATAAATAATGAATTCTTAATTCAAGTGACTTTCCTAAACTCAATTAACTGAGAAAAATAAAAAGGTGCTTGATTTAATTTACTTCTAACAACTTCAAATCCACATTCTCTCGCTGCAGAGTTAATACCTTTTTCTTTAAGTGTATAAGCACGAGTAGTTTTACTAGGTCCAGGAAATAGTTGTCCTATTCTTTTCAATAGTGCTAACAAAGGAGTATATGGTGCAAAACTAACAATCAATCTTTCTTCGGCTAAACCACAAAGATGTTTTACCATTTCTTCTGCAGCTTCTTGAGGGTAATGAATAAAAACATCTAAACAAATTACTGTATGAAAAGAACCTTTTAAATTCTCCAAATCGGAAACATTAAATGAAATCTTTTGAAGATCAAGCTTTGCTGATTCAGCTCTAAGCTTGGTTTCCTTAATCATTGACTCCGAAATATCACTTGCATAAATAGAGCCGATATTTAATGCTGCCAAAGGCAACGTAAGACTTCCAACTCCGCAACCAGCATCACAAAAACTTAGGTTATCTAAAGTCCCGGATTCTTTAATCCATTTCAAAACATCGTCAACTGTCTTTTGATGTCCAACTCGTATGTTCCGTTGAACATTGTTCACTTCTTTGCTTTCACTATAGATCCTGTTCCATCTTTCAAAGCCCATACCATTGAAATAGCTTTCCACCTCTAACTTTTCAGCTTTTTTTTGCTCTTGGAGCTGATCAATACCCATTGGATGAAATTCCATTCACAAAGATATTAATAAGCTACATCCCAAATAACTTGATCTAGTAACTAGTGCATAAATAAAACTCTCCAGTCATTATTAATATTATTAGTCGCTTTAGAAAACGTGAATTCAAGCGAAGTTAGTCAAAACCCTTTAATTGCAGTTGCAATGGGAAGTGATTCGGATTTAGCAACTCTTCAACCAGCTATCGAGATTTTAAATACTTTTGATATCCAATCAGAAGTACGTATTCTTTCAGCTCATCGAACCCCAATTGAGATGATTGAATTTGCTCAGGGTGCTTATGGAAAAGGAATTAAAGTCATAATTGCTGGGGCTGGCGGAGCAGCTCATCTGCCAGGAATGATTGCTTCACTCACAACTATTCCAGTTATCGGCGTTCCCATTATTACTAAGGCTTTATCAGGGATTGATTCAATGCATTCTATTCTCCAAATGCCTGCTGGTGTCCCAGTGGCAACAGTAGCAATTGGGGGAGGTCTAAATGCTGGTCTCTTGGCAGCACAAATATTAAGCACTTCAAATGAAAATATTTACGCAAAAATATCTAATTATAGAAAAGAGCTTCACGATAAAGTGATCTCTAAAGATCAGAATCTAGGCAAAATAGGTTCATACGAATATCTATCCAAGATGTAAATGAAAGATCTCTATAGATTTGAAATTAATTAATTCTATGAAGATGGAATGATATCAATTGCCACTAATTTATTAACAACTAAATCAACAGAATCTTCTAAATTCAAAGCACCTGTATTAATAATCAATTCTGGTGATTCAGGATGTTCATAAGGACTAGATATTCCTGTGAAATCTTTTATTGCGCCTGATCTAGCCTTCGCATAAAGACCCTTTGTATCTCTCTTCTCACAAACTTCTAGATCTGCTGCACAATAAACCTCAATAAAGTCCCCTTTTTCTACCAATTCCCTAGCTTTATCTCTATCAGCACGAAATGGGGATACAAAAGCCGTTAAAACAACTACCCCAGCATCTAAAAATAGTTTTGCGACTTCACTAATTCGACGAATATTTTCTTCGCGATCAAAATCAGAAAATCCTAAATCTTTGCATAAACCATGACGAACATTATCTCCATCAAGTACATAAGTAGCTATTCCTTTTTGAAACAATGCAATATTAACAGCATTAGCTAATGTGCTCTTCCCTGAACCAGACAAACCAGTAAACCAAATAATTACACTTTTGTGCCCAGCTCTACGAGATCTTGAGTCACGATTGACTGAAGAATTATGCCAAACAATATTGGTAGATTTTGGGAGATTTGTTTTGTTCATTAAATCTTTCACGTATATAACCTATTATTGTCCATCCCATGACGTCCAAATATTCAAATATTTTCAAACTAAGGATTTTAGTTGAAACTTTTCATTTCAAAAAACTTAAAAACAGTGTCAACGTGATTTCCTTGAAGTTCAATAATTCCTTCCTTAAGAGTGCCTCCAGTACCACAATAAATTTTTAATTTTTTTAAAAGTAATTTCATTTGCTGAACTTCAAGTTTTACCCCACTTATAACTGTAACTGTCTTGCCTTTTTTACCAGCTTTAGTTTTTTCGACACGAAATGGGCTATCCGATTTATTCTCAATGTTAGAAGAAGAACTAAGTCGGGCTTGCGGTGAAGGACTTTCAAATTCACGCCAATTGCCTTTAGACATAAACTTTGTTCTTAATCTGGTTTCTATCTTCCGCTAAATCAAGTTGACTAGCACGCTTCCTTCAGAACCCAAAGACGAAGATCTTTCAATACGTTCTCGCCCTTCAAAGCTTGGTCGCTTCGGCAAATTTGGTGGTCAATATGTACCAGAGACATTAATGCCTGCACTTTCTGAACTTGAAGAAGCGGCTTCTATTGCTTGGCAAGACTCCTCATTCACTAAAGAGCTAGACCACTTATTAAGTTCTTATGTGGGCAGGGCTACCCCTTTATATGAAGCTAAAAGATTAACAGAGCATTATCAAAGACAAGATGGAGGGCCAAGAATCTGGCTCAAACGGGAAGATCTCAATCACACAGGTGCTCACAAAATTAACAATGCTCTAGGGCAAGCATTATTAGCTATTCGGATGGGAAAGAAAAGAATTATTGCCGAAACTGGAGCTGGTCAACATGGTGTCGCTACCGCAACTGTATGTGCACGTTTTGGACTTCAATGCGTAATTTATATGGGAGAAGAAGATATGAAACGACAAGCCCTAAATGTATTTCGAATGAAGCTTCTTGGCGCAAAAGTTGAACCTGTATCTGCTGGAACTGCAACTCTAAAAGATGCCACGAGTGAAGCAATTAGAGACTGGGTCACAAATGTAGAAACCACACATTATATTCTTGGCTCAGTTGCCGGGCCTCACCCATATCCAATGCTTGTAAGGGATTTTCATGCCGTCATAGGAAATGAAACTAAAGAGCAATGTCATAAAGCATTTGGGCGACTCCCAGATGTGCTGATTGCATGTGTTGGTGGAGGCTCTAATGCTATGGGACTATTCCATCCATTTGTAGAAGAAAAATCGATCAGAATGATAGGAGTAGAAGCAGCTGGAGATGGAGTGACGACTGGGCGTCATGCAGCAACTATTACTGAAGGTCGAATAGGAGTCTTACATGGTGCAATGAGTTTGCTTCTCCAAAATGATGATGGTCAAATTCAAGAAGCACATTCAATAAGTGCTGGGCTTGATTATCCTGGAGTAGGGCCTGAACACAGCTATCTAAGAGAAATAGGCCGCGCAGAATACGTTGCTGTAACTGATGAAGAAGCCTTAAATGCTTTAAAACTAGTTAGTGAATTAGAGGGAATCATTCCAGCGTTAGAAACAGCTCATGCATTTGCCTGGTTAGAAAATCTTTGTCCAACTCTTAAATCTGGAACAGAAGTAATTCTGAATTGTTCTGGTCGTGGAGATAAAGACGTAAATACTGTTGCTGCAAGGTTGGGCTCTAAAATATAGAAAAATTCTCTTATGAGATTTATTAATATCTAGGAACAGAACTATCTACCTTAAGGCTCCACAAATCTATTCCTCCATCAAGATTCCAAATTTGATTATCAAAGCCTTGCTGTAAAAGCCAAATCCCAAAATTCATACTTCTAATGCCCGAATGACAAATAATTACTAATTGTTTATCTAAAGGAAATTTTTCAGAACAATTATTGCCCCAAATAGAAATTTGACTCAATGGAAGATGTAAAACCTGATATGAAAAAGGAGCTATTTCTAATTCATAGTCTTCTCTAACATCTATTACCAATGGTCTTTTGAATTCATCTTTCATCAATAAATTGAGTTCTTCCGGAGATATAGGCTTAGGAATTTGACTATTCATCTGGCTACTTTATTTTGCATCTTAAATAATTAATTCCATTCCCAAGTATCTTTAATAAAGAATGAATGAGGCTGCGTCATAGAAAAATCACTGAAAAAAAATGGAATCCCCTTAAGACCAGGCCTAGAAGGTGTACCTGTCACGCAATCTTCCATATGCGATATTGATGGCGAGAAAGGAATCTTGGAATACAGAGGATATCCAATAGGTGAACTTGCTGCTAAAAGCAGTTTCCTGGAAACAACATATCTGCTTATTTGGGGAGAATTACCAAAATCAGGAGAATTGCGAAACTTTGAAAAAGAAGTCCAAATGCATCGGAGATTAAGTTTTCGTATCCGGGATATGATGAAATGCTTCCCTGAATCAGGTCATCCAATGGATGCATTGCAAGCTAGTGCTGCATCTCTCGGACTCTTCTATTCAAGGAGAGCCATTGATGATCCTAAATACATTTATGACGCCGTAATAAGACTTCTCGCAAAAATCCCAACAATGGTTGCTGCTTTTGAATTAATTCGAAAAGGAGAAGACCCTATTAAACCTCGCGATGACCTTCCTTATTCTTCAAATTTTCTATATATGCTCAATGAAAGAGAACCAGATCCAATTGCTGCAAAAGTATTTGACCAATGCTTAATACTTCATGCAGAGCATAGTCTGAATGCGAGCACATTTAGTGCACGCGTAACAGCAAGCACCTTAACCGATCCATATGCAGTCATTGCTTCAGCAGTAGGAACACTTGCAGGCCCTTTACATGGTGGAGCTAATGAAGACGTAATTGCTATGCTTGAAGAAATAGGATGTCCTGAAAATGCTGGAAAATATCTAGATAATGCCATCAAAAATAAGCAGAAAATCATGGGGTTTGGACATCGGGAATACAGAGTAAAAGACCCCAGAGCCTCTATATTGCAAAAATATGGTGAAGAATTATTCGAAAAATTCGGCAAAGATGAAATGTATGAAGTTGCGAAAGCTGTAGAGAATGAAGCAATAGATCGACTTGGACCAAAAGGTATATATCCAAATGTTGACTTTTATTCAGGCCTTATATATAGAAAACTTGGCATACCTAGAGATCTCTTTACTCCTATTTTTGCCATTTCAAGAGTCTCAGGTTGGCTTGCTCATTGGCGAGAGCAACTTACTGCAAATAGAATTTTTCGACCTTCCCAAATCTATTCAGGTATGAAAACAAGAAGATGGTCTCCTCTATCAGAAAGACCAAATCAAAAAAAAGATGACTAAATTGCAATCAAAGTAAAAGTTCAAAATGCTCACTAATCTTGACAACAATTTAGTGGCAGCTGTGACTTCAGGTATTGATGTTGAATTCAGTTTCAATGAAGCTCTAAAAAATATTGGCATTTCTCCTCAAATTGCTCATATACTTTGGATTCCATTTCCAATGGGACTTGTTTTAATAGCTGCTGTTATAGGAGTTCTAGCTACTGTTTGGCTAGAAAGAAAAATTTCGGCTGCTGCTCAACAAAGAATTGGTCCAGAATATGCAGGAGCTTTAGGGATACTTCAACCGCTAGCTGATGGGCTAAAACTTCTCGTCAAAGAAGATATTATTCCTGCAAGAGCAGATAGTTTACTATTCACCCTGGGACCAATATTAGTGTTAGTTCCAGTAATTCTCTCCTGGTTAATTGTTCCTTTTGGGCAAGATTTACTAATTAGCAATGTTGGTATTGGTATTTTCTTATGGATTGCTTTAAGTAGCATTCAACCGATTGGTTTATTAATGAGTGGGTATGCCTCGAATAACAAGTATTCCTTACTTGGAGGGCTAAGAGCAGCCGCACAATCTATCAGTTATGAAATTCCACTCGCTTTAGCTGTTTTAGCAATAGTAATGATGAGTAATTCTTTAAGTACAGTTGATATTGTTGAGCAACAAAATGGACTTGGTTTGCTGAGCTGGAATGTTTGGAGACAACCAGTTGGTTTTGTGATCTTTTGGATTTGTGCTCTCGCAGAATGTGAAAGATTACCTTTTGATCTACCTGAGGCTGAAGAAGAACTTGTCGCTGGATATCAAACGGAATATGCAGGTATGAAATTCGCTCTTTTTTATCTAGGCAGCTATATCAATCTTGTTCTATCAGCACTTTTAGTTTCTGTACTTTATTTAGGGGGATGGGGATTCCCTATACCAATTGAATGGTTTGCAAACTTACTAAATCAGCCATCTGATAATGCATTTATTCAAATTTTCATAGGATCCTTAGGAATAATAATGACAGTCCTAAAAGCTTACTTATTAGTTTTCCTTGCAATTCTTCTTCGATGGACTACTCCAAGAGTACGCATTGATCAACTACTTGATTTAGGTTGGAAATTTCTATTACCCATATCGTTAGTTAATCTTCTAGTAACAGCATCTCTAAAACTTGCCTTCCCATTAGCTTTTGGTGGATAGAAAAAGCCCTTTAACAGGAATTAAGTACTTTTACTTACGCTATCTTGAAAAAAGTTCTAAGTTGATTAGGCTTATTTAAAGCTATGCAGCAAGACTATTTTCCGCATGCTGAGTTTCTTCAAAAAAGTTGGTGAATATACCAAAGATGCACTAAGTGCTGCAAATTATTTGTCTCAAGGATTGGCGGTTACTTTTGATCATATGAGAAGACGGCCAGTAACCGTACAATATCCCTATGAGAAACTAATTCCTTCGGAAAGATATAGAGGAAGAATCCATTACGAATTTGATAAATGTATTGCCTGTGAAGTCTGCGTCAGGGTATGTCCCATCAATTTGCCTGTAGTTGATTGGGAAATGAATAAAGAAACAAAAAAGAAAGAATTAAAAAATTATTCCATTGACTTTGGCGCATGTATTTTTTGCGGCAACTGTGTTGAATATTGCCCAACCAATTGCCTTTCAATGACTGAAGAATATGAGTTATCCGCATTTGATCGTCATAGCTTGAACTATGACAATGTCGCACTTGGACGTTTACCTACAAGCGTTACAACAGATCCTTCAGTTAAAGCTTTAAGAGAATTAGCTTATTTACCTAAAGGGACGATGGATCCACATGAAATCAATCCAAATACTCCTAGAGCAGGAAATTTACCAATAGATGTACTCGAAATGATAAAAGAAAAAACACCTTCTAAAGATTCAGAAAATTCAAAATCAACTGAAATTGATAATTCAAAAAAATGAATATTGCTAGCTCTACTCAACAAATATGTTTTGCAATTCTTTCCTCAGTAGTTGTAATCGGATCACTAGGAGTGGTCTTCCTTAATAACATTGTATATTCAGCCTTCTTGTTAGGAGGTGTTTTCATGTCAGTCGCAGGTTTATATCTTTTGCTAAATGCTAGTTTTGTGGCAGCAGCTCAAATTCTTGTATATGTAGGAGCTGTAAATGTCCTTATATTATTCGCGATAATGTTAGTCAATAAGCAAGAAGATTTAAAGCCTATAGAAGGATTAAAAATAAGAAAATTACTCTCTGGAATAGTCTGCTCTGGACTTTTAATATTATTAATTAGAGTCGACTTGATTACTGAGTGGAATCTTCCTGGCCCAAACTCTATTGGAGAATTATCAACAGAAAGAATTGGAGAGCATTTATTTACAGATTATCTTTTACCTTTTGAATTAGCATCTGTATTACTTCTAATGGCAATGATTGGTGCAATCGTATTAGCCAAAAGAGATGTTTTAATTACTGATGTAGGTACTGGTCAGGAGGTTGATCAGAGTTTAATTGAGAAGTCATCTAGGGAATTAATCCTTGAGAACTCAAATAAATGATTTATCACATATATAGAATAGATCAAAAATTTATTATTTAATTATGGATAATTCTTCAGTTGTAATTCCTCTACAGGCTTATTTAACTCTTGCTTCAATGCTTTTTTGCATAGGTGTATGGGGCTTAATAAATAGCAGAAATGCTGTTCGAGTTTTAATGAGCATTGAATTAATGCTAAATTCAGTAAATATTAATTTAATGGCATTCTCTTCGTACCTAGATGGGGAATTAATCAGAGGTCAAGTCTTTACTGTTTTTGTTATCACAGTTGCCGCAGCAGAAGCAGCTGTAGGACTTGCTATTCTATTATCTCTCTATAGAAATAGAGTTACTGTTGATATGGAAAGTTTCAACTTACTTAAATGGTGAATATAAATATTTATGCATTTAAATAATATTTTTTTAGTCTATCGATCGGATAGTGATTTAGCCAAGAAAGAAGCTATTAAATGTATAGATACATTAGAGTCATTGGGCATCAAAGTATCTTCAACAGTTCAGGATGTAAATAATAATGGCTTAAAAGATTTATTAAGCAAGAGTAAAGAGTTACCAGACCTGGGTGTAGTTCTTGGAGGAGATGGAACAGTTCTTAGAGCTGCTAGACATTTCTCGATTTATAACATTCCAATTATTAATTTTAATGTTGGTGGCAATCTAGGTTTTCTTACTCACGAACACTCCTTATTAAAGAGCAAATATCTATGGGAAAAAATATCACAAGACCATTTCATTATTGAAAAAAGAATGATGCTTCATGCAACTTTAAGTTCTAAGTCTCAAAAAGATTTCTCTGCAAGTAATTCTTATTGGGCATTAAATGATTTTTATTTTCGATCTTATAGAGACGACATATCTCCTACATGTAATCTTGAATTAGAGATAGACGAAGAGCGAGTGAATGAATGTAGAGGAGATGGATTAATAGTTTCTACTCCTACTGGATCTACTGCATATGCATTAGCCACTGGAGGACCAATTCTCCATCCATCTATCGATGCAATTATTGTTAGCCCTATATGTCCTATGAGTCTTTCTAGCAGACCCATAGTTATTCCTGGTTCATCAAAAATAGTAATTAAAGCTATTGGTAATAAAAATCAACAAGTTAAACTATGGCAAGATGGAATTAGTGGAGATTTAACTGAACCTGGTGATAAATGCATAATCCAGAAATCTAATCACAAAGCTCTTATAGTAATACTTGAAAAAAATCCTTCTTATTACAGAACTCTTACACAAAAACTTCACTGGACTGGAAGTTTAAATAATCCATCATCACTGTTACAGAAAAACAATGAATGTTGAAATTGAAAGAAGATTTCTTGTTAAAGGAAGAGATTGGGAAGAACACATTAAAAGCTCTCTAAATTTTAAGCAAGGATATCTAGTAACAGATTTAACTAAATGGACAATTAGAGTGAGGATTATCGAAGAGAAAGAGTCTTGGTTAACAATTAAGCACCCTAAAAAAGGAATAGAAAGACATGAATTTGAATATAGGATTCCTATTTCAGAAGGTCTATTAATTTGGGAAATGTCTGATTTTAAAATATCAAAAATACGCCATGAATTAAATTTTGCTAACAAGAATTGGATTATTGACTGCTTTCAAGAAAAGAATTTTCCTCTAATCATTTCAGAAATTGAACTCAATTCAATTAATCAAAAAATTGAAATCCCAAACTGGTGCACTACGGAAATATCTCATTTGAACGAATTTAGCAATGCATCACTTGCTAAGTCGCCAATATCCACTTGGCCTATAGCAAAAAGACGCTCAATCCTTTAGATTCTCTTTATAATTGCAATTCATGCATTTACTCACCCCAAGCAATTCAGGCTTGAGGAGGATCTTGATTGTATTGCTTGTATGACACTGACGGAATTCTCCGCTTTCTCTGCTCTGACAGAGAGGCCTGTGTAGCCTATGCGGAATTATTCGAGCTCCCATCCTTCGAATATTCTCTAATGTCTTTCAACGAGCCTATTCAATCGGAAAAATCAATAAGAATTAAGAAGAAGGCTCATCGGGTAAAGAACAGCAATTAAATCCGTCTCTGCATATCTTGCCGTGATCCATTGCCCAATTCAAAAGTGCAACTCTATTTTTTGACCCGGTTTTGGTAAACATATTGCTCACATGATTATCTACAGTTCTCTTACTTATCGTAAGTTTCTTTGCAATTTCCTGATTTGTCAGACCATCAGCTACAAGCTCAATGATCTCCATCTCCCTGGCGGAGAGCCCCATATGAGCTGCATTGGAGATTTCTCCTGTAAACATGAACTCCACTTTCAACTCGTTTGATCCATATTAGGCAAATTTAAGGATTTAAACACTGATAGTAATTTTCTATTGAAACAAGCAAGATGAAATCCAAACTCCAAAAAAGACTTGAATCCGGGAAAACGACCATTACTGCTGAGATTATGCCCCCAAGAGGCACTGATACATCTCTTGCTCTTACAAACGCTCAAAAATTAAAAGAATATGTGCATGCAATAAACGTTACAGATTGCAGTAGAGCAATGATAAGGATGAGCAGCTTGGCTCTATGCAAATTATTAAAAGAAGAAAAGCTCGAACCGATTTTGCAATTATCTTGTAGAGACCGAAATCGAATTGGGTTACAGGCTGATCTGCTTGGAGCAAATGCACTTGGAATTCAAAATGTCCTCTGCTTAAGCGGAGACCCCGTGAGAATTGGAGATCAACCTGATGCAAAATCAGTACATGAATTTGATTCAATAAAGCTTCTTGAGCAAATCTCTTCTTTCAACCAAGGAGAAGATCCCGTCTCCAATCAATTACCTGATGGAGCAACTCAATTATTTCCAGGAGCCGCTGCTGATCCAAATTGCAGAGGTTTTGATGGCCTTAAACGCAGAATGGAGCGAAAAAAGAAAGCAGGTGCTTGTTTCTTTCAAACACAAATGATAATGGATCCAAAAGTCCTAGAAAAATTTTGCAAGGAAATATCTGAACCACTAGAAATGAAAGTTTTAGCAGGCGTTTTCTTACTTAAATCCGCCAAAAATGCAGCTTTTATAAATCGAGTGGTCCCAGGTGCTGCAATCCCAGATTCAATTATTTCAAGGCTTGAAAAAGCCAAATATCCCTTTCAAGAAGGTATTGAAATTGCAGCTGAGCAAACTAAACATTTTTTAGGATTAACTCAAGGGGTTCACATCATGGCAGTTAAAGCAGAAAGCGCAATTCCTGAAATTATCAGCAAATCAAATATCAATTTGAATTGCTAATAAGATCTGTTCCAAGCAACTCAGCCATTGCCTTCTGCTGAGGAGATGGCTCACCTAAGTCTTGTCTTCTTGCGTCAGTAATAAGCCAATCTAAAGCAGCTTCTTGCAAGTCAAAATGGTCCCCATTTTTACCAACACAATATCTTCCAAAAACTAACTTTTCAACGAGTTGAACTCCTGGACCAATTCTCGAATAATCAAAAATAATAGAATTATCTATAGTTGCACCATCGCAAATACAACAGCTTGGTCCAATCATTGAAGGGCCAATAATTGTTGCTCCATCTTCAATGCGAGTCATACCTCCTACATAAACAGGTCCCTGAACATTAATTTTGTCCCAATTAGCTGCCACATTTAAACCTGTAAAAACTCCTGGCATAATTTCCTTACCAGGAATATCCACTTGACGCACTTCTCCTTGAAGAACACTACGTATTGCTCTCCAATAATCAGGTACTTTCCCAATATCAACCCATTCAAAATCCATTGGCAATGCATAAAATGGAGCTCCAACTTCTACCAATTTCGGAAATAAGTCTCCACCAATATCAAAAGGTTTAGAAGAAGGAATATAGTCAAAAATCTCAGGTTCAAACAAATATATCCCTGTATTAATCATATTCCCAAGTGCTTTGTCTACAGAAGGCTTTTCCTGAAAAGCCTTGACGAGATGGTCATCATCAGCAACAACAACTCCATAGCTGCTGACTTGATTTCTGGGCACTCTTTTAGTAATTAAACTCGCCAATGCACCTTTTTGTTTATGCCTTTTCACTGCCTCCGTAAGATCAAGATCAATTAATGCATCTCCACATAAAACGACAAAAGTGTCATCAAAAAATTCTTGAAAATCTTGAATTTTTTTTAAACCTCCAGCCGAACCAAGAGCATCCCCTATTAGTTCACCATCTTCAATGCGACCTTCAAAGCTATAGGCAATCTCAACTCCAAATCTTTGTCCATCTCGAAAATAATTCTCAATTTCTTCGGCTAAGTGAGAAACATTAACCATAACTTCTTTAAAGTTATGCTCTTTTAGCAATTCCAAAAGAAACTCCATGACAGGTTTTTGAAGTATTGGAATCATGGGCTTTGGAATCACATGAGTGATCGGCTGGACCCTAGTTCCTTTACCTGCTGCCAGAATCATCGCCTTCATTGGCGGGTTAAGCCTCTTCTAATCAAGTCAACCTATAATGACATTTAATAAGCACGCTATGCTGCAACAGGAGAAGTTTCTGCAACTTCTAAGCTATTAAATGGAAGTTGAGCGACCATTCCTGGAGCTAAAATTCTTTTTAATTCCAACTGAGAAAATAAAGAGCCTTTTTGTTGAAGTTCAATTTTTCCCTGAGAACTCAAAAACAGTAACGCCCAAAACACACCTACCCGGTCAGTATCTAAATCAGAGCTTGCAATACTTTTCCAATTTTTCACTAGCAAATCAAAATCAACCCAATGCAATGCTGCCTCCCAATCATTTAGATAAATACCCAATGCTGCAGTTGTTTCTGGCAAGTTTTCTTTATGAGCAAGAGAACTTACTTGTTCAATAATCTCTCGATCAGTAAATCTCTTTTGTCGCCTTTTTCTTCGACTTGCTAATTCATCAGATTCTATAGATTCAGCAATAGATTCCAATTGCTCTATTAATTCCCCAAGTGTTACAGGTCTTTTTAAAGGTGGCGGTGCTACTGGGCGCCTAGATAAATGTCTCTCTGGTCTATTAGGTAAATTAAAATTCTCATCCAACCAGCCTTGTTCTGGAATATCAATATCAAAAGCATCTTCCTCTAAATTTTCAGAGGGGAACATTTCTTGTTCAAGTACTTCTGATTTAAGCGAAACCAGTATCGATGCAGCTAGAAAAACTTCACTACTTTCAGCCAAATCAACCTCAAAACTACCACCTCTTTTAGAGACCTCTGAAGCTACTTTCCTTGGGATCTCTAGACGTTGGCGCAATTGATCTAAGAAACCATCAATAACAGGAATTACATCGACATCCCATGGGTCAATATCGCCTATTTCAGCTGCATCCCTTAAAAGACGTATTGCAAATCTTGCCCCTGAATCAATATCATGCTTTGCTCCTATCACATGCAATAAAATAAGAATCCAACAAAAATTTATCTAGTTAAATCAATTCATGCCAGTAATAAATACAAATAATGAAATTTCAAGAAATTTTATCTAATTTTGGAAAATTGAAAGTTGACAAAATTTCCACTGGCAAATTCGACTGTGCTATTAAATCCTTTGACTTGGGAGTAATTCTCTCAATTGCACCTAAATCTCTTTTTACCAAACTCTCAATTGAAGCTATATAAGAATCTGTCATTATTCTTGGATATAAACCAATGCCAATAATTGGAACCAATAAAGAACCAATAATATAAATTTCTCTAGGCTCAGCATCTATGAGTTTCCTTTCATTCGCTAAAACTAGATTTTCTTTTCCAAAGAAAATCTCTCTTAGCATTGATAACAAATAAATAGGGGTAAGAATTACTCCGATTGCTGCAAAACAAGCCATAACTACCCTGAAAGGCAATGTATAGACTTCATCAGTAACGAATCCTGCAAAAACCATCAATTCTGATACAAATCCACTCATACCAGGCAATGCCAATGAAGCCAAAGAACAGACAGTCCATAAGGCAAACATTATTTTCATTTTTTGACCAACACCTCCCATCTCATTCAATTGAAGAGTCCGGGTGCGGTCATATGTGGCCCCAACTAAAAAGAAAAGACTGGCACCAATTAAGCCATGACTAATCATCTGAAGCATTGCGCCACTCGTCCCTAAAGAACTGAAACTGCCTATGCCAATCAAAACAAATCCCATATGACTAATTGAGCTGTAGGCAATTTTTCTTTTTAAATTTCTTTGAGCAAATGAAGTTAAAGCAGCATAAATAATATTTACTACTCCCAAAACAATTAATAAAGGAGCAAATTGGGCATGTGCTTCAGGCAATAGTTGCGCATTAAATCGCAAAAGTGCATATCCTCCCATCTTCAATAAAATTCCAGCCAAAAGCATATGAACTGGAGCAGTTGCTTCACCATGAGCGTCAGGCAGCCATGTATGAAGAGGAACGATTGGAAGCTTTACGCCAAAAGCAATTAATAAACCTCCATAACAAAGCAATTGAAATCCTGTATCAAATCCTTGTTGAGCTAAATGTGTAAATTCAAAATTAGGCGCACCTCCTCCAAAGAAACCCATTCCTAGTGCAGCCAGGAGAATAAATAATGAGCTGCCAGCTGTATAAATAATAAATTTTGTCGCAGCATATTGACGCTTCTTTCCTCCCCAAATAGCTAGTAATAAATAAACAGGTAAAAGTTCAAGCTCCCAAGCTAAGAAAAATAAAAGCATATCTTGAACTGCAAAAACAGCTATTTGACCGCCATCCATTGCAAGGATCAAAAAGAAAAATAACTTTGGTTTGAATTTGACTGGCCAAGCTGCCAATACAGCCAAAGCCGTAATAAAACTGCTCAACAAAATCAAAGGCATTGAAAGCCCGTCAGCACCTACAGCCCATGTCAGACCAAGGTCAGGCAACCATGAGACTCTTTCTGATAGTTGTAAATCATCTTTAGTTGGGTCGAAACTGGTTATATATGCAGCAACTGTGATCAAAAAGGTAATTAAAGAAATTGCCAAAGCAAACCATCTAACTTTTTTCCCATCACCTTCATCTGGAAAAAAGGGAACTATGAAAGCACCAGCGATTGGGAAAAGAATTGAAAAGCTTAACCAGGGAAAATCAGTACTAAGAAAATCAAAGTTCATAGCTGAACTCACAATAAAAATCATCTTTAAAGGCAATGTCAACAATTACCCAAAGAGCAGATCACTTGTTGGAGTGTAGAAATTGTTTGAGTTCTGGCATCTACTAGATAGGGGATAAAACACAAAAGGTTGAGAATCAATGGCTTATGTACCTAAAACGCCAAAAACTGCTACAAGAGCAATAACACCTCCAAAAACAATTAATGCATAAAATTGAGCTCGCCCAGTCTCAAAATATTTAAGGCCTTCACCGCTACCTAAGGTCAATAATCCAGTTAAATTAACTACACCATCAACAACTTTGCCATCCACTTCTAAGACTTCTCTAGCAAGCTTTCTACTTCCTTTTACAAATAACTTCTCATTAATATCATCTAAATACCATTTATTGACTAAAAATTTATTCACCAAAGGAAATCTATTTACAATAATTTTCTCTAGATTTAGACGGTTAAGATAATAAGAAAAAACTGCAAGGGTAATTCCTGAAATTGAAATGGCTACGGATGCAATTGCTAAAGGTAAAAATTCGGGCCAATTAAAACTTTCTGAAATTTCTAAAGCCTCTTGAGGATTTAAAAGATTTGCAAAAATGCTATTCCAAGGGGTTCCTAAAAAACCTATTAAAACTGATGGTATAGCTAAAACAATTAAGGGGTAAGTCATAGACCAAGGGGATTCATGCAAGACTCCATGATGCGTTTCAATTTCTTCTTCAATTTCCTTCCCAGCATTAATCAAAAGCTTTTTCTGAAGCTCTTTATTCTCTCCCCGGAAAGAGCCCTCAAAGGTAAGAAAATATAATCTAAACATGTAAAATGCTGTCATTCCTGCAGTTATAAAACCAACAACCCAAAGGATTGGAAAAGTATTAAATGCTTGCCCCAAAATCTCATCTTTACTCCAAAAACCAGCTAAGGGTGGAATTCCACTAATTGCAATACAACCAATTAAAAAAGTAATTGAAGTAATTGGCATTTTTTTTCTTAAGCCCCCCATTAATCTCATATCTTGAGCAAGTATTGGTTCATGTCCCACGACTTCTTCCATAGCATGAATAACAGATCCTGAACCCAAGAAAAGCATGGCTTTAAAAAATGCATGAGTAACCAAGTGAAACATCCCTGCTATTGGAGCACCGCATCCCATTGCCAACATCATGTAACCCAATTGGGAAACCGTGCTATAAGCAAGACCTTTCTTAAGATCCATCTGAGTTAGAGCAATAGAAGCGCCTAAAAAGCAAGTAATAGTTCCAAAAATCGCAATTACGAGTCCTACTATTGGGAATTGGCTATAAAGCGGCTCTAGCCTTGCTACAAGAAACACTCCTGCCGCGACCATAGTTGCTGCATGAATCAGAGCAGAAATTGGTGTTGGCCCTTCCATGGCGTCAGGGAGCCAAACATGCAAAGGGAATTGTGCGGATTTAGCCATTGGCCCCATAAAGACCAATAAGCAAATACTCAATGCAGCCCAAATTGGAACACTTCCCGAATCAATTGCATCGGAGAGTCCTACAGCAATTCCTTGGAAATCAAAACTTCCTGTAGCCCAAAAAAGACCAAGTATTCCTAATAAAAGGCCAAAATCTCCTACACGATTTACTACGAATGCTTTTTGTGCAGCATGAGCTGCACCCTCTCTGTTATACCAAAACCCAACGAGTAAATATGAACACATCCCTACCAATTCCCAAAAGACATATATTTCAAGCAAGTTGGGACTCACTATTAAACCCAACATTGAACTGCTAAATAATGCCAAATAAGTGAAAAAACGAACATATCCTTTGTCATGAGCCATATACCCATGCGAATAAACCATTACTAAAAGAGCAATAGTTGTTACCAACGCAAGCATGACTGAACTCAAAGGATCAATTACATATCCCATTGGCAGAACAAAATCTCCCGCGCTAGCCCAAACAAACAAATGTTCGACAGGTGGAGATCCTGACATCTGCTCGAAAAGAACTAAATAACTCATTACTGCAGCGGTTCCTACCAATGAAATCAAAGATATAGCAACAAGTTTTTTTAACTGGTTAACTTCCTTATTAAAGCTAATAAGACCCAATCCTGTTATTACTCCTCCTAAGAGAGGGAGTACTGGTATGAGCCAAGCTAATTCTCCAGCAGAGGGCATGCTGATGCTTTTATTTTCTGGAGTGTAGACATTTCAACTCAAGAGTTCACATAAATGAAATTGATAAATGCTTGACTACCTAAAGAAATGAAGCGATGAGACCACCAAAGAAGTCCTATAGCAAGGCAAATCCCAAGCTGTGAGGGCCTTAAGAATTCTTCTAAGATTAATTTTTGTCTTCCATCAAAAACTGCTAAGAAAGGGATTATTGAAGTGTTTTTCCGCAATTCCTCAAATTCCTCTCCAAATTTCACTCTTAATCGTCTGTCTCCATGCCAAATCGCAAATAAATGATGGCCTATCAAACCCAAACAAGTAACCAACATAAAACTGCTCCCTATCCAAAGACCATGAGCAAAACACCAAATTATTTGGCCTATTGCTTGCGGATGCCGCGTAATTCGAATTATTCCTTGACTATAAAGTCTTACTTTTGGTCTAACCACAGCAGGTATTTCTAAGAGATTGTAGGTGGCTGGGTATAAAAACCAAAAACTTATGGCAGTCAATATCCAAATACATGGAATTATTCCAGGAATACCTTGTAAGTTCCATAAACGAATTCCGTCATAACGATGAGCTAAAAAATACCCAATTAAAACAGAAGCAGAAGGAATACTTAGAAAAGCAAAAATCAACCGCCAAGCTCTAGCTCCTATAACATTTTCTGCACGAGACCTGATAGCTGCTCCCCCACTATGAATAATTGCAAAGACAACAATTAATCCCAACATCACAAAACTGGTGTGATGAATGTGACCAGGGGACATGTTGAGAAAGATTCTGCAATTATTATTGAATTCTGAGGGTTAACCTGTTAACCCGCAAAGTTTTTTTTCTAATTGCTTCCAATTAGGAAGCTGCCATGGCCGAACTGCCCTTTACTCTGGATCAACTTCGGATCCTCAAAGCAATTGCTGATGAAGGCAGCTTTAAAAAAGCTGCCGATAGTCTCTATGTGACTCAACCTGCTGTCAGTCTTCAAATTCAAAATCTCGAAAAACAATTAGAAATAACAATTTTTGATCGAGGTGGAAGAAAAGCTCAATTAACTGAAGCTGGAAAATTATTAATTCATTATTGTGAAAGGATTTTGAATGAATGCCAAGAAACTTGCAAAGCCATTGAAGATCTAAATAATCTACAAGGGGGTTCTTTGATTGTTGGAGCTAGTCAAACGACAGGTACATATTTAATGCCAAGAATGATTGGATTATTTCGTCAAAAATATCCTCTTGTCTCAGTTCAATTACAAATTCATAGCACTAGAAGAACTGGCTGGAGTGTCGCAAATGGTCAAATTGATTTAGCAATTATTGGCGGGCAACTGCCTGTAGAACTTAATGAAATGCTTAAGGTCACTCCTTATGCGAATGATGAACTTGCACTGGTGTTACCGGTTAATCATCCTTTAGCAAAAACCGAAGAATTGTCCAAAGAAGATCTATACAAACTATTGTTCGTTACTTTAGATAGTCAAGCTACGACAAGAAAAGTAGTTGATCAACTCCTTATAAATTCAGGTTTAGATATACAGCGTCTTCGTATTGAAATGGAATTAAATTCCTTCGAAGCAATCAAAAATGCTGTCCAATCTGGATTGGGAGCTGCCTTCCTTCCTGTAGTCTCGATTGAAAGAGAACTTTCAGCTGGAACAATACATAAACAAAAAGTTTCTGATCTGGAAGTCAAACGAGAGCTAAAATTAATAACTAATCCTGGAAGATATAGTTCAAGAGCAGCAGATGCTTTCAGAACAAATATCCTCCCTGTTTTTTCAAATTCAAAGTCACCTAATAATTAATAAAAAACTAAAACTGAATTGCCTCTTGATTTACTCCTACAGCATCCTCAGAAGCACCTTTAATTATAAATTTATTTTCATTTACATCAGCTTGATAAACACATCTGACAATTGGATTGTCTCGAATTGAACCTATATATGCAAAAGTATTCATCCGTTGCTTGCATTCTCTTACATCTTCATTTGTTATAGCCCCTTGTTTCTGCAATACGGTCCAATTCTCCCTACGAATTACACATCCTGGCTGTAACGCAGGCTGAGTTACAAAACTAGTTGAAGGATTAAGAGTGGTATACATCTCCACATCAATAACAAAAGCACTAGCTCCCCATTGTCTACAAAATTCAGGATCGGGAACTGCCATATCTAATTGCTGCTGACTAGCAATATTGCCTTGACCACCCTGGGTAGTACTTGTTACTGCACTACCAATACCGACTCCTAAGACAAGAACGCCTGCCAAAACTGCAATTGTTCCAGTATTCACACTTAATCCCCCTCCACCTCCACCTCCACCTGGAGGGGGATTGGTAGATCTTTGTTGCGGACGATAGCCTCGTTCTTTATAAATATTTGCCCTAGGATTATCCATAGGCCTTCCGTCCCTTCGATTGCGTCCAGGACCTCCTCTATTCGATGATGGAAATCGATTGTAAGGTGAACGACTCATAATAATTCAGGTGTCCTTGGTAATCCCATGGAGTAATTCAATACTCGAGAATCGGGGTTGTAACGTAATTCACCTGCTTGCAATAACTTTCTAATCGTACCTTCAAGTTCTGAACCAATTCTTCTTAAGTTGTAATCGCTTAATTCCTTCTGAGAATAGGAGTCAATTAATTCTCGAAATCTCTCTTGAACTTTATTGATTGCAGAATCAGTCCAAATAAACTCATCATCAGGATCAAGATCCATAGTTAAGTGATCAGGATCTGAAATTAGATCTTCATTTACCACCTTTGCGGTAAAAATCCGAACATGACGCGTGGTGCTTTTTAAGAAGGTATCTGACATACTTTTTTCCTAATAGGAAGTTGAAATCAAATTAAAGAATTCAAGATATTAATCATTAAATGAATTTTAGGTCAGATATCTCATTAAAGTTAAATTTAAGTTTGAAAAAAAAGTATGCGCGTTGCTATTGCAGGAGCTGGATTAGCAGGTTTGTCATGTGCAAAATACTTAGCTGATGCTGGTCATACCCCAATAATCTATGAGGCACGAGATGTCTTGGGAGGAAAAGTAGCTGCGTGGAAAGATGAAGAAGGAGACTGGTATGAAACAGGGCTACATATTTTTTTTGGTGCTTATCCCAATATGCTTCAACTGTTCAATGAGCTTCAAATTGAAGACCGTCTTCAATGGAAAAGTCATTCAATGATTTTCAATCAACCCGAAGAACCAGGAAAATATAGCCGATTTGATTTTCCTGATTTGCCAGCTCCTATAAATGGAATCACTGCAATTTTAGGAAATAATGACATGCTGACTTGGTCAGAAAAAATTTCATTTGGATTAGGTCTGATTCCAGCAATGTTAAGAGGTCAAAATTATGTCGAAGAAAGTGATAAATACTCTTGGACTGAATGGTTAAAAAAACAAAATATTCCTGAAAGAGTCAATAAAGAAGTCTTTATTGCTATGAGTAAAGCTCTAAATTTCATAGGTCCTGACGAAATTTCTTCAACAGTTTTATTAACAGCCTTAAATAGATTTCTTCAAGAGAAAAATGGCTCGAAAATGGCTTTTCTTGATGGCGCCCCTCCTGAAAGACTTTGCCAGCCAATAGTCGAATATATAAAAAGTCTTGGAGGCGATGTGTTATTAAATAATCCACTGAAAAAAATCAACCTTAAAGAAGATGGAAGTGTTGCAAGCTTTACAGTGGGAGGAAGGAAAGGTACTGATATAAAAGATATTGATGCAGATGCATTTGTTAGCGCAATGCCTGTTGATGTTGTGAAATCACTGTTACCAGAAGAATGGAAATCTATAGATTTATTTGATAAACTTAAAGGTCTTAATGGCGTTCCAGTTATCAATATTCACCTTTGGTTTGATAGAAAACTAACTAATATCGATCATTTACTTTTTAGCAGATCACCTTTATTAAGCGTTTACGCAGATATGAGCATTGCTTGTAAAGAATATGAAGATCCAAATCGTTCAATGCTTGAGTTAGTTTTTGCACCTGCAAAAGAATGGATTGGTAGAAGAGATGAAGATATTCTTGAAGCAACAATGAATGAGCTTAAAAAACTTTTCCCCTTGCATTTTGAAGGGAATGATCAAGCTAAGCTACGAAAATATAAAATCGTCAAGACACCTCTTTCAGTTTACAAGGCTATACCTGGGTGCCAAAAACTAAGACCTAATCAAAAAACACCTATCAAGAATTTCTATCTGACAGGAGACTACACAATGCAAAAATATTTAGCCTCAATGGAAGGCGCGGTACTAAGTGGAAAACTTACTGCAGAGGCAATTTGTAGTAGTTCGAAAGAACCAACCTCTCACAATTAATCTATAAGAAAGCTCTTGATAAAAATTCAAAAGCGAAAATTCAATCAAAACCCAACGACTATAAGCAACCTTGACCAAGCTTGATTTCAATTTAAACGAGGCCTATGAATCCTGTAGGAAGGAAACAGCTTATTGGGCAAAAACCTTCTACCTAGGGACTATGCTTCTACCCCCTAAAAAAAGAAAAGCTATATGGGCAATATATGTTTGGTGCAGGAGAACTGATGAGCTAATGGATAGTAAAGAGGCACAAAACAAATCTTCAGAGGAGCTTTCAGCAAGATTAGATACATGGGAATCCAAAACTCGAGCAGTCTTTAATGGCGAAATCAGCAATCAACTTGATGCAGTACTTGCAGATACTTTAAAAAACTTTCCACAATCGATTCAACCATATCTAGATATGATTGAAGGTCAAAGAATGGATTTAACTTTTAAGAGATATGAAACTTTTAAAGATCTAGAACTTTATTGTTATCGAGTAGCTGGAACAGTTGGATTAATGACCCAAGGAGTTATTGGAATAGATTCTTTATATTTATCAGAAAAAGATAAAAAACCACCAGACACTTCAGAAGCCGCAATAGCTTTAGGAATCGCTAATCAACTTACCAATATTTTAAGGGATGTAGGAGAAGATAGAGGAAGAGGAAGAATCTATCTTCCAATAGAAGATCTCAAACGCTTTAATTATTCAGAAGATGATTTAATGGCTGGAAGAATAAATAATGCCTGGAAAGAATTAATGATTTTTCAATTGAAAAGAGCAAGGGAATGGTTTCAAAGATCTGAAGAAGGTGTGAAATGGCTATCAGTAGATTCAAGATGGCCAATATGGACATCTCTGCGACTATATAGAGGCATCCTTGATTCTATTGAAAAGCTTGATTACGACGTATTTAACAATCGTGCTTATGTAAATAAATTCACAAAAGCAATTAATCTGCCTATTTCTTATTTGATTTCAATTAGTAATGAAAGATTTAAACTCAACTATATTTTGAAAAAATAACTTCGAATTTAAGCAGGCGTTTTTTGATTCGCCAAAAGTTCTTTCAATTTAGCTAATTCACCTGCCCACCTTGGATCAGGTGCTTCTTGATTAGGAGCATCGCTATGAACAACCTTCTTAACTTCTTTACGGCCAGAATTTCCATTAGAGGAGTTATTATTTCTATTTCCTCTGTTATTAGACTCTTTCCTTTCTGAGCGCTCAACTCTTAAATTACTGCCATTAAATTCATATCCGTTTAACTTTTCAATTACTTCATTTGCAACCTTTACATTGCCAATACTTGCAAAACCAAATCCTCTGCAAGCTTTTGTTTCTCTATCAAATACAGCCTTAAAGCGAATACCCTCACTAACTGAGGCAAGAAGCTTTTCTAGTTCTTTGATTTTGAAATTTTGCGGCAAATTACCGATGTAAAGGCGAACGCT
>CETG01004170.1_pt1 | contig 53280 bp, 78 predicted proteins | sample 361471 | NCBI WGS metagenome assembly CETG01 (sample SAMEA2622696, study PRJEB7988) | marine metagenome | isolation source: saline water (ENVO:00002010), including | reverse complement strand
TACTCCATCTGTGGCGGCGGCGCAGTCCCCGCTGGGGATCAGCTCAGGTCGTGCTGACGGTCCAGCTCGATGCAGGCATCCAGCAGCTCCAGGTATGCCTTGCGCGATTTGACCTTGGTCTGGCGGAAGGCCGTCATGTTCAGCGCTGCCAGCTCCTTAGCCTTGGCCATGGCCGCTGCTTCCAGCTCCTCGGCCGCAACGACTTTGTCCAGGAAGCCCGCTTGTACCGCCTCTTCCGGTGAGAACATCTCGGCGTTGATCACTGCGCGGCCAAAGGCGGCAGGCGTCAGACGCGCACGGGCCAGCTCAATGCCGGCGTGGTGCATGGTCATGCCAATGGCGGTTTCATTCAGGCCGATTTTGAACGGCCCGGCGACACCCAGGCGGTAGTCCGAAGACAGCAGCAGGAAAGCGCCCTTGGCGATCGCGTGGCCAGTGCACACCGCAACCACCGGGAAGGGGTGCGACAGCAGGCGGCGGGACAGGGTGGAGCCGGTGGCAACCAGAGCCTTGGCCGCATCCGGGCTGGAGGTCATGACCTTCAGATCATAGCCACCGGAGAAGATACCGGGCTTGCCACTCAGCACCACAACCGCGCGGTCCTGCTCGGCCTGATCCAGCGCCGCGTTGATCGCAGCAATCATGTCCGGCGACAGGGCATTGACCTTGCCATTGTCCAGGCTCAGGTGGGCAACGCCATCGGCAAAACGGTAGGAAACCAGTTCGCTCATCAGAAAGTCCTCGAGTCAGGGCTGCGGCGACAGGCCGCGTTAACGATTCGGCAGTGTACCAACTAAATCATGACTGGCGAGTCTTGCCGCCAAGCCGCCGTAGTGACTGAAATACATGGAAAAAGGGTTTGCCAAAGGGCGGGTGTTTCGGTAAATTAGCGCGCCTCGGTAGCAGGGTCTCCTGCCGCCGAGATCCGGAGAGGTGTCCGAGTGGCTGAAGGAGCACGCCTGGAAAGTGTGTATACGTTAATCGCGTATCGAGGGTTCGAATCCCTCTCTCTCCGCCAGACATGGCGACAGCCAAACCCCTGATTACGTTAAGGTTTTCAGGGGTTTTTTATTGCCTGCGATTTGAGTTAGGGCAAATTTAGGGCAAAAACGGCACTTTCAGGACCCCTCAGCACCGCTCTGGTCACGAAACCCCATCATCTGCGAAACCATCCCCGCCATGCTCTTGGTGTCCTCGGGAATCCACCGGCCATAGTGTTTCTTCACCATGCCGGTATCGGTATGGCCAAGCTGCCTGGCGACCCACTCAATCGGCACGTAACTGGACAGCGCCTGACTGGCGAACGTGTGGCGGCATTGGTTCGGGCCGCGGTGCCGGACCTTCGCCCGTTTCAGGATGCTGGTAAACCACCGGTTAACGCTGGCCGGATTCCAAGGCATGCCGCTGGATCCGTTGCGGAACACAAAGCGGATGGCCTCCTTCTTGCGCTTGACGTTGTCACGCTGAATGACCTCAACCGGCACCGGGGGCAGGAGGTACGTTGCCTCCCTCTGGCGCTTCAGGTGTTCGATTGCCGGGTCGATCAGATCGATCTTTCGAACCCGGCTTTTCTCCTTGGGCACCTTGTATATCGTTTCCACCCGGGCGCGCCTGACCATTGCGGTGCCGGCGTCCAGGTCGATGTCATCCCAGCCCAGCCCGATCAGCTCCGACAGGCTCAGGCCGGACCAGCACCAGAACATGATCATGTTGATATCGTGCACCCTGGTGGTTGATACCGCAGCGATTCGCGCAATCTCTTCGCGGCTGAACGGATCGGCTGAGTCGTCGCCATCGTCCTGCTCGATGTTCTTGATGCGGTCCAGCGGGTTGCTGGTGATGATCCCGTCACTGAAGGCATTGCCCCACACGCCGCGGACCACAGTGAACACGTCGTTGACGGTCTTCGGCGCCAGGGTCTTGAGCAGCGCGGCCTGGAACAGCTCAAGGTCGCTCATGCTGATATCGACGATCCGACGCCGACCGAACTTCTCAATGACGTGCTTGGCTTTGTGGCCATAGTTACGGCTGGTGCTGGCCGCCTTCTTGGCTTTCATCACCTCCAGCCAGCGCTCAACGCCTTCCGCCACTGTGCGGTTCACCTGCTTGCCGCCACGGCCCGAGAAGATCAGGGCTCGCGGCGAATCAGGGAAGTGCGCCGCGTAGTCAAAGCGGCCTTCCTTTATCTCTGCCAGGATGGTGCGGCGCTTGTTGTCGGCATAAGCGATGCTGGCCTTGTTGACCTTGACGATGCCGGGCAGGGGTTCGCGGCACCGCTGGCCATTCAGCATGAAGCTGATACGCAGTTGCTTGCCGTTTATTTCCACGCCGCGCGGCATCTTCTCTGTCACACCGAACCTCCCAGCCAGTCTTGAATGGCATCACGGTTGTAGACGATACGGTTGGCGGGGTCTTTGCGCCAGTGCTTGCCCTCCAGCCACTTGCCTTCTGCGCGGTACTTCTTGGCCGCGTCGGGCGTGATGCCGAACACCGGTACCAGCAGTTCCTGACGGAACCAGGCGCCGGGCGTGATGTGGTACTCGATCTTTTCTGCTGCACCCATGTGTCATGCCTCCCGGCTCAGTCGATAATTGACGCTCATGCCGCATCCTCTGAAAAGCAGCCGCAACCCTCTGCATCGAACATGGGCAGCTCCATCGTTCCGCGTTCAAGCTGTTCTCTGAACTCGCTCAAGGTCAGGTATTCTTGAAGCCCGAATTCTGACTGGCGCAGGAACGCTTTCGCGGTGGGGCCGATGAGCGCCATGGCCTTGTCCATTTCCTTGGCATGGAATGCGAACCGCTTTGGCATCAGCCGGTACAGTCGCTCGAACTGAACGAGTCCGGCCTTGCAGCAGAACCCGCCGCAGTTGTTGTGGCTGAAGCCCATCCCGTACAGGCGCGGCTTGCGAATGCCGTAACGGTTTAATATCAGGTCGTACTCCGGACGCTCGATGCTGAACTGATTAAGCAGCGAAACAACAGGACGAGGCGCCCAGTTCTTTTGCGCCCTCTCAATGCGGTCCATTTCCGACCAGTCCATACCCAGCACAAGCGGGTCCATTGCGTCGGCGTTCTCTGCCAGCCATGCCATCACCGGCTTGGTCTTGAGCTCGGTCGAACAGTGAGCCGTCCGGGTGTTGCCGATCCACCGGCTATCAACGAACACTTCCCAGGGGGTGCGACCTTCCTTTAAGTGGATGATGGTCTTGCCCGTAGCTCGCGCAATATCGTCATTGAAGCGGTATAGATCCTCGTCTTCGATGAGCGTGTCAGCAAATATCAGGTTGAAGTCGAGCCCCTTGTCGTGCGCTACCAGTGCAGACACTCCAGAGCCGAGACCTCCGCTGAAGCTGATTTGATACGTCATTGCTATGCCTCCCGGCGTGTAGGGTGGTTACTGGAATCGCATCTGGACGCCCGGGCCCAGCTGGATCACGTTCGGATCCTTGCCGATCACCTCCTGAATCAGTCGATAGGTATCTGGCGCGCGCAGCTGCTTCGACCAGTTGAGCCCAGCCTCTTCAAGGAACATCGCCTCAATCTCGCCCCAGCGCTCAATCAGCCGCCCCCATACCTCGCTCAGCGCGGCAATCTTGTCGAACTGCTGGCGCACCTCTGGCACCTGCTCGAGCATCAGCAGGCAGCGATTCAGGTCGTCGGGGTCAAGCGGATACGACGTGTTTCCCTGCATTCCGCACGCAGCGAGCGCCATTGCCTTCGAGCTGGATCCAACTCTGCCGGTGGCAATCCAGTTCAGAACCTTCTTTTCGATGTCAGACACAATACTTCTCCCTCCGGCGGTGCCGGATACTTGAAAGTGGGGTAGGGATAGCCCGATAGGGGTAATCGGGCGGATATAGCGGGGTGGGGTTATTGCTGGCGCGGCTCGTGCCACTCGCACTTGACGATGATCGTGCCGTCCTGGTCCTTGCCTATGGGTCGCATCTGGGCGAAGGGCAGGGCAGAGCAATCACGTTCGCGGCGGATGCAGCCGGCGCACATGCGGCCTTTGGGGCGGTGGGTCATGTGGCCGCTCCTGCGAACAGCTGCTTTTGTACCGGTGGCGGCGATACAGGCGCGAACCCTGTCCGAAACCAGTCCGGCCCGCCGATCCACAGGGTGACGACTATCCGGAACAGGCGCCGTCCGTGCCGCAGGGTTAGCGCCACCGACCCATCAAGCTGCTCCCGCTTCGCCACCGTCCAGCGCCTGCCTTTCCTTTCGAGTGCCGCGCCGGGGAGCGTGTACTGCATGGCTTCTTCGCACCGCCGGCGCATTTGCTGTGCGGCTGATACGCTCACGCCTCACCCTCCTTGCCCAGATACTCCAGGCACCAGGTGGGGTGGAATGGCATCGTGTGATTGTGGCCGTCCAGCTGGATATTTAGGCGGCAGTCTCGCGCACTGCGGATCGTTCCGAGTTCGCGCTTGCCGCTGCCGGTGTACGCCACCCGCCCGCCACGCTTAGCCGGTACGCCGTACCACTTCCGGGTTCGCTCCATGTTTCCGGCCATCATTCGTCCTCCCAGTCCTGATTGTCAGCGCTTTCGTATGTCCCGCTACCGTCGCACTGCGGGCACGGCAACAGATGGTCGGTGTATGGGTCCATGCCGTCTCCGTGGCAAACATCGCACTCGTCTTCCATTACTCACCCTCCTTGCCCTGCTGGGCTAGGGCTGTCTCTGCGATGCGTATCGCCTGGCGCTCAAGCGGCGTTGTTGCTCTGTGGTGCAGCATCCCGACAACCGTGCGCAGCGATAGCACCAGCTCCGCTATCCGCGATTTTGCTGAATTGAGGTCGTCACAGGCATTCTTTGAGAGCTGTCCAGCGCTGTCGAAAAGCCGATGCCACTCGTCGCGCTCTTTCTCCAGCTCCGCTATCCGCGCCTTGTCTGCTGCGCGGGCGCCTTGCAACCTTTCCGTCTCAGCTTGCAACCTTTCGTGGTCTGCCAAGCGGATGAGTGGCGCTACCTGCTCGCCATCGTCCATAAGCTGTTCAGCATATGCGCGGTCAACGCATGCGTGGCGACCTCTGTGTTCCCACATATACGCCACCACTTCCGGCTTACTCATGGGGCTGCTCCTCGGCGAAAAGCTCTGGGTGGAGTTGCCGAGCAGGTCCGGCAAGCCAAGGGCGACGAATAACGATCTCGATGCCAAAAACCTCTATACGCACAGCGTTTGCAAACCGCATCTTCGCTACTTTTCTCCGACGCGGGTCGAACCCGCGAAGGCTAACTGACAGCAATGCGCTTTTCGGTAGCTTTGGATGGCGGACACAAGCGTCGTGAGGCAGATCATGGATATTTATCACTTCGCACCTCCGCTCTGGTGGGCGGCGAGAACAGCTCTGGCCTTTGTCTCGGCATTTCGGAACGCCTTTAGGCGGTCAAATACTCCTGCCGTGACGTTTTCCGACTGCTCCATATCCACCCAGCGGACAAACAGCTGTAGCGCCTCAACCAGCCCCACCACATCCTGCGCGGCAGTTGGTGCGGGTTGTGGGGTGGTGTAGAGCTTGTTGCCCTGCAACGCCGCAATCAGTGCGAAGCGAAAAACATCCTTCGGGCATGCCTGAAGCATCCATTGCTTGTCCGCCACCTCGTACGCTCGGCGCAGATCAAGGCTTTCGGTAGTCACCGACTCCTGCTCCACCCGATCAACAGGCGCAGAGCCATACCGATCAGCAGTGCACGCCATCAGATCGGGATAGCCGCCCGGCTTGCCCATTCGGTGCATTCCATTCTCTGCCGGTATTCCCGCTTGGCATCCGTCGCACTGGTTGCGATCAACAGGCGCAGTGGCGGCGGCCAAGTATTCCCGTAAGTAGTTGGCGCTATCCATATTCGAAGTGGCCTCGCTGTGCCCGCAAACGGGGCAGTTCGATTCCTCGGAATCAAAGCGCTCCATGAGGTAAAGCAGCGCGTCTCTGTCACTCGGCACCGATACCCGCCCGCGCAGATCTGCCAGCTCAGCCTCAAGCGCCGCAACCTTGGCCAGAGCATCGCCACGGCTCATCTGTTCTTTGTCAGTCATGCCGCCTCCGGGTGCTTGCTCAGGATGCCGTTGATTAGCTCAACCAGCTCGTCCGACTCGTCGCCGTCAACGATGCGGCGCAGACACTCAACCGCCTCATGCTTGGCCTGAGTCTCTGCAAGCAGTGCCGCTTCCAGCTCTGCTACCTGCTCCCGCAGCAGATCGGCATTCAGCAGCGCGGTATCAATCGCGCATTCAATGCGCTGCTGCTCAGTTTGCGGGACGACCTCATGCTGCTTAGTTTTCATTGCTCTGCACCTCATCTTCTGGATAGCGCCGCATGCCGCGGACGCCGGACTGTGAGTCGATAGCCATCTGCCGGAGCTGACGAGCCATTACCAGCAGGTCAGTTGGCGTCATCTGGGCATCAAGCCCCGGCAGGCCGTTTACTACGGCAACAGGCTGCCCGTTGCGCCCGGCGATGTGCTGGGCTGTGAGTTGGGTGGTCATGCTGCTGATACCTCTTGGCTGGCGGCCGCCCACGGGTTGTTGGCTGAAGCGATCGCCGCCATCGTGCCGGGGCTTACGCTGTTGCCACACATGTGGACCTGCTCAGACTTGGTGAAAGGGCGGCCATCGTGGCCACGGTCGATGATGTAGCTGTCTGGAAAACCCTGGGCTCGGTACAGCTCGCGCGGCTTCAGCATGCGCAGTCGAATATCGACGATCACGTAGGGGTCGCCGCTGATCCAGACGGTTACCAGGGCTAGCCGGTCTTTGGTGGTGACAGTGTCGAGCGGCGCGGTCACATCCCGGGCATCACCGTTGCCGTAGTAGTTAACGAGGAACGCGGCGCAGCGGAGGGCGCCCGCCTCCAGCTCTGGAGACAGTACGCACTCAACCAGGGCTGACTTGCCACCGCCGCCAGCGGTAACAGTTGGCGCGGGCTGATCTGCCGCCTGGCCAACACTGTTGCCGAACTGGCGTGATAGGAAGGCAGTGACCAACCCGTGGTGCTGCCCGCCGGCGCGCACTGTGCGCAGAGGGTCATCAATCGCTCGGGCATCACAGTTCTGGCTAAGCTGCACAAGGTTGGCCGTGACCAGCTGCTGCTGGCTGCCCTTGTTGGTTACCGTGCTCACCGGTGCATCAGCAGCGCGGCTTTGCATGGTGTTGAATCCGCCATTGGCTTGGGCGAGAAAGGCAGTTGCAACAGACTGCCCGCCGCTACCGCCCGCGGTAACCGTGCCTAATGGCGCCTCAACGGACTTGAAGCCTTTGCCCCAGCGCTGCACGCCTCCTGGCTTTCCCTCGCCATGCGCGGCGCTAACCAATACTGGGCTGGCTACCGCAAACGATCCGCCCCGGGGCCAAGCCGTTACCGTATTCAGCGGCTTGTCGACCGGGTGAATCGTTTCGCTCGACCAGTTGGCGATTGGCACAATGAACGGCTGCTGGCGCTCGAGCACTTCGCGCACGATGCCCTTGGCGATCCGGCGGTGCGTTGCATCTGCCAGCGGCTTGGCGCGCTCGAATATCGATTTACCGAGGTCCGCCCAGTCGATGCACTCAGCAGCTGTGCGCCACTTCTTCTGGCCTTTGGCCGGCTTCTCGGCGTGAGTGGGTATCGGCTGTGCCGGTGCTATCCCGTCGCAGCGGGCCACCAAGTACAGCCGCTCGCGGATGGTCGGGTCGCCATAGCTGCAGTTCTTCAGCACCCAGTGATCGACTTGGTAGCCAAGCCCTTCGAGTGTCCGCAAGAATTTGCGCCAGGTAGTGCCGCGGCGCTTCGGGTCAGGCACCAGGTACTGCTCTTCGCGCGGCACCCGCTCACCCTTGGCGGCGACCGTGCCATCCAGGCGCACGACTCGGCCGGTTTTCTTGCAGCGCTTGGCAACCAGCGGGCCCCATGAGCGGATCTGCTTGACGTTCTCCAGGCTGAACACCCGAACCGGCGTGCCGACACTGCGCAGCCGCCCAAGCCACTTGATCACCACCCACGACAGATCGCGAATCTCTTTCTTGCGCGGCTGGCCGCCAGCAGCTTGGCTGTGGTGGGTGCAATCAGGGCTCGCGTGCAGCCAGCCAACCTTGCGACCGTTGACCGCCTCGGCGGGGTCAACCGTCCAAACATCGCTCTGGTAGTGCGCCGTGGCCGGGTGATTGGCTTCGTGCATGCTGATCGCCCGTGGGTTGTGGTTGATCGCGATAGCAATGGTCCGATTCAGGCCAATCTCCAGCCCGGTGCTGGCGCCACCACCACCCGCAAACAGGTCAATGATGATCTCACTGTCCTGGGCGCTGAACGGCAGGCAATACTGTGTCTTGAAGTCCAGCGATGCTGGCTTCTTCAGTGATGTCATGTGGGTTACCTCGGGGAAGGGCGGTTAGGCTGTGGATGCTGCTGGAGGCTTGAGGCGGGCATTCATGGCTTACCTCTGGCCGGACGGCCGTTAATGCGTGCTGGCGCTCCAACCTGCGCTGGTGACGATGTTGCCGTGGGTGGCAATCATGTTCTGGAATAGAGCGTCCATTACGGGGATCAGGGTTCTGGCGGTTTCGCGCACGCGAGTGCTGTGCACGAACTTTTCACCGCTGGGCAGGACAAGCCACGCTTGCGCTCGCCACCAGGTAGGGCGCTTCGGGGCGCTGCCGCGCTCAACCGGTCTACCGCCTCCGGCTGCATTCAGGATGTAGGTGACTGTGCAGCTCATGGCTGGCGACCAAACTGCACGCCGTACTTCTTGGCCCAGTAACCCACGGTTCCGCGCGGAACGCCTATCCAGCGCGCAGCATCTGCCACACTGGCGCCGCCTGCGGCCTGGGCGCGCATTTCGCGCAGCTGCTCAGGGGTGGGGCCGACGTGGGTGTGCCGGTGACCGGGCGCGACCTTCAGGTCAATGCCATTCTCTCCGGCTGCCTTGCGCACCAAGCCGGTTGAGACACCGAACTTCTCCGCCAGCTGATTGGCTGAAAGCTCTCCGGCGTATGGCTTGATCTTCTCAGCCAGCTTGTCGCGCTCGGCTCGGCGTTTTTTGGCTTTGGCCTCGACGGCTGCAGCCATGCTGGCGTGTAGCTCTTCTACCGACCTTGCAGGCGGGCGCCGTGCGGGCTTCTCTTCTGCTGGCGCCGGCTTCTCGCCGCGCTCAAATGCTGCGCGGGCCTTGTCGATCATGGCCTGGGCCGCCAAGCGACTGGCCGGGATGTTCTGTTCGAGTAGCATCACCAGCCCCCTTGCAGAATGCTGACGTTTGTACCGGTATGGATGTAGTGCAGGTCTTCGATCTTGAACTGCTCATCAACGGTGAACAGGGGGTTGCAGGCCGGGCAGTGACCCGCCACCTCAATCGAGTGGCTCGCGATGTTGTACTGCCCATAGTCTCGGGAGCAGGACGGGCATTTCACCAGCTGCTCGCAGCAGGACTTAGCGGCCATCTTGTCGGAGCCGTGAAGCTTTCCACACTCGCCGCACTCGTACACCTCCCAAACCTCGGGCTGGCAGCATTCGCGGGCATCATCCTCGTCTTTGTGGATTTCGTTGCAATGGCTGCACTGATAACGGGTTTTGCATTCCATTTTTCAGTCTCCGTGACATGCCGCCGTGACTTTACGGCTCCGCAACAAACTTGCGCAGGGCAGCGTCATCCAGGCGGTCGGCGTTATGGATTAAACGGGTCAGCAGGTCGTGCACCTCGTCGATGCCGGTGACCTGCTGGATGCGCTCAAGCCGTTCTGCTGTGCCTTTGAACACCTCGAGCTTGAGGCTGTAGGCCAGCAGGCGGGCGTGGCGCTCTTCTGCCTTGAGCTTTTCCCGCGCCCGCTGCTCCCGCTTGCGCTCTGTGGCTGACTTGGCCATGGGCTAAGCCGCTTTCGCAGAACCATGGCAGCGCTGCAGGTGCTCAATCAGCACGGCACAGATGCGCGGCCAGTCCGATTCGGCGTACAGCACGGCTGAACGCTCTTTGCCGACTGACTGAATGCCGAGCTGGGCGAGTCCGTCAGCGCTGATGCTCAGCGGGCCAAGGCGGGCGTTGATGTCGCCCAGCTTGATAGTGGCGCCAAGCTCTTCCAGGTTTCGCGGGATCGGGCCTGAGTCGCGCTCCGCATCTTGACCAAGGCCTGCAACCTGACCGGATACCTGCGTTTCCTGCTGGCGCTGGGCTTCGGCTGCAAGCTCTGCCGTCTTGGCTGCCTCTGCCGCGTCGGCCGCTGCTTTCGCTTCGCGTTCGATGCGTTCGCGCTCGGCGTCCAGCTTCGCTTGCTCAGCCTGCCTGTGCTCGGCAATGCGGGCAGTGATGACCGCTTCCAGATCTTCTTTGGCCTTGGCGACCAGCTGCTGAGCGTCAGGGAAAAGGCGTTCAAACCCCTCGGCCTTGGTGCGCAACAGTTCGAGGTTGCCCCGGTACTGCTCGGCGATCTGGCTGACCTCGATCTTGGCGCGGGCCAATTCGGTGTCGGCGGCATCGCGCAGGCTGGCGATGGTCTTCTTGCCCTTGATGGCGCCATTGAAGTCGGCGCGATAGTCGGGCAGGCGAATGCGCGGGCCCAGCCCCTCATTGAGGGCGGCGATGTGATCGGTCAGCGCCTTGGCGGCGGTCATCACGATGTCTTCGCGGATCTGGGTCTTGCGAGCCTTGACCAGCTTGTCCAGCGCCAGGCGCTTCTGGCGGGCTGTCTCGCTGATTTCATCCAGCGCACGGAACAGCTCGTCAATGGTGCTGGTCTGGCTTAGTGCGTGATCCTTGGCAGCCTTGAGGCGGCCTTCAACATCAGAGCACCACTTCACAGCCTGCTCGGCGTCAGCGAAGTCCTGATCGGTTTCGAGCTGGTCGTTGACGTTGCCGATAACAGTCAGCGCGGTCGACTTGAACTCGTCCAGGTTGCTGGCGGTAACCATGCCGGTCAGCTCGATGCGCAGCGCCGGCAGCGACTCAGGGGCCTTGCCGACGGCTTCCGGTACCGACTCTTCCGGCTGGTAGGCTGCAACGTCCTGCGCGAATTGCTCCCAGCCAGCGATCAGCTGCTCGATGCGGCCCGGCACGGCGCGATATTCCATCATGTGGAAGTTGCCTTCGGTGCCGTCAGAGCATACGAACAACACGCGCTCTGCGCCGGTAACGTACAGCTGCTGCTCAAGCTGCCAGTAATACTGGCCTGTCAGCTCGCCGGCCTCGATCATGGCGACCACATCCTGATTCAGGAGCTTGTGCTCGAACAGGGTAGAGTCGAGCATGTCGATCCCGTCGACCGACGCCAGCAGCTTGTCGCGGGTGCCTACTACCGGGTACAGCTCTTCGCCAATGCGTTGCTCAAGGATGGCGCGTGCCTTGGCTTCAGTGTCGTGGCCCGCATCGAAGCGGCGCTGCGTGGCCGCGTCGACTTCGGGAACAACACCTGTCGCCTTTTGGCGGATCAGCTGTGCGCGGCTCATGTACTTGCTTTCACCCATCATGGCTGGGGCTTCGCTGGCGTTGAAGTGCTCAGCGCGCAGGGCATGCCACTCTGGGCTGCCCTGGATGACGTTGTGAGAGATCATTGGTCAACTACCTCTTCGGATTCCGGATTGATGTCCATCAGCTTCTTGCGCTGGGCTTCGGTTAGCGGGGCTTTCAGCTCAACCTTGGCGATGATGCGGTCTGCCGTTGTCTTGTTCTCGCGGATCATTCGAGACCAGGTCGGAAGCTGCTCGTTGAATTTGTCTGTCGGGTAGTGCTCGATGGCCAGCGGCTGACTCGCTACCGGGGCATGGCCGTGCGGGGTGATGTCCCGCTCTTCCGGCATGTCGCGCGCTTCTTCGACGGTGACCAGGCCGCCCAGCGCATCAGCGAACTTGTCGCGCAGGGCGTAGCCGCGGGCGCGCCACATCAGCATGCGCTTGGGGTATTGGGTCCAAGGCCCAGATTTCGACCAGAGGCCAGCTTTCTCAGCATCGGCCTTGCTGAACTTGACGGTGTGCTTGGCGGTGTCACCCTTGCGCCATACGGTGCAGGTGGCCGTCATTGTGCTGTCGTCGAATGTTTCTTCGTGGCCGCCGAACTTCGGATTGTTCTGCACCAGGGCGAGCAGGGCGTCACCGTAGATGGCGGGCTTGCCGTTGATGACGGCGATGTTCTGCAGAGACTGGATCGGGTTAAGGCCCAGCTCGCTGCCCATCATCATCGCGACCAGGGTGTCTTGCGGTTTGTTCTGATAGTGCTTGGGCACCATTTGCGACCCGGCCAGCATTTCAGCGAGGTGCATGGCTTCGTCGAGCGTGCTGGGTTGCAGAGCAAACCCGCTCGTTTTTGCAATAGCGTTCATGGTTGATTACCTACTGAGGTGAAACGATGATCAGGGCGCCGAGGATGACGCCCCAGAAGAGAAGAAAGCCGGCAGTGTCTCGGCAGATGCGGCGGATCATTTGGGCAGCTCGGGCAGGGGTTGCCAGTGCGATACTTTTACGTCGCACCGATCTCCGTCTATATAGCGCCACGGCATCATTTCGTTTTTGCATGCCATGGCAAAGAACGGGCTGTGGCTTGTCTTTCTGCCAACCTTGCAGGCAAGGACGTGAACGCCGACTTCCGGCATTCGCTCAGTCACCGGCACCCACCGCTGCGCCTGCTCAAGCGCCACAAGCCTCTGATGATCGGCTATCAGCGCCTGCGTGATGCTCTCGCCCCACTTGGCCAGATTCAATGGCCGCGCATAGTCCAGAACAGGGTTCATAACCTGCATAGCCTCGCGCTTGTACTGCTCAAGCTCTCGGATGCGGGCGATCAGCGCCTCGCCGTCCTGCATGTCGATATAGGCTTCACGCCCCAGCTTGCGAGCGCTTTGGAAGTCCAGTTCAATCTCCGCAATCAGTTCATCGGTGGCACTGGGGATGGTTAGGGTGGTCATAGGTCAGCTCCAATAATCGGGCCTGCCGCAAATAGCGCGCCGGCAGCGACCCACTCGCCGGCGAGAAAACCGGCAACCAGCCCAAGGCCGAACATGCCCAGGGCGAATACAGGTCGCCATGTGATGCGGCGGCGCGATGCAGGCTCTGCTGCTACCGGCTCACCCCGGCGATCAGCGACAACCTTGTCGAACTGAGCCAGGGCACTGTTGCGCTGCGCCTCGGTGATGAAATCCCGATGCCAAAGGCCGTCAATCGCGCCGGTTGCGTAGAAAAGCGTCGTATGGAGCACATCCTCTGCGGCTAACGTCAGCCGCATTGACCAGTAGCGCGTTTCAATGTCGAGCAGTTCGTTGTCCATAACGCCTCCTATCCAGCCTTGCGGCCAAGCTGATCTGATTCCCAGCGGTCGATGGCAGCGTCGTCCTTCGCCCGCTGAACGTCAGCCAGGAACTGCTGGCGCACAGCCTCTTCAATGCTGTCGCCGTGCTCAGACATGAATGCGGCGGCATCCACGCAGGTCATCGGCGGGTCAAACTCGACGCTCCGCATGCCCCAGCAAAAGCCGTCGTCTTCGGTATCTTTTGCGCAGTAATCAACGATCACGCCGCAATAAGTGATGCGGCCTTCGATTCCAGTGATTTCCATAGTTATCTCCAGATGAACGCCCACAGGCATAGCGTGCATGCCTCTGGGCGCTGGATAGGGAAGGGGAAAAAGAACCCCGCCGGAGCGGGGCAAAGAGTGTGATGGGTGCCTGTCTTTCCAGGCTGTCATCGGCGTTGCATCCGAACCGCTCGTTCACCCATGAGCTTGCGCTGGGGCCGGTCTCTCCCGGCTGTCTCGCCAGTGAACCGCCCAGCAGCGCCAGGCGGCACAGTCAATCACCAGTCTCGCGGATAGCGTTACCGCCTCATTACAGGGGTGATTCCCGTCCTCTCGTTAGCCGACTCATAGAGGAAACGACGTGTTAACGGCAGTACGCTGCCAGCCCGGCGCCGGAATCGTTGATAGGTGCGGGTTACGTCTCCCGCGCGGGCTCTCACCGCCGTCTTGCTTGTTGATGCAGATGACCGGTGCTGATCTCCGGCATTTTGGGAACAAGAACCTGAGTCGTTACACCTCAGCCACTTTTGAGCGACCACCCTATGGGCAGTTACAGGCCCCCTCGCATCAGCCTGCGCATTCATCTGCATCTGGCAGTGCTCTGTCGCATCCCGCCGGTTGTTCGAGGCTGCGAAACCTCGGCCCCTTTGGGCAGAGCACTCCCAGATGCCCAGCAGTGCCGCTGCTGGGGCCGGTGTTACATCCCATACCAATCCGCCTGGGTGGGCGGGGCGCAGTGCTTGCCGGGTCATTCGCTCGGTTCAGTCGTTCCAACTTCGTCCGCTGCTGGGTTCTTCCCGCATGGGCAGGCTTTCGAGCCTGTCGGATCGCCGGTCGCCGGTAGAGGCACTGCGGTCTGTTTGGTATTGCGCTGAGTTTTGAAAGATCGCGGGTCTGGCCCTGGCCGTTGGTGCTGGCTTGGGATAAATATAGGCATACCTTTATTTGTAGTCAATAGGTAATCCTTTATTTTTTCTGAAGGGCAAAAGAAAACCCGCCGAAGCGGGCTGGGGGAGGGCACAAAAAAGCCCGCGCGGGGCGGGCTTTTAAGGTTTAGATATTAACGCTCAGGCGGATGCTTTCTCAGCGTATGCGGCGATGACTTCGCGCTGGCGCTCTGATGCCTGGCTGATAACGCGCGCGTACACCTTCTTCTTTTCGCCGGAGCTGGCGTTGCGAAGAAAGTCAGAGAGCGGGGTCGACGAAGCCACCTTGGTTTTGGTGCCAAAAAGATTCATAGCGGTTTCTCCGGTGCGGGGAGGTTTTGGACAAGAAATTCCCGCGTAAAGTTCTCTGGGACGTATCGGTCGATCACGTCAATATTCATCTTATAAGAGCGCAGCGAATTGTCCAGATTTTTGACCATCAAGTCCACCTCGATCCTCTTGCCAAAGTGAGCTTTCAGACGATTGACCACGGACCTCGCTTCGAAATACTGGTCTATGAAGTCTTCCAGTCGAATGCGCCTGCCTTCCTGAGCCTCCCTGGCCTGAACAAACTGCCACGCCAGCTTCGGCTGCTGGTATACATATAGTATCTGCACAAACCGGTTTTTATTTAGGCATCGCTCTATATTGCTTTTGGCTTTCTCGTAGTTCGTCAGGGTGCCGTCAAGGATGAAGCTCTGGCGATTCTTGAAAGCCATATCGATCACCTTCTCGACGATGATGCTGACGGCTGGTTGGAACAACCAAGCGTTCTTCCCATCATAGCCTTCAAAAAAGACACGATACTTGTCAGGGTCGATCAAGAGGGTAGAGCCTCCGAGATCATGTAGAAATGCCTCGGCCGTCTCTGTTTTCCCGGCGCCAGGAGAGCCAGCCATAAAGAGCGCCACCGGCTCTTCTTCAGATGGGTAGCGATTGGCATCCGTCAGCTGTCGGGCGATTCGCTTCTTGTTGTCACGAGCGAAAGCGACAGACTTTTCCCGGATCACCTGCTCTGCCGCTGTCATGTGGATTTGGTGATCGCTAGGCATATGCTAAGCATCTCCATGGCCCGGACAGATTCATGTCGCCTGATGTATACCAACGACCACCCCACAAACCACCAGCACCACCACTGCCTCCAGCATCTGACGCCTTGCCCAGCGCTTGCCCTCAAACAGGGCCTGCCAGAAGCGGAAGCCGAACACTATAGGTCAGCCCACTTGGCCTCAATTACCCTGCCAACGAAGCGACAGTTGCCGTTAATAGGGATCATCCTGTACGACGGGTTCAGCGGCTTGAGGTATCGGCCGCTGGCGTCTTGGATAAACTGTTTGAAGGTTGCCTCGTTCGAGTCGTCGAGCTTGGCTACAACCAAATTCCCAGGCATGACCTCTAGCCCCGGGTGGACGAGTATCAACATCCCTTCCGGGAAGCTCTTTCCAGATGGCGACACCATCGAATCGTTCTTCACGCGGAGCCAGAAGCCGTTAGGCCCTGCGTCGGCGGGTGTGCCCTGCCACTCATCTGAAAAGCCTGGCTGAAACTCGTCGCATATCTCCATCCACTCTCCAGCCTGAACCTCGCTGATCACAGGGTACCTCCTGTACCTGTCTGGCTGATAAGCCGATTCAAGCTCCGGGGTATCGAGCATCTCGCCAATCCCCCGCTCAAGCCATACGGCGTTCACGCCACAAGCTGCGGCAATTGTTGCCGTGTTTGATGACGACTGCGACTTGCCTGTCTCCAGCTCGGAGATGGTTGTCTGGGTCACGCCCACGAGCGCGGCAAGCTTGGGTTGAGTCAGCTTCGCGTGCTTACGCGCGGCCTTGATTCTGTCTTTGTATTCCATGACTGAGTTTATAAAGGTTCGCCTATATCCTTGCAAACAGGCATGCCTATGCAAATAATAAAGGCATTCCTATATGGAGTCTTTGAAATGAGCATCTACAAAAGCCTGGTCGCCCACTTTGACGGGCAAGCCAACACCGCTGAAAAACTCGGCGTCAAGCAGGGCACTGTTTCTGGGTGGGTTACTGGTCAGCACGGCATGAGCGCTATCACTGCGACGCGCGCCGAGCGCGTGACCGAAGGGAAGTTCAAGGCCACCGACCTGTGCCCAAGCCTTGCCGAAGCGTCGATGCCAGCCGCCTGACCACGATCACATGGTGGCAGGGGCTTTGCCATGCCGCCACGGAAACAACAACGAGGTTTTCCGATGGACGATTTTTTGCGGGCAACGCACAACACCGTCAAGGACAACGATGCAAAGGTTCTGGCGGCCAAGATGGGATTGCCCCACGTCAGCCTTTTGCAGCGCTCAAACCCGGACGACGACGCCCACCGCCTGACCGTTGAACACCTGTACGGCATTTTGCTGCACAGCGGGGATATGCGCCCGCTTGAGGCACTGGCGGATGAGTTCGGCTTCGATCTGGTGGCGAAGGAAAAGCCGGCGGCGCAGGAGCTGACCAGCGCGCTGCTGCACATGAGCGCCGAGGTGGCGGACGTGACGCGAGCGGTAACCGATGCGCTGGATGACGGACGGGTATCGCAGATCGAGCGGCAGAAGATCCTGCGCGAGGCGGCAGAGGCCAGACACAGCATCGACGCGCTTGTTGAAGCAGTGAAGGTGGGTTGATGAACAGGCAAGAAAAAGCCCGCTGGATCAGAGCGGGCTCGGGTACTGCAACTTCTTGAGAGGTAAGTATGAGCAAGAGAAAAACGATTAGCAAGAAAGTCCGCTTCGAGGTGTTCAAGCGCGACAGCTTCACCTGTCAGTACTGCGGCGCAAAGTCGCCGGACGTAATCCTGCATGTCGACCACATCAACCCTGTGAGCAAGGGCGGCGACAACGAAATCATCAACCTGGTCACATCATGCGAGGCGTGCAACTCCGGCAAGTCAGATCGGCTGCTCAACGACTCCACTTCTATCGAGGTTCAGCGCGCGCAGCTGGAAGAACTGAACAAGCGGCGCGAGCAGTTGGAAATGATGCTTGCTTGGCGCGACTCGCTGAAAGGTCTGGATGACGAGACCGTTGATGCGGTCGTAGAGCGAATTGAAGGGCCGATGGCTGGCTTCATAGTAAACGAGCACGGCAAGCAGTCAGTTCGCAAGTGGCTCAAGCGATTCTCGGTAAGCGAGATTCTGGATGCGGCCGACTTGGCTGGCGAGCGCCTTGATGGCGAGCCGGACCAAGACGCAATCAACGCCTACTTCAACTCAATTCCAAAGATCTGCGCTACGCGGCGAATGCCTGAATCAGCGCAGCGCCTCCGCTATGCGCGGGGAATCCTTCGAAATCGAATCTACGTCAACGAAAAGCTCGCGCTGCCCCTGATGGAGGCCGCCGTTGCGGCAGGCATGGACCCAGAGGACATCGTTGAGTACGCAAAAGTCACCCCAAACTGGACCGCGTTCAGGGCGGAAATGGAGGCCCAGGCAAATGGCTAGAGCACGCAACATCAAACCGGGCCTGTTCAAGAACGAAGTTCTTGGCGTGGCCGACCCGCTGGCGACTCTTCTGTTTGAGGGGCTTTGGCTTCTCGCTGACCGAGAGGGGCGGCTTGAGGACCGGCCGCTGCGCATCAAGGCGGAGATTTTCCCGTACCGAGACGGGCTCGACATTGATCCCCTGTTGAACTGGCTTGTCGATAACGAGTTCATCGTTCGCTACACCTGCGAAGGGAGGCGCTACATCCAGGTGAACAACTTCAGCGATTGGTGTTCGGTCAAGCCCCTCTGCTTGGTCTCGTCGCAAGGTGCGGCGCGCCGTTCACGCAAGCGCCTAGCACTTCCCGCTTGGGCTGATCGCGATGCAATCAACGCTATTTACCAGAAAGCCCAAGAGATGAGCGCCGATACTGGCGAGTCATGGCATGTCGACCACATCTATCCGCTGGCGGGCAAAAGGGTCTGCGGACTCCACGTTGCTGAAAATCTGCAAATCATTACCGCCAAGCAGAACCTCATAAAATCCAACCGAGTGGAGGTGTAGCCATGGCCCGTTCTCGCAATATAAAGCCGGGGATTATGGCGAACGAAGACCTGGCAGAACTTGGCGCGATTGAGCGCCTGCTTTTCATATACCTGTGGATGCTGGCTGACAAGGAAGGAAGGCTGGAGGATCGCCCAAAGCGTATCAAGGTAGAGGCCCTTCCATATGACGATGTAGATGCTGATGACGCCCTGTGGAAAATAGCGCGTGCCGGGTTTATTCGTCGATATCAGGTTGGCGAGCAGCGCATCATTCAGATCGTCAACTTCTCGAAGCATCAAGCCCCTCACGTGAGGGAGAAGGCCAGTGAGTTGCCGGAGCAAAACAACGAATGCTCCGAGATAGAGCCTTCCCATGAAAAGGAGGTTGCTGAGCACAACCTAGGCAGTGCCAAGGCATCACCTAGATCGCCTGATTCTCTGATTCCTGATTCTCTGATTCCTGATTCCCTTCAACCCCCTTGCGCGCCTCCGGCTCGCGACGACTCCACAGCCAGCGACGACCTGTTCGCAAAGTTCTATCGGCTGTACCCGAACAAGAAGGGCAAGGCCAATGCGCTGAAAGCGTGGAAGAAGCTCAAGCTGACCGACGACCTGATCAACCAGATTTTTGATGGCCTCGGGCGCTACTGCGTGTCCGCTGAATGGCTCAAGGACGGCGGCCGCTTCATACCGCACCCGGCGACGTGGCTGAACGGCAGGCGCTGGGAGGACGAGGTGCAGCCAGATGGAAACCTGCACCCATTCCCCGGCCAATCCCGTCACACCGGGTTTGATCAACGTGATTACGAGTCTGGGCTGAAACGCCGGGAGGATGGCACCTATGGCCTCTGAAGTTGATACCACCGTTGGCGATCTTGAGCGCCGCATGGGCGTGACTGGAAAGTCTGCTGAGACCTGTCCAGAGCATGGCGGGTATATCGCGATCCACCGTGACGGCCACCAGCCGAGCGGCTGCCCTGTGTGCGCCCGTGTGGAGCGAGAGCGCGAGGAAGAAGAGCAGAAGCGCGCCGAGTTCGTGTGGCGCCACCTGCCCATTGCGCAGATACCGAAGCGCTTCGCTGATCGCTCGCTGAATAACTACCAGGTCAAGAACGAAGGCCAGCGCCGTGCGCTGGAGGTGTGCACCGAGTACGCCGACAACTTCGACCACCACAAGTCAGTCGGCCGCTGCCTGCTGCTGCTGGGCAAAGTGGGCACCGGCAAAACCCATCTTGCGTGCGGCATTGCCAATCGTCTGCTGCGCCGAATGAGCCGCCGCGCAGTGTACCGGACTGTTGGCGACATCCTGATCGGGATACGGGCCAGCTACAGCAATCGGGACGAAGAGAGCGAAACAGAGCTGCTGCGGCCAATCCTCGGTGCCGACCTGTTGATCCTCGATGAGGTTGGAGCCACCAAGCCGAGCGAGTTCGAGTTGGCAACCCTGTATCGAATCATCAACGGCCGTTACGAAAGCTGCCTACCTACCGTGATCGTCTCCAACCTGGCCGCCACCGAGCTTGGCGAGGCAATCGGAGAGCGCTGCTTTGACCGCATCAAGGAAGGCGGCGCGGTGGTAGTGCCGTTCAGCTGGGCGTCTGCCCGAGGGGAGGCGATGCCATGACCAAAAACCACCGCACCCAACTCGACCTACGCCACCTGGTCGACCAGTACCTGAAGAACGGCTGGGTTGTATCAAGCCGAGACCCATTGACCCTTGAGCGAGGCCGGGCGCGGAAGGAAATGCGCCACGGCTGTTTGGTGGATGCATGAGCATGGATAACGAGAAGAGCAGGGCGGAGTTTGAGGCGTGGGCGGAATCTACTTTCAGCTGGCATATGTGGGAGCAGGTGGCCCCGGAAGAGCCGAAAACCATTTCCTCTTGGGATGGCGAAAAGTACTGCCACCGCGTTGTGAACGGGATGTGGCTCGCCTGGCAAGCCTCCCGCGCCGCGCTGGCGACCGTCAAGGAGCCATCCCAATGACCGACAAACGCGAACAAGATCACCAAGGCGACGCATTCCGCCCAATCCGCTGGCTGCTGCTGTCGCTGCTGTTTCTGGCAATTATCGCGCGGATGGACTGATGACGGAGAGAGTCAAGTTCTACCACGGTGGCCGGCCAGGCATGAAGACGGGTCAGTTCATTCTGGCTCCAGCAGTTACAGGGACGAGCAAGACATTGGCCAACTATGGGGCGGAGGGCCTGTGTCGGCGAGACCGCGTGTACGTGACCACAGACCACGTCGCCGCCGCCATGTATGCGGGCATGTACCCAACCAAGAAAGCGGGCTGGGTATACGAGGTTGAGCCGGTAGGCGAGGTCGAACCAGACCCAGATTGCAGCCAGCCCGGACTTTCGTTCTCTGCTGAAAAGGCTCGAATCATCAAGGTGTATCGGCTTGGCCCTGCAGGGGTTCGCAAGATTCGAGAGGCGGTGACCTATGGGTGACGTTCTTGCGGTATTGGCTGCCGGAGTCCTTGGCGGAATCGCGGCCTACAGCGATAGCGGGTTCGTCGTAGGCATCTGTGTTGGCCTTGCTTATGCAATCGGGAGGATTCATGGCTGACCGTCTCGTCGTCAATGGCCCGGCGAAGCTGGCCGAATGCATATCCCGGCTGACCGCGCTTTACCGCCAGCACAAGTACGTCAAGCTGACCGTCAGCACCGGCAAGGACCGCACCCTTGATCAGAACGCGCTTTGGTTCGGCATGTACAAGCGCGCCGCTGAAATGATCGAGGCCGGCGACGCCGAAGAGGTGCGCAAGCTGTGCAAGCTGGAGGTCGGTGTCCGCATCCTCCTGCGCGACAGCCCGGATTTTCACGCCACCTGGTTCAGGTTGTTCGCCCACCTCAGCTACGAGGAAAAGCTGGAGCTGATGGGCGGTCACCCGGTGGCCGGGCCGGAAGGGCTGCCGGTGACGCGCCTGTTCGATCGCAAGCAGGGCATTGAGTACACCGAGCGTGTGGCGGCCAAGCTGCGGGCGCAGGGTGTTTATCTGGACGACCTGCTGAGCGAGGAGGCTGCGTGAACGCATTCAAGCCCCGCAAACGCAAATGCAAGGTCTGCAAGACCGAGTACATGGCCCAGCGCCCAATGCAGAACGTGTGCAGCGGCCTGTGTGGCCTGAAGCTGACCCAGCAGCAGAACGAGAAGGCGCGGCAGGCCAAAGCCAAGCGCGAGCGACGGGAAAGCCGAGAGGCCAAGCAGCGCCTCAAGACCAAGGGTGACCATATTCGCGAGGCTCAGGCGGCGTTTAACGCTTACATCCGCGAGCGTGACCGCGGCCTGCCGTGCATCAGCTGTGGATCGATGCCGAATGACGGCGACCTGCTGACCGGGAGTCGCATCGATGCAGGCCACTATCGGTCTACCGGCTCATGCCCTGAGCTTCGGTTCGAGCCGCTGAACTGCCATGCCCAGTGCGTGAAGTGCAACCGCAACCTATCGGGCAACGCAGTGGAGTACCGCATCAGGCTGATCAAGCGCATTGGCCAGACCTCGGTTGAGTGGCTGGAAGGCCTGCACGAGGCCAAGAAGTACACCATCGAAGACCTACAAGCCATCAAGGCCAAGTACCGGGCGATGACGCGGGAACTGAAACGGGCGAATGAGAAAACTACAGCGGGGGAGCTGGCATGATCTACAAAGACGCAGGGCACTGCATTGCGCGGGTGATGTCGATCGAGACCAACGACGGCACGGCCAAGGCCGGGTGGCAGATGCGGTACCAAACAGGCTTCCCCGAAGAACGCGGCGCGGGGTCTGGTCTGAGCGCGGAAGAGCGACTGACCCAGGACGCGATGACGCGAGGAATGCTGCACCGAGAGCTGACCGAGCTTCAGTGGAACGTGCTGGTAGCCAAGTACAGCATCAATGACCGAGAGGTGGCTGATGCGGTGCGCTGGCTGATCCTGCGAGTAGAGTCGCCTGCACACCGACTGTTTGTAACCAAGGCCGTGACCGCATGGGCAGTGCCGAAGCGCTTGCCGGCCGCCTTCTACGTGCTGCACAGCTGGGACTCTGATGGCACGCCGGATAGCACTCTGCGGCGTTGGCGAGGGCTTATTGGCAAGTGGCTTGGTGGCAATTTGGATTCGGCTTTCAGGCGCGTCGAGCAGTTGCTAAAGGCCAACGGACTCTGCAGTGAAGTGGCTGCATGACCATCACCAAGAAAAAGAGAAGGCCGGGGGATACCCGGCCTGTTCCTGCAGCCGCTTGCTGCGCGAAAGGCGAACTCCTAAAGTGCCAGACAGAGTTCGATATTGGCTTCCAAGCGACCTATTGCTTGCTTTTGCGCTTCGATCGCTGCTTTATCCGCGTCAGTTAATTCTGCGAGCGCTTTCTCGGTGTTGCTGGAACCTGCGGCAGGCTTGGCGGTCATTGCCGCCTCAATGCTTGCTTGAAGCGCGCTGAAGTTTGGAGGCTGGCTAACCGCCCTCATACGCAAGGATTCAAATAATCGGTTATCGACCTTTTCTGAAGCGATGTTGAGGTGGTGGAGTGCATATAGCTCGACAGAGCCCCATCCGGGCGGGTCCTGGATGTGTTTAAAGAGATCCGGCCGGAGTGATTCGGCAATGGTTTGGAGGCAGCTTGCGGCGTGATACGCCTTCACGTAGGCGTCCGTTTGTTTTTCAATGCCGTAGAAGTTGCTCAGCACCTCACTGCCACCAAATAGCACAGCACCACCAGCTGCAACCGGAACCGAGCTGGCAACCACACCGGCAGCACCGAGCGCGCCGCCTACAAGCTCTACCTCACCAGAACCCCATTCTTTCTTTTCAAGTCCACGCGCCGAATTCCTGTAACTCTTGATCATTGCTCTGTTTGCGCAGGCGTAGACGGTTGCTGATTCGCTAGGACAAGTATCAGCTCTTAGCGATGTAGAGGAGAATGACACCGTATTTGGCAGGCTTGGCCGTAAAGAAGAACAGGCAGCAAGTGAAAACACAATTAGAATGACCGGAAGAATCCTTGCGTGCATGAGGGGCATCCTTTGTCAGTAGTGGCCATTTAAAAGTAGCCATGTCCGATTGATGTGTCGAGTCTGCGTTCTCACATGCCAGCCGAGGGAGAGATCGACAATCAGCATACCCGCAAGTATGGGCAAGAAGAGCTTGCAAATCCCTAATCAACTGATCAGTATTAATACCAATCTGCGGTTTTGCCGCTCGAAATAACCCGTCCATTGAGGCGGGTTTTTTTATGCCCGTTTCACAGCCCGCCACTGAGCGGGCTTTTTTGTTTTGGCCTCATGCGTGTGGCCCAGCCATGGAGACACACAATGCCCGACATCAGCAGCGGCGTCATTGCAGGCGCAGGAGTCGCCACAGTCACCGCCGCCAGCCTGATCCCAGGCGTGAACCTTGAGGCCGTTACGGCCGCCTTCGCAGGCGCTCTGTTTTTCATGGTGTTCTCAAAGGACCTGAGCTGGGCGGCCAAGCTGGGCTACTTTGTTTTCTCTTGGATTGCCGGCTATTTCGTATCGGCGGAGATGGTTGCGCGCGGCTGGACCGAGACCGCGGCTGTCCCTGCTATGTTCGTCGGTATCTTCGTCGTCGTGGTCTGCATCAGCCTGATGGAGTGGATACAGGAAGGCAAGACACCCGGCTGGATCGTCACTATCGCTGACTTTGTTGTCAGGGGGCGAAAAGATGGCTGAACCTGCGGCACTGCCAACGCTATCCACGCTGATCGTCTCGCTGCTGTGCGGGTCAATCTGCCTGCGGCTGGTTATGTTCCGCCGGGAGGGCGCGCGCTATCGCCCGGGCGTGAGCCTTTGCGCGTGGCTGCTTGCTGTCGGTACTGGCGGTTATTCACTGACCGTCGCCCTTGCTCCAATCACTGGTCACCAGGTTGCACCGGTAAGCCCGTTTCTGCTGATCGTGTTCGTGATCTTGGCGGTCATGGTCTGGCGGTCTCGGGGAAATGTGGCGACCGTAATCAGGCCGAACCATGGCTAAGCCGCTGACCTGTCGCGTGCTGATCAAACGCGCCTGGTGGCTCGACTGGTATCTGGCCGGCGTTGCGATGGTGTCGCTTGCAACAGGCCGTGACCCGGATTGGCGGAAGGTTGAGCGCTGGGTGTCACGCGGTATCAAGCTGCAGTTGGAGAGCACCAAGTGAGCGTCAGCCGCATCTACTCGTCCAAGCCTGTCAGCCAGGAAGTGAATGATGCCCTCAATGCCATGTGCACCGATCTCGGTAGCGCGATAGACCGGGCGAAGGACGCAGGTGTCCCGCAAGGTCTGGTGGTCGCCATCCTGTCGGGTCTCTGGCATGAGGAGACTGCTCGAATGCTGGCGATACGGGACGCAGGCCATGACTGATCTCAAAGTGGTTCAGCTCAAGCCGGAGGGCTACTCCGACCCGATTAAGGCACTGAAGTCGGCCATCGAAATGATGGAGAGCGGAGAGATCGAGCCATGCGAAACTGGAGCCTTGGTTCTGATGGGCAAGAATGGTGCGATCGAAACGTATGGTTTTGGCCCAAAGTCGGATGACCTGCAAGTTCTTGGCCTTCTTCGCCTCGGAGAGCAGGTGATAATCGATGGCAGCTTCCCAAAAGGCGGCTAAGGTCAGCAGGCCAGTGCCGCCAGCCGATCTGTTCCAGCACGCCCTGCCGACGCTTCGCCCGGCTGCCGGTGTGTGGGAATGGATCACGAATGAAATCCTGTCCAGCACCGGCAGCATCCATAACGAGGACCATGCGCACCTTCTGGATGCGGACATAGCGATCCTCTGGGCCTCGACAGGCTTCGGAAAGCGCGGGCGCACAGTCATTGGCCAGGCAGAGCAGGTGGCGTTCCGGGTCGGCGGGTGGCAGAAGGCCCGACAGGAGCAGCAGATGCGGGAATGGTTCGGGCGAGAGCCTGCCTTCCTGATCACGCTGGCGGCCGATTACTGCGACCAGTGCTCAGATGTTGAGTTCTGCGCCTTGGTGGAGCATGAGCTGTACCACATACGCCAGAAGCTCGATCAGTACGGTGCCCCGAAGTTCACCCAGGACGGACTGCCTGCGCTCGAGCTGTGCGGCCACGACGTTGAAGAGTTCGTTGGCGTGGTTCGCAGATACGGTGCAAGCACAGAGGTGCAGCAGATGATTAACGCTGCTGCAAGCGCGCCAGAGGTGGCGCAAATCAATATCGCGAGGGCCTGCGGAACCTGCCTGCTCAAGTCGGCCTGATCACTGACAGGTTTTGACGGATGACAATCATATGGCAGCAATGCGAAGCGAGGTCAGGGCGTTCATAGTTCAGGCGCTTGCATGCTTCGACACGCCGTCACAGGTGGCCGAGGCAGTCAAGAAAGAGTTCGGGCTAGAGGTAAGCCGCCAAGCGTGCGAGTCTCACGACCCAACAAAGTATGCCGGTCGCGGGTTGGCCAAGAAGTGGGCGGACATGTTTCACGCCTGCAGAGAGAGGTTCAAGGAAGAGACCCAGGACATTCCCATTGCCAACCGAGCGTACCGGCTGCGGGCGCTTGGCAGGATGGCGGAGCGGGCGGAAGGCATGCGCAACATGGCGCTGACGGCTCAGCTGCTTGAGCAGGCCGCGAAGGAAGTTGGCGACGTCTATGTAAATCGCCACGCAAAGGCTGAGGCAGACCCAAGCGACATTGTGCCTGCAAGAGTTGAAGTGGCGATCGTAGACGCCAGGAAGCGTGATGCCGACGCTTAATGTGCCGCAGGGTGAGTTCCTGGCCATGCCGCACAAGTTCCGCGGCTTCGTAGCTGGGTTTGGCTCGGGCAAGACTTGGGTAGGCGGTGCAGGTATCTGCAAGCATGTCTGGGAGTGGCCGAAGATCAACTCGGGCTACTTCGCGCCGACCTACCCGCAGATCCGGGACATCTTCTTCCCGACGATCGAGGAAGTGGCTTTTGACTGGGGGCTGAAGGTCAAGACCAAGGAAAGCGACAAGGAAGTCGAGTTCTATGCTGGCGGCCGGTATCGCAGCACCACCATCTGCCGGTCCATGGAGAAGCCGCAAACCATCGTCGGGTTCAAGATCGGCCACGCCTTGGTTGATGAGCTGGATGTTCTGCCGGTGCTCAAGGCGCAGCATGCTTGGCGCAAGATCATCGCCAGGATGCGTTACAAGGTAGACGGGCTGAAGAATGGCGTAGATGTCACCACGACGCCGGAGGGCTTCAAGTTTGTCCATCAGCAGTTCGTGAAGCAGCTTAGGGATAAGCCGCACTTGGCCGGGCTGTACGGGCTGGTTCAGGCGTCCACCTTCGACAATGAGCTGAACCTGCCGGATGACTACATCCAGTCGCTGATGGAGTCGTATCCGCCGCAGCTGATCAGTGCTTACTTGAAGGGCCTGTTCGTCAACCTGACCTCCGGCACGGTGTACCACGCCTATGACCGGAAGCTGAACGGCACGGATGCGGAGCATCTGCAGGGCGAGGCGCTGCACATCGGAATGGACTTCAACGTCGGCAAGATGTCGGCAATTGCGCATGTGCTGCGTGAAGGCCTGCCATTCGCTGTAGATGAGATCACCCAGGGTTACGACACCCCGGACATGATCCAGAAAATCAAAGAGCGCTATTGGCGCTTCGATGGCAACACGTACCAGAAAACATGCGAGGTGCTGGTTTATCCGGACGCCTCCGGAGACTCGCGCAAGTCGGTCAACGCCAGCGTTACCGATCTGGCCCTGCTCAAGCAGGCGGGCTTTCATGTGAAAGCGCCGGCAGCGAATCCACCGGTTAAGGACCGGGTAAACGCGATGAACGCGATGTTCTGTAACGCCAAGGGTGAGCGCCGGTACCGCGTCAACGCGGACAAGTGCCCGATCTACGCTGACTGCCTTGAACAGCAAATATGGAACGACAGCGGCGAGCCCGATAAGTCGCAGGGCGCTGACCATGCCAACGACGCTGGCGGGTACTTCATCCACAACCAGTTCCCGATCATCAGGCCTGTTACACAGTCCACCCCACTCAGGATGTAACCATGAGCAACGATCCAAGCAAGACAACGCCAGCTGTCGACGCGATGCGCGAAGACTGGGCGGTTGTCGATCCGCTCATGAATGGCACCAAAGGCATGCGCGCAGCTGGCACGGCCCTGCTGCCGAAGTGGCCGAAGGAAGATGCTGAGGCGTACAAGGCGCGACTGAGCGCCTCGACCCTGCTGCCTGCTTACTCCGAGACTGTGGCCAGCATGACCGGTCGAGTGTTCGCAAAGCCAGTCACTGTTAGCGAGAATGTGCCGGCCCGTATCGTCGAGCTGGCCGAGGACATTGACCAGCAGGGCAACAACCTGCAGGTCTGGCTGCAAGAGCTATTCAGTATCGGGCTGTCACGCGGGATCTGCTTTGCGCTGGTCGATTACCCGCGCGCTGCCGGCATTCGCACCCGGGCAGATGAGATTGCTGCAGGCGTTCGCCCCTATTCGGTGATCATCAAGCCAGAGCAGGTGCTCGGCTGGAAGTCCGTCGGTCAGGCGGGCGGGCAGGTGCTGACACAGTTCCGGTACATGGAGTCGGTCGAAGAGGATGACCCGGAGAATGAGTTCGTCAGCAAGACCATTCAGCAGGTTCGCGTGCTGGAGATCGGCAAGTGGACGGTCTGGCGCAAGCGTGAGGTTAACGGAAAGACGGAGTGGTTCGTCTTTGAAGAGGGCGTCACCACGCTGCCCCTGATCCCGCTGGCGGTGCTGTACACCAAGCGCACGGGTTTTATGACTGCCAAGCCGCCGCTGATGGAGCTGGCGCACCTCAACGTCAAGCACTGGCAGAGCCAGAGTGATCAGGACAACATCCTGCACGTTGCGCGCGTACCGCTGCTGGTGGCGATCAACCCGGGCGATACCGTGGATGCCACAGGCAAGATGGTGCCGTGGGAAATGACCATTGGCACGTCCTCCGCCACCCGTATGGGCCCGGATGGCGACCTGAAGTACGTTGAGCACACCGGCAAGGCCATTGAGGCGGGCCGCGTGTCGCTGCAGGACCTGGAAGCCCAGATGCGAATGGCCGGCGGCAAGTTGCTGCAGCGTGAAGACTCTGGCACCAAGACCGCGACTCAGGCAGACGAAGAAGCGGCGCAAGACAACAGCCCGCTGGAGACGATGGCGGGCCGTCTGGAGGATTGCGGAGACCAGATCCTACAGCTGTTCGCCATGTGGCTGAGCCTGCCGGACGGCGGGAACATCAAGGTCAATGGCAACTTTGATGCGGATTACATCCCCGAGGTGACGCTGCCGGCATTGCTGAATATGCGCAATTCGGGCGCCCTGTCTGACGAAACGCTTTTCAACGAGATGCTGCGCCGCCGCGTCGTTTCCGATGACCTCAGGTGGGAAGACGAGCGGGAGCGCATCGAGCAGCAGGGGCCGGCGCTGGGTAGCATGTAATGGCGACCGTCAACGAGCAGATGCAATCGGCGTCAATCAGCCATCAGTTAGACCTGCAGCAGTACAGTAACGCCGAGGTCCGCAAGATCATGGCGCTGTTGAATCGCGCCGATGCTGATTTGGCGGCTCGTCTTGCTGATGCCGTGGCCCGCATGGACGGCCAGAGCTTCACCGTGCAGTACCTGGAGCGCATGCTTGCCTCGGTGCGAGAGCTGAACGCGCAAACGATGGCTTCAGTTGCCGAACAGGTAATCACCGATATGGTGGCGCTGGGGCAATACGAGCTGGACTATCAGGACCGGCTGTTCACTACGGTTATTCCGGCCCCGGCCTTGGCGGTCGCGCCGCTGGCCGGCGTCACGCTGGCGCAGGTTCGCCAGATTGCATTTAGCCGCCCGTTTCAAGGCAAGCTGCTGTCGGAGTGGCTGAGCGACATCGAGGCCGCCCGGGCTGCCCGCATTCGTGATGCGATCCGCATCGGCATGACCAGCGGCCTGACCAATGACCAGATTGTCCGCAGCATTATGGGCATCAGGTCAGAGGGCTACGCTGACGGCCTGCTGAACCGGTCACGGCAGGACATCGAGTCGATGGTGCGCACTGCCATCGGCCATGTGTCGCAGGGCGCGCGGGATCAGTTCTATGCAGCCAACGATGACCTGGTCGCTTCGGTCAAATGGCTGAGTACTCTGGATTCGAGGACATCGCCCGATTGCCGGTTGCGTGATGGGTTGCGGTACAGCAAGGATCACAAGCCGGTCGGGCACTCAGTGCCATGGCTGGCAGGCCCGGGTCGCATCCACTGGCAGTGCCGGTCTACGTCGACGCCGATCATCACGCTTTGGGAAGAGCTGGGCCTGACGCCCGAGGAAATCGGCGAGGCTGACCGGGCCAGCATGGATGGCCAGGTGCCTGAGTCCATGAGCTATGGCGACTGGCTAAAAACCCAGAGCGCAGAGCGCCAGGACGAGGTGCTTGGCCCGACACGCGGCAAGCTGTTCAGGGAAGGCGGGTTGACCCTTGATCGCTTTTACAACGACAAGGGCCGTTATCTGGACCTGGATCAGCTGCGAGAACGCGACGCGCGGGCCTTTGAGAAGGCGGGTATTGCGGCGTAACATCAGCGCATGACCGACAAGCGCCGATTCACCGTCATCGACGGAACGCCAGCACCAGAGACACCAGCAGAGCAGGTGCGCAAGCGCGTTCGCGCTATGCCAAGGCCAAAAGCCATGCCCCAGTGCGGCCGCTGCGGCGGTCGTGAGTACATCGAGGCCAAGATCGGTATTGGCAAGTCGGTGACCAAGCAGAAGCTGTGCGTACTATGCCTTATGGGCGGCGAAAGGGTGGTGATGGGATGATTGGTGGGGCATGATTAAGCGCCATCACATAATCAAGGAAAGACCATGATTCAAGGCAACGAAAATCAATCTGCTTGGGACCAGTATTACGCCGCTGCTGTGATAGCTGTCAGTGCAAAAGCATCTGAAGGCAAAGGAAGCCCGCTAGACGGCTTGCAGAATACATCGCTGGCGATAGCCAGTCGCGCGGCACAGCTGGCAGATCAAATGATGGCCGAGCGCCAAAAGCGATTTAAGTGAACAGGTAGAACTGAAAGCAACCCGGCCAAGCGCCGGGTTTTTTGTACCCAAATTTCAGCCTCGCTCATGCGAGGCTTTTTTATGCCCGCGTTTCGGATGAAACAGGGCGAACCGGGCCGGATGGCCTAGCAGATGGGCGGATGCCCGAGGAAATACACCATGCCTTTCAAATTTGATGCTGATGGCCACATCGTCCTGCAAGAGGTCAACGGCCAGAAACTGCCGGTATTTACTGATGCTCAGGGTAAGGAAGCGCCTTTCGACGCTGACAGCACCGTCGCAACCATTGGCCGCCTTAACGGTGAAGCCAAGGGGCATCGCGAGCGTGCCGAGGCGGCTGAGGGCAAGCTGAAGGGCTTCGAGGGGATCGAAGACCCGGCAGCGGCGCTGAAGGCGCTGACGACCGTCAAGAACCTCGACGAGAAGAACCTGATAGCCGCAGGTGACCGCGACAAGGCTGTCTCCGAGGCGGTGAAAAGCGTTGAGGAAAAGTACGGCCCGGTGGTCAAGGAAAACGAGACCCTTAAGGGGCAGCTGAACAACCATCTGATCGGTGGCGCGTTCGCTTCCTCCAAGTTCATCGCTGAGAAGTTTGCGGCCGAGGGCCCTGCTGGCGTTGAGATCGCCCGCGCTCTGTTCGCCAACAGCCTCAAGGTCGAAGACGGCAAGGTCGTTGGTTATGACGCCCAAGGCAACAAGCTCTACTCCCGCACCCGGCATGGCGAGCTGGCCAACGCAGAAGAGGCTATCGAACTGCTGGTCGAAGCCTATCCCTACAAAGACCACATCCTGAAGGGCTCTGGCGCCAATGGCGGCGGCGCTCCGAACGGTGGTGGCGGAAACAACGGCGGCAAGAAGTCCATGAGCCGCACCAGCTTTGACGCGCTTTCTCCGCCTGATCAGGCAGCGTTTGCGCGCGAAGGCGGCGTAGTCAACGACTGACGCCGCAATCATGCCGATGCCCGGATGGGGGTCGGTGCTTGGGTCGGATGGCCCGGAAGTCTGAAAACTCAATCATCGATCTGAAATCAAGGAGCCTTCAAATGGCCAACACTCTGACCGGGCTGGTGCCCACTCTGTACAACGCGCTGGACGTGGTGTCCCGCGAACTGGTCGGCATGATTCCTGCCGTTTCCTCTGACATGACCTACGATCGCGCTGCTGTAGGCCAAACCGTGATGTCTCCGGTTGTTGGTTCTGCCACTGCTACCGACATCACCCCGGCCGTTACTCCGCCGAACGACGGTGATCAGACCATCGGCAACGTGCCGATGACCATCACCAAGGCTCGCCGTGTCCCGATCCGCTGGAACGGCGAAGAGAAGCGCGGCCTGGACAACAATGGCGCAAGCTACAACGTCATTCTGTCCAACCAGATCCAGCAAGGCATGCGTACTCTGGTGAACGAGATTGAGGCTGACCTGGCTGCTCTGCACGTCAACGCCTCCCGCGCCTACGGCACCGCCGGTACTGCCCCGTTCGGCACCGCTGCCGACCTGAGCGATTCCGCTGGTGCTCTGCGCATTCTGGAGGAAAACGGCGCGCAAGGCCTGGACTTCCAGCTGGTGCTGGGTACCGCGGCAATGGCTAACCTGCGCGGCAAGCAGTCTGTCCTGTTCAAGGTGAACGAGTCGGGCCGCGAGGACATGCTGCGCAATGGCATCACCGACCGCCTGCAAGGCCTGGCTCTGCGTCAGTCCGCGCAGATCAAGACCTTCACCCCGGGTACTGGTGCGTCCGCCACCACCAACGCTGCAGGTTATGCCGAGGGCGCCACCGTCATTACCCTGGCATCCGCGGGTACCGGCACCGTTCTGGCTGGCGACGTGATTACTTTTGCTGGCGACAGCAACAAGTACGTCGTAGCCAGCGGTGACACCGATGTATCCGACGGCGGCACCATCACCCTGCAAGCACCGGGTCTGCGTCAGGCCATCCCGGCATCGGCCACCAACATCACTGTGATCTCTGCCAGCGCGCGCAACATGTTCTTCGCTCGCTCGGCGATCGCTCTGGCGACTCGCGCACCGGCCCTGCCGGAAGGCGGCGACAGCGCGGTGGATCGCATGATCGTGACCGACCCGCTGACCGGCCTCAGCTTCGAGGTGTCGATGTACGCCCAGTACCGCCAGATGCAGTTTGAGATTGCTGCAGCCTGGGGCTGTGCTGCGGTGAAGAAAGAACACATCGGCCTGCTGCTGGGCTAATCCCGTTTGCCGGGGCCTCCGGGCCTCGGCCTCTTTCTGGAGCAACGCATGAAAACCATCAAGGTAAAACCGTGGGGCAAGGATCAGGGTGACCACGTCGTCATCAACGAGTCCGACTACGACCCGAAGGTTCACAAGCTGCTGGACGAGGCTGACGACAGCGACAAGCCATCCAAAGGCCTCACTGTCGAGCAGCTGACGGCCGCTCTCACTGAAAAAGGCATCGAAGCGCCTGCGAGCGCCAAGAAAGCCGATCTGGCCAAGCTGCTGGACGAGGCATAACCCATGCTGATCATCGAGAATGGCTCAATCGTGGCCGGTGCCGACAGCTACGCCACCGCTGCCGAGCTGGCGACCTATGCCGCCAACTACGGCCTGACCATTCCCGGTACCGAGGCAGAGCAGGAAGCCCTGCTGCGCCGCGCCTATCTGCAGATGAACACCCTGCCTTGGAAGGGCTGGGCGGTTAACCGCGACCAGACCGGTGCCTGGCCGCGCTATGGGGTGCTCTCGAACGGGTATGAGCTGCCATCGGACGCTATCCCGCGCCAGGTCAAGCAGTGCCAGATGGCGATGGCGGGAGAAATCCATGCAGACGACATCGACCCGCCCGAGCTGCGCAAGGGCGCCGTTATCAAGGATCGCGTCGAAGGGGCGGTAGAGCGGCAGTATGGCGCAGCGAAGTTGTCAGTATCGACGCCTGTGGCTGGTCGGCAGTCGCTTGCCAACGTGGCCGGGCTGCTTGAGTCGTCTTGGCAGATCCCGATGGTACGTGGATGATGGCCGGCTTCTACGACGAAATGGCCACGGTCGCGCTCGAACTGATCTCTGAGTTCGGCCAAGCCGGCCAGATCAAGGACGAAGTGCCGGGAAGTTACGACCCGGTTACCGGTGACGAGACGGGCGGCAGCACGTCGACTCAGGACGCCCAGATGATCCTGCTGGATTACACCTCTCAAGAGGCCGGGGCGAAATACGCAGCGGGCACCGAGGTGAAGGTGGGGGACAAGAAGATCCTCATCGCCGCCAAGGGGCTGGACAGTGCGCCCCTGATGACCAGCCTCATCCATGCCGATGGCGCTGACTGGCGGGTGCAGAGCATCAAGATCTCCAATCCGGCCGGCACTCCGCTGGCCTATGAAATTCACGGGCGCAAGTGATGAGCTTCTCAGGCGATATCCGCAACTTCGCAAAGGACGCGACCGAAGCGCACAACAAAATCACCCGGGCCGCGACGCTGCAGCTTTTCGGCGATGTAATCAAATCGACTCCCGTTGATACCGGTCGAGCCAGAGGGGCGTGGACCACGTCTGTTGGAACGCCGAATGAATCTCCTGAGCGCGAGGACAAGATCAAGGTTGGCAGAACCGGCGGCGAAGCAATGGCTGAGGTCGAAGAAAATACGCCGCCCGGAGCAGGCCAGGTCACCTACCTGTCAAACACGCTCCCTTACATCCTCTTCCTTGAAGAGGGCAGCAGCACTCAAGCGCCCACCGGAATGGTAAGAAAAAATGTGGCCAGGGTGCAGCGCATCGTCAAAGCGGCAATCGCCAAGCTCAGGGTCTGACCAATGTCCGAAATCAGTATCAACGCCGCCCTGGTGCAGGGCCTGGCGGCGGCAGCGCTTGGCCTGCCAACAGGCAACGAAGGCAAGGACTTCACTCCGCCAGCAGTGACCCTGCCGTGGGCGAAGTGGCACAACCTGCCCGCATCCACTGACGTGGCCAGCCTTGGCGCTGGTGGCGTGGATGAAACAGTCGGGGTGTTTCAGGTCGATCTGAACTACCCCATGAATGACGGCACCGGGAACATCCTGGCCGCCGTTCAAAAGCTGCGCAACTACTTCGTCGCTGGGCGCCGGCTCGTCTATGACGGCCAGTGCGTCCATGTCGACCGAGTAACGCGCGGCAATCTCCGGCCGGTCGACGGCTGGCAACGCATCAGCGTATCGATCTACTACAGCGCAACAACCATCAGACCGGAGGTATAACCATGGGCTGCTTTGCTAACGGCTCCGCCACGAAGCTGTACTACACACTCGAGTTCTCGACCATGACGGCCGCTACCATCAGCGCCACCGCGTCCGGCTCGACCTTTTCCGATTCTGGCGATGGCTTTATCGATGATGGCCAGTTCGCCGTGGGCCACATCATCGAGGTGTCGGGTTTCGCCACCGCAGCCAACAACGGCAAGTTCAAGATTGCAACCGTGGCCGATGGCGCCATGACGGTCACCGACGTGAATGGCGGCGCCGTCACGCTGGTCAATGAGGCCGCTGGCGAGACCGTAACCATCAGCCAGGACGGCGGCATTCCCGCCAACCCGGAGTTCAAGCCGGTGCGCTTTGTCACCCAGGGCCTGACCCCGAACGTCAACCAGATCGAATCCGCCGAGATGAATCCGTCTCGCCAGCGCCCGCCGAGCCGTGGGGGTACCTACAGTGTGGCCGGCGAGATCGCTGCAGAGGTGAGCTTCGGCAGCTTCTCCGACCTGATCGAAGCAGCCTTGCAGGGCGCTTGGGCGTCCAATGAGCTGATTGTCGGCTCGACCGAGCGCAGCTTCGCCTTCCTTGAGCGCCACACCGACATCAACGTCGACTACATCTATCGGGGCTGCAAGGTTGGCACCATGGCCATCAGTGCGCCCCTGGGCGACAAGGCCGGCATTACCTTCAACATCCTCGGCAAGGGCGCGGCCAAATACACCGTGCCGGCCGGTGCGACCTTCGCTGCAGCCACCACCACCGACATGATGGTGACCACCAACGGCTCATTCACCGAAGGCGGCACCGCGATTGCCTACGCCACCGAGTGGAGCGGCACCATCGATAACGGCATGGAGGCGTCCTTCGCCCTGTTCAGCCGTGAGGCCTACTGCATCAGCAACGGCGTGGCCACCGTCTCTGGCAGCATGAGTGCCTACCTCAAGGATGAAGTGCTGTGGGGTAAGGTGCTGGACGAGGCGGAAACCAGTCACGTCATCGTGCTGCAGGAAGGATCCGACAGCTACACCATCGAGGTGCCGAAGGTGCGCTACGTTCAGGGCCAGAAACAGGTCGGCGGGCCAGGCGCGGTGATCCCGCAGTACACCTGGAGCGGCGGTTACGACGGCACCACTTCGCTACGGATTACGCGGAGTTCGTAACAGCTCAAGCAAGACAACTAAGCCCGAAAGGTTAACGCCTCTCGGGCTTTTTTGTGCCCGCCGAAAGGCGGTGCAACAAGCAGGCTAGGCCAGATCAGCCGAAAGGGGACGGTTTTGCTCCGCCTACGCCCTTGCCTGCTTACCCCTTTTAAGGCGGAAGGAGCAGCACATGAACAACGTGATTCCTTTTCGATACCAAGGCCAGCCGGTTCGGTTCAATACTGACGGGTGGATCAATGCGACTGATGTTGCTAAGCGCTACAAAAAACGGCCGGTTGATTGGCTGCGGCTTCCAGCGAGCAAGAACTACATGTCCGCACTTTCTCGCGCGCTGGGCTTGGATACCGATGTGGGAAAATCTCACTTCGGGCTGGTGATGACCGAAAAGGGTGGCAAAATTCAAGGCACCTGGCTGCACCCCAAGCTGGCAGTAGCATTTGCCCGCTGGCTTGATGACGACTTCGCGGTCTGGTGCGACCTGCACATTGACGCTCTGCTGCATGGCGAACTGAACGAACGCCAACAGTTCGAGCGCGCCTGCAAGGCGCTGGACGATGCCCGTCACATTGCAAGCCTGAGCGGAAAAGAGCTGGCCGCATGGCGCTGGAAAAAGCCGGGGCTTGAATGCCAGGTAGAGCACTGGCGCGAGCAACTGCAACTTACGTTGGGGTTGGATACTGCTGCAGCCTGATTTGGCCACACGCTGACCTGGTGATACATTCCTCCCTGTCTATCAGGGAGGGGTGGTTATGGCGGTAGGAAAATGTAAAGAGTGTGGTGGGCAGGTTGCATCAAGCGCAAAGGCCTGCCCTCACTGCGGCGCCAAGGTGAAAAAGAGCGTCGGAATTCTCGGCTGGCTCTTTGTTCTGCTGGTTGTTCTGCCGATTGCCTGGAAGTTTGGAACAGGCATGGGGGCTGCCGACAGAGGGCAATATGGATCGGCGGCATCCGCACCAGCGAAACCAGAAAAGCCTGCATGGGAGGCGAGCGAATTCACCGACAGCATGACGGACGAGAAAGTCAGACTGCTGAAGTTGAGGTCTGACAATGCAACGCTTTTCGACTTTCCGTACAACCAGGCCGGCGGCTCTTACTTGACCATCACCTTCAGGAAGAAAGGGGGCGAGCTGGACGCCTACATGGTGATCGATAAGGGCCAGATGCTTTGCGGCGTCCGCGAGTGTGACTTTAGCGTGCGCATCGGTGATGGAGATGTTCAAACTTGGTCTGGCGCGAGGTCCACAACAAACGACAGTGATGTCATATTCGTGATGGAGCCGCGAGTGCTGGAGCAAGTTGTTCGCCAGCAGATCCCGTTCCGCATTGGCATAGATTTTTACCAGGCGGGCACAAGAGCTTTCGAGTTCTCACCAGCAGATTATCCCGGGTTTGATTAAGCCAAGCCCGGTCACCACAAACCCGCTTCGGCGGGTTTTTTATTGCCTGGAGAAAAGCAATGTCCGATATGGACCTGTTCAAGATCAGAGACTCAGCAAACGACGGAATCAAGATCGATCTTTTTGCGCCTGACGGGAAGCCAACTGAGCATTGGCTCGTTGTGCGCTCGATCTGGTCTGACGACTTTCAGTCGGCGCGATCTGAGGTGCTCCGAGCTGCAATGGAGGATGGCAAGAAAGCAGCGGCGCAGAAAGGCGAGTCTGCTGACAAGGCGCTCAAAGAGGCTGCCGTCAGGCGCCAAGCTGCGCTGATCGCTTCGCTGATCGCTGACTGGTCCTTTAAAGACAAACCGTGCACCGAGCAGAACAAGACACAGTTCCTGATCGACGCCCCGCAGATTCGGACGCACGTCGAGCGCATTGCGGAGCAAGACCAGCGTTTTTTCGCGAAAAGGTCGGCCAGCTCATCGCCTGGGGCGAGTCGGAAATCGCGCTCCTCCGGCACCCGCAAGGCAGCGACCGCTCGACCAAAGAACACCTGATCGCCATCTGGCAGGCGACCGGCGAGCAGCCGGAAGAGCTGGCCAATCAGCCCGAATGCCCGGACGAAATCCGCTATTTGTGGGATTGGTTCTGGCAGGTCGCCGCCAACTTCAGTTTCACCGAATTAAGCCACTGGTCACAGCTCACCCGACGCAATCTGCGCGCCTGGGAGGTCGATGTGCTGTTTGAACTGTCGAGGGTTTGGAAATGACGGATTACGCGAGACTGGTTATTAGCGTCGACAGTCGGCAGGTGCGCAACGCGGACAAGGACATGGCCGGAATGTCGCGCACTGCGTCAGGTCTAGCCAGCGGCGTCAGTCGGATGATTGGGCCTCTGCTGTCCGCTGCAACAGCAATGGCAGCGCTGAGCAAGGCGGTTTCCATCCAGCGGCAGTTTGACGTTCTGAATGCTGGCCTGATTACCGCCACTGGCAATAGCGAGAAGGCAGCCCAAGCCTTCGAGGCGCTGCAGGACTTTGCGGCCAAAACGCCGTACTCGCTTGACCAGGCTGTTGAAGGCTTTACCAAGCTGGTGAACTTGGGCCTGACCCCGTCTGAGCAGGCTTTGCTTTCCTATGGCAACACGGCGTCTGCCATGGGCAAAGACCTTAATCAGATGATTGAGGCCGTGGCCGACGCTGCCACAGGAGAGTTTGAGCGCCTCAAAGAATTTGGCATCAAGGCCAAGCAAGAGGGTGACAGCGTCTCGCTGACTTTCCGTGGCACCACCACCAGGATTGGGAACAATGCCAGAGAGATCGAGGAATACCTGACAGCCCTTGGCGAAAACGAGTTTGCCGGCGCCATGGAGCGACGGATGGATACGCTCGACGGGGCCATGTCCAACCTTGGCGACACCTGGGATCAGACTTACCGACTGATCAACGAAGCTGGCCTTGGCGAGCTGATGGAAGACTCGGTGCGGGGAACCATCGCAGCGCTTGAGGAGCTTAATGCTGCGCTTGATTCCGGCCAGTTGGAGACCTTTCTTTCCGCCATCGCCGGCAAGTTCGACGGCTTTGGTCGCGACGTTGATGCGTCGTTTGAGATCATCACTCAGCTTATCAAGACCGATACCAGTCGCTGGGATGCACTGATCGAGAACAACGTGAACACGATGATTGCGACGTTCCGGGACTTTCCGGAGAACGTCCGCGCATTCATCCAGATCATGACTGTTGAAGTTCTTGCCGGCTTCGACATGGTGAAAGCGTACGCCAGGGCATTCAATGACGGCATCAATGCCATCTTCACGAATGACACATGGAGCGGCGTAGGGGATCGGCTGGAGCGTGAGCTTTCCATTGCCAGCTCTACCAGGGAAGGCAGCATCATCAGCATCATCACGGAGCGCGATGCCGCACTGGCTTCGTTTGATGCGCAGATCAATGCCGCTGGCGAATTGCGCAAATCCTATGACGATTTGCGGGCTGCGCGCGCGGCGGGCACTGACGATCGCCTTGAGCGGTTTGGAGTTGGTGCGAGCGGAAGCGGCTCTGGGGATAGCGCCGGCACGGTAGCGAGCGCAAAAAAACTAGCCACGGCCTACGCATCGGCAGCGCGCGGCCTGGAACGCCAGGTAGAGCTCTACGGGCAAAGCACCGAGCTTGCGCGCCTCAACTACGAGATCGTGAGCGGCTCGCTTCAGGGGATTGAGCCTGACCAGGCCAAGTACCTGCGCGGACTCGCTAAAGAGATCGACGACAGGGAGGCCCTCAACGAGATCCAGAACATCAACCTGGAGCTGCTGCGCGCGACCGGTCAGGAGCGTGCAGCGCGCGACCTGCAGTTTGAGCTGGAGTATGCAGAGCGGATTGCCGAGTACGAACGGCAGGGCAACGAGGAAGCTCTGGCCAGGCTGCGCGTGCTGCGCCAGATTCGCGAGGTCAATGCGCAGCCTGAGCCCGGCACCGTGGAGGGTGTTAGCAAGGCGCCAGGCTCCGACTTCGGAGGCCTGAACACTACCGGCTTTATCACTGACCTTGAGCGCCTGGACGAACAGGCCGAAGAGCTGCAGCAGTGGCGCGAGCAGGAGCTGGAGCGTCAGCGCGAGTATCTGGAGCTCAAGGAAATCGAGGAAGAGGTTCACGCCGAGCGCGTAGCTAACATCTACGAGCAGAGCCGCGAGCGCCTGGAGTCCATCGAGAAAGCGCGCCAAGACGTCATGCTGCAGGCGGGCGCGTCGTTTTTCGGCGACATGTCCGACCTTGCGAAAGTGTATGCAGGCGAGCAGTCGGGCATCTACAAGGCGCTGTTCACTGCCCAAAAAGCCTACTCAACGGTCAGCGTGCTGCTGTCCAGCGCGGATGCTATCGGCAAGGCCTGGGCATCTGCTCCGTTCCCGGCCAACCTGCCGGCCGTTGCGATTGCGACAGCAGAGACGGGCGCATTGAAGGCCATCGTCAATGCGGCGTCACCCGGATTCCAGCAGGGCGGTTACACCGGAAACATGGGCATCAGCGACGTGGCTGGCGTGGTCCACGGTCGCGAGTTCGTGTTTGATGCTGACGCCACCGCTCGTATCGGGGTGCAGAACCTTGAGGCGATCCGTCGCGGCCAGCAGGCGCCGGCAGCAGCAAACGGCGATACCTACTACAACGCCACGGTGAATGCCCGATTCGCCCCGGGCATGACCAATCAGGAAATGCGCCGGGCCAGCTCGGCGGTATCGCGCGACGTGAGCAACCAGTTGCGCAAAATGCAGAGGTTCAGCTGATGACGCAGTTTCTTGAAGAGCTGTTCCCGGAGAATGTCGACTATGGCTCGGGCTTTGCTGCCGGCTATAAAAACTGGATCGTGCGGACGCTGGGAGGCGATGAATACCGCAGCCAGCAGCACCCGTTTATTCAGGCGACGCTGAATGTCGACTTTGAGCGACAGACCAACCAGGTAGTCAGCGATGTCATTGACCTGAACAACCGGGCGGGCGGAACACTGTGTGGATTCCGGGTGTTTCACCCGGTTGATCACAGCACAAACGACTACCGCGGCACGCCGACAGCCTTTGACCAGCATCTGCCTGAAGCTGTGGTGAGTGGGTACCAGTTGACACGTTGGTATGGCGATTACACCGACCCTACCTGTCGGCGTCGCCGTATCCGCAAGCCCCGCAGCGGGACCGTGCTGGTAGGCGTGGCCGGACAGGTATACCCGGCGGCGCAGTGGTCGGTGGATTACACCACCGGGATTGTCACCTGGGCTGCCAACAAATCGCGTTCGATCACGGCTATCACGCAGGCAAGCGCCGCAGTGCTGACGGTGGGCAGCAACACCTTTACTGCCGGCGAGTCTGTAGTTGTCAGTGGCGTGGCGGGCATGACCGAGATCAACGGGGTGCGCGCACTGATCACGGCCAGAACCGCCACCACGATCACGGTGGCCATCAATTCCAGTGCATTCAGCGCTTACGTGAGCGGAGGCACTGTGCAGACCAACCCTATTGCAGGAGAGGTTCTGACGGCGGGCTGCAAGTATGACCTCCCGATGCGCTTCTCCGACGACCTGGGCGGCACCTTTTCCAACTGGGACACCATCGACGCTTCAGGCATCGGTCTGCTCGAAATCCTGAATCCGGACCCACAATGAAATCACATGTTGCCGATTACCGGACGCGGACCTACTGCGCCCGGATCGAGCCCGTGGGCGATCAGCCGGTTGTGAGGCTGACCAGCTACCCCGTGGCGCTGAAAATGAGCAATGGCGAGGTGTATCAGGCCACCAGTGGCTATGAGTTCAGCGGCATGGCCGCTACCTCTGATATGTCGGGCAGCGGCGTGGACCTGGACGGCATCCTGCAGACAGGGGCGATCACCCTGGACGACCTGCAGGTGGGTGCTTACGACAATGCCAGGGTGTACGTGTTTGCCACCAGCTGGGCCGCACCGGTTGAAGATGAAGAGCCGCTGTCCATGATGTTCTTCGGCAAGGTAGACATCACCGACCACCGGTACCGCGTGCAGCTCATGAGCATGGCGGACGTGTTAAGCCAGAAGGTTGGCCGCAACTACAGCCCGTCGTGCCCCTGGACGCTGTTCGATCAGCATTTGGGCGGCAACCTGATTGCCACCGATCGCAGCCGCTGCACCGGGCCGCGCACCAACCCGGACGGCCCTCAGCTGGCCGACTACCTGGTGACCGGCACCCTCACAGCTGTGGCCAGCCAGTACCAGTTCACTGACAGCAGCAGGGTAGAGGCTGACGACTGGTTCGGCTATGGCGAGATTCGGTTCACTACCGGAGATAACGCCGGGCTCAAGCCGACGCAGATCAAGGCGTTTGCCGGCGGCGCGTTTACGCTGCATGAGGCCCTGCCGTATCCGGCACAGGTGGGCGATGAGTACGAGGCCATTCCGGGTTGCCGCAAGCGCCGGCAGGACTGCCGCGACAAGTTCGACAACGTGGTCAACTTCGGCGGCCAGCCCGACGTGCCCAGCAAAACCCAGTACACCCAACGAGGGCGCGGAGCATGACGCCAGACGACATTATTGCCGCTGCTCTGGAGTGCATGGGCACCCCGTTTTTGCATCAGGGGCGCGTGCCTGGCGTGGGCATGGACTGCGCGGGCGTGCTGGTGCATTGCTTCAAGCGCCTTGGCCTGCCGCATCAGGATGAGCGCGGCTACCCACGCACGCCATTTGATGGCCAGCTGGAACGCATTCTGGACAGCCAGCCATCGCTGCAGCGCATCGCCCTTGCGGATGCCGGCCCCGGTGACTGGCTGATCATGCGCATGTCGCGCGACCCGCAGCACATCGCCCTGCACGCCGGCTTTGAGCGCGGACACCCCTACATCATTCACAGCACGTCAGAGTCCGGGCGCGTGGTTCGCCACCGGCTTGACGCTCTCAATCGCACCCGGGTGACCGGGGCTTACAGGATGGTCGCTGCATGAGCACACAAAGCGCGATTGGGGCGATTGTCGGCGGGGCAATTGGCTTCTTCGTCGGCGGTCCAGCTGGAGCCCTCTATGGGGCCGCCCTGGGCGCTGGCGTTGGGGCTGTGGTCGGCGGTGTGGGCATCAGCTACGACGGCCCGCGCCTGTCTGACCTGAGCGTGCAGACCAGCACCTACGGCGCCGACATTCCGCGTGTGCACAGCACCATCGTTGTCAGCGGCAATGTGCTCTGGCTGGAAAACAACAAACTGCGCGAGCGCGTGCGCAAGGTCAGCAGCGGCGGTAAGGGTGGCGGGTCCAGCGCGACCAAGGAATACACCTACTTTGCCACGTTCCATCTGGGCCTGTGTGAGGGCGAGGTGGCGGGCATTCGCCGGATCTGGTGCTCAGACAAGCTGCTGTACGACGCCGGCAGTGATGATCTGGAAACCATCATTGCCAGCAATGAGGCGGCGCGCAACTGGACTTTCTACAGCGGGTCAGACGACCAGCTGCCGACCGCGCGCTATGAGGCCGACGTGGGCGTGGGCAACGCCACCGGCCACCGTGGCTTGTGCTACATCGAGTTCCGCGACTTTGAGCTGACCGACTACGGCAACACCCTGGAGGGCGCGCAGTTTCGGATTGAGTTGATCAAGGCTACGAACGTTGAGTCTCCGGCATACATGTATGACCGCGAGTATGACGGCCAGCCCGTCTACGCCGATAGCGCGGTATTCATCACCGCCACTCACGCGACCACGGAGTTCATCGAGATTGGCGGCACCGAGTACTGCCAGGCTCGGATGTTCTTCAACACCTACAACCACGACGGAGCGCTGATCAAGGTTAGCAGCCGCACTGCCAGGCTCGTGAGGATTGGCACCACGCCCATCGGTGGCTACCGGGCCAGGCCCATCAACGGGACCACGAATTTTGCCATCCACGACATAGTCAACGACATTACCGGCGGCGACGTGCCGGAGTTTGCTGGCGAAATTCCCGCGCCCGCATCGTGGGACTCTGCTATCTGGAGCTATGCCGGCGGCTCTTACTGGTTCCAGACCGTGACCGGGTTTTTGATGGTCCGTGGCTCTGAGTTTGTGCCGGTCACGGTTCCGGGCCTCGTCAACTACGCCTCGATCTTCATCGCAGAGGACACTGCGACCGGCCGGGTCTACATCCGTCACAGCACCAGCGACAGCATTGTTGGCGAGCTGAACCCGGAGACCGGGGCTATACTGTGGTCCGAGGTGCTATTCAACGGCACGGCTGGCGTTCAGGCGTCTCCGTTCGCCTGCTACGGCGGCCGCATGCTGGTGCACGACCTCAATGAGGTCAGGGTCTACGACGTTTCGGGTACGACTGCCGAGCTGGTCGATTCAGCCGCCGTGGCAACAGTGCGCGGGCCGGTGCATGCTTATGCCCCCGGCTTTGGTATCACGGCTGTGGGCGTCTATCAGATCAGCGATCGCTCCAGCTCGGACAACTCACTGCTATCGGACGTCATCGAGCAAGAGGTCGAGCTGTCCGGCCTGCTCACTGCTGCTGATATCGACGTCACCGCGCTCACTCAAGAGGTCAAAGGCTACCGCGTAACCGGCGGCTCTGTTCGCGCCGCGCTGGAGCCGCTGGCCGCTGCCTACCAGTTCGACATCATCCCGTCGGGCTACAAGCTCAAAGCGGTGCCGCGCGGACAGGCCAGCGTGCTGACCGTGCCCTATGCCGACCTGGGCGCCACTGCCAGCGACACGCCCAGCGATGTTTTCAAAATGGCGCGCGAGATGGACAGCCAGCTGCCGGCGAAAACCGTGGTCAAATACCTCGACGCGGCCCGCGAGTACGACATCGGCGAGCAGTCCTCAACGCGCATCAATACCGAGGCCGTCAACGAGGTAGAGAGCGAGCTTGCCCTGGTGCTGGGTGCAGATGAGGCAGCAGGCATTGCCGAAGTTCTGCAGTCGCGTGCCTGGCTCGAGCGCACCGACGTTTCGTTCACCCTGCCGCCGACGTATCTCGCGCTGGAGCCGTGCGACGTAATCACCGTGCAAACGCCGGATGCTGACTATGAGGTGCTGGCCAGCGAGCTGGAGTACACGCAAGACGGCCGCATTGAGGTTAAGGCCAAGCCGAACGCGGCAGCGGTCTATACCCCGAATGCGTCAGGCGGGGAGGGGAACACCCCGCCCAGCACCATCGGCGTGGCCGGGCCGTCGCTGTTTGTGCCGCTAGACATCCCTGTAGTTGATGAAACGGTCCAGAACGCCCCCGGCTTTGTCGGCACGCTCACCGGTTACACCGGCGGCTGGCCGGGCGGGGTGGTGTATCGCTCGCCCGACAACGGCCAGACCTGGGTAGACCTGCAGGCGTGGTCCGCCAAATGCACCGTTGGCTCTACGCCCGGCGCACTGGCTGAGCACGACGGCTACCTGATCGACCAGACCCAGCTCAACGTCATCATGATCAGCGGCGCGCTGGAGGGCATCACCCGCGACCAGCTGCTCGCCGGCTACAACTACGCAGCCTATGGCGTTGATGGCCGGTGGGAGATCGTGCGCTTTCAAAATGCCGACCTGCAGGCTGACGGAAGCTACACCCTGTCCGATTTTGTGCGTGGCGACAAAGGGACGGAGTGGGCTACCGGCCTGCACCAGCCGGGCGATTGGTTCATTCTGCTGGGCGACCCGGACAACGCATTCATCGGCATGGCCGCCGAGCTGATCGGCATTGACCGGCTGTATCGCAGCATCACCCAGCGGGCCAGCATCGATACCGGCGGCGACGTGCCGTTCACCTACCGGGGCGTCAACCTGGAGCCGCTGAGCCCTGTATATGCCAACGCCACGCGCGACGGCAGCGGCAACCTGACCGCCACGTTCGTGCGCCGCTCGCGCCTGAGCAGCAGCTGGTGGGGCACGGGCGTGGTTGCGCCAGTCGGCGAGGCCACGCAAGCGTTTGAGGTCGACGTGCTGGACGGGGAAACCGTAGTCCGCACGATCGAGACCGCAACAGAAGCATTCAGTTATTCAGCCGCAGACCAGACCACGGACTTCGGCAGCCCGCAATCATCCATCACATTCCGCATCTACCAGCTGAGCGAAACGGTAGGGCGGGGCTATGCCTACGAGGTAACACTGTGACAACGCCGAATCTCAATCTGACCGAGCTGGCCAACCAGCAGAATCAGTACCTCAACGCCAACGCCACGTTCGCGATCATCGACGCCCTGCTGCAGACCCCCGTCATCAGCATGACGCTGACCGCCGCCCCGGCCAGCCCGGCCAACGGCGCGCTGTACATCATGGCTGATGCCTGGGCGGGCATTGCCGGCTCCGCTGCTGGCCGCTTGGCGCTGTACCGTACTGGCGGTGGCTGGATCGTCATCACGCCTAAAGAGGGGTGGAAAAAAGAGGTGCTGGCGGATGGCCTGACGTACCGCTACGACGGGGCCGATTGGCTGGAATGGATCGCCAGCTCGTCGACCGCATTCGCCGACATCACCGGCAGCCCCGGCGATAACGCCCTGCTCGCCGCCGCACTGGCAGGCAAGGCAGACGCAGTGCAGGACAACCTGTCGGCGAGCGTGGCCCCGACCGTCGACAACGACGAGACCGAGGGCTATGAGCCGCGCAGCCGCTGGTTCGATATTGTGGCCAATGAGTCCTACCTGTGCCTCAGCGCGGCAACAGGGGCGGCTGTGTGGGTGCAAACATCGCTGACCCTGGATGAGCTGGGGTCCGCCGCGCTGGCAAATGTGGGCAGCGGCGGCGATGAATTGCCCGACAACGACGCGGTTGACGCGAAAATCGCTGCGGTAGTCGGTGATATTGACGCGGCCCTGGATGCAATCAACGGTGAGGTGATCTGATGGCTACCGCTGACAAGCTGGTTTATCTGGGCGGCACCAAAGACCTGCTGCGTGAGGCAATTAACGCTGCCGGAGGATCACTCACAGAACTCGACCCTTTCCGCGACTACGCAGACCCGATTTTGTGGGGTTGGCTAGTTGACGCGCAGGGCGGCCTAGACCTCGATTACGTTAATGAGCGTTATCGCGTTTATGACCCCGCCTACAACGCGCTAGTCGAAAAGCCGTGGGCAGACATTGTCAATAATTACTCTGCACCGGCGGGGCGGACTTACTTTGATAGTTCGGGAGTTCTGCAGACTGCTGCCGCGAACACTCCGATCAGGGCTTATGACCCGGCTACTGGGGAGTTTCTTGGTAATCAGATTTGGGGGAGCTATAGCAATCTTTTGAGGCATAGCGAAGACTTTACTAATGCTGTTTGGGGCACTTCTGTTGATACTGCTGTTGTCACGCCCAATGCAGCAATCGCCCCGGATGGTACAAATTCGGCCGATCTCATAGAGTTCGGAACCCCAGGGTCTAACCGATTCCAAACCTACGCTGTAACAGCCGGCCTACCCTATGCATTTAGTGTGTTTTTAAAATCGCCTCCCGGATATGGCACGCAGCAGCTAGATATTGGGGCTATTGCGCCGGGAGTATACTCCAGACAAACCATTACTGAGGATTGGAAGCGCTTCAGCATAACAACTACACCGGCTTCGTCGCCACGCTATCCGATGATTCAATCTGTCTCGGCCAGCCAACAAGTGCATGCTTGGGGGGCAAGTCTCAGACAGTCGCAGCTCGCCGGCCCATACGTAGCTACAGTTGGGTCGGCGGTAACTATCGCAGCAGAAAACCAGATCATCGACGGCAGTGTTTTCTCGGATATGTGGAATCCAGTATCAGGGACGCTATTTATCGAGTGCTCTGGCTCTATTGATGCTGTTGCTCTAAAGGCTGCTGGGGTTGAGGTCATTGTTGATAGCGCATCAAATAAGAAGTACGCAGTGGCCTACACCTCTGACCCATCCGCAACATCGTTGATAATTGGCGCAAACCTGAACGGTTATATACGCCGCATCACCTATTTCCGCAAAGAACTGTCTGCGTCACTCATTGCGAGGTTGATCGCATGAAACTCTACTCCGTGAAATACAAAGCTGCCCGGAAGTCACCGGGCAACCAGAAGTTCTGGCGGATCACCATCGACAGCAAGTACAAGGGTGACATCGGCCTGCTGACGCACGAAGTTCGTCATGTCCTGCACTGGTGGGCATTCGTGGCGCTGACCCTTGCGCTGGCCGGTGCACTGGTACTGCTGGTTGCGCCGGCATACGGGCTGATCGCAGTGGCCGCGCCGTGGACCTACCATTGGTCCTACCGGGTCAAGGCGTTGCGCATTCTGTTTGAGCTGGACTGCTACCGTGCTCAGCTGCGAGCAGGTGGTTACGTCGACGACGAGTTTGCCGTCAAGGCCATGGTTGGTCATGGCATGTCAGAGAGCGCCGCGCGCGATGCGCTGGAATAGGGCCGGTACTACAAAACCCGGCGGTACATCGGTACATGCCCACATCCGTGTAGAGCCAGGGCAGCATGCCCGCCCGGGCCGATGCTGTCGCTGGCCAACCCGGCAAAACGCTAACCCCATCACAACCGCTGCGGCGGTTTTTTTGTGCCTGCGCTTCAGGAGTACCCAATGCAATCTAAATCACTGTTCATCAGCGCCGGCCATTCGGGCGCTGACCCTGGCGCCGTCGGTAACGGCCATACCGAGGCCAGTATTGTGCTGGAGTTTCGCGACCTGCTGGCCGAGGCGCTACGCGCGCGGGGCGTTGAGTTCAGCAGAGACGGCGAGCAGGGCCAGAACCTGCCGCTGTCGCAGGCGTGGAAGTTGGCGGCAAAGCATCACATTGCCCTGGAGTTCCACTGCAACGCCTTTCACAAATCCACGGCTACCGGGGTGGAGACGCTGAGCTGGCCGGGCGATATGGAGCTTGGCTTGCGCCTGTGCAAAGCCATCAGCACCACGCTTGGCATCAACAATCGCGGTGCCAAGGGCGAAGCCAGCGGCCAGCACAGCCGCCTGGCGTTCGTGAGTCGGGGCGGCGGCATCATCGTTGAGCTGTTCTTTATTAGCAACCCGGCGGACGTAGCGGCATACCAGCGCTGGAAGCTGCAGCTTGCCGAGGTGCTGGCGGATCTGCTGGCTGAAGAGGTGGGCCATGATCGATAAAGCGCGGCTGACAGCCTTCGCTGTGGTGGCTGCCCTGTCCCTTGGTACCGGCTGGCAGCTGCATGCCTGGAAGGTGGCGTATGACCTTGAGCGTGACCGGATCGCCCAGGAGGCTGCCGACGCCCTGGTGCGTGAGATATCCGGCAAGACGCTTGAGCAGATCGCCGGCATTCGCATCGAGAACAAAACCATTTACCAGCAAGGCCGCACGGAGGTGCTGCGTGAAACTATCTATCGTGACTGTGTGCTGCCTGATTCTGGTCGCCGGCTGCTCGAGTCGGCCAGGGAAAATTGACGCCGGCTTGCTGCAGGAGTGCCCACCTATCCCGGCGGTACCGGATACGGTCGACATGGGCGAGCTGCTGCTGATGGATATTGAGTTGGCGGGTATGTACCGCGAGTGCGCTGCCGGCAAGGCAGGCTTGATAGAAGCTTTGAGTCAGTGACCTGCGCCGGCAGCAGTGCGGGCCAGTTCCAGCGCAATTTTGCAGCGCCTGACCACGTTCGTCACTGCCTGCGGCGTCACTCCCAGGTCGACAGCAACTGTGCCGGGAGCCTCGCCACCGACAAGCACGCGGCGGGCAGCTTCTTCGCTTTGTCCGCCCCGCAGGCTGATCAGCTTCGCCAGCGCTTCAAACTGTTCGCTCGTCATCACGCTACCTCGATCTTTGCGCCTGGCAGTACCAGCCAGGTGGTACCGTGCTCGTCGCTCATTTCTACCGCCGCGTAGCCCAGGGCCTTGGCAAGCTGGCCGCGAATGCGTTGGGCTTCCCAGCCAGCTTCGCCCAGGTCGTCAGCGCGCAGCAGCTCAACGTCGGCGTCTTCCACTTCTTCCTCCTCAACCACCAGCTCGAACAGGCGGGCCATGTCGTCACACCAGTGGCCGGCAACTTCGTTAAGGGCGACCAGTACGGTATCAGCACCCAGCTCGTAGGACAGCTCTTGCTGGGTCAGCGCTTTGTCGTCTGCAATCTCGATGCTGTGCAGCACCTCGCCGTGGGACAGGGCGGCGTCTTCGTCAGCGGCAGCGAACAGGCCACCGAAGATGCCGAGGTCTTTGATTTCGCTGATCTGTTCAAAGCTGCCGTGGAAGAGTTTCATTGCCGTTCTCCGTTGTTGATGGCCCTATATTAAACGCTTTAGAGTTTAAATCAAGAGAGAGACGACGAACGGTATGCCTCAAAATTCGGGCGGGCTATGCGCAGCAATAGCGCGCGCCGGCTAGGACAAATTTAGGGCACTACGCACGCCCTTGCACGCCCGCGTGCGCCCATTAGATCGCAAGCGATGCAGGCGTTGCGCGGTGTGCAGGGGTGCTGGGTTTATTCTCCGAGGGTTCGAATCCCTCTCTCTCCGCCAGACAAACGAAAAAGCCCCAGCGCAAGCTGGGGCTTTTTCGTTTGTGCGGTGAAAGGACGGACGAGAACCCTAACGGTTCGACCGGAGCCAGCACCGCTGGCGCAGGAGCGTTGGAGCGTAGCGACGACGACCCGAGGCTGGCCCAGCCGAGGGCGAGGCGCATAGCGCCGAGTAATCCCTCTCTATCAGACAGCGAAGAACATTGGCGCAAGCTGGGGCTTTTTTGTTTGTGCGGTGAAAAGACGGACGAGAACCCTAACGGTTCGACCGGAGCCAGCAGAGCTGGCGCAGGAGCGTCGAAGCGCAGCGACGACGACCCGAGGCGCCCAGTCGAGGGCGAGGCGCTCAGCGCCGAGTAATCCCTCTGTGCCAGACGCGATAGATGCCCCCTGATTTCGTTAAGATTTCAGGGGGGCTTTTTCAGATTCGGAAAGTGTCGAAAGGGTTTAGCCTCAACGCTTCCTGCAAGTGATCCGGTGCAGGGTGTGCGTAGCGCATGGTCATTGCCAGCGAGGTGTGCCCCAGAATTTTCTGCAGTACCAGAATGCTCCCCCTCCAATCACGAACCGACTGGCAAAGCGGCGTAGTCTGCTGCCCCTGATGATCGCTCCCATGCTCCGCGTGGTAGCGCTTGCCTGGACGCTCTGCGTCCGTTCTCGCGCACGGTCACTGAATTCAGCGTTTGCGCACCGCCGGCTTTATGCCGCCTTGTCTGTCCTGTTTGGCCCCTTGTTCTCATCCTCCACGCACGTGATGATCAGTTCAACGCGGCAGTGTACTGCGTCCCCGGTTGAGTGCCGGGGTAATGACAAGGAGGCGATATGGCGGAGTCTGGGGCGGTGTGGCGCAACTGGTCGGGGTTGCAGCAATCGGCGCCTGCGCGCTGGTGGCGGCCGGGGAGTGAAGAGGAGCTGGTTGCGCTGTTGCAGGGTTCGACTGGTGAGGTGCGGGTCACCGGGGCAGGGCATTCGTTCAGTGCGTTGTGTCAAACCGCTGAGAACCTTGTTGCCCTTGACCAGTTAAGCGGGTTGGTTTCCCACGACGCTGGGCGGCTAACCGCGACGGCGATGGCGGGCACGCCGCTGCACGCGTTGGGGCCGCTGCTTTGGCCGCTGGGGCAGGGGTTGATTAATCAGGGCGATATCGACGCCCAGTCGCTGGCCGGCGCTTGCGGCACCTCTACCCACGGCACGGGGCTCGGCCTTGGGTCTTTCTCGGCGCAGGTGCGAGGCTTGCGCCTGGTGACGCCCGGCGCCGAGGTGATTGATGCCGATAGCGAGACCCACCCCGATATCCTGCAGGTGGGCGCCACCTCCCTGGGTGCGCTGGGCATAGTGACCCGTATCACGCTGCAGAACCGTGTGCGTTATCAACTGGCCGAGCGCGAATATCTGCTGCCGCTGCCTGAGGTGCTCAGCAACTTTGAGCAATTGGCGCGGGACAATCGCCACGCCGAGTTCTGGGCGTTCTTTCGCACCGACAAGGCGTTGGTGAAGGTACTGAACGAGTCGACTGCGCCGCCAACGCCCAAACCGCGCTTTAACCTGCCGGTCGACAAGGTGCTGGATATCACCTCGCGTATCGCCCACGGGGTGGCCGGGGCGGACGCCTGGATGCAGCGGCTGCTGACTGCGCTGCACTCGGAGGTGCGCCGCGTTGGGCGTTCGCACGAGATATTCCCCAGCCCGCGGGCGTCGCGTTTTAATGAAATGGAATACGAGCTGCCGCTGGCGCGCGGCCTTGAATGCGTGGAAGAGGTGATGGCGACGGTCAAGCGTTCATCTCTGCGGACGTTGTTCCCGCTGGAGTACAGGACGGTGGCAGCGGACGACGTCTGGCTGTCGCCGTTTTATGAGCGCGACAGTGCGTCCATCTCGATTCACCAGCATGTCTGCGCTGATCACCGACCGCTGTTTGATCTGGTCGAGCCTATATTTTGGAAGTACGGCGGGCGTCCGCATTGGGGCAAGTTGCATTCGTTGGATGCGGCGCGGTTGGTGGACCTGTATCCGCGCTGGGACGACGCTGCCCGCGTGCGTGAGCGGCTGGACCCGCAGGGCCGTATGCTCAACGACCATTTGCGCAAGCTGCTGGTGCTGCCATGACTATCCACGATGCCTATTTTGCCCAGTTGCAGGCAGCGCTGCTTGAGGAAGGCGAGCTGCGCCCCCGCCTGATCGTTGACCTGGATCGGCTGGATCACAACATTGATCAGGCCGTGGCCTTTGCGGCGCGTGCGGGTAAGGCGCTGCGGCTGGTGGAAAAGTCCCTGCCGTCGTTTGAGCTGCTTGATTACATCGCCCGCCGGGCCGGTACGCGGCGGCTGATGTCTTTTCATCAGCCGTTTCTCACGCTGGATGCCCAGCATTGGCCGGATGCCGACATTCTGCTTGGCAAGCCAATGCCGGTGGCGCTGGTGGAGCGGTTCTATCAATCGCTTACGGGCGCTTTTGAGCCGCAACGCCAGTTGCAGTGGCTGATCGGCTCGCCCGAGCGGCTCGAACAGTACCTGGGTCTGGCGCAGCGTCTGGGGTTGAGGCTTAACGTGAATCTGGAGCTGGATGTCGGCCTGCACCGGGGCGGCGTGCCGCAAGGCCGCGCGGGCGCATTGATGCTGAGTGTGCTGTTGCAGCGTATCGCGCAGCACTCGCAGCACCTGAGGTTTACCGGGTTTATGGGCTACGAGCCGCACGTGGCGATGCTGCCACGTTTGTTTGGCGCGCCCGAACGCTTGCTGGCGCAGGCGATGGGGATCTATCAGGCCCGGGTGCAGCAGGTGCAGCGTGAGGCGCCGGCGCTCTGGGCCCAGGCCGTGGCCGCAGACGGTCAGCCGCGGCTGACGCTCAACACCGCTGGCAGCCCAACCTATCGACTGCACGATCAGGAGCAGATCAGCAACGAGCTGGCGCTCGGCAGCGGACTGCTCAAACCCTCGCACTTTGACCTGCCAAGCCTGGCCGGGCACCTGCCTGCTCTGTTCATCGCCACGCCGGTGCTCAAAACGACTGGCGCCTTCACGCTGCCGGGGGCAGGGCGGCTGCCCGCGCTTATCTCGCGGCTGGCCGGGCGCGGCAAGCAGGCGCTGTTTATCTATGGCGGCAACTGGCTGGCCGACCCCGTATCGCCTGCCGGGCTGACGGCCAGCAAGCTCTATGGCAGCAGCTCCAATCAGCAAGTTTTACTGGCGCCGGCGGAGACGATGTTGCAGGTGGATGAGCTGGTGTTCATGCGGCCCACGCAGAGCGAGGCGGTACTGCTGCAGTTTGGTGATGTGCTTGCCGTGCGGGCGGGCAGGGTGGTCGGGCGTTGGCCGGTTTTTGCTGA
>CETG01191849.1_pt1 | contig 53432 bp, 49 predicted proteins | sample 361471 | NCBI WGS metagenome assembly CETG01 (sample SAMEA2622696, study PRJEB7988) | marine metagenome | isolation source: saline water (ENVO:00002010), including | reverse complement strand
TTTTTTTTATTGTGTTTAAGAATTAATACACCTAAAGGAGGTAAGGCAAGATTAAGACAGTTCTCGTAATTATGAATATTGAATTTTTCTGAAAAAATACCACCCATGTTTCCTTTATTACTTCCTCCATATTTAGTACTGTCAGTATTTAAAAGTTCTTCATAAAACCCTTCTAGAGGAACTCCTATTTTGTAAGAAGCATGATAATTAGGTGTAAAGTTTGCAATTACAACTGTCCACTCACCATTAGTATTTTCTCTTCTCATAAAACTAATAACAGAGTTTGACTTATCATTACAATCTATCCATTGGAACCCATAAGGATCAAAATCACTTTTCCAAAGAGAAGGTTCTTTTTTATATAATTTATTTAAGTCGTCAATTAAGTTGCGTATTCCAATATGAGGCTCAAATTTTAATAAATCCCATTGAAGATCATCCCATACATTCCATTCTTTTCTTTGACCAAACTCCATACCCATAAAGATTGTCTTTTTACCTGGGTGAGTCCACATATATGCCAATAATGCTCTTGTATTAGCAAATTTCTTCCAATCATCTCCTGGCATTTTATGCAGAAGATGACTCTTCCCATGTACTACCTCATCATGACTTAACGCAAGCATGAAATTTTCTGTATAGTTATAAGTTATGGAAAAAGTCACATTATCTTGATTAAATTGTCTAAACCAAGGATCAACTTCAAAGTAATCGAGCATATCATGCATCCATCCCATATTCCATTTTAGATTGAAGCCTAAACCTCCTACATTAGTAGGCTGAGTGACCATAGGCCATGTAGTTGATTCTTCTGCGATAGATAAGGCTCCGGGATAATGCTCAAATAGTACGTGATTTGCTTGTTGCAAAAAATTTACAGCTTCTAAATTTTCATTACCTCCGTTTTTATTCTTTATCCATTCACCTTCTGGTCTTAGATAGTCTCTATAAAGCATAGATGCAACAGCATCTACTCGAATACCATCTATATGAAATTGATCGAACCAAAACACAAGATTTGCAACTAAGAAATTTCTAACTTCATTCCTGCTGTAATTAAATATTAAAGTTCCCCATTCTTTATGTTCGCCAATCCTTGGATCCGAATGTTCATAAAGATGTGTTCCATCAAAGAAAGCAAGTCCATGAGAGTCTTTAGGAAAATGACCTGGGACCCAATCAAGGATTACGCCAAGACCTGCCTTATGGCATTTATCAACAAAATCTCTAAATTCATTGGGTGATCCATATCTACTCGTAGGTGCGTACCATCCGGTTACTTGGTAACCCCATGAACCATCAAAGGGATGTTCGGAAATAGGCATTAATTCAATATGGGTAAAGCCTCTTTCAATTACATATGGAATGAGTCTTTCAGATAATTCATTATATGTAAGAAATCGTGTCCCTGGCTTTAGTTCGGCTGCTTCAACTGGTTCACTCTCAATACCATCTTTATCAATATATGGATTCTTATCTGACTCATGAAGCCAACTTCCTAAATGCATCTCGTAAACAGATATTGGCTTTTCTAATTGATTTTCACAATCTCTTCTCTTTATCCAGTCTTCATCATTCCAGTCAAAATCATCTAGTTTTGAAACTATTGAACCATTATTAGGCCTTATTTCATGATGAAATCCATAAGGATCTGACTTTTGATAGCAATGACCTTCTTGAGATCTAATCTCATATTTATAAATATCTCTTTCTTTGAATCCTGGTATAAATAGTTCCCAAATACCTCCTAATCTTTTTTGCATTGGATGAAATCTACCATCCCAGGAATTTAATTCACCTAGTATAGAAACGCTTCTTGCATTTGGCGCCCAAATACAAAACATAGTCCCTTCAATATTATCTTTGGAAATTAAATGAGCACCCATTTTTTTCCAAATATAATGGTGATTGCCTTGAGCAAATAAATGTTTATCAATTTCACCCATCCATTCATCTCTGAAAGCCCATGGATCATTCTGAAGATGTTCTATTCCTCCTCTATTTACTCTTAACTGATAATTGGAGTGAGGATTTTGATCAATAATTCCTTCAAAAACCCAAGGATGATTTGAATTATTTAATTTTTGTTCTTTATCTCTAAAAATTAAAAATACCTCATTAGCTTCCGGCATCCAAATCCTTACCACCCATTTTTCTTCAAGTTTATGAGGTCCTAAAAAAGAGAAAGGATTGTCATTTTTGCATTTAGCGAGATTCTCAGCCTCAGTTGTAATCTGGCTATTTAAAAAAGACTCATTCATTACCAGATTTCTTAACTATTGAGATTTGAGCCTAATATTATCATTAAGTATTGGAAGTATTTAAAATATTGGTGAAACAAAAAAATTAGATTCATTTAATATTAAATTTATTGTAATTATTTCATGCTCTCCTGATGGAGGACCGGCTTCAATATTTAATTTCCCAGAATTTACGCCTATAGCAGGCCATGAAGTGCCTGCTATAGATAATCTCATAATCCAATCTTTTTTTAAAATAAAATTTATTGGTTGAAGTTTAATATTTAACATTTTCTCTTCTAAAATATTTTGGTTTTTTACTCTTAAAAATCCAGTAGAGATTTGCAGAACTTTAGAATTTGTTGGATTTATAATTGATAAAGCAATACAAATATCAAAAGTTAATTTATCAGCACTAGCTTTTATCATTAATTCGGGGATACCTTGAATTGAGTGATTTTCAGAATTTTTAGTTGAATCAAATTTTGCTATATCATTCCTTTTATCAATATTTATACGATTGCATATACCAGAATCTTTATAACTTAAGTGCCCTCCTATAGATGGAACAGGTCTCCAAGGATCACTAACAATTGTTATTAACCCTTTGCCTGGCTTATCCTTTCTTAGAATCCCGGTTGATATTAATGAAGAGGAATTTCTATTAATAGAAGACGACAGTGACCAATATTCATTTTTATTTGAAAGGTTATTGATTTTCTCCCACTTATTAGTTGTTATATTCCAAATCTTTCTTTTAGGGAAGAATTTGGCTTTGTTTGATTTGTTTCTTTTAAGATGCTTTTCAAAAAAGTCAAGAAGAATATCATTGGTTTCTTCTGCCCAATTTAAATGAGAAGAAGGTCCTATGTAAATTTCTGGCTCACCTCCAGCTAAAATTGATTTCTTATAAATATCTATTGTCCCTCTCAAGTGAGGGTCCCATAATCCTCCAATTAATAAAATAGGTTTCTTTAGCCAAGATTTTAAAGGTTCAATATTTTTTAATTTAATTTCCTTGTTTGAATATTCCAGCCACTTAAGAATTATATTATTTGGGTCATATTCTTTTAATAAATCTAATCCTTCTCTTAAGTAACTTTCATCTTCAAGAGTCTTTCTTATATTCACCCATTCTTTAAATCTTTTTTGGCGTTTTAATTTCATGCATGCCAATTGAAGTCCCCATGAGATATTGATTTGCCACCAAAAAGCATTTCCATCAGAACACCAAAAATCTTTGTTGTTAAGTCCCGTCATTGCAGGAGACAAACAATCTGGTGGATCACATCCTTCTTCAACTAATAATTGAGTAATTCCTTGATAAGAGAAACCATATAGTCCAACTTTTCCATTGCATTCAGGAAGAGATCTAAGCCAATTAATAGATTCTTTGGTGTCACCAGGCTCTTGACTAAAACCATTAAATGAGCCTCCAGAACCTCCCTGACCTCTTACGTCTTGAATAACCACGAGAAAACCTTTGTCAGCCCACCAAGTTGGATGCGAATAAGTTATTGTTGAGGCTATTTCTCTTCCATATGGTTGTCTCATGAATAATACTGGCCAACAATCCCCCTCTTTTGGATACCAAAATCTGGAAATTAGATTGATGCCATCTTTTAACTCAAGAGCTTTGTCTTTCCAAAGAATAGTATTCATTGAAGAACTTATATAACCTCAGGGCAATGGATACCAATTACATACATAGATAGTATTTCAGCGTTTATAGGACTAAGTTTCTTCTCTTTGGAAATGACATTTATTACTTCTGGAGAACTGGCTGATATTCCTCTGGAATTCATTTCTTTAAATTTACTGCATAAGGAAATAGCTTCACCAGGATTTTGTTTAACTGTTTTTAAGATGTTTGACTGAGCAATTGATGGATTAAAACCAATAAAAAAAAGAAGAGTTATATAGGAAAAATTTTTCATATTAGTTTATCAGTTATGAACTTGTTTATTCTAGCTCAGTTTGTAATTCCCAGCTTTTTTTTTGCAATGTCAATCCATTGATATGATTTTGTTAGATATTCTTTTATGTCTGACTTAAGGTTTAACAAATTCTTTAATCGACAGAATCTAGAATTTAGTTCTTGAGGGGTTAATTTGGCTAAAGCTTCTAGAGATGAAATGCCGGAGTGAAGAAGAATACTTGCTTCATTTATAGAAATTCCTAATTCGCAAATTAATAATGCTAGACATCTTAATTTATTTAACCCTCGTGTCGAACCTAAGTGATGATTATGATTGATAGATAGAATCTCTTCATTTGTTATATCTTTTATTTCTTCCCAATTTTTAATCCCTAGAGTTTTTAAAGCATCCTTTTCTTCTCTAAAAGATGGTGGGATTTCTTTATAATCTATTTTAATTTTCAATTCCCTCGTTTATTCTGCCTGAACTAAAATCTTTAGTTATTTCTCCTAAAACGATCGGCTCACTAATTCCGGGTGAAATTTTATCAAGCTTCCTTAACCTTATCCTCACCAATGATCCTGTTCTGCTCCCAACTTTTAAATTTGCTGAAATCTGAGCTAATGTTGGTTTTATAGCTGAATCTGGAAAATCATTTTTTGCTTGAGCGACAATTAAGTTTGTACCATTATCAAAAACTATTGGAGAATAGATTGAGCCTGAAACACTAATTGGTTTAGTATAACTTTGAAGAAAAGCCCAACTACTTAAAGATAGAATGAAAGTAAAAATTGTTATCCCAACGAGTCTAAATTTTAAGCCTTTATTAAAAATAAAGGTAAACAATGTAATTCCTGCAAGTACTAAGCCTATTTTGGCAAAGACTGATGGAGAATTTTCTAATAGTTGAAAAAAAGACATTAACTGGATAACTAATGATTAAGTTCTTATAGTTTGTAAGCCGACCTATGATAGAGATTCTACCTTGAAAAAATCTGAATCTCCAAAAATTAACTATAAAGCAATTGCTTTGTTTGCTGCAATAAGCCTAGTTTCAGCCGGTGCCTATGCTTTAAATAGATTTGCTGATTCTTATATTACTAAAAGTAAGACAAGATTTGAGAGATATTTTTTAGATGCTTTTGATCAAGAAATTAAAATTGGAGATTATAAAAGACTTGATTTGTTTGGAGTTTATATTGGAGAAACTGAAGCCGGGAACAAATCTTCAGAAAACTTTTATCTATATATGTCAGGGGTGAAAATTCGTTTATTCCCCATAAAATCCTTAATACATCGAAAATTATCAATAGGACTTATTCCTGTTGAGGCCAAAATAGTTTTTAAAGCAGAAAAAGATAAACAAATTTTATCTTTAAAAAATAAATTATCTACAAATAATAGAAATTTAAATTTGTATGTAGATTTACTCAAAGATACAAGTATAAATATTAATAAATCAGCAATAGATACAAACATATCAGGTAGATTAAAATATGACTTTGGGAATAGTAGCTTTTTCTCTTTTGTAAATGCGAGAGCTTTTAGAAAAGGTAGCCTTTCTTTTAAGGGGTTTTTTAATATTAAAAATAAATCTTACGACTTTAGGCTTAAGTCAGATAAATTCTTAGTTAATAATTATTTAATTCATATAGGTCAAAATAATGATAATAAAAATGATTTAATTCTAAATGCTAAAATAAATACTAATTTACATATATTATCAAATAAAGATCGATTCTCATGTAATGGAAATGCAAGTATTAAATCTTTGAATATTGCAGGAGAATATATAGAAGAGAATATTATTTCTGATCAAATGCAATTAAAATGTAATAAGAAAGGAATTACATTAAATCCTTCTGAAATAACTTATGGTAAATCAAAAACAAAACTAAAGGCCTATTTACCTACTACAAATAATAATAATATATTATCTATTAACTCTATTTCTAGATTAACTAATAATAATAACTTTAAATTCTCTACAAATACATTATTACCTATTAAGATAAACAATGGAACTTTTAATATTGGAAATATAAATACTAAATTTACTCTTGATAGATTAAAGATTCCTAATAATACCCTTCCAGCTTTAGAAGGGCTTTCAGGGTTTATTGACTTTAAAGGTGATTTGTCTGGAGATTATAGAAATATTAAAACTAATATAAGTTTTGGCTTGGATTATCCAGAGTTTGAAGGGCTTAAATTAAGAGAAAAATGGTTAGGTGATATTTATAATGAGAATAATATATTAAAATTAAAAATGAAGAATATAAATTCTTCTATACCTAGCTTCATAACCGCTAATTTTATAGATTTTAAATTAGAAGAGTTAACATTCAGTCGTTTAATTAACAATAAATATGGCGAATTAAAATTATCAACAGATAAAAATTTCTTATGGTCAGCAAATGATTTTCCTTTGGAAGGATTTGAATATTCTTTATCACCAAGTAGCGATTTTAAACGGATTTCTGGAGTATTAAATGGAGATGGTCTGATAGATTTTACAACCTTATTTATTAAAGGTGATTTTTATGTGGATAATTTTAAATTAGGAGAGCTTAATTTAGATAAGGCATTTTTTAAGGGAGAACTATCTAATCAAGAAATATCTCTTTATGCTAATTTATATCCAGAAGAAGGAGGTAAGCTAAGTTTAAATATTGATTATAAAAAAGAACTAGACAAATATTATAAGGTTTCTTTATCAGATATACCTACAAATTGGATAACAAGTACAATTTCTGAGGTCTTTGAATATAACAAAGCTAATTTAGTCCCAGAAGGTTCGGCAAAGGATATAGGTAATCTCAATATTGCTAATGAAGGTTCAACTATAGATAAGATTACTAAGGAGATTAACAAATTAAAATTATCAGGAAATGATATAGAACCAGATATAGATCCTCTTAAAGAATTGATAGATAATTCAATAGGAGGATTAATTAATGGAGATGTTGTAATTAAAGGTAAAGATAATGACAATCTTTATATTGATTCAAGATTGAAAATGTATTTATATAAATCTAATAGTGTTTTATATCAAGACAAGGAGAATAATAGTATTAAATTAGAATTTGAAGGCGGGATTAGTCAGGGGACAGGTAAAATTGATATAATAAATGTTCCTTTATATATTATAGATAATCTAACAAAGAAAGAAGAAAATCTAGAAGGAAGATTCTCTATAAAAGGATACTATGACTTAAATAGTGAAGATATTGAATTAAATGTCAGGACCTTTAATGCCTCAATAAATAAAATACCTTTTAATTTAGAGAAAGGTAAAGTTAATATAGATGATTCAAATTTATCAGTTGATTTTATTCTTGATTCAGACGTATCAGAATTGCCAGTTATATTAATAGGTTCTATTCCTATTAATCCGGATTCTGAATATAATTTAATTTTAGAGGCTCATAGAAGTTCTATTAAACTATTTAATGGAATTACAAAAGGAATCTTTGAATTTAAGGAAGGAGAAGCTGATTTTAGGGTGATTCTCAGAGGAACGAGGCAGTCACCTCAGGCAAATGGGTATTTTGTTTTAAGAGATAGTCAGATTGTTTTATTAAATAAGAACTTATCTAAATTGAATGCAACAATTTTATTTGATTTTGATAGTTTAAATATTATTAACCTTACAGGGATAGCTAAGGATGAAGGATCAATTAATGCCAAAGGTACAATACCTTTGTTTGTCAATTCTGAAGAGGGAAATAAATCTTTGGAATTTCAGCTAGAAAATATTGATTTTAAGATAGGATCCTCTCAATTTGAAGTAAATTCAAATCTTATAGTTAAAGGATCACTAAAAAAACCAATCTTTTCTGGTGACTTAGATTTATCTAATGGCATAATTTCTATACAGAATAATAAAAAAGATAAATCATTAAATGAAAATTCTAATATATTGGAAAACAATTATTGGCCTGAAAGTAAATGGGATAAAAATAGTCCTATTGAGATTATATCTAATGAGAGCAATTTTGATAAAAATATAGTATTAAATATTTTCCCTGATTATCTAAAGTATTCTGGATTTGACAATTTTTATTTGAGTCTAGGATCAAATTTAAAGATTCAATATCCAGGATTGGGGAGTTTGTTTTTAGAGACACCTAGGAGTTTAAAAATAAATGGCTTCTTAGAAAAAGGATTAAATGCATATGGAGTAATTAAATTTATCAAGGGAAGGATTAATCTTTATACAACACCCTTTAAGCTAGATAAAAATAATAAAAATGTAGCTTTATTTATACCAAGTAATGGCTTTATCCCATATGTGGATATTAAATTAACGAATAGAGTCCCTGATCCGATTTATCCAATAAATGTTAATAACGAGAATACACTTACTTCAACGGATACAAATAGTTTAGATACTTCAGAAAGTTTCGGTGCTTTTGGTATTGGAGATACTAGATTTGTAAAAGTAGAGGCTTCATATGAAGGGTTTTTAGATCAGCTTTCTTTAGAAGATAATCAGAATAAAATAACTTTAAGAAGTGTTCCAAGTCTTAGTAGATCTCACATTATCGGTTTAATTAGTGGAAATTCAGCCAATTTATTAAACAGAGCTTTTATTTCTCAGGTATTTGGATCAACTGTATTTAGTGATCGATTCCAATTGTCTTTATATCCAGCTAGAATAGATGTAGATGAGAAAGATGATAACATTTTTTATAATGAGGCTTTTACAAAGAATAATATTAAAGATACAGAGAATTTAGAAGAAGATTCTGCTAAGCAAGCTTGGATTGCAGAGATGGGTCTAGATATTACAGATAATCTTAATTTCTCTATTCAGGCAACCACTGAGCGAAATGATATTCCCCCTCAGGGGATTTTATCTCTTCAAGCTAATCCATATTTAGAATTTCTAGGGTCTTTTGACTTTGATGGGATTTGGAAAAGTCAGATGCAGATATTTTTTAGATACTGATTGTTTTTAATTTAAATTTTTTTGAATTTATAATTTTAAATCTCCAAAGATTTAAAAGTCTTTTTATAGGTAAGGGGGCTTTAAAGTTTAGAATTAATTGAAAGATTTTATATATTTAATGAGCCAATCCTTCCAAATTCAAGAACCTTCTGATGAATTAAGACAAAAAGCTTCTTTAACACGAGCAGCTTTTTTTTCTCTTTCAAATTCCACAGATGAAGAAAGACGAGAAGCTTTGAATCATATGGCTGATTCCTTGAAAGATAATTCAGAGAAAATAATTGAAGATAATAGATTAGATTATGAAACTTCTTCAAAAGATGGAATAAGTAATAGTCTCTTATCAAGATTAAAATTGGATCGTAAAAAATTAGATCAAGGAATAGATGGCGTTAGAAAGGTGGCAGAATTAAAAGACCCTCTGGGAAAAGTATTTTTAAAAAGGGAATTAGATAAAAATCTTATCTTGTCAAAAGTTTCAGTTCCTCTAGGTGTTTTGGGGGTTATTTTTGAAGCGAGACCTGATGCGGCTATTCAAATCGCGTCTTTAGCAATAAGATCTGGAAATTGTGCAATTCTTAAAGGTGGGAGTGAGGCTAAAAGATCAAATATATCAATTGTTAATTCTTTAAAGGAAGGATTGTCAAAATCTCAGATAAGTAAAGACTCTTTATTGCTTCTAACTACCAGAAGTGAAAGTTTGTCAATATTAAAGTTGGATGAATTTGTTAATTTAATAATTCCCAGAGGAAGTAATGATCTTGTTAAATTCATTCAAGCAAATACAAATATTCCAGTATTAGGGCATGCAGATGGGATTTGTCATCTATATATAGATAAGTCGGCAAAGCTGGATTTGGCCTTAAAGGTTGCTTTAGATAGTAAAATTCAATATCCAGCAGCATGCAATTCCATTGAGACTCTTTTGGTGCATAAAGATATTGCAGAATCTTTCCTTGAAAGAGCTATTAATTTATTTAAAAAAGAAGGGGTTAAACTCTTGGGGGATGAAAATTCTAGAAGTTTAGGTATAGAAGAATTTGCTTTAGAGTCAGATTGGTCAAAAGAATATCTGGATTTAAAATTATCAATTAAAGTAGTATCAAATCATGTAGAAGCAATAAATCATATAAATAAATATGGTTCTAAGCATACTGATGCAATTATTTCTGAAGATAAATCAAATATAGAAGAATTCATGAAAGGGGTAGATAGTGCAGGGGTTTTTCACAATTGTTCTACTAGGTTTGCTGATGGATTTAGATATGGATTTGGAGCAGAAGTTGGCATCAGTACACAAATTCTTCCTCCAAGAGGACCAGTAGGATTAGAAGGTCTTGTTACATATAGATATTTTCTTACAGGAGAAGGACAAGTCGTAAAGGATTATGCTTCCGGTGTTAAAACCTTTTCTCATATAGATCATATTAATTAATATAAAAATGAATAACTCAATAATATTTGCAGAGAATATAAGATTGTGGGCTCACGTAGGGGTTTTAGAAAAAGAACGAATTGAAGGACAATTATTTTTGTTGAATTTTAGTTTCTCGTTGGATGATCAAAATGCCTCTGAAGAAGATGATCTTTCAAAATCAATAGATTATGCATCTTTTATAGCTGAGGTGAGAAAACTTTCTAAAAGAATAAATTGTAATACAATAGAAAGGTTCTCAGAAGAAATAATAAACCTTTTTGTAAAAATTTATGGAGAAATTCCCATAAAAATTGTTCTTAAAAAAGTAAATCCTCCTGTTGATGGATTTAATGGAATGGTTGGGATAATTAAATCTAGAAACTGGATTGCAATTAATTGATGAATAAAAGAAAATTAGTTTTAGTTCATGGACTATGGAATAGTCCTAAATTATTTTTTAAATTAATAAATTATCTTAATTATTATGAATTACAATGTTTTGCTCCTTCTCTTCCTCATTCTTATGGGAAAGTTTCTTTGAATAAATTAGCTTATAATCTAAACAAATTAATAATTAGTGAATGTGGAAACAATGATCAAATTGATCTATTAGGGTTTTCAATGGGAGGTATTGTTTCAAGATTATGGTTACAAGATTATGAAGGCTATAAAAGAATAAATAAATTTATCTCAGTAGGTAGTCCGCAAAAAGGAACATTAACTGCAAATATATTTTTTCCTTTAATGTTTCAAGGGATTTCTGATATGGCTATCTATTCTAAGTTAATAAAACAATTAGATAAAAATTCCAGTTTTTTAACAAAAGTTAAATGCATTAGTTATTTCTCTTATTGGGATCTCATGGTTTTCCCTGGATGGAGAGCATATCTTCCTTACGGAGAGATTTATCCTATAAATGTTTTTTTTCATAAACAACTTATATTGAATGATATGTCTATTAAAATTATTGGAAAAGAAATACTTAAATAGTTTTACTTAATCCGGAATGCCTTATTAAGGCTTCTGTGCTAGGTTCTCTTCCTCTAAACAGTTTAAAAATATCATTTGGAGATTTACTACCTCCTAGGCTTAAAATAGTATTCTTAAACTGTTTACCAATCGTATTGATCATTTCTTCATTCTCTAAAATATTCTCAAAGGCAGAAAAGGCATCTGCACTTAATACTTCGGCCCATTTATATGAGTAATAGCCAGCTGAATATCCACCAGCAAATATATGACTAAACGCACATAGGAACTTATCCTCTTTTATAGGTTCTAAAATTGTTGTATTCTTTGCTATTTCCCTTCTTAACTCATTTGGGCTTATACCTGATTTGATAAATAAATCACTATGTAATTTTATATCTGTTAAGGCAAAGTGAACTTGTCTAAGTGTTGATAAACCTGAATTAAAATTTTTAGCTTTAATTAATTTATTAAATTCTTTCTCTGGTAAAGGTTCTCCTGTTTTCCAATGTTTTGCAATACTATTCAAAGTATTTTTTTCATAGCACCAATTTTCCATGAATTGGCTGGGGAGTTCTACCGCATCCCATTCAATATTATTGATCCCAGAGGCTTGAGGATAATCTATCTTAGTAAGCATATGCTGCAGTCCATGACCAAATTCATGAAAAAGTGTTTGTACTTCTTCAAAACTCATTAAACTAGGCTGCTCATTTGAAGGAGGTGTTTGATTGCAGACAAGATATGCAATAGGTTTAGTTATTTCTCCTTTGAGATTTTTTTCTCTAGAAATGCATTCATCCATCCAAGCACCACCTCTTTTTGACTTTGGTCTTGAGTATGGATCTAAGAAGAAAGAAGCTATTTCTTTGCCATTTTCAAATACATTGAAGAATAAAACATCTTTATGCCAACTAAATACCTCTTCCTCTGATGGCTTTATTGTGATTTCAAAAAGTCTTTCGCATAACTTAAATAATCCATCTAAAACTTGATTTAAAGGGAACCATGGTCTTAATGCTTCTTGATCCAAATCAAAATTTTCTTTTCTAAGAATTTCTGACCAATAGCTTATATCCCAAGGGGAAAATGTTAAGTATTCATCTGATTTATTCCTTTGGGAACATTCTTTAAGAGCTTTAATTTCTTCTTCAGATGTTTTAAATGCAGCAAATCTTAATTCTTCTAGAAGGTTCTCGACCTCTTCAATATTCCCTGCCATTTTAGAAGACAAACTTAGTTCTGCCCAATCTTTATATCCAAGTAATTTGGATTGCTTAGATCTAAGGGATAAAATCTCCTCTATTATTTTAGTGTTATCATTAATCCCTTTAGAAGCACGACTAACATATGCTTTATATAGTTTTTCTCTTAGAGCCCTGTTTTTAGAAAAAGTTATAAAAGGAATATATCTAGGAAAATCAAGTCCAAGTTCCCAAGGACCATTCTTGTAGTCAATTTTAGGTTTATCTTTTTGAGCGGAAGTAGCCATGATATCCAACAATCTTTTTGGTAAACCTTCTACTTCGGACCTCTTGGTAAGTAATAAAGACCAATTATTTGTTGCATCCAGTACATTATTACTAAAACTAGTACTTAATTCACCAAGTCTTTGGGATATCTTATTAAACTCTTTTTGATGATCTATTTTTAAAGATATTCCTTGGTTATTCATGCTAAGGATTTCACAATCTAAGACTCTTTTTTGAGTATTATTAATGATATTTTTTGATTTATAAAGTGTTTTGAAAGCTTTAAAAAAAACTTTGTTCTGATTAATTTTGTTATGAAATTTGATTATCTCAGGAAGAAGATTTGAATAAACCTCTCTAAGCTTTTTGTTATTATTGACTCCATTGAGATGAGATAATATCCCCCAGCTCCATCTTAATGATTCTTGAATTTCATGAAGAGGAATAATTACTGATTCCCAAGTTAATGAAGAATTATCTTTGAGATTTAAATCTATTTTGTTCTCTAAAGCTTCAAGTTTATCTGAAAGGATATTGATTAATATGGGAATTCCTTCTTCTATAGACTCAGAAGTTATTTTATTAAAGTTTGGAATTCCATATCCTTTCAGAATTTCTTGGAAGTCTTTATTATTCATCTAAAAGATTGATAGTTAATTAACTATAGCTATAAAATTCAAGGATAAAAGTTGAGAGCTTAGAGTATTTGTAGATGTTTCATATAGATCTATAACAATTCTGGGCCAAAATCCTATTATTAAAGTTGGAATTAATAAGCTAAGACCTATTAATAATTCTCTCGAATTCATTTCTTCAACTATCGCTAGGGCTGGTATCCTCGGTCCAAAGAATACTCTTCTGCACATAGATAATAAATATATAGGTGTTAGTACTAGACCAATAGCAGCAATTAATATAGTGATTGATCTAAATATCGAAGTAAACCCTTCTTGACTGGTTATCCCAAGAAAGATAGTTATTTCACTTATAAATCCACTCATGCCAGGTAGAGCTAATGATGCTAATGAACTGGTAAGAAAAAAGGCAAAAGTAATAGGGAGTCTTTTTGCTAGTCCCCCCATGTTTGGAATAGATAAAGTATTTGTTCGCTCGTAGAAAGAACCTGTAATAAAGAACATTGCAGCGGCAATTAGTCCATGACTAACCATTTGAATCATTGCCCCGCTAATACCTATTGCGTTTACTGCGCCTATTCCTAACAGTACAAACCCCATATGACTCACAGAGCTGCAGGCTATTCTCCTTTTGACATTGTCTTGGGCAAAGGCATTTAATGCTCCATATATAATATTAACAATACCTATTACTATTAATGCCGGAGCTAACATTAAATGAACTTCAGGCAACATTTGGACATTAAATCTTAAAAGTGCATAACCTCCCATTTTTAAAAGAACACCAGCAAGCAGCATTGAAACAGGGGCATTTGCTTCGCCATGGGCGTCCGGAAGCCATGTATGGAGGGGGAATATGGGAAGCTTTACTCCAAAACCAATTAAGAAACCTAGATAACATAAAAGAGCAAAGCTATCTTCTGGGTTTCTAGAAGCAAGATCTGTAAGGTTTAAAGAAAAAGTGTCTCCCCCTAAGGCTAAAGCTAGTCCACTTAATAAAATTAATAGAGAGGCTAGTGCTGTATATAAAATAAATTTCGTTGCTGCGTATAGTCTTCTTTTCCCTCCCCAAATGGCAATTAGAAGATAAACGGGGACAAGTTCTAATTCCCATGCAAGGAAAAACAATAAAAAATCCTGAGAAAGGAATACTAATCCTTGAGCAGATGCTTGGATTAGAAGTAGCCCAAAATATAAATTACTCTTTTTCCTTATTTTCCAGCTAGCAGCAGCAGAAAGAAAAGTGATCAATCCGCTTAAGAATAAAAGAGGCGCTGATAATCCATCAATTCCCAGTGACCATTCAAGTCCAATAGATGGAAGCCACTGAATTCTTTCGATTAATTGTAATTGGCTTTGTGAAGTATCATATTTGGAGTAAATAACTACAAGAATTAATAAGAAATCGACAAGAAGCAATCCTAAGCAGATATTCCTAGGCCAATTATTTCCTTCTTCTTCTTCTTCTACTGCTGGAATAAAAGGCATTACTAATGCCCCTAAAACAGGAAGTAAAACAATGATTGATAACCAAGGGAATTGATGTTCCAAAAGAGAGTTAGTAATCAATTGCTCAGCCATTGAATAAACTTAATCACTAATAACTTATCATCTACCGCTTAATCGTAGGTAGAATTACTTATTAGCTTAGGGTTTGATCTGACTGCCTGTTGTTTGGATACTTAGTATAGGAGCCCTGCTTGCAATACCTGAAGCCTCCCAAGCCCTTACCATTGTTTGGCTAATATCTTTAGCTTTTTCGTCTTTACATAACGCAAGGATACTAGGACCTGCTCCGCTTATTGCACAGCCTAAAGCCCCAGCCTTTAATGCTGCTTCTTTTACTTCTGTCCCTCCTTTAATTAGCCTCCATCTATATGGCTCATGAAGTTTATCAAACATACCTTCGGAGATAAGGTCTTGGTTTCCAGTTTTAAGTCCATTTAGCAATAACGTTAGAGCCCCCATGTTTGAAACTGCATCAGAAATAGGAATATTTTTTGGCATAACTCTTCTAGCTTCGCTTGTACTAAGCCTTAGAGCAGGGATGGCTACAATTACTTTTATAGAATGATGCCATTCGCATCTTATAATCCTCCATCTTTGAGAGGCTGCTCTTGCAGTAAGGCATAATCCACCTATTAATGAAGGTACTACATTGTCTGGATGTCCCTCAATATCAATCGCTAACTCTAATAATTTTTCTTTAGGAAGTGGATTATCCATTATTGCATTAGCACCCACTAGTCCAGCTACAATTGCTGTCGCACTACTGCCAAGCCCTCTCGCTGGAGGAACTGCTAGTTTGACTCTAGCCTCAAGAGCAAAAGGTTCTACATTCGCAGCTTGCCATACTCTCTGAGCGGCTCTATAAACAAGGTTCTCAGGACCACCTCGTAAATGATTTCCGTCAGTGCTTTCCATGATTAATTCAAATCTATCTCCCCCACCATCTATTCTTGTTACACAAAATTCGTTTTGCAATCTTAGTGCTGCCCCAAGACAATCAAACCCTGGTCCTAAGTTAGCGGTTGTTGAAGGAACAAAAACTATTACTTTTTTACCTATTTTAGGAGTACTCATTAGTCCTCAAATTGTTTTGTTTCTTTTAAAAGCATTTTGGCTCTACAACTTGCGCTAAATAAACCTACTTCTTCATCAACAATAACTCTTATAGGTATGCTTTCAGTTATGAATTTAAGTCGCCCTTTATTTTTGTAGCTTTTTAAAAAAAATTCAGATTTTAATCCTGATAAATGCTTTGAGGCAGTTCCTCCAAAAATCCAGATTCCTCCATAAGATAATTCATGAATAGCTAAATCTCCAGCAATAGAACCATAAGCAGATAGCCATAATTCAATAACTTCTTTCATTGCTTGGTCTCCATTTTCAGCCCATTTTGAAACTTCGGCAGGGAATTTCCTTGCTATTTCTTGCTCTGAAGAATAATGAGAAAGTAAAACTTTAAGAGGATGATTTTGACAATCTTTTTTCTCCAATTTCCATCTTGCAATATTTGATAATCCTGGTCCACTAATAATTCTTTCTTTAGAAATTCTCTCTAAATTAAGATCTTTTTTTAACCAATTGAGAAGATCCCATTCATTATTTGTTTTAGGAGAGAAATCAGTATGACCTCCTTCACTAGGGAATGGATATATTTTTGTTTTAGAAATAAGTCCTTTGGATATTCCAAGACCAGTTCCTGCACCTATAACAGCGTGTAAGGAAATTTTCTCAAGATTTTTAGTTTGCTTGCCTTTATGGATTACTTCATATTGATTATGGTGTAAGAAAGGTATTCCGTAAATAACGCAAGCAAAATCATTTATTAAAGAAAATTCTTTTAATAAAAATCTTTTTTTTATGGATTGCTCTGAAAAGGACCAGTTTAGATTTGTTAAATTTACCTTGCCATTGAGAACTGGTCCAGCAACTGCAATACATCCGACTTTGGGTGGATTAATATTAGAAGGTATATCTTCGAAGAAATTTATGAGGATGTTATTAAAAGAATCCCATTCCTTTGAAATGAACCTCTTTTTATAAATAGGTTCATTTGATTTTTTAGATTCATAAATTGCCAGAATTATTTTTGTACCTCCTAAGTCTCCCGCTAAAAAATTCATGTTTTTAAATTAATTTAATTTTTCTTTTTTTGTAATTGATTCCTGAAATATGGAGATTGCTTCTTGATATGTTTTTTGACCTAAATCAATTCCATTTAAAAGCCTTATAGTCAACTTTTGATTTAATTCTTCTTTATCTCCAATAATTATGAGAAAAGGTATTTTTTGTAAGGTATGTTCTCTTATCTTGAGTCCAATTTTTTCATTTCTTAAATCTAATTCAACCCTAAAACCTATTTCATTTAGCTTGTTGAATATACTTTTACAGGATTGAACATTTCTTTCGGTGATGCTCATAATGATTATTTGAGTAGGTGCAAGCCAACTAGGGAATTTACCTTCATATTCTTCTATAAGTATCCCTATAAACCTTTCAAAAGAGCCTAAAATTGCTCTGTGAAGCATAACAGGAGTTTTTTTGTTGTTTTTGTGATCAATATAGGTTGCATTTAATCTCTCTGGCATTGAGAAATCAACTTGAATAGTGCCACATTGCCAGATTCTATCAAGAGAATCTTTTAAAGAAAATTCAATTTTAGGACCATAAAATGCCCCTTCCCCAGGCAATAATTCCCAGTCTAAACTTTTTTTATTAAGGGCTTCCTTGAGAGCTCCTTCAGATTTATCCCAAACTTCATCAGATCCAACTCTCTCTTGAGGTCTAGTTGACAATTTAATTATTATATTTTCAAAACCAAAAGCTTTATAAATTTCAAAAACAGTATCTATAAATAGAGAAACCTCAGATTGAATTTGACTCTCCATGCAGAAAATATGTGCATCATCCTGAACAAAATTTCTTACTCTCATAAGTCCATGCAAAGCACCTGATGGTTCATTTCGATGGCATGAGCCAAACTCTGATAATCTCAATGGTAAATCTTTATAACTCTTTAGACCTTTGTTGAATATTTGAATATGACAAGGGCAGTTCATAGGCTTTATGGCATATTCTCTATTTTCTGAGGATGTAGTAAACATATCATCTCTAAATTTATTCCAATGACCTGATTTTTCCCATAAAGATCTATCTACAACCTGAGGTGTTTTAACTTCTTGATAATTACTTTTAATCAATTTATCCCTTATGAAATCTTGAAGAACTTGATAAATGGTCCATCCGTTTGGATGCCAGAAAATCATTCCAGGAGATTCTTCTTGGATATGAAATAAAGATAACTTTTTACCTATTTTTCTGTGATCACGTTTTTCTGCTTCTTGAATCTTCTGTAAATGATCATTTAATTGCTGTTTAGAATGCCAAGCTGTTCCATAAATTCTCTGGAGCATTTCATTCTTATTATCACCTTTCCAATATGCACCTGCCAATTTTGTCAGCTTAAAATGTTTAAGATGCTTAGTATTTGGAACATGAGGACCTCTACATAAATCAATATATTCTTGATGTTTGTATATCTTTATTTCTTCGCCAGATTTAATTTCATTAATTATTTGCATTTTATATATTTCATTTCTATTTTTAAATATTTTATAAGCTTCATCTTTATTTATTATCTCAACAATAATATCATAATTTTGCTTGATAAGTTTATTCATTCTTTCTTCAATTAAATCTAGATCTTGTATCGATAAATTTTTGTTTAAAGCAATATCATAGTAAAATCCGTTATTTATTACTGGACCAATTGCCATTTTTGAAGAAGGAAATATTTGTTTTACAGCATGTCCTATTAAATGGGCAAAAGAATGCCTTATTATTTCAATTCCTTCTGGATCTTTCTCTGTAATTATAAGAAGAGAAGAATTATTCTTTATAGGAAGAGAGGCGTCTATTAGTTGGCCATTGATTTTTCCTGCAATAGTAGATTTTGCTAATGAAGGTGAGATTGATTTTGCAATTTCTAAAGTCGAAACTGGTTGATCAAAACTTATTTGATTTCCATCTGGCAGTGTTATTTTTGGCATAATTTAAGGTAAGAATCCCATTGAGTCTTTTATTCTATTAAGAGTTACTTTTGCAAGTTCTTGCGCATTATTCTTGCCATTAATTAATATATTATTTAACAACGGCTTATCATTAATAAAAAAGTTATATTTTTCTTGAATAGGTATTAAAATATCAATTAATTTCTCAGTTAATATTGGTTTGAATTTCCCCCAACTAATAGATTTAAATTCATTTGCTATGTCATTTCTATCATCTTCACTAATTAATTGATATATATTTATTAAATTTGAAGCTTCAGGTCTTTCTTTGTTATCAAATTCTAGACCCAAAGAACTATCAGTTTTTGCTTTTTTTATTTTTTTTGAAATTACATCTGGAGTATCAAGAATATTAATTCTACTCATATCATTGGGATCACTTTTACTCATTTTTTTTGTTCCATCTAAAAGGCTCATTATTTTTGAACCCTCTTTCATTATTAAAGGTTTTGGAATATTTACGATCTCTTTACCTTCCTTACTAAATTGACCATTGATTCGTTGTTGTGCAATATCTCTTGCTAATTCAAGATGTTGCTTTTGGTCCTCTCCCACAGGGACTAGATCAGGATTATATAGGATTATATCTGCTGCCATTAATACGGGATAATCAAAAAGTCCTATGGAGACATTCTTGCCTTGTTTTGTAGATTTCTCTTTAAATTGAATCATCCTTTCCATCCAATTTATAGGTGTTATGCAATTTAATATCCAACAAAGTTCTGAATGCTGAGGAATATGGCTTTGAACAAAAATTGTGCTTTTTTTAGGGTCCATACCACAGGCTAAATATATTGCTGCAGTAGATAGAGTGTTATGGGCTAAGATTTTAGGGTTATGGGGAAGAGTTATAGCATGAAGATCAACTACGCAAACATAAGTATCATAGTTATGCTGAAGATTAGTCCAGTTTTTAATTGCTCCTAGCCAATTACCTAGATGAACCTCACCTGTAGGTTGAACGCCAGAAAGGATACGTTTTTTTGTCACTCTATTAATTTGCAGGATTTTTCAAAGAATCTTTAATTATAGATTCTTTATCTCCTGTTTCTCCTTCTAAATTGTCACCATCTAATTTATCGGAATTATCTATTTCATTCATTTTGCTTGGTCTAGATGGTCTTGCAAAAGGATCTACCTCTGATTTGTTTGGTTTCAAACCTTTAGAGTGATTTGAAGAACTTGATCTCTTGGGAATAGATTCTGATTTGTATTTTGAAATAACGTCATTTAAGGATCCATTCTCAATCATTTCTCCTAGAGTTCTAATAGAAAAGCCTAAAACAGCAACAGTAGATCTTAGGTTAAAGGATTCTTGTATAGCTTTAGCTGCTTTCATTTCATTGTCACTTAATCTAATTCTAAACCCCCCTGAATCTCTGTTAAAGGATTGCTTTCTTCTGTATTGACTATCCTCTGATTTATTGATTTGTTCAAAATCTTTTGAATCTTTGAGATTATTGTTGTTGTGGTCAGCCATAAAAAATTAGTTTAAGAAATTCTGACAGAAGGAGTTTGGTTTTGACTAGATGATATATGACTAACTGATTAATGTCATATGAACTTACTTATATTTTTTCATATTATATTAATAATAAAAGATTTTGTAATTAACTTTAAGAGATAACAATTATGAATTTTTACTAGTGATGATTTGACTTGGAATATATAATTATTATATGAAGATAGAGTCAGTGGAAAATCTATGAATTTTTTACGTATAGACAATTTGTTTAAATCTAAGAGGAACATTATATTCTTAACCATTCCTTTATTAGGATTGTCTGAATGGTTCATTAGTGATATTGCACATATTAGTGGAACTTCATTTGGTCTTTTGTTTCTTATAGGCGGTTGCTGGTGGATTATTAAGCCTTCAAGAAATAATTTTAATGCCCCTAAAAATCTTAAAGGATGGATCAATCTATGTAATCATGTCTTAAAGGATTTCGAGAGAATGGATAAAAAAATAAGTTTTTCTACAACTATAGAGAGCAAACAAAAAGCACTAGATTCTATAATTAATAGAGATAATATTCAAAAAATTACTTTCGTAGGTATTTCTAATAAAGATGGTTTATCGGATGAATTAATTAATATCTTGCCCAAATCAAATTATAATTGGTATAAATACATTCCTTCATTTAATAAAGGTTGGAAAATTCCCAGTCAAATATTAGAGTCAGATTTGATTCTATATTTTATAGATAAACCTCTTAAGGCTATAGATTTAATATGGCTTCAAAGAATTCCTGATGATTTAAAATGTTGGGTAGTTTTGAATTCAAAAAACTCTTCTGAAATAATTAAAGATATTAAGTTTATTCAAAAGCAATTACCAGATAATTATTTCGGTAAAATATTAACTTGGGATGGTGAAAAGAAATCATTAGGTTCATCATTGAGACCTTTTAAAAATCATTTTAATAAAATCAGAAAAAACGTTTCTTCAACGAAGATTCGATTATTAAATAAACTTCATAAAGAATGGCAATCAGAATTGGAAATAGTCAGGAGACAAAAACTACAAGTTATTCAGCAAAAGAGTCAATTGATAGTAGCTGGTGCCGTATTTGTTTCTCCTGTAGCTTCAATTGACTTATTAATCTTGGCAATATTAAATGGTCTTATGGTTAAAGAAATGGCAGATGTTTGGAGCTGCAAATGGAGTCCTAAAACTATTGAAGAAGTTTCCAGACAAATAGCTAAAGCTGCAATAGCTCAGTGCGCTGTTCAATTAACTAGCAATTCATTATTAGGTATATCAAAATTACATTCTGGAGTATGGTTGATTTCAGGTTCAATGCAGGCAATTAGTTCAGCTTATTTAACAAGAGTAGTCGCCAGATCCCTTGCTGACTTTATGGCTATAGGTAATGGCTTAGATCAACCTGATATGGAATTTATTAAAAATAATTTGAATAAAGTTGTAAGTGAAGCAGCAGAAAAAGAAAAAATAGGTTTGGTTAATCTTTATAGAAATATAAAGTCATATATAATGAGAAATGATAAATTAGAAACAATTTATTAATATATAAATTAAAATTTAGTCGACGAAAATTTAGTTATTTTTTGTGAAGATAAATTTCCGAATCATGACAAGTTTTAATTAAATCTATCTGTGATGTATAGTCCTAATAAGATATATTAAAAATTCATTTTGATAATGTTTCATAAAAGATATGTTAATTATTTAATTATAATTATTTTAGGTCTTTTTCTTAATGGATGTTTAAATAATAAGCGTTCAAAAATAGAAATAAATAATACAAAGCCTATTGTCCTGACAACATTTACAGTTATTGCAGATATGGCTAGGAATGTGGCTGGAGATAGATTAGAAGTTATTTCAATTACTAAACCAGGATCAGAAATACATGGTTATAATCCAACTCCTAGTGATCTAATTAAAGCTACTAATGCAAGTTTGTTTATTGAAAATGGACTAGGACTTGAATTGTGGGCAGATAAATATACTGCCGATATAGACTTGCCTAGGGTTGTACTTTCTCAAGGTATTAAACCTATATTGATTTCAGAAGATGCATATAAAGGAAAGCCTAATCCTCATGTTTGGATGTCTCCTAAAAAGGCTATACATTATGTCAATAATCTAGTATATGCTTTTTCAGAATTAGATCCTAATGGAAGGAATATATTTAAGAAAAATGGAGAGATTTATAAAAAAAGGTTGATTGCTCTTGATAAAGAGTTGCAATTATCTTTATCATCTATACCTAGTTCAAGAAGAATCTTAATTACATGTGAAGGAGCATTTTCTTATCTAACTTCTGATTATGGACTAAAAGAAGCCTATTTATGGCCTGTAAATGCAGATAGTAATATTACACCAAAAAGAATGGTTAAATTAATTGAACTAATTAAAGTAAATAATGTCCCTACAATTTTCTGCGAAAGTACAGTAAACTCTAAAGCTCAGATAGAGATAGCAAAAGAAACAGGATCCAAGTTTGGAGGTAAATTCTTTGTTGATTCTTTATCAGAAAAAGGTGGACCAGCTCCAACTTATATTAAGTTGCTAGAGCATAATTTGAATTTAATTAAAAAAGGTCTTAAATAGATTCCACAATTGATTTATGAAGAATTTCGATCCCAATTTAGAAAGAATTTATGTAGATCAATTATGTGTTGATTACAACGGAACAGTTGCCTTATATGATGCCTCTTTAAATCTTCAGGCAGGAAAGGTTTGTGGAATTGTGGGAATGAATGGAGCCGGTAAAACAACATTTTTTAAAGCTTTAACAGGATTTGTGAATCCATCAAGAGGCAAGATAAGAATTAATGGACTTCCAGTCTCAGAGGCTCAAAAAGATCAAGAAATTGCCTATGTTCCTCAATCAGATTTTATTGACTGTTCTTTCCCTATAAGTGTTTGGGATGTTGTAATGATGGGGAGATATGGTTGCATGAATTTATTGAGGCAACCAAGAGAGTCAGATAAGAAGGCAGTTTGGCATGCATTGGAGAGAGTAGATCTAATTGATTTGAGAAAAGCCCCTATTAGTTCTTTGTCTGGAGGGCAAAGAAAAAGATCCTTTTTAGCAAGAGCTATTGCTCAAAGAGCATCAGTTTTATTATTGGATGAACCTTTTGGCGGAGTAGATATTAGGACAGAGAAATTGATGGCTGATTTATTTCAGCAATTTAAAAGAGAGGGAAGGACCATTCTACTTTCAACTCACGATCTCGTTCATGTAAGGGATTTTTGTGATTTGGTAGTTTTGATTAATAAGACAGTTCTTGCATATGGAGATACCTCTGAAGTATTTACTAAAGAAAATTTGAATTTAACTTTTGGAGGGATGCCTCCAGATTTATTGTTTGGACCTACTTCCTCAGAAGAATATTTGGGATGAATAGTTATTTTATATGTAAAGAATCAATCAATTTTTTAGTTGATCCATTATGCCATGAATTTATGAGAAGAGCTTTATTAATGAGTTCTATTATAGGAGGTGTTTGTGGTCTTTTATCTAGTTATTTGACTCTTAAGGGATGGGCTCTTATGGGAGATGCTGTTTCTCATGCTGTTATGCCCGGTGTTGTCGTTGCTTATGCATTAGGGTTGCCTTTCTCAGTAGGTGCTTTTGTCTTTGGAGTGGGTTCTGTTGCCTTAATAGGATTTATAAAACAAAAATCACGAATAAAAGAAGATACTGTTATTGGGTTGGTTTTTACGGGTTTTTTTGCTTTAGGAATTGTCTTGGTTTCTAGAATTAAAAGTAATATCGATCTAATGCATATATTATTTGGCAGTCCATTAGGGATCTCAAAGAATGATATTAATCAAACATTAATAATTTGTAGTTTTGTAGTTTTGATCTTAATCATTTTTAGGCGTGATTTGATGCTTTACTGTTTTGATCCAACACATGCAAAATCAATTGGAATAAAAATAGGGTTTTTACATTATTTGCTTTTAACCTGCTTGTCTCTGGCTGCCGTAGTTGGATTGCAAACTGTAGGAATAATTTTAGTTGTCGCAATGTTAATTACTCCTGGAGCCACTGCATATCTTTTAACAGATAGATTTGATCGCATGATCATCTTTTCTGTAATTAGTAGTGTCATCTCTAGCTTATTAGGAGTTTATTTCAGTTATTGGTTTGATATTGAAACAGGAGGTTCGATTGTGTTAGTTCAAACCTTTATATTTTTGTTCGCATTTTTATTTGCTCCAAAATATGGAATTGTTAAGTTAAAATTTATTATGACTTTTTTTGATTAAGTCAATTTAAAGATGATCAAAGATGCTGCTTTAAATAATTCTTGGAAGTGGTGGCCTTTATTTCCTTTGTATCCTTATGGAAAAAGAAATACATTATTTCAAGAATTAATAGTCGATCAGGTTTGGAGCTTAGAGCAAATCCAAGGAATATATTATGTATCCGTGCCAATTAGAATGACAGTAGTTCGAGTAGAGAATGGTTTAATGCTTTTCAACCCTCTTCCTCCGACTGTTGAATTGAAATTTTATTTAGAAAAATTAATTAAAAACTTTGGACCTGTATTATCCATAATTCTTCCTACAGCTTCAGGACTTGAGCATAAGATTTCCTTACCTTCTCTATCACGAGCTTTCCCTTCTGCCGAATTATGGATCTGCCCAGGGCAATGGAGTTTTCCTTTGCAATTATCTAATGATTTTCTAGGGATTTCTTCAAAAAGAACTAAAATTTTAGTAAAAGAGGGATATCCTCATAATGAAATATGTGAATGGTTCTCCTTGGGACCTTTAGATCTTGGTTTAGGTAGATTTCAAGAAATATCATGTTTTCATCGCCCTTCACAAACTCTCCTTGTTACAGATGCTCTTGTTGGAATAGAGGCTAAACCACCTATTATTTTTGATTTTGATCCAACTCCCTTATTATTTCATGCACGCGAAATAGGGACAGACCCACTTGAAGATACTATTGAGACCAGAGAAAAGGGATGGTATCGTTTAATTTTATTTGCTTCTTTTTTAAAACCATCAAGGTTAGATATCCCAACTTTTCCTGAGATTATAAAGAATTCTTTTCACCCCAAACTTAGAAATTTTAAATCACATTTTGGAATCTATCCTTTCAAATGGCGTAATGACTGGATAGAGTCTGCAAAGAAATTAATTGGAAAAGATAAACCACTTATTCAAATATTTCCAGTTCTAAAAGAGTTGGTTTTCCCACGTTCAAAAGATACTTTTTTGGCTTGGCTAAAAAAAATTAAATCTTTAAGAAATCTTAAATATCTTGTGCCAGCTCATTATTCAGCCCCTCTAGACTTTAATAAACAATCGTGTGAGCAGTTAATTAGTAGGCTTATGTCAGATGAAAAAGATATTTTACATGAAGAGTCTTCTTTCTTAAGAAGCTTAGATCAAAAACTATTAGAATTAAAAATTGTCCCTAGAAAATCAAACTATGAAATTATAGATTAAGTTCATCTAAATCAATTTTCATTTCATCATCATCACCAATAGATTCCTCAAGTTCTTTTCTTTGCTCAATTTGTCTTAAGAAATATCCTGTCATCATTGCTGAAGAAAGAAGATTTGCAAAATTCTCTCTATTCGAGGTTATTTTTACTTCAAATTGATCTGAAGGTAACATGCCAAGTAATCCCTGAACATTATGTTTAATAATGTCTTGAATCTCTGGACTTGCAGATTTAGCAATTCTTTGAAGAACATCTGGAGATTGCTCTTGTAAATAATGTATAAGAGTATTCCCTTCATCTGAATCATTATTATCAGTAGTTAAGAACTCAGGGTTAAACATACTTCTTACTAGCGCCTTTAATGAGAATATAGCAGCAAGGTCTCATTTTTCAATTTTGTTATATGAATCAAACCAAATAGGACCAAAAGTTTTAAATGGCCAATATCTCCAGAATGCTATCCCAATTACATTCTCTTCAGGAAGGTACCCCCAAACATGAGAATCTAAACTATTATTCCTATTGTCACCAAGGACCCATAAACTTTGTTTTGGAATAATTATTTTATCCATTTCATAATTGATAGGTCTGCTTATCCATGGTTCATTTATTCGTTTGTTATTTACAAATAATTGTCCTCCTTTTACTTCTACTGAATCCCCTTCAGTCGCAATAACTCTTTTAATAAGAGCAGTATTTGATGTGTATCCAAAATCATTTAATTTCTCAGGAGGAGAGAATACAACTATTTGATTTGAAGAAAAGTGTTTGCCAAGAATTTTATTAAGTTTAGGAGTATATTTTTCTATCAATATTTTGTCTTGGATTTGAAGCGTTGGGAGCATAGAACCAGAAGGGATCCATCTTGGTTCTAAGATTTGCCATCTTATTAAGAATGCAATAATTATCCATATAATAATATTCTTTATATCTTGCCAAATAGATTTATTATTTGTTTTAGTGTTAATCATCTTCTTAAAATTTATAATAGAGAAATGAGATAATTTGCTTGGAGAAAAGCGTGAAAAAAGAATTAATTAGAATTAATAATCTTAAGTTTAGTTTATACCTGATGAGTTGTTTGTATGATGGCGGATTAGAAAATATCGTTATATGTCCTGGAAGTAGGTCAGGTCCTTTGGCTATTGCTGCAAATTTATTCTCTAAATATAGCAAATTAAATTTGATCACCACTATAGATGAAAGATCAGGAGCTTTTTATGCTCTTGGTCGCTCAACAGCATCTGGAAAATTTTCTGCAGTTATAACAACTTCTGGCTCTGCTGTCGCAAATCTTCTCCCTGCAGCAGTTGAAGCAGATAGATCTTGCCAGTCTATCTTATGTATTACTGCAGATCGTCCAGAAAGATTAAAAGATTGCGGTGCTAATCAAACAGTCAACCAAGAAGATTTTTTGAAATCAGTTATAAGAAGTTTTGTTTGTTTTAATAAAGATGGAATACATCGAGAGACATTTAATTCAATAGAAAATTTCTGTTCTAAAATCTTAAAAACATTTAAAGAAAAACCAGGTCCAGTTCATTTAAATATTCCAATTGAAAAACCTCTTGATATATCCAAAAAAGAAGAAAAAGAAGCTATTAAATTTATTCTCGAGAAGCTTCGCTTGGATAAAATAAAACCTAAAAAATCTTTAAATAACAAACTAATTAATTCAGATATTGAGTTATTTGATTTTTCTAAGCTAGGTGTTGTAATTGCTGGACCATGGAGAGGGAATCATTTGGATTTGGCTAAATTTAATCATGCTTTGTTTAAGTTTCAAAGATATAGTGGATGGCCAATATTTGCCGACCCTTTATCTGGAGTTTCTTCTCAATTGTCAGGACTAATTTCTTATTGGGATTTAATTATTAGATTAAAAAAATTATTGAATAATGATTTACAAGTTCTAAGATTAGGTCCTATGCCTTCTAGCATACCTCTTGAAGATTGGCTTTCTTCTAATAAAGCAAAGCAGATTTTAATAACAGAAGGTGAGAACAGGTACTTAGATCCATTATTAAAAGCCAATCAATATAGTTTAGGTCTAGCTAATTGGATTAAAATCTTATTTGACAATAATCTAATTTGTAAAAATCCAAATACTATTTTGTTTGATGATCTTTATAAGAAGGATGAATTAATTAAGAAATTTCTGTATAAGAATTTTGCTAGGAAAGACAATCTAACTGAGTCATATTTGTCTTATATAATTCCTAAAATATGGCCAAAAAAATATAGTTTAATGTTATCAGCTAGCAGCCCAATAAGAGATTGGATAACTTTTTCAGGATCGGACTCATTGAATCAAAGAACATTTGGGTTTCGAGGAGCTTCTGGAATAGATGGAACATTGTCTTTAGGGTTTGGTATTTGTTCCTTTACAAAGAAATTAATTCTTATTACAGGTGACTTAGCTTTTCTTCATGATCAGAATGGTTTTCTTCTTTCTAACTATAAAGATATAGGGTTGTTGATTCTTCTTATAGACAATAAAGGCGGGGGAATTTTTAATTCTATAAATAAATCTCAGCTTGATTTTGTTGATTTTAAAAAAGTTTTCATAATGCCTCAAGAGGTTAATTGGTTTGGTTTAAAGAGATATCATGATATTCCAATTTTTAAATGTAATTCATTAAAAGATCTAATAAAAGCAATTAATTGGTATTTTTTAAATAAAAAAACTCAAATAATATTAGTTGAGACCAATTCAATATATGAGCAGAAAATTAAAGAGAAGATTTTTAACAATTTAATTGATAAATTTTAATAAGATACTTTTTAGAATTTATATCAATGCCTTCTTCCCAAAAAGTTGTTAATGTTCTCCCTGGTAAAAAATCTGCTAATTGGAAAAGTTGGGTTGTTTATAATGATATTATCTTAGATAAAACTGATGATGGAATAGCTAGAGTTGCAATTAATAGACCTTCCAAAAGAAATGCTTTTAGACCTGAAACTATTGATGAATTATATGATGCGTTTATTAGAATTAAAAATGATCAGTCTATTGGAGTAGCTTTATTAACAGGCGTAGGTCCTGCAAAAGATGGAGGATATGCTTTTTGCTCAGGAGGAGATCAATCTGTAAGAGCTGATAATGGATATCAAGATGACTTTGGAAATGAAAGATTAAATGTTTTAGAGTTGCAAAAATTAATTAGAAGTATTCCTAAAGTGGTAATCGCCTTGGTGGCTGGTTATGCCGTTGGCGGAGGTCAGGTCTTACATTTGATTTGTGATCTAAGTATTGCTGCAGAAAATGCTGTTTTCGGACAAACGGGTCCTACTGTAGGTAGTTTTGATGGTGGATTTGGAGCAGGCTATCTTGCTAAAGTGGTTGGTCCAAGAAAAGCAAAGGAAATATGGTTCTTATGCAGAAAATACAATGCAAATGAAGCTCTTCAAATGGGATTAATAAATTCAATAGTTAAATTGGAAGAATTAGAATCGGAAGGAGTAAAATGGTCAAAAGAAATTCTCTCAAAAAGTCCTACAGCCATTAGATTCTTAAAAGCAGCTTTTAATGCGGAGACAGACGGCATGGCAGGCATTCAAGAACTTGCCGGACATGCCACCCAACTTTTTTATGGAACATCAGAAGCCAAGGAAGGTCGAGAATCATTTCTTGAGAAACGTAAACCTGATTTCTCAAATGCTAAATGGAGAGCATAAATGTTTATTATCATTTTGATGAAGGTTTTTTTAAAGTAGATTAATGCGTATACTATTTGCCGCTGCTGAATGCGCCCCTATGATTAAGGTTGGAGGCATGGGGGATGTGGTGGGTTCATTGCCACCAGCATTAACAAAATTAGGTCATGATGTCAGGGTGATTATGCCAGGATATGGAAGATTGTGGAGTTTATTGGAAATACCTAAATCTCCTGTTTATAGAGGTGAAACAATGGGCGCTAAGTTCTATATATATAAAACTTTTCATCCAGTTCATAGATTTGTTATTTATTTAGTAGGGCATCCGTCTTTTGATTCTGAGAGGATATATGGAGGCGATGATGAAGATTGGAGATTTACTTTCTTTGCAAGTTCTACTTCGGAATTTGCTTGGAATTCATGGAAGCCGCAAGTGCTTCACTGTCATGATTGGCATACAGGTATGATTCCTGTATGGATGCATCAAGATGCCGAAATTAGTACCGTATTTACAATTCATAATCTCAAATATCAAGGACCATGGAGATGGAAATTAGACAAAATTACATGGTGTCCTTGGTATATGCAGGGTGACCATACTATGGCTGCCGCAATGCTGTATTCAGATAGAGTAAATGCAGTTTCACCAACCTATGCTAGAGAAATTAGAACAGCAGAATATGGTGAAAGATTAGATGGGTTACTTAACTATATTTCTGAAAGAACTACTGGAATCTTAAATGGTATAGATCTGGAGGAATGGGACCCTGCTAAAGATAAAATTATCCCTGCATGTTTTTCAAAAGATAATTTGTCTGGTAGAAAAATAAATAAAAATGCGCTTCAAAAAGAAATGGGTCTAGAGGAAAACCCAGATAAATTCTTATTAGGGATGGTTGGAAGATTGGTAGATCAAAAAGGTGTAGATTTACTTCTTCAAGTTGCCAGAAGGTTACTTTCTTACACAGATTCTCAAATTGTTGTTTTAGGAACTGGTGAGCGGTCTTTAGAGTCAGGCTTATGGCAAGTAGCTGTAGATTATCCTGGAAGATTTGCAGTTTATTTAACTTATGATGATGCTTTGGCAAGATTAATTTATGGAGGTTCGGATGCATTCTTGATGCCCAGTAGATTCGAACCTTGTGGCATTAGTCAAATACTCGCGATGAGATATGGCTCTATCCCTATAGTCAGAAAAGTTGGAGGACTAGTTGATACTGTTAAGCCGCATGATCCATCAAATGAAGAAGGGACTGGATTCTGTTTTGATAGATTTGAACCAATTGACTTTTATACAGCATTAGTTCGTTCATGGGAAGCCTATCGGCATAGAGATAGTTGGATCAAATTACAGAAAAGAGCTATGAGTGAAGTTTTTAGTTGGGATAAATCTGCAAAAGAATATGAAAAAATGTATTTAGATGTTTGTGGAATAAAAGCTCCATCTCCAGATGCCTCTGAAGTTGAAAAGTTTTCATATGGACAAGATGCAGATCCTTCACTATCAATTAAGTCAGAGTAATGAAGTTATAAGTTTATGTTTGAGATCAAAGAAATAAATAAGATTTGGCAAGGTTTTGAGAATAAATCATATTTAGATCACTCTTGTAAGATTAATAATGTTATAACTGATAGTCGAATAATAAAAGAAAATGAATTATTTGTTCCTTTAGTTGGGGATAAATTTGATGGAAATGAATTTATTAAAGATGCATTTAACAGAGGATCAAGACTTGCAATTGTTCAAAGGGGGAAAGAATCTAAAGTTCCTAAAGGAATGTATTATTGGGTGGTAGATAATACTCTTGATGCATATCAAGAACTAGCTCATATTTATAGACTAAAGTTAAATATACCAATAATAGCTATTACTGGTTCTGCTGGTAAAACAACTACTAAGGAACTCTTGAAATCTGCTTTAAGTCCGTTGGGTAAGATTAATTCAACAGAATTAAATTTTAATAATGAGATAGGTGTATCAAAGACAATATTAAATACTAGAAATTTTCATAGAGCTTTGATTTTAGAAATGGGAATGAGAGGTCAAGGTCAAATTGATAAGTTGTCTTATATCTCTAAACCTGATATCTCAATTATTACTAATATTGGTAATGCGCATATTGGCTTATTAGGTTCATTAGAAAAGATTACTGAGGCTAAATGTGAAATAGTAAATTATATGAACCCAGAAGGAATTGTAATCATACCTAAAGAAGAGATTTTACTAGGAAAAACAATTAATAAGAATTGGAAAGGTAAAGTTTTAAAAGTAAGTTTAGAGAGTTCAAAAATAGATTTTAAGAATAAGTTGAATATACATTCATCTAAGGTTATTTCTAAGAGAATCTCTAATATAATAGGTATTTCTCTTGCTGATAATGAAGTCTCCATCTTGGGTAAGGTTTTTAAGTCAAATTTATCTGGTAAACATAATGAATTAAATCTTTTACTTTCTTTGGCAGTTGGATTTGTTTTAAATATTAAATATAAAGATAATAATTTAATACAGATGGAAAAGATTAGTGGGAGATCTTGTTTAACTAACCATAGAGGAATAAACATTCTTGATGAAACCTATAATTCATCTCCTGAATCATGCAAAGCATGCTTGGACCTCTTGATGACTTATCCAGGTAGGCATTTTGCAATATTAGGAACTATGCTTGAATTAGGGATTTATAGTGATCAACTGCATAAGGATTTATTCTCTTATATTAATAAGATGAATTTAAATGGAATTGTTTTCTTATGTGATAAATCTCAACAATCTAAGATTGCTTATTTATCAGAAAACATAAAAGATATTAAAATTGTTGATTCAATAAATGATGCAGCAGCCTCTATAAATCAATTCATAAAAGTCAATGACTATTTATTAATCAAAGGTAGTAGAAAATTAAAGATGGAATCTATTATACCTCTAATAAATATTAAAAAATATTAGTTTAATAATCTTACCTTTTCTTCCACCCCTCCTTGATAATTTGATTACTTCTTGATATTGCCAGAGAATTATTCGGCACATCTTTAGTGATAACAGAGCCGCCACCAATTGTTATTGATGAGCCAAGATTTAATGGAGCTATTAGAACACTATTAGCGCCTATATTGGAATTATTTCCTATAATAGTTCTAAATTTATTTTTACCATCATAGTTAGCAGTTATAACTCCTGCACCAATGTTTGTACTTTCACCTATCTCTGAATCTCCAATATAACTTAAATGGTTTATTTTTACTTGTTTATTTATAATACTATTTTTTATCTCTACAAAATTACCAATTTTTGAATTGTTAAATATTCTACTTCCTGGTCTAATATGAGCATAAGGACCAATCTTTATATTATTTTTAATTTGAGAAGTATCTATATATGAATATAATATATCTACATGATCTCCAATAATTGTATCTTTTATATAGGTATTTGGACCAATCCTACAATTATCTCCAATAACGCAATTTCCCCTTATGTGAGTTTGAGGTTCAATAATATTATCTATACCAAAATTACAATTCTCACTAATATAACAACTGTCTGGATCTATAAAAGTTAAACCCTTTAGCATTAATTCACTTTTTAACCTTGATTGAAATATCTTTTCGCATTGAGATAGTTGAAGCTTGTTATTAATACCTAGTAATTCTTCTGAATCTTTAATCTCTATGCTTTTAGCTGATTTAAAAAACTTTATTGTATCTGTTAAATAAAGTTCTTGTTGCTTGTTGTTTGAATTTAATTTTGAAATTACTGGTTTCAAATCTTTCCATTTGAAACAATATATTCCAGAGTTAGTCAAATTATTCTTTGATTCTTTTGCCGTACAATCTTTCTCTTCAATAATATATTTTATGTAGTTTTTTTTATCTATAAATACTCTGCCGTATCCATAAGGATTTTTTTGTCTTGAGGTTAATATACTTGCACTTAAATTATCTTTATGATGTATTTCTAATAAATCTTTTAGGGATGATTCCTTTATTAAGGGTACATCACCATTTAAAACTAGTAATGAACCTTTGAAATTCTTTAAACTAGGAATTAATTGCTTTATTGCATGACCTGTTCCATTTTGAGGCTCTTGATGTACAAAAATTATATCTTTGTGTTGATTTAAGGAATCGATAATCTCTTTAGATTTATAACCTACAATTACTATTTTTTTTGATGGGTTAAGAAAATCGCACGTTCTTAAAACATGCTCTAAAAGAGTTGATTCTCCAATTCTCTGAAGGACCTTTGGACGATTACTGTGCATTCTTGTTCCTTTACCAGCGGCCAAGATAGCAATTGCAAGCATAATTAAAGTTATTTTTTAAAATCTAGCTAGATTATTGTGATTCGTCTTTAACCATCTTCTTTTCCATGAACTGGTACTTTCAAGATCACTTACTTTTTGTTCTTCTTTCCTTCTATGAATAATATCTTCCGAAGTTGATTTTGTATTTAGATCTCTATAAGGGATAGAAGCTTTGGTGAATAGATGTTCTTTCTCCATCTCAGATAATGGACTGTAAAAAACACTTTGTTTGGTGTTTGAGGAGGATCTTCTTATCGCGACTGTCCCATTACTCCAATTGCTTGACCTATTGCAAATAGGCTTAATACTATTTACTTCCAAGTTCAGATTAAAGAAAACCTTCCTAACTGCAGCAGATGAGGAATAAGTAATTATTTTCCCATCAATACCCATTTTGTTAACTAATTTTGATAAAAATTCTACTGTCCATAATTCCGGACAAGATTGAGGAGAAAAAGCATCAAGAAACATAATATCAAATCTAATATCTTTAGGAATGATATTTATCATTTTTCTTGCATCACCCCATAAAATTTCTGTTGAAAAGAAATCGTTTTTACATTCATTGTTTTTATATATTTCTTCAATAATGTTTAAAGTTTTATCAGACCAAATATCTTTATAATCATCAGATTTAAGAATCATTCCTAAAGGTTCCTTTGTTATTTCAAGACCATAAGCATTAAATTTTATACCTTCTTGGAATAATTCTTCATATAAACAGCCTGAGTTATATCCTAGACCAAAACATATGTCTAAGATATTAATTTTATTCTTATTAAATGATTTTATTTCACTTGGGTTTATAAACTTTAAATTTGTTTCTTTTATGGCACCAATTTGACTATGGAATAATTCATTATGTTGGATACTTTTAAGTGTTAATGTTCCATCTTCAGTTGTAAAATATTCAAAGTCCTTCAATTTATTTACTTAATAATTTATATAGGTCTTCCCAAAACTTTGGATAGGATATGCAAGCTGAGGCACTTCTGTTAATTGTCGATTTCCCTTTAGCTAAGATGCTAGCTATTGCAAGACTCATTGATACTCTATGATCACCTTCACTGTCTAGATTGGCGCCAAAAAGAGGTACCTTGCCTTGAATAATTAGTCCATCTTCTTTCTCGACTATCTTTGCACCCATTAACTTAAGTTGTCTTGTCATTACAGCCAGTCGATCTGTCTCTTTTATCCTTAGTTCTTCTGCGTTATTAATTTCGCTTTTCCCTTCACAGAAGCAAGCAGCAACAGCCAAAATAGGAATCTCGTCAATAAGTCTAGGAATAATCCCTTCTCCAATGATAAAGGGTTTAAGGTCATTGCTACTTTTGACAATGATGTCCCCAATAGGCTCTCCGGCAATTACTTTCTTATTCTGAATAGTTAAATTTGCTCCCATATCATTTAAAACATCAAGAATTCCTGTCCTAGTAGGATTTAGTCCGACATTTACTACTTTTATCTCAGAGTTTGGGATAATTGATCCAGCAACTAGCCAAAATGCAGCAGAACTTATATCTCCTGGCACAACTACTTCTTGACCATATAATTTCCCTGTAGGTTTTAGGTAAATATGTCTCCCCATTTCTCCAGATATTTTTATATCTGCTCCAAAGGCTTTTAGCATTCTTTCGGAATGGTCTCTCGAACTGGATGGTTCAATAACTGATGTCGGACCATTGGCAGATAGACCTGCTAACAAAATCGCAGATTTAATCTGAGCGCTAGCAACAGGTGTACCAATTACTCCTCCTTTAAGATTTTGTCCTTTTATTGAAATAGGAGCTAATTTTCCATTACATCTTCCGTGGAAAGTGCCTCCCATAGTTGATATTGGTTTGCAAACTCTATCCATGGGACGACTATTCAGAGATTTATCGCCAGTTAATACAAAATGTTTGCCTACATTACCTGCTAGAAGACCTATAAGAAGTCTCATCGTTGTTCCGGAATTTCCACAATCAAGAAAATCAGAAGGTTCTTCTAATCCGTTAATTCCTACTCCCTTAATTAAAACTTCTTTACCTTCTTCAATTTCAGATATTTCAACTCCCATGGATCTTAAACAATTTGAAGTGCTAATAGGATCTTCTGCAGGAAGTAACCCAGATATTCTAGTTATACCTTTTGATATTGCTCCAAATAAAAGCGCTCTATGTGAAATAGATTTATCTCCAGGTACATTAATGGAACCCTTTAAGGTGCCACCGCCTTTTATAATTCTTGATTCTTTCATTGTTATTAAGAAAGGCTCTGCTCGATAATTTTAATATTTATTATTAAGTTATTTTTGATTAATTAAAATTATATAATAAACATTTATAATATTCTTTCAATTTTAATAGTCTCTACGATTAAATCCTATATTATTTAAAGAGATGAATAAACTTAGAATTTATTTATAGTTTATTCTTTTAATTGTTCTATTTGCTAGTATTACTAATTCTTTATCTAGATCAATTAAATTAAATTAAATTAATATCAATAAATCTTTGAATTGAGATTTAAATCAAAAAAATCTGTGAATAAGATATTGCATATGAATTATCATGATTTTCAATTGATTCTATGAGATTTCTAAATTACTTTAAATTTTTATAACCAATTTCTATTATATTAGAAAGGAGGATTAAATCATTTAATAATGCCAATTAATTTGACTTATTATCATTCGGCCGAGAATGTACCTAAGAAAACTTTTGAAGCAGCAGTTGTAATTGATGTCTTAAGAGCTACAACAACAATTGCATGGGCTCTTTATAATGGTGCTGAAGCAGTCCAGGCGTTTTCTGATATTAATAAGCTAAAGGATATTTCTTCAAAATGGCCCAAAGAAAAAAGGCTTATTCTAGGAGAAAGAGGAGGTAGAAAGCTCGAAGGCTTTGACCTGGGAAATTCTCCATTGTCGGTTAGTAGGGATATAGTTGAAAAAAAAAGAATTTTTATTAGTACAACAAATGGAACAAAAGCATTGCAAAGATTAGGTGGTTCTGAAAATTTATTCGCAATGTCATTACCGAATAGAAAGTCAGTGGCAGAGAGAATTATCAAACTAGATGTATCGAATTTAGTGGTACTGGGAAGTGGATGGGAAGGAGATTATTCATTGGAAGATTCATTAGCAGCAGGGGCTTTGGCAGGTTATTTGCAAAATTCAGATAAGTGTAAAGTTAATATCGCTAATGATGAAATGAATTCAGCTTTAGCTTTATGGTCTTATTGGAATAAAGATATTCTAAAATGTTTGAAAAATTCTACACATGGTCAAAGGCTTATGAATTTAGGAGAATATGAAGAAGACCTGATTTGTTGTTCTCAACTTGATAATTTGACAGTTGTCCCAAAACAAACAGAATTAGGGATACTTAAAGCTTCTTAAATAGTTTAGAATTATTGCATTAGAGATTTTTTGTGACAGATTTTTTAGCCGCTGCGATTCAATTAACAAGTACCTCTGCAGTAGATGTGAATTTCACTGAAGCTGAAGAACAAATTGAACTGGCTACGCGAAGAGGAGCAGAATTAATTGGTCTACCTGAGAATTTTGCTTTTCTGGGAGATGAGAAAAGAAAACTTGAATTATCATTAGAATTGGCAGAAAAATGTTCAAGATTTCTAAAGGTAATGGCACAAAGATATCAAATATTTTTATTGGGAGGAGGATTTCCAGTCCCTGCAGAAGACGGAGGTAGGACTCTTAACAGATCAGAATTAGTTGGTAAAGATGGTCAGGTTTTAGCTACTTATGACAAAATCCATTTATTTGATGTTGATTTGCCTGAAGGCAACATTTATAAAGAATCAGCAACTATATATCCAGGAAAAACAAAACCTCCTGTTGCCGATATACCTGGTTTATGTAAAGTAGGACTTTCAATTTGTTATGATGTTAGATTTCCTGAATTGTATAGGCATTTAGTCTCTGAAGGAGCAGAATTAATTATGATTCCTGCAGCTTTTACTGCATTTACAGGCAAGGATCATTGGCAAGTGTTACTTCAGGCTAGAGCGATTGAAAACACAGCTTATGTTGTGGCTCCAGCTCAAACAGGCGTTCATTATGGTCGTCGCCAAAGTCATGGTCATGCAATGATAATTGACCCTTGGGGAACTGTTCTAGCTGATGCAGGCGTTTTGAAAGGAGCAGCAATTGCACCTGCAGACAAATCAAGAGTAATTAAGGTAAGAGAACAAATGCCAAGTCTTAAACACAGAAAACCAGAATGTTTTTCTTGAAGAAAAAAACTTTTACATCTTTTAAAAGATTTTTACTTTTCTTCGTATTAGTTATTCTTGGCAATATTAACCAACCTTTAAATGCAAGGAGTGCTTTAGCAGCTTGGGCAATTCAAGAAGAAGGGATTTTAGAACTTAGGACTTCATATAACACAAAGTTAAAGGCACAGTATCAACAAGGTAAAGGGAGTCAAGGCGATAGATTTTGGATCGATTTTCAAGGTGAGCTATTAACTCCAAGAAAAATTCAGGGAAATGGACCTATTAAAGAGATAAGGCTAGGAAAACCTTCCCCCGGCAAAACAAGATTAGTTATTGAATTTGACCGGAATATTAAATTACAGCCTGCAGAGCTAAAATTAATTGGCACTTCTCCGTATAGTTGGAAGATAAGATTTAAATCTTTATCTGGAATAGAGTTAAGAAGAATTGGCGAGGGAAATATTTATACTGCCTCTTCTAATTCATCACTATCACAAAGAAAACCTGTTAAAGAAGCTTCTTCAAAAATTGATTTTTCTTTATTGCCTAGAGTTCCTAAGAATAAATATAAAGTTGTAATTGATCCCGGGCATGGAGGTCCAGATACAGGGGCAATAGGAATTGATGGAATTAGAGAAAAAGATATTGTCTTAGATGTTTCTAAAAGAGTTGCTTATATCCTTTCCTCTAGAGGTGTAATAGTCCAACTAACTAGAAATAAAGAAATAGATTTAGATTTACCTTCTAGAGTAGCTATTGCGAATAGATCAAATGCCAATGCTTTTGTTAGTATTCATGCTAATGCTTCTAGAGGAAAGAAAAGCTATATAAATGGAGTAGAGACGTTCTTTTATTCTGGTTGGAGAGGTAGAAGCTTGGCAACTAAAATTCAACGAGAAATTGTCAAAGTATCTCCCGGTACGCCTAATAGAGGGGTAAGAAAAGGGAGATATTATGTAATTAGAATGACAAGAATGCCTGCGGCGTTAGTTGAAATTGGATTTATAACAGGAAGAATAGATTCTAGAAGGCTAAAACAAAAAACATTCCGTAATAAAATTGCATTTGCTATTTCTAAAGGGATACTTGAATATCTCTCTAGAAGAAATTGACAATACGAATTGGGCTTTTTGACAGCGGTGTAGGAGGATTTACTGTCTTAAAAAGATTATTATCAATAAGAAAATCCTATGATTATATTTATTTAGCTGATACAGCAAGATTGCCATATGGTTCTAAAAAAAAGTCTGACATAAGAAAATACGCTTTCGAAATTGTAGATTGGTTTAATAATAAAAATATTGATGCATTATTTATTGCTTGTAATACTACTAATTCTTTGGCATTAGATGTTTTTCAGGATTATGCCAAGTATCCATATTTTGATTTAATTTCAGAAGCTGCAAAACTTATATCAACTAAGAGAATAGGTGTTTTAGCTACTGAAGCAACTGTATCATCAGGAGCTTATACTAGAGAATTAAAGAAAATAGATAAATCTATTTTTATTTATGAGAAATCTTGTCCTGGCTTGGTTCATAGAATTGAATCTTATTCATTAGATTCTATAGAAACTAAAAATCTTGTTAGTTCTTATCTTGAACCATTAATAAAACAAAATCTTTCTGAGATTATTTTAGGATGTAGTCACTACCCATTATTAATTGAACTTTTGAATAAACTAGTACCACCTCATATTGAATTTATTGACCCAGCCGTTGGATTAGCTAAAAAAGTTGAGAATTTTGATTGTTTTAATTCTCCCAGAGATATAAATAATGAATTTTTAGATAATCTTTATTTTTTTACGACAGGAGATATTGATGATTTTTCCAACAAAGTTAAAGTTTGGTTCGATATCAATAAAGAAATTAAACTGACAAATCTAAGAATTAAGACCGGAGCATTCTAATATATATATTAAGAGGTTTTAAATGGTAACTGTTACTGAGCTACTACAACCTGTTGAGTTAGATCTAGAAGTTCTAATCTCAGACTTAAAGAGTCTTATCGGAGCAGGTCATCCGATATTAAAAGCTGCTGCAGAACATCTTTTTAGTGCAGGAGGTAAAAGTTTAAGACCAGGAATTGTATTGCTTATTTCAAAAGCGATCTCAGAAGATATGTCTTTATCGAGCAAGCATCGTAGACTAGCTGAAATAACGGAAATGATACATACCGCCTCTCTTGTTCATGATGATGTGGTTGATGAAGCTTCTACTAGAAGAGGAGTACCTACAGTTCATAGTCGATTTAATTCAAGGGTCGCCGTTTTAGCCGGAGATTTCCTTTTCGCTCAAGCTAGTTGGCATTTAGCTAATCTTAATGATGTTGAAGTTGTTAAATTATTGAGTAGAGTCATTATGGATTTGGCTGAGGGCGAGATAAAGCAAGGTTTAAATAGATATGATTCTGCCCAATCTTTTTCGTCTTATATTGAAAAAAGTTTTTGCAAAACTGCCTCTTTAATGGCTAACAGCTCAAAAGCAGCAGGGGTTTTGACTGGATTAGAAGATTGTTATTTGAAAAAACTATATGAATTTGGTAAAAATGTTGGATTAGCTTTTCAGGTTGTAGATGATATTCTAGATTTTACAGGTAATGATAAACAGCTTGGGAAACCAGCTGCTAGTGATTTGGCTAGTGGATATTTAACTGCTCCAGTACTTTTTGCACTTGAGGAAAATCCTAATTTATCTATCTTTATTGATAGAGAATTTGCTGAGGAAGAAGATATTTCTAAGGCTCTTGATTTGGTGAGAGATTCTAAAGCAATTGAAAGATCAAGGGAATTAGCTGAGAATTTTGCAGATAAATCAAGGGAAGCAATTTCTTGGTTACCTGATTCTCCTTATAAAAGAGCATTGAATAATTTGCCTGAGTTTGTATTAAGTAGACTTTATTAAGTCCTAAAAGAATTAATTACTTTATATAAACTATCTAGATTGCCTATGAAATTTACATCTTGAGCATTATTGTCTATCTCATTTTTATTTATAATGTTTTTTGAATCATAGATCCAGACAACACAGTTCGCTCTTATAGCAGCATTCGCACCTGAGATAGAATCTTCAATAACCCAGCAATTGCTAGGGTTAATTCTTAATTCCTTAGCTCCTAATAAATAAGGATAAGGATAAGGTTTTCCTTCCTTTAAAAGTTTATTATCTCCAAAGATATTAGTTTGAAATGATTTTAGGAAAGGATATTTTGATGCCTTTATCTGAAATGAATTCTCACTACTACTTGTCACGAGTCCAATCGGTATATTCTTGCTATGACATATATTTATAACTTTTTCGGAGCCTTCTATAAGATCTATGTCCAACATGTATTTTTTGAAAATCGGTTGATGTATTAATAATATTTCAGATAAAGATAGATTACTTTCTGCTATATCTAAAATCTTTTTTGCACAATCAGTCCTTCTCATTCCTTTTAATGATTCTATCTGTTCATCTTTAAGCTTAATCCCAATATTTTTGGCAACTTCTATCCATATCATCCTATTTTTAGGTTCGCTATTAATTAAGACTCCATCTAAGTCGAATAAAATTGCTTCAGGCTTTTTCACGTTATTTAATGAATAGCTTTAAAAACCATGTCTTTTTGTTGGTACTTTTGAAATCAATGGCTTCAATTTAATAAGAAAGACAATTTAAGATTTCATTATGTCCTCAGATCAAATTAATTCTATAGATAATATCTTAGAAGAAGATAGAGTCTTTTATCCTCCATCAGATTTTTCAAAAAAAGCTAAGCTGAAAGATTTTGAATCTTATAAATCAATATATGAAAAGTCGATAATAAACCCTAATGAATTTTGGGCAGATCTTGCAACAAAAGAATTAGATTGGTTTAGAAAATTCGATACTGTATTGAATTGGGAAGATCCTCCTAATGTAAGCTGGTTCGATGGTGGCGAAATAAATATTTCTTATAATTGTCTTGATAGGCATGTTGATCAAGGTCAAGGTGATAAAATCGCTCTTATTTGGGAAGGTGAACCGGGAGATTCAAAAACATTTACATACAAAACTTTGCTGTCTGAAGTATGTAAAACTGCAAATGCTTTGAAAAGTTTAGGAGTTAAAAAAGGAGACTTGGTTGGCATTTATTTGCCTATGATACCTGAGGCTATGATTTCAATGCTTGCTTGTGCAAGGCTAGGAGCTACTCATTCAGTGGTTTTTGGTGGGTTTTCCTCTGAAGCTTTAAAAGACAGATTAATTGATGGTGAAGCTAAAATAGTTATTACGGCTGATGGCGGATATAGAAAAGATAAAGTTCTTGAGCTTAAGGATGCCGTAGATAAAGCAATTGAAAATGGAGCAAAAAAATTCGTTGAAAAAGTAGTTATAGTTAAGAGAACAAAAAACAATATAAATTTCAATCCCGATAGAGATATTTGGTGGGATGACTTGCTAGAGAATCAAGAAGATAATTGCTTGCCAGAGAAGATGAAGAGTGAAGATAGACTTTTTATTCTTTATACCTCTGGATCCACTGGCAAACCCAAAGGAGTGGTTCATACTTCAGCAGGCTATTTGTTATGGTCTCATATGACTTTTCAATGGATTTTTGATATTAAACCTGAAGATGTTTATTGGTGTACAGCAGATGTAGGTTGGATAACAGGGCATAGTTATATTGTCTATGGACCTCTATCTAATGGAGCCACTACTCTTATGTATGAAGGGGTTCCAAGAAAATCAAATTTAGGTGCTTTTTGGGAAGTTATAGAGAAATATAAAGTTTCTATCTTTTACACTGCTCCAACAGCGATAAGAAGTTTTATGAAAATAGGGAAATCAGTTCCAGAAAAATATAATCTAAATAGTTTGAGATTACTAGGAACGGTTGGAGAGCCAATAAATCCTGAAGCTTGGATGTGGTATAGAGATGTTATAGGCAAAGGTAATTGTCCAATCGTTGATACTTGGTGGCAAACTGAAACAGGAGGTGTGATGATTAGTCCCATCCCAGGAGCTATAATAACTAAGCCAGGTTCTGCGACTTTACCTTTACCTGGTATTGTTGCCGATATAGTAGATTCTTCTGGCGAGAAAGTTCCTACCAATGAAGGTGGATATTTGGTTATTAAAAAGCCATGGCCTGGGATGATGAGAACTATTCATGGAAATCATAAAAGGTTTAGAGATTCATATTGGGAATTTATAAGACCTAAATCACAAGATTTTATTTATTTTGCTGGGGATGGGGCTAGGAAAGATAATGATGGATATTTTTGGATAATGGGAAGAGTTGATGATGTTATTTCTGTATCGGGTCATAGACTAGGTACTATGGAAATTGAATCTGCGTTAGTTAGTCATCAATCAGTAGCGGAAGCAGCAGTAGTAGGAAGAGAAGATGAAATAAAAGGAGAAGCGATAGTAGCTTTTGTATCACTGGAGAATGATTTTAAAGATTCTGATGATCTTGAGGGTGTTTTAAAAAAACATGTTTCAAATGAAATAGGAGCAATTGCTAGACCTGACAAGATTATTTTTTCAGATTCTTTGCCTAAAACGAGAAGTGGAAAGATCATGAGAAGGATTTTAAGAGCCATTGCTAGAGGTGATGAAATTTCAGGAGATATAAGCACTCTCGAAGATTCTTCAGTAATAGAAAATCTAAGAACTAATAATTAGTTAAGTTTTAAGGTAAACAATTTCCTTAGCAAGATCTTTTATAATTTTTCTCTTGAAATTGTCATCAGCCCAATTACCAAAATATTTTTCTCGAATTCCAGCACTAGCAAGACTTAGGTGTTCTCCTTCTAATTTAATAAGGTTTGAATTATCTGCTTCTCTTTTTTTTAGTAATTGAATTAAATCTAATGATTGATCAATTTGATCATTATTAAATTTGACTAATAGATTATTGCGTTGAATATAAGTTTTAGAAATAATGTTCAGCGTCTCTAAGGGGCTTGGACTAAATTCTGATTGTAAGTTAAGTTTTTGGGAGATTCTTTTTAGGAATGGTATAGATTCAGAGGCATTGAAATTATTAAAACTTATTGAGACTTGGTAGTCGCAATTTCTTCCTCCATCTGGTGCAATAAAATGTAATTTGCATCCTAAGCTATGTCCTACTCTAATTATTTTTTTAAGATATGGTCTTCTTTCTTGTAATTTCCTTTTGCAGATCTTAAAACTTTTCCATGCATTTATAGCATGTTCTTGATGGTCGAATTTGGGGATATATCTCCATGCATGAACTGCAAAATTAAATTCGGTTATATAATTTATGAATCTTTTATAGGTTATTTCAGGATTGGAGCCTAAATAGCTACCTCCAATAAATTCAATTATCCCTATCGGATCCTTTGGCCAGAAACATATAGAGTTGGATATTATTCTATAATTTTGCAAAAGAATACACCCCAGAAAGTATTAAAAAAAATTCCAACAAATATTCATGAATATAATACTAGAAAATTTCATGAATTTTATATATTTTTTTCTATGCAGATGCATCAGAATGTATTTTATAAAAAATTTTGCTAATTATTTATGAATAACGATAAAAACAATGACTTGTCTCAGCTTGATTTTTTAGATGAAAAAACCCTTATAAATCAAATGCAATCAAATATAGTAAAAGCTAATCAAACCTCTCCTAATAAACTAATTGATGAAAGACATTCAAATGAATCTAGTTATAAAAAAAATTGTCCAGAGAAAATTTTAATTTTAGATACCGAGACCACTGGAATAGAAGTAGAAGATAATTCTGTTATAGAGATTGGATGTATTTTATTTCATGTCCCCTCAAAATCTGAGCTAAGCCAACTATCTTTTCTGTTACCTGTAAACTCTAATAAAGCATTTCATGTCAATGGAATCCCCCCGGAAATAACAAATATAACTCAACCATGGGAAGTTGCTTTGACTTATTTTAATGAACTTTTATCTTCTAGTGATATTGTTATCGCTCATAATGTTGAATTTGATAAAAAATGGTTTGGAAGAGGAGCTTTACCTGAAATAAATTTGCCTTGGGTATGTAGCATGGAAGATATTAATTGGAGATCAATTAAGCCAAATATAAATCAATACCCTTCTGTTGTTAATTTGGCTCTTAATTTCAATATCCCTGTTTGGAATATTCATAGAGCTCTTTCCGATTGTTCGTATTTATCCGAAGTTTTTAAGAAATCAGAAGTAAATCTTGAAGAACTTCTTAGTGAAGCAATTAAGCCTAAAAAACTTATGAAAGCTTTAGTAAGTTATCAAAATAAAGATTTAGCAAAAGAAGCTGGATTCAGATGGAATAATCCGGTTAAGGGAGCATGGTCTAAAAAACTGACAGAAGAGGAACTGAAGAATCTTAGCTTTGAAGTTGTAGAAGTTAAAGATTTTCTTTCTAATTAATTTAACTATTTAATTGAAATTATAAATTATTGAGAATTTTAAAATTCATTAATTTATTTATGATATGAACAAGGCATCCATTGAGTCCCCATCCTGTGAGCACCTTTACAACCCTGTAAAATGGCTTGTCTTTCTGCCTCGGATTTGGTCTTAAAAAGATTATTTTTAATTTCTCCTTTGTCCTCAAACTTTTTATGATGAGAATGCCCTTCTAAAGATAGAGGTCCATATTCTATTAATCCCATTGTAGTTATCCCTGCTGATATTAATCCCATTCCGACAAGAGAAGCGTTAATTATCCCCATTCCTACAGCTCCGAATGAGATTACCCCCATAGGGACAAGACCTATACTTACTACTCCCATTGGCACTATTCCAATAGAAATAATTCCAAGAGGGGCAATTCCAAAAGCAATTTTTTTAGGTTTACTCCCACAGTGATTATTTGAATCTATTAATTCTTCATTTAGCATATGGACTTATTAAAATCTATTTATTATCTATTATAATATACGAGAGGTCCTAGGCTTTTAGACTCTCAAAATATAATTAATTTATTGTTTTGAATAATTATCGTAGCTTAAGAGGGATGGTCGATTTACTGCCCGATGCAGTATTCAAATGGAATTATTTTGAAAAAGAAGTTAGAGAATTATTTAAGAATTCTTCTATTAAAGAAATAAGGACACCAATAATAGAATCTACCGATTTATTTATAAGAAGTATAGGCGAAGTAACTGATGTAGTAGGGAAAGAGATGTATACATTCCTTGATAAGGGAGATAGATCTTGTACTTTAAGACCTGAAGGTACAGCTTCGGTCGTTAGAGCAGCTATTCAGTCGGGATTACTGCAAAAAGGTCCTCAAAAATTATGGTATCAGGGCCCAATGTTTAGGTATGAAAGACCTCAATCTGGAAGATTGAGACAATTTCATCAGTTGGGAGTTGAATATCTTGGACATAACTCTATTAAAAGCGATATTGAAATTATTTCTTTAGCATGGGATCTTCTTCAAAAACTTAAATGTCCAGATATTACTCTTCAAATTAATAGCCTTGGATCTAAAGACGATAGATTGAATTTTAGAAAAAGTTTATATGAATGGTTATTAGAAAGGAAGGATTTACTAGATAAAGATTCTTTATCTAGATTAGATAGGAATCCTTTAAGAATTTTAGATAGTAAAAATTCTGATACTCAGAAACTTTTGAGAAATGCTCCAAGAATATTGGACGTATTATCTTCAGATAGTTTAATAAGGTTTGAAAAATTAAAAAAAGGTCTTACTAAAATGGAAATTCCATATGAAGTAAATCAGAATTTAGTTAGAGGATTGGATTATTATTCACACACCGTTTTCGAATTCACTAGAAATTCAAATAGTACAATTTGTGGGGGAGGAAGGTTTGACAGCCTTATCAAAGAGCTTGGAGGTGAATCTCTTTCTGCTATAGGATGGGCAATAGGCATAGAAAGGTTATTAGATGGAATTTCATTGGTTCCAAAAATTAATCATCCTGATATTTATTTAATAAACAAAGGAAAGAGGGCCGAAATAAATTCCATTTACTTGGCAAGACAAATAAAATCACTTAATTATCATGTAGAAGTAGATATGTCTGGCTCATCTTTTGCTAAACAATTTAAAAGAGCTTATAAGAGTGGATCTAACTGGTCAATTATATTAGGTGAAGACGAAGTCGAAAATAATTTATTTATTCTGAAAAGACTAAATGATGATAATAAAGATAATCCATTTGAGAAGAAAATCAAATTTTCGGAATGGAATATAATTAAAGAATTTATTGTGAAATAATTAAAATTAAACTTAGTAAAATTCCATGAATTCATTATTTAGAAAATCAATTAAAATAATTTCATGTTTTTTTGATCCAAATAAAATTATTAATTTATTAAAGTTTAGCTCTCAAAGAGATAATATAACTATAAAATCAGTTGATGATTGGATGAAATTATCTAAAGAAGAGAGATATTATCTTAATAGTCAAGAAAGAATAACTAAAATGAAAGAGAATAAGATCTTTTTAAAGGAGATTCGCAAAGAATATAGCAATATTAAAAAAAACAGATTAATCTAAGAGATAATATTAATGTCATATAATTTGAAGAGATATCAGTTGGCATGGACAAGATTAAAAAATTACAAAGGTCTTTCTCACTTTGTATTAATTAATTTCCATCAAGAAGGAGAAAAAAATATTCTCTTTCAAATGGTTTCAGTTATTGATATTCAAGTAAATTTATTAATTGAAGAATCCGAATTGATTAATAAATCAATTTGGCAAAAGGGATGGAATAATAATAGCGAATTTACAGATATAAAAAGCGAATATTGTAAATTCTTCAAGGAAAACAACCATTTAGAAAGTATTCCTAAGATTGAATCGTCAGAGGATTCTGGCTTTAATTTAGAAACACCCTCAAAGGATTTAAGAGAATGGAATCAATAAGTTTGTTAACTGCGTTAAAAATTATTTTTTAAGAAATATTTTTGACAAGCTCTTTCTTCCTTTCTCAAATCACGTTACTAATAAATCAAATAACAATTCTTATGGACCATAATCCTTGGGTCTCTCAACTAGTAGCCTCTTCAAGATTAGGAGTTACTGAAGAAAAATTAGAAAAATGGAGAGAGGTTGGTTACCTTAAGCCAGGAACTCATTGGAGAAGCTCTCCAACAAAGCAAAAATCTCCTTGGTCGCCCGAAGTTATTTATCATCTTGATTGGTGTAAAGAAGTTGTAAGTTATTGGGAAGAACATCATGCTCCAATCAAGGACATAGCGGCTTAGCTAGTTGATGTTAAAAATAGGTACTATTTTATTAGTTTATCGTCTTTGCAAGTTTTTATTGATGTTTCGAGAATAGGATAAAGACCAATCATTTGAATATATTGAGCAGACCTTCTGTAATTTTCAGCTAGAAGTTTATATTCTTTTTCTGATTGCATATTTAATGAAATTTGGTTCAAAGATTTTTCAAAAGTTTTCATTGAATTTTGCTCAATATATCCTTTTTACTAATTGTTGATTATTTAAGCAATGCCTTTAAAGCATCTTAAGTACATATTGATATTTTTATGTCAGGGATGGATGACTTTATAACTTTTAGCCAGTTTCTGGATTGATTTTTTAAATTTATCAAAGACATTAATTTTTATCCGATCTTCGTCTAATCCTAATTGCGGCAAGCTTTTACAGAGAACTTGCTTTACAGAGAGGTCTAGGTGATTATACCTATCATGGACGTGTATTAACAAAAATCATTAACAAATTTGTTGTGATTAATGATCTTTTATAGAAATTGGGCTAACCTCGAAACGTTTTTGTAGCTAATCGCTTCTAATGCAAACCTATGGAAATCCAGAGATCACCTACGGGTGGTGGGCTGGTAATTCAGGTGTAGCCAACCGCTCCGGAAAATTCATTGCAGCTCACGTAGCACATGCAGGTTTGATCGTTTTCTGGGCAGGAGCTTTCACATTATTTGAACTTTCTCGTTTTGATCCATCTGTGCCTATGGGGCACCAGCCACTAATAGCTCTACCTCATTTAGCAGCTCTTGGAATTGGCTTTGATGCTAATGGAGTATTAATGGGAGATACAAAGCCAGTAGTTGCTATCGCAATTGTTCACCTTGTATCTTCTATGGTCCTAGCTGCCGGTGGATTACTTCACTCTCTCTTGTTGCCAGGTAATCTCGAAGAATCAGATTTAGAAAGAGCCCAAAAATTCAATATTGAATGGGATAACCCAGACAAATTGACATTTATTCTTGGACATCATCTAATCTTTCTTGGAGTAGCAGTTATTTGGTTCGTCGAATGGGCGAGGGTACATGGTATTTATGACCCAGTTCTTGGAGCTGTCAGACCAGTAGAATATGACCTTAATCTTGCTCATATTTGGAATCACCAAACAGACTTCCTAGCTATTGATAGCTTAGAAGATGTAATGGGTGGTCATGCTTTCTTGGCATTCGTTGAGATTACTGGTGGAGCATTCCACATTGCAACTAGACAAGTTGGTGAATACACCAAATTTAAGGGTAAAGGACTTCTTTCAGCAGAAGCAGTTCTATCATGGTCACTAGCTGGTATCGGCTGGATGGCTATCGTAGCTGCTTTCTGGAGTGCAACTAATACAACTGTTTATCCAGTTGATTTCTTTGGTGAGCCTCTAGCTCTTAAATTCAGTATATCTCCATATTGGGTTGATACTGTTGATCTGCCAGAAGGTACTTACACCTCTAGAGCATGGTTGGCAAATGTACATTATTACTTAGGCTTCTTCTTTATTCAAGGTCATTTATGGCACGCTCTCAGAGCACTTGGATTTGACTTCAAGAGAGTCACTAATGCAATTAGTAATATTGATAACGCCACCGTTACCGTTAAGGATTAATTAAATCTAGGTAATTAAATAAAAAAGAATCATCTTAGATTCTTTCAGCCTCTCTTAATAGAGAGGCTTTTTTTTTCCAAACTTTTGAAAAGATAGTAAAATTTATAAACTTAAAGAAAATAATAGTAATTAATTTTGGAAATTTATCAAGTTCTTGATAATACAAATATAAGTTTAGGCTTAGGAGGGATTTTTATTTTCGGTTCCCTTCTTTTAATTGGTAAGAAAATTGGTCCTGCAGTTCAACTTGAGAGATATGGATTGCCTATAGCTGTCTTATCTGGATTAATTGTTTTAGCTGTTGGACCTTTTGGATTAGTTCATTTCCTGCCTCTAAAGGCAACAAAATTATGGTCAAGGTTTCCAACACCGCTTCTTGCTTTGATATTTTCTAGTTTAATGATTGGTAGACCTTTGCCCAATTTAAAAGAGATTATAAGACCTGTCTTTTCACAGTTTTTATTAGGATTATCTTTAGGATTTGGGCAGTTCTTTTTTGGAGGAATAGTTGTTTTATATTTTCTCTCTCCGCAATATAATGTTGATCCTTTAATGGGTTGTTTAATTGAGATTGGGTTTGAAGGGGGACATGGTGCTGCGGCTATCATGGGCGAAAGTTTTAGCCAATTAGGCTATGAGGAGGGATTAGATCTTGGTCTGGCAATGGCTACTGTTGGTTTATTGGCTTCTTCTTTTGTAGGAGGATTTTTAATAATAATTGGAAGATTATTCAATTGGATTAGAACTGAGTCTGCTTCAACTCTTAAAATAGTTGAAGAAACAGATATAAACGAATCTCTTTATAAGAGTTTTAGAACTTTGTTAATTAATATAGGATTTGCTTCAATCGCAATCTTTTTTGGGTGGATTCTACTCTCTTCTTTAAAATTAATTTCTCCCTATTTAGGGGATTTGGTGAATGATGTTATTAATTCTCTTCCTATATTCCCTTTGGTCTTAATAGGTTCGGTCTTAGTAAGATTCTTTCTAGAGAAATTAAATAAAACAGATTTAATTTCTCAAATAATTCAAAGAGAAATAGGTGTTATATCAACTGATTTGTTAATTGTAAGTGCAATGGGAAGTCTTGACCTATCAATTTTGATTGATAATTGGATACCTGTTTTAATCTTAACTATTTCAGGATTATGTTGTAATTTAATAGGAATTGCTCTTTTCTCACTTTTTGTATTTAGAGAAACTTCTTTTGAAAGATCATTAGTTGAATTTGGTAATTCAACAGGTGTAGTTGCTTCCGGACTTTTATTATTAAGATTAGCTGATCCCAGAAATATTACGAACGTTTTACCTATTTTTACAGCTAAGCAACTGTTTACTCAATTAATTTTATCTGGAGGATTAATTACAATACTTGCGCCAATAGCAATAACAAAAATTGGCTTAGACAATTGGACTAAAATATGTGGTATTCTGACTATATTCTTAATCTTTTTAGCAGTTACAGTAAGTCGCAATTTGGAAGATAGATAAATATTGGCTTATATTTATTTATAATCTTTTTTTAATTAGTGTATTCTTAATCAAATGATCCATAAATATGAAATACCGCCTCAAGAAAATAAGGAAAAATGGTTTAGGAGTCATTTATTGGGTAGAGATATAGAACTTAAAGAACTATATAAAATGGAACAAGAAGAAATGGATTTGTTAATGGCGGAAACAGCAGAGATTAGAAGCGATATTGATAATAAAGATAGAAATTTAGGTAAATTCAGAACAGCTGGATATTTTCTTGAACTTTCAAGAATTATAGATAAGAGAAATTCATTGGATTAAATTTTATAAATTAATAGTTTTAATTTTATTACTTTTGTTCATAATTTTTTTGAACTTATTGCATTGTTCAAATCTGCCAATCCAATAATTTAAATACTCTGGCAAATTAGATTTTGATTCTTTACTCTCACATGCGATTCTAAATTGTCTTACAAAAGGCCATATAGCCCAATCTGCAATAGTATTTTCTTTTGAGAGGAGATAACCAATATGATTTTTGGATGAATTACTTTTAATCATTTTTTCCCATGAACCAAGAATTTCTAGCGCAGCGTCTTTATGATAATCTTCTTCATCTTTTTTGTATCTTGAGGAATATTTATATCTGTCAAGATGAAATTTAAATTGCCTATCATTCTCTACAATTAATTTAAAAGCATTATTTTTAAATTTATTTATCAATTGGTCTTGATTAAGTAAATGAGAATTATTTATTGCCCAAATCATAATATCAAGGCTTTCATCAATTATTTTGTTTTCATTGGTAATTAGAATTGGCACGGTTCCTTTTGATGAAATTGTAAAAATCTCTTGCTGTTTATTATGCAAATCAACTTCTATACATTCGGTTTTTATATCTGCATTAATTAATGCCCATCTTGCTCTCATGGCATAAGGACACCTCCTAAATGAATAAATTATGTTATTAAGCATAAAAATAATTAAGGGGCTTTATTATCATTGTATATAAATGATCTCTTTAAATTGATTCTGAGGAAACATCAATGACTGGATATGTTTATTTGATTAGGATTGGAGATTTATACCGAATAGGTAGTGCTAAAGATTTAGATAAGAAATTGAAGAAACTTAATCCTGATGAACTTATTACTTCTTTAAAAACCCAAGAACCTGATACTGTCCAGGCTAGATTGTTGAGAAAATATAGATCAAAAAGAATTCCTGAGACAGGTTATTTTAACTTTAATAAATCACAATTAGCAGATTGCAGGAATCAACTTGATTTACAGGGTGATCTTCCTCAGACTTTGGATGCTGAGATATCAATTGGCTTAAAGGCTAGTCTAATAGTCTTTATTTTATTTCTTGGATTCCTTATTTATTGCAAAGTAGGTATTATTAATTCCTTCGCTGTTTCAATAGGTCTTTGTTCATTACCAATGTGGTTTTTAGTCTTTGCAGGAAATTTTGGAGGCTATTTTGTTGAAGATTTGAACCTTTTTACTGCTTTCAATACAAGATTAAAGGCTTTTCTTTTGGCATTCTCAATGACTTCTATTTCTTTTATGTCTAAATTTTTATTTTAAAAAGATTATTAGATATTTATATAAATAATTATTTTTCAAGATTACAATTAATATCTAATTCAAAAGGTACCGAAGAATTAGGAAGATTAAGTAAAGTAGAACATAATTCAGCAATATCTTCTGGTTGAGTCATATCTTTTTTGTCTTTTTTTGAAATATCCTTCGCCATAGGTGTATTAACCCAACTTGGACATATTGCAGTAACTCTTATCCCATATTCCCAACCTTCATTTCTCATTGTCTGACAAATTCC